>Ga0315288_10007047_pt1 | contig 14241 bp, 11 predicted proteins | sample YL17G11_20_MG_FD_203454 | JGI IMG/M metagenome (GOLD analysis project Ga0315288, IMG submission 203454) | Sediment microbial communities from Yellowstone Lake, YNP, Wyoming, USA - YL17G11_20 | ecosystem: Environmental > Aquatic > Freshwater > Lake > Sediment | place: USA: Wyoming | collected... | reverse complement strand
GTTCATGGGGTGGTTGATATCCCATGAGAAGAAGGTTCCGGGAAATCCCTTGTTTCTCTGCCATATCAAGGATGGTTTTTGATAGTTTGGAGGGATTACCAAAGACGAACAGTCTGGCATCTGGGTGTATTTTAACTACGTTGCTCCAGATGGCGGGGAGATCGAGAACTCCCTTCTCTATCGAGATTCTGGAGACACAAACCGCATAATCCGCCTTCTTACATCGGTACCGGGTGAGAACAGGATCGATCGCCACCGGGGGACGAAGAATCGCATGAGGTGTTGATTCCAGGCGGAATCTGGTGAGAGGAACGGTTGAATTGGCAAGGAATCCTCTGAAATGGGGAGATTTGACCGTTTTGGAGTAAATCATTCTGGCAGCGAGATTCATACCGATGATCTGCGGGATATTCACAAGGCTTCTCAATCGGGAAAAATCCCTGGAAAAGAGATCATCTTTCAGAGATACGTAGGGCACACCCTGGAGATAGATGATGAATGGTTTTTTCAGTGAATGGGCAAGGAAATAGGCCAGAAGAACACAGTCCAGGTTCTCATGATGTGAATAAACCAGATCCACATCAGGCAGGTTCTTGCAGTACCGGTCGATATATCTCTGGACACTATGAGGATAGGTCACTAGAGAGAAGGTATAATAGAGGTACTTCCCAATCAATGCGGATATTCGCAACTCATCTCCTGGCATCATGTACTGATCCGTAAAAAAGTCACGGGTCAGGAAATGAATACCTGCCCCCTCCAGGATGGAGAAGGACTTGAGCAGATCCCGGTCCATCTCAGGATTTCTTTTCCCCAGTCCGATGGTATGCCCCATTGCGAAGGGAGGAAAGATGACATGGGGGGTAATACCTACGCGGTGACACTGGAGGAGAACCTGATAACTTCTCTGGCCCCCTCCGCTTGCAATAGGAAACGGATCCGCAATGAGGAGGGCATCCATGAACTACATTTGACCTTGACCTATAAAACTGTCCCCGGCCCTTCACACCACCAATGGACATAACGGAATCAAACGAGAAAGTGCCTGTATTCTCTTATTATGTTGTTGGTAATTGATTAAGCAAGGATTCTTCGAAAGCAATATGTCGAAAGATTTCGGGGATCGTGGAAAATAGAATGATGTATGATTTCTCCAATTCCCTCTCACATCTTGAGATATGATATTATTTCTCAATTGGGTGAATCATTATCATTTTCAGAATCATATAAGTAGAGGTAATGGCACGCGTCCTGATGATAGGTGGCTACCTACCCGATGATTTCAGGACCGGTGGCGGCCAGCTTATTGGATGCAAGATTGCCCAAGCGCTTGCGCGTCAGGGTCATCAAATTGAGTACAGAGCACTACCGACGTCAAAAGGCACTCAGGGGTATCTCCCAAACGCTGCACATTTTCGGTCAGGGCACATCCTACAGGAGATTCTTCAACCCATCCGACAAAAGGAAGAAGGATATGATCTTGTCCACCTTCATGAAGGGGACGAGACGTGGGGGGCCAGCGTCGGCTACAGTCTTTTCAAGAAACAAAGGAAACTTGTGGTGGGATTCTATGCTCCCGAAGCGCACAGAATCCCAAAAAGCGTGGCCGAGATGGCAAGACGCTTCGCGGTGCGGCGGGCAGACCGGGTGTTCGCCCTATCCCAGTATTCCCGGCAGAATATTGCATCGGCATACGGTATACCCCCTTCGAAGATCGATGTGATATATGGTGGAGTCGATCTCTCTTTCTTTTCCAGCACTCCACCACCTGAAGGATCTATCCGTTCGCTGCTATTCGTAGGAAGGCTTGACGGTCCTGGCCGGCAGAAAGGGTTGGACATACTGCTTGAGGCACTTCCACGGATCTTGACGCGCCACCCCGTACGTCTCCATGTCGTGGGAACCGGTCTCGGGGAAACCTCGTTTAAGGAACAAGTGGGGCGGCTCTGTGTGGGGGACCACGTCACATTCCATGGTTTCGTGAAACATACCGACATCTCTCCGTACTACAGGAACACTGACCTGGTGGTCCTTCCATCCCGCAGGGAGAGCTTCGGCCTTGTACTTGCGGAGGCAATGGCATCAAGCCGACCGGTGGTCGCAAGCAATGTCGGTGCAATTCCTGAAGTAGTAGAAGACAGCATAACCGGCATGCTCATTCCGCCGGATGATCCAAAAGCGTGCGCTGATGCGATAATATCACTTCTGGACGATCCGGATCGGATGAGGGAAATGGGGAGAAAGGGGCAGGAGCGGGTTCGGGCCTCCTTTACCTGGGAGAAGGTGGCAGAGCGGGTATCTGCGGGATACAAGCGGTTGCTGGAAGAATCATTATAGTGCCCTTTCATACACAGCAATGGTCTCCTGCACGGTTCGATCCCATGTAAACTGGTTACTATATGTGAGTGCCTGTTGGGCAATATTCCGTGCATATTCCGGGTCCGTAATAACCCGAGCCATCTGTTCAGCAATATCCTCCACAGTAGAGGCCTTCACGCAGTACCTGGCCACCTCTTCGGGTATCCTTGCATCGGTTCGGATGATGACAGGAACCCCGCACCGCTGGGCCTCAAGGATCGGGAGGCCGAATCCTTCCCAGTCGCTCGGCATGATAAAACAGTGAAAACTTCGGTAAATCTTAGGCAGGCTCCGATCATCAGCAAAGCCGGGGAAGTTTATGCGATCCAGAATTCCCAGATCGCCGGCAAGACTGAGCAGCCGTGGAAAATCCCATTCCCTTGGGCCATGAATGGCCAGGCGTGCAGGGATCTCAGGATTCCTTTGAACCATTAGGTGGAAAGCGCGTATCAGGAGATCCAACCTCTTTCGAGGCCTCATATGGCCCACGTAGCCAATAGTGAATATCCCGCTCTCTTTTCGTGGTAGGCACTGGAACTCATCTGAGACCCCCAAAGGGATGACGGTGATCCGGGAGGGGTCGGCTCCAGAATAAGTGAGGATCTCCTGTCTTGTCTGGGATGATACCACGATAATTTGATCAGCTGATTTGGCTGCGATCCGGAAGAGGGGAGGCAGCGCAAACCGTGCATGGAGGGAGGTTCCGCCATGCCTGTAGAGCAGTGAGATGAGATCATGGAATGTAACCACCTTTGGCTGACGGATGAGGGGAAAGGAAATGGCCGTGATGGGCGCGGTGGCATGGACGATATCCGATCGTCCCCCGAGGCGTAACACCTTCCAGGGCAGCCGCATCATGTGGGCAAAGATGCGCCCACCCGCCTCCGTGGAATGCGGAACTGAGATGGGCGTGGCATCCCAGCCCTTTCCAGCAAGCCCCCTGAGTAACTCCCCGGCATACCGGGCAATTCCGGTACCTGATCTGATCTCAATATCGTCTACTACGAGACCGACCCTCATGGTGATGAGGGAGTGTTGGACAGAGGAGTTCATGAAGATGGTCCTCCGGAGCGGTTATTGGAAATGGATGGCAGAAATTTACATAAAGTATCGTTTTTCTCTGCAACCTTCCGATTGTTATGAGCCCCCTTCCAGAACATGTTCAAGTTCTCTGCTAATTACTTCCCAATCAAATTGTTCAGTGACAAATTCACGGTTTTTTCGATGCAGATCGGTGAGATCCGCAGAAGAGATATTCTTCAATATAGTCAGATATTCATCGGTAGTGTCGGCATAAAAAATCCTGTTACCGGCGGCTTGCTGAACACCCTGTAGCCGCGCGGAAATTACCGGTTTTTCGCAGGCAAAATATTCGAATAATTTCAAAGGAACCGCATGCTGAGAGATCGCTTGATGATCGAACGGGATGATGCATGCATCAGCACATGAGATATAGGTGGGCACATCGATATACGGGACTGTGCCGGTAAAGATGACCTGGGACTCGATTCCGTACGCAGAGACACGTGCACGTGTCTCCTTCATCCTCCCCTCGTCACCGATAATTAAAAGGCATCCCTCCGGGAATCTCTTTAAGGCTAGAAAGACCGGTTCGAGATCCACCCATTCCCTGAGAACCCCTACATATGCCAGCACGATTCTGTTTTCGAGCCCCAGCCTTTCCCTTAAATCGGATGGAACCTTCCGGAAAATCGTGGTATCGACCCCATTGGGGATGGATATAAATTGTTCTTCAGGAATGGAAAACCGGTCACGAAATCCGGTCCATGTGGCAGTAACGCGGTCTGCTGCACGTATGTTGCGCTTGACAAGCCAACTCCCGATGCACTGACCCGCCGGCCGTAACAGACCCGGTACGAGATGAGAGTGGCTGATCATTGCGGGAAGATCATCCGCTATGTCATAGACCATGGGGAGACTGTAACGTTTTGCGACAGCCAATCCAGATATCAATGTATTATAATTAAGGAGCACGTCATGGTCCGAAAGATCCCGTTGACGCAACAGGACCGGTGACAAGGTCTCCTGCAGGAAAGGTGACCATTCCTTTGATGTGAAATAATGTACTTCGGGTCCCTGGGATGTCCTCCAGAATCCCCGGAAGTACCGCTCAGATCTCCTATCGAGATCACGACCCTTATCACTCAGGCACAACGTACAAATGGGGTGCCTGGGGCTGAGATGCCTAATGAAATGATGAACCCGGTTGGGCGCAGACCTTTGAATATCCAGAATTGAAACAACGAGTATTTTCATGATACCCTCAAGGATTCCATTTTATCGGTGATAATCCCTGGGGAGCCATACTGATATAATATCATGCAGGATTCCCTATCCACTCGTATCACACCAGAGAATTCATAAAAGGAATATGGGACCGACCTGCAATAGGGACAACGGCAGGTGATTTTCGGTTTTCAGGATTGGAATGATAATTCTATTAGGCATCGGAACATTTAGGGAGAGGATTCGCATGTTCTCACAATCCGCTCGGCTGCCCTGCCATCTCCGAAGGGGTGCACCCAGGACCGCTGGCAGTCCAACATTAGTGAAGCTGCCTTCAGGATCCAGGCTGGGTCTGTGCCTGCAAGGATGTTGGATCCGACTTCAATTGTCTCGGGACGTTCCGTCTGCTCTCTGAGAGTAACACAGGGAACTCCGAGGATGCAGGTCTCTTCCTGAACCCCGCCCGAATCGGTGCATACAATCTTCGCGGAAGCCTCAAGAAGCAGGAAATCATGGAATCCTAACGGGTCGATGAGCTCTATCCCTTCCGGCTGGAGGTTATCCTTCTGCATCATCTTCCGGGTTCTCGGATGGATCGGGAAGATCACCCGCAAACCAAAGCGGTCATGTACCTCTTTCACTCCTGTGAGGATTCCCGCAAGATGTTCGGGGGTATCCACGTTCTCCTGACGGTGTGCGGTAAGGAGAATAAACTCCTCCGGGCCGAGATCCAGTTCATGTAAGATCTGTGAATTCTGCCTCGCAAGCGGGAGGTTTTCAGCAATCGCATCGACAATCGTATTTCCTGTCAGATGGATGCTCTCTTCGGCGATACCCTCCCGAAGGAGGTTCTTTTGTGCGTGGGGCGTAGGCGCAAAAAGCTCCGTTGAAAGGTGATCCGTAACGATCCGGTTGATTTCCTCAGGCATTCTCCGGTTCTCTGAACGCAGACCAGCTTCCACATGACCGATCCGGTAGTAGAGCTTTGCCGCGGCGAGGGCTGCGGCGAGAACGGTATTTGTATCCCCCTCAACAAGTACGATATCCGGAGCAAGCCGCTTTATTTCCCTCTCCATCCCGACAAGTATTTTCCCTGTCTGCTCGGCTGGGGATCCGGATCCCGTTCCTAGATTGACGTCAGGCTCCGGAAGTCTGAGTTCCGTGAAGAACTGATGATCCATATCATGTGAATAGTGCTGGCCTGAGTGAATAATAACGTAGGGGATTTTTCTGAACCGGCAGTGTCGGATGATGGGAGACATTTTGATGATTTCCGGTCTCGTTCCGATTGTGATGGCAATCATGGGGGCATCTCCGAATATTGGTGAATGAGAAATCTCCGGGACTCATGTGAGGATTCGGGAATTTCAAAAGAAAAAGAATATCGGGGCTTCATGATCCCACCCCGGTTACCCGGGTGATAAAGCCGTCGAATTCGCCGTTTGAATAAATCCAATCGGTTGATTTATCATTCTGAAACCGTGCAATATCCATCAGGTCGAACCCTTTCCGTCCCATATACCAGGGCACGTTCATATAGTACTGTAGGGCAGGGTCTTCTGTTGCCTCTTTGAACCGTAGGGTCAGGACGACATAAGTATCCCGGTACAGGGAATCTCCTGCAAAGGGATTCCTGGTATAACCGAAATGTTGGGGAAAAAGCGGATACTTATACCGGGCTCCATATCCCATAGGCTCATAGTCAAATCTGCCTTCAACCGTGTTCGCACCAAACCATGCAGTTCCTGCCATGTCCATGTATGTGACCTGCCAGCTCTGCTGGTAGATCCAGGGTGACCGGTACGAGCTCATAACACCGATGAAACAGGAAACTACCAGCAGAAGTACCACTATGAGGGTTCCGGAAGTTCTCCCTCTGGCCGTCCCCCGTTGTTCTGGCCTGATGAGGAACCGGAAGATCACGCTGGCCAGTACCGGTGTGGCCCAGATTCCAGCATTTGCGGAAAACAGTCGTCCCATGGTGACAAGACCTGTCCGGTTTGCCACCACCATGTAAGTGAGCAAGCTTGCCACGAAGATGACAGAAAAGAGAAACACATTCCTGTGCTGGATCTCCTTCCTCTTGAGATAGAGGATGGCCATGCAACACGCCACTCCTGCGCAGACTAGGAAGATGGCAAGGTGTCCGTACATCTTGATGGTCAGTTCAATGAAATGGGGCAGATCCAGCTGAAAGACGGGATCCAGCTCCTGAGCCCGTTTGATGGTGGTAACCGTCTCCTGGGTCACACGCTGTGTAATCTGCCGGGCAGGAATGCCAGATCCCGTATAATAAGCGAACCAGAGAAAGAAGGAACAGAGGGCGAAAAGGGCAGGATTTCCTGAAAGGGGACTACGGACCTCGGGCATGTGTCTCCTCCAGAGCCATTTCGCACCTTCCGCCGCAAACAGCGATGATATCAGCACTATCACGATCAAGGGGTGGATAAAAACATACATGACCAGGAAGATGAAGAGCAGGATGGTACCCCCTCGGGATGGAGAATTCAGGTTTCTGAAGTAGATAAAAAAAAGGAGAGGGAAGAGGAAGATCGCAAGGGCATGGGGATAGGGGGTCAGGTGATAGTAGGCAAACAGAAGCGGCGTCGCCGCAGGCAGTGCCAGGATTGCGCATCTGCGGTCATGGGAGATGGAACGGGTGAGAAAATAGATGAAGATCATAAAGAGGAGGGTGAAGAATAGCGGGAGGATCCCTATTCCCTCAATAGGGGTAAGTCCGGTGATAATCGATATAGTTGCCCCAAGAAGGTGAACTGCCGGGTAATAATTGTCAGTTAAATATCCCGTGTTCACGATCGCCCCCACTATCCCAATATGGCCAAGGGGGTCCGCCACCGCATAGACGAAATATCCCCTCACAAACTGGAGGGTGAGGATCGCGGTATTGAAGAGGAGCAGGAGAATCCCACCAAAAAACCACCCCCATGTATGTTCGGATGATGCTGCATGGACGATCAGGACAATGGCGATGACCACCGCGACAAAGAGGAGAACCCATACTATGAGAGGAAGAGCCCTGAAAATGGAGATCTCATATCCCCGGGTGGGTGAGTTGAACCAGATCAGTACCATTGATGCTGTAAATAACAGGAATGCACCGGTATAGATTAATTTCAGAAAATTAATCCGAGCCGAATATGCTTTTTCCGTCAAGGTTCAAATCCTGTCTTGGTATCCCAAAGTAATCAAGGATGGTGGGCGAGAGGTCAGTAATACTGAGAGTTTTTCTCCGTATGTCCCTATTAAGATTATGAACGAGTAACACACCATGAGCCGTGTGCCCACCTGATGCCACCCGGTGGTCATGGGCACGGCCGAAGATATCGGAATGAAGGTCCCATCCGACCCCCCACCCGTCCCGGAGTCGGAAGAGAATATCCGGATAGATCTCATCGGAGTAACTCCCCGGAGCGACATCTTCCCGTCTGCCGATGAAATCGAAGAGAGGTTCGCCATTCGGAGTGCTAAGGGATTCCAGTGAGGTTATTATGGCACCTCGAACCTTTTCGTATTCCTGGTCCGAGATCCCCTCTCGCCGTATCTCAATGCCGCCGTGTGGATAGGACTTGATCCCGGCAAAGCGCGACAGGCAGGCCCTGCTCCCGGGCGGGATTGCAGGATCACCGGAGTACAGGGAGCCGCCGAACCGTGCTATCGGTGAGAAGGCCGCGCTCACCCGGATCAGGATCTCCTCGCCCCCCAGGTGATCGATCACTGCGAGCACTGCATTCCGGACTTTCGCTGCCAATTTCTCTGTCAGGTGGTTGGATGAGAGGTAGCCGTTCCGCCGGAGGATCTCATTCACGTTGACGGTCTTCACCGGACGGCGCCCGTGGCCATGATCGCTCATTACAATCACCCCGGCATCTGGAGCTGATCTCAGAAACTCCCCGATCAGTGCATCCATGGCACGGTAATACCCCTTAATCACAGGGGCCATCTCCGTTTCACCTGGGTACGTGGGATCTCCGGTATCATGGAATCTCCAGAGGCGGTGCTGGATGATATCAAGAATAGACAAGTAGATGAAAAAGAGATCCCAGGATTCCTCCCGGAGCAGGGTAAGGCCCATCCTCTTTTCCTCCTCGAGAATCTCCAGCCCATGGTGAACCCAGCGTCCGAGATTAAGTCGGCCCGGGTAACCGCCCCAGATGCCCCGGAACCGTAGCGGTATCGCATACCGTTCCGTCGTGTCTTTCGGGTGAGTGGTGATGTCACTCTCGGTTTCAATCCAGTTCAACCTCCGGTCCATCGGGGACCGGCAGACCATGACTCCCTTGATGGGCCAGCCAGGGTAGACCAGCATGGGTTGCACAATGACGGAGCGCAGCCCCGCGGTCCCGGTGATATCCCAGAAGGTGGATCCCCTGATCCGGGAACTGTCAATCCCTGCTAGGCCCTTACGGTCCGGGTCAAAGAGATCGAAAGCATAGGAGATACCATGGTTCGCCGGGAGAAGGCCAGTGTAGATGGATACCCAAGCCGGGATGGTATCTGCAGGAAAGACGGAAGATGCACGGTATGTCAGGCTGGCATCTATCAGCCTGGAGAGGACCGGAAGCTGGTGTCGTTCCTGGAGGATCACCTCCGGATCAAGGGAATCAATACCGATGATAAGGAGTCTCTTTTCCATCGCGATCCTATCCTGATCTGGCCTGGATTCCAGCCCGGATTCCCACATAGCTCTCTTTGATCCCGCGGTTATTATCGATTCGCAGGACCCGTGTTCCGAAGCGGTGGTGGAGTGTCTCGAGGAGTCCGAGGTATCGCTGCCGCATGATGGTCGCAGTATCCATCGTGGGATAAGCATCGGGTTTCCGGGAGACGGTCACCTCAGGCTCCACATCGATAAAGAAGATGATATCCGGGGCGGGGAAGACACTGCCAAGGAGAGACCACATCCGGGCGCTCTGTGCAGGTCCCAGGCTGAATTCCTCAGAGAGCGAGAGGAGGATATCAAAGAAGTAGCGGTCAAAGATCCACACCCGGTGTCTGCCCCACAGGAAGGGCAGGCGGATCCTCACGAACCCATAGACAAGATAATCGAGCATCACTATCGCCGGATAGAGCCGCCGGAAAAGAGAGAGCACGCATCCCGGGCGTGTATGGGGGATACCGGAAACGGCCTGCTGCCCGGGGGCGCGGGTGAGCGCGGCAGGTGCACACCGCCTGAGCATCCGACGGAGCAGGGACTGCTCGTTCTCCAGGACCCAGACGTGGCGGACTTCTCTGCCCTCTTTTCGGAGGTCAGACTCGAGGGCGCGGGAGAGGGTTGACTTGCCTGCACCGTCCATGCCCACAAAGACAATCGCCTGGGACCTCATAACCGCTCTTCCTGCAGGGGTATCCGGGTCCGAGCCCTACAGCCCTTCATAGCACTCCCTCACACGAACACCGATGGCCTTCCAGGAATAGGGTGCCACCAGTTCCCGTGTCCGGACGGGATCCGGGGAAGCCCTGATCGATGCGATGGACTGACGCAGTTGATCCGGATGATCCATAAGGAAAAACCCATCGCCACCTGACGGGAACAGCCGGGGGATCGCCCCGAAATGGGTCGTGATGACCGGGAGATTGGCGGCCATGGCCTCCAGGACCGAGAGCGGGGTTTCGATGCTGGCTGTGAGCTGATCCGGAGGGACCGGGAAGACGTAGCAGTCAGCAAGATGGTAATACTGCTCGATATGCTCAACATGCCGGGTGAAGACCCGGCATCCTGCACCCGTCAGCCGGTCCATGGTCTCCCTGTCCACCGGTTCCCGCCCCACAATCACCACCTGGTACCCCTCTTCTGACAGTCGTGCGAAGGGGATGAGGTTCCGGCCCGGGATCAGGGGGCCGACATGCAGGAGCGTGAACCGATCCGGATCAAGGCCATGTTCCGCTCGGAGGGCCTGTCTGGAAGGTAGCGGGATCGGTGCAAACCGGTCTATATCAACGCCATTGGGAAGGAACATGGCGGGCATCTCCACAGAACGGAAAAACCGCTCCGACCGTTCTGACTGTACCAGCACCAGGTCCGGGTTGCAGAGGCGGACCGCGATCCCGCGCAGAGTAGGGGATGGATTGGGCGCGGAGACCACCAGCCGGGCCCTGCGGAGCGGGAGCATGCAGAGCCAGGAGACCAGGAGTCCTTCGGTGGTGGGCCCGAGCATCAGGTGGATGATGTCCGGCTTGAAAGCCCTGAGTCGATACCAGGCGCGGATATCGCGGATATCAACGCGCCGGATCTCATGGTACCGTTCCATCTCCGCGCTCAGGCATCGGGCTACCGCACGGGTTCCCATATCCCCCGTCGCACCCGTCTCGTTGAAATGGCCGACGAATGCGATCTTCACCGTTGCCACCCGCCGAGAAGGGTGTCCAGGTTCCATGCTACCGATTGCAGGCCCCGCACCACCGAAGGCACCGCCTCGCAGGCCACCCAGCAGTGACAGTCCCCTGCAGATATCGATCGGCGGACCTCACGGGACCGGGCAGAGGTCCACAGTTCGGAAAAATCCATTTCCCGGATGTTCCCCAGGGACCGGTCCAAGATGATGCAGGGATACACGGTGCCCTGCGGATCAAGGTACAGGGAATGGGTGCCTGAATGGCAGGGGACCAGCTGCCGCTTCTTCCGCTGATGGCGGATGCATCCCTGGAGAAAAAAGGGGTACGGGTCCAGGATCCGCTGGGTCAGGGATTCGCTGCGCTGCCTTATTTCTGCGATATTCTGCAACTGGACCTGTATCTCGTCCAGGTGATTCTCCGGTACCTGGGGGAGATTCGCATTCCCATAGTAATGGGTGCTCTCATGGGCGAAATTCACGAGCAGCGGGACTCCCAAGCTTTCCGATACCCGGAACGCCTCTTCGAGATCCCTCCAGTTCTCCGGGGTAATGGTGAAATTGAACCCGATATTTACGTCGTATTGCTGGAGCCGGTGCACCGTCTCCATGACCCGGTCATAGGCGGCAGCCACACCCCTCGACCGGTTGTGCATCTCCCTGCCACCATCCAGGGAGAGGGAGATGGACAAGCCATGAGGTGTCTTTTTAAGGATCTCTCCGGTCACCCGATCGATACGGTCCGGGAGCAATCCATTGGACGCAATGGAGAGGATGGCAGAGGGGTGGAGCTCGGTGGCAGCCTCGCCAATAAGGGCAAGGTCATCCCTGAGGAACGGCTCTCCCCCGGTGAGGCCGATTCCCTGCAGGTGGTCCATGTAGGGAGAACGGAGGAACCTCCGGTACTCCTCCACCTGCAGCTCCTGCTGTCCCAGATCCGGGTGTTCCCGGTACCGCTTCCAGATGGAGCACATGGGACACTGCCCATTGCACCGGTAGGTGACCCCGAGGGTCAGCCAGAGGATCCGGGCGGGATCGGGACGCCTGAGCAGGAGCTGGTAACCGCGGTGGAGTATCTCCCTTCTACTGAGCCGCCGCACGATGGACCACTCCTTCCAGGACCCGGTCAAACCGGGTACAGATATGCTCCCAGGTATATTCCCTGGCCACAAACTCACGGTTTGCCGCTCCCGCAGCGGCTGCGGTATCTCTGTGATCCATGAAGTACGAGAGGGAAAAAGCAACCTCCCCGGGAGTCCCGGCATAGGAAACCCGGTCGCCGAAGGTCTCCCTGACACCCGCGAGCGGTGTTGCGAGGACAGGTTTTCCGCAGGCCATGTATTCGAATACCTTCATGGGGAGGGATGCATGGGAGGCTGGTGTGGGCTTTCGGCTGAGCAGGCAGAGGTCCATCGCCTGGATCAGGGCCGGGCCTCTCTCGTATGCCACCGGACCGGTGAATGTGACCCTGCCAGCGATGCCCAGATCTCTTGCCATCTTCTGGTAATAGGGCAGGTACTCTCCTCCGCCGACCACGAGCATCCTCACCCTGCGACCCTCCCGGACCAGTGACCGGAGGGCAAGGAAGGGGGTCTCCAGATCCACCCACCGGTTCAGGTGGCCCACCATTCCGCAGAGGAATTCATCGGGATCTATCCCCAGGTTCTCACGGGGACGGGCATCTGCCGCAGGACAGAAGAGATTGCAGTCCACTCCATTGGGTATCCGGGTTGACCTGCCGGCAGGGAAGCGGTATTTCTGCGCAAGGAATTCGGTGATATAGGTCAAGGCAGCTGCGGATCGGATGGAACGCTGGAACATCCGGTTGCTCACGGGTGTGATCAGGCCTCTGATCCATGAAGGGACCGGTGCGTTCTCGGCAAAGGTTGCCGGGAGATCATCCCCGATATCAAGGATGGTGGGAACACCCCGGGCTGAGAGAAGAGCCGCCACCCGGGATCCCGCCAGCAGGCTGTTGAGATTCAGATGCACATCATACGCGCCCTCACGAAGTTCCCAGGTGAGCGATCTCCTGAGGCCCCATGCCAGCTCCTGGATGGCAGGATTCGTACTCTTCCCGGTGAGATAGCGAAAATCCACATTCTGCACCAGGTTCTCTATGAAGGGATCCTGGCGGGGGAGTTCCCGCATGGATTGCACACACCGGACTGATACCTCGTGGCTCTCCGCCAGATGGAGGAGCAGGTGATGGGGGCGCTGAACAGGAATCCGCTGGATATCCGGCAGGGAAGTGACCAGGATTTTCATATCGTATCCGATAATTCCTGGTGTCGGGACTGGGATGCTCCGGTCGAGTATGCCATGTGTGGTTACCGCATCGATTTGGTGATCAGTACCAGGAAGTTCAGGATCAGTCCCACCAGGATCATCACCACCCCCAGGGTGAAAACAACGACACTCACAAAGGCATAGGCATAGGGAAATGATCCCCATTCCTGGTACAGGGAATAACTGTGAAATGCCAGCAGCAGGCCGGTTATTGTCATGACCAGCCCCGGGATACTGAACGAGATGAGCGGTCGCCGGTACCCTATCAGGCTGACGATATGGCTGAATACACCCAGACCGTGGGTGATCGCATTTTGTTTGTTTCCGTTGGGGACCTTATAGCGTACAGAGATCGGGACTTCCGAAATCCTGAGCCCCTGTTCGGAGAACCGCCGGATCATGTCCGATTCGATGTTGTATCCCTCCGATTCCGTACCCAGCGCTTCCATGGCCCTCCGGTTCAGGGCACGAAAACCTGACTGCGAATCGGTCGTGGACTTCCGTGCAGCAATGTTGGTGAGTTTATTCAGAATCCGCTGGCCCATGACACGGTGCTGGGGGATGTCACTTGCAGAACCGAGGAACCGGGATCCGATGACACAGTCTGCCTCACCCTTCTTCATCCCGTCCAGCAGGATGGGTATCTCATCGGGATTGTGCTGGCCATCCCCGTCCATGAGCACCAGAACTTCATATTCCTGCGAGAGGGCGAAATCGACTGCAGTGAGGACTGCTCTGCCTTTTCCCCTGTTTTGATCGTGTGAAATAACCCGGGCTCCGGCAAGAGTGGCTACCTTTGCCGTACTGTCTTGGGATCCATCATTCACCACCAGCACGTCGTCGACATAGGAGCGGGTTTTCAGGAGAAGAGACCCTATCGTGAGTTCCTCATTAAAACAGGGGATAGCGGCGAGTGTTCGCATGCGGAGGACTCTTATTATCATTTACCAGCCTGAGATAAAAATACGTTCCCTTCTGATGACCTATGAAATATAAA
>Ga0315288_10007040_pt1 | contig 14246 bp, 10 predicted proteins | sample YL17G11_20_MG_FD_203454 | JGI IMG/M metagenome (GOLD analysis project Ga0315288, IMG submission 203454) | Sediment microbial communities from Yellowstone Lake, YNP, Wyoming, USA - YL17G11_20 | ecosystem: Environmental > Aquatic > Freshwater > Lake > Sediment | place: USA: Wyoming | collected... | reverse complement strand
GGGGCGTTACAAGGGGCGGGTGGGATAACGCCTCCCCCCTCCACCCCCCTTGCGCCCAGCTCTGCGCCCTGCTCGCGGTCGCGGCCGCGGACGCGCCCCCGCCGGCGGGCGGCTACGGCGGCTACGGCGGCTACGGCGGCTACGGCGGGTACGGCGGGTACGGGTGCGGCGGGAGTTATGGCGGCGGCTATGGTGGGCTGCCGTGCGGCCTGCCCACTCCCCCTCCCCTCGACCCTTGCACCACGCTCGACACGTTTGTGGCGTGCGAGCGCGGCACGGCGGTCGCTGGCTGCGCGTGGACGGACCAGTGCGGCCCTGAAGGCGGCGGCGAGCCCGCGTGCGCCGCCGCGCGCGGCGCCGAGGCGTGCGGCGCCGCCCCCGACTGCACCTGGGCGCCCGCGCCCGCGGAGGACGCGCCCCTGTTTGGCGCGGGCGGGCCCGCGCCCGCGCCGGGGCCGGCGCCCGCCGCGGGCGAGCCGGCCGCGCCGTGGTGGCTCCCCCTGCTCGCCCCCGCCCTCTCCGGCGCCCTGCCCGCCCCTTTCGGGCCGCCCATGCTGGACGTGTACCTGCCCGGGGTGGGGGTGGGTGGTGGCGCGGGGGCGCTCGGCGTCGGGGGCAGCGGCGGCGGCGAGCCCGCGGCCGACGGCCCTGGCCGCGGCGCCACCGCCGCGCCCTCCCCTCCCCCGGCCGAGCTCAAGTACTTGCTGCGCTGGATCGAGGGCGGGGCCGCCGAGTCGGCGCCCGCCGCGCCGCCCGCCGGTACCGACGCGCCGCGCGCGCCGCGCGCGCTGCGCCGCCTCGCGGCGGCCGCCGGGCCCGGCGTCTGTGTGCCGATCGCCCGGGTGGAGTGCGCCGCGCACAACGGCAACCCAGTGAGTAAAAGGAGAGGAGAGGAGAGGGTTGGGAAGAGACGGGGGCCGCGCGCGCGCTCACCCTTTCCCTCTTCTCTCTCTCCCCCCCTCCAGCTGACCTGCGCCGCCGACCCTCAGTGCGCCTCCATCGGCGCGTGCGCCAAGCGCGCGTGCACGTGGGCGCCGGACGCGCCGCCCGCGGCCGCGGCGGCGTGCGCGCAGGCGGCGGCGGCGGCCGCGGGCGGCGCCGCGCTCGCAGAGTCGCTCGCCGGCGGCGCCACGGGCCGCGCCGCCGTCGTGGACGCCTGCGTCGCGTGGGGCGACTGCGACGGGCGCGCCGACCCCGGGCCGCACTGCGCGGCGTGCATGGCGGCGGTCGCGTCGTTTCTGCGCGCCGCGCGCGGCCCGCTCTCCACCCTCTCCCCCCCGCTCGCCGGCCGCGCCGCCGCCGGCGTGACCGCGCAAGCGCTCATCGTCGCGCGCGCCGTGTCGGTCGGGTGCGACGCGCTGGCGGCGGGGTTGGCCGAGGCACCGGGCGACGCGGCGGCCGCGTGCGCGCGCGCGGGCGCGTGCGGGCCGTCGCCCGCCGACGCGTGCGGCCCCGCCGACGCCTGCCCCGCCACCATGGCCGCCTGGGCAGAGGCCGTCGCCCTGGGATCGGCCACCCCCGGCACCGCGGGCGCGGCCGGGGCGTGCGTGGCGGCCTCGCTCGGCGGCCGCGCGGCGGTCCGCGCGGCGTTCGGCGCGTGCGCGCCCGCCGCCGGCTGCTGCGCCCCCGTGCCAGCGTCCACCCCCGCCCTCCTCGCCCTCGGCATCACGGCGGTCGCGCCCCGGGGCGGCGCGTGCGCCGCGCTGGGCGGCGGGTGCGCGCCCGCCGACGCGTGCGTCCCAGCCGCCGACTGCGACCCCCCCCCCTCTGCGCCCGACACGCCGTGCGCCGCCCTGGGCTGCGTGTCCTGGGGCGCCCGCTGCGTCGACCCCGCCGCGCTGGCCACCTGCGCCGGCGCGCCCGCGTGCGGGAGCCCGGCCGACGCGGCGGGGCGGCCGCTGTGTTCGGTCGACCGGCGCTGCGCCGCGCGCTGCGCCGACTGTGGGGCGTGCGCGGCGGCGGTGGCGACCCGGTTTGTACCGGGTTTCGCCACTGTGCTCGCGGGCGGCAACGCGACCGAGGTCGGCGCTCTCGGCGCCGTCGCGGCCGCGGCGTGCCGCGCGCTTGCCGGCGCGCCGACGCCCGGCGTCTCGCCCGCCGCCTGCCCCGCTGTCGCCGCCGCCGTCGAGGCCGACCCGGCGCTGGCTGGCCGCCCTGGGGCGCTCTGTGGGGTGATGGGGGGCGGCGGCGGCTGCGCCGGGTGCGCGGGCGTCGACCTGTGCGCGCCGACAGGCGTGCCGCCCCCGCCGCCGTCCGCCCCCCCCGCGCCCGCGCCCGGCGCCGGCCCCCTGGCCGCCAGCAACGCGGCGTCCGCGGGCGGCGCCCGCCCGCTGGCGCGGCGGCGGTCGGGGGAGGTGCTGCGCGCGCGCGCGGCGCGGCGCGCGCGCGCCGCCGCGCCCGCCGCCGCGCCCGTGCCCGCCTGGCCGCCCCCCTCCCGTCGCCGCTCCTTGCTGGCCGATACCCCCAACTCGTGCCTGGCGTCCGCCGAGTGCGGCGGTGGCGGCCTGGTGTGCGCGCGCAACGCGTCGTCGTGCGCGCGTGTCGACCGCTGCGACGCCGAGACGGGCGCGACCGCCACCCTGTGCGGCGGCATCTGCACGCCCTACTGCCAGGGGGCCGACTATCTGGACGCGGTGGTGGCGACGGCGGGCGCGTGCGACGGTCCGGGCGACGACGTTTGCGGCCCCGGCGCGGCGTGCGTCCGCGCGCCGGGCTGCGTCGCGGCCGTCGGTTGCGAGGGCGGCGTCATCCAGTACGACGCGTGTTACGGGCGCTGCGCGGTGAGGAGAGAGAGGAGGAGGAGGGGTTTTCGGGCGGGGACGAAGAGCGCGTCCTTCTTTCGCACTCTTGGCTTACCTCCCAACATTCTTTCCCTAGCCGACGCCCCCCCTCGCCGACGCCCCCCCGACCCTCTCGCCCGACTACGGCACCCTCACCCTGCGCCTGGCGTACCCCGGGCGGTTGCTGGTGCCGGCGGCGGGGGCGCTCTTCGACGACGCGTCTGCCGCGCGGCTCGGCCCCGGCGCGGTGCTCGCCCTCGCGGACGGCCTCCTCTCCATCTCTCTCTCCCCGCGCTCCTCGCTGGCCCCCGGCGACGTCCTGATCGTGGCCCAACGTCCGGGGGCGCCCGCCCTGGTCGACGCGGCGAGCGGGGCGCCTTTTGCGAACGGCGCGCTCGCGGCCGTCGCGGCGTCGCCCGGCACCCCCCCCCCCACCGCCACCATCGCTGGCCCCTCCACCGTCGGCGGTGTCTGCCCCGGCGGCTCCGTGTCGGTCGGCGGCGCGGCGTTCGACGCGTCGGGGTCGCGCGCGGGCGTGCGCGCGGCGGCGGTCGCCGGGTGGGCGGCCGACGCGGCCGGCCTCGCCGCCGCGGCGGACGCCGCCGGCTCCTCCCCCGTGCTGAGGCTGTCGGCCGCCACCATTGCGTCCCTGCCCGTGGGAACGCACGTGCTGCGCGTCACGGTGCGCGGGCCGGGCGGGGACGAGGCGAGCGCCGAGTTTTCGGTCGCGCGCGCGGCCGCCGCCGTCCCCGCCCTCGCCCTCCCCGGCGCGACCGACGGCGCCCTCTCCTTCCTTGTCGGCGCCCCCCTGCGCCTTCGCCCCACGCTGGCGCCTGGCGGCTGCCCCGGGGCGGCGGTCGTGTGGGGCTGGGGAGCGTGCGCGGCGTGCGGCGCGCCGGCCCCGCCGGGCCTCGCGCTGCCGGCCGCGACCCGAGATTTGGTCCTGGGCGGGGTCGATGGCGTCGTGGGTGCGATTACCGGGGAGGCGTACGGCCTCGCGCTCACCGCCAGCTACGCGGGCGGCGACACGGCTGCGACCCTCTCCCTCCGCCTGGTGGCCACCGCCTCCCCGTTGACCCTGACCATCGCCGGCCCCGCCGGCGACGTCAACGCGGCGTCCGCCCTGGCGTGGCGGGCGACGGTGCGCGACCCGGACGAGGGCGCGGTGCCGGTCGCGGCGCGCTTTCCGGTCGCGTTTGCGTGGCGCTGCCTCGTCGCCGCGACGCCCTCCTCCCCCTTGGTGCCCTGCTCCATCGACCCAATCTCTCTGGAAGACGATGGCGCGGGTCGCTTCTCGCTGGCGCCGGGCGCGCTCGCCCCTCTCGGCGGCGGCGGCCGCTATCGGATCGAGGCGGCCGCCACCCGCGGCGCGGGCAGGACCGCGGTCGCGACCGTGGACATCCTCCCCAAGGACGTACCCGCCGGCACGATCCTGCCGGCGGGCTCGGTCGCGCGCGTGTGCGGCCCCGCGCGCGCGTGCAGGGAGCGCGCCAACCCCTCGGCCCCGCTCCGCCTCGAGTACGCCCCCGGCGACGCCGCCACGACCATGGCGGCGGCCGCGGGCACTTTGATCTACTCCTGGACCTGCGACGACGGCGGCGCGGGCGCCTGCCCCTCCCTCGCAGCGCCGCGCGTCGCGGCGGCCGCGCGCGTCCTCCTGGTCCCCGCCACCGACGCCGCCGGCGCCCCGGCCTTGCCCGACGGGGGCACGCTCACGTTTTCGGTGACCGTGGCGCCCGCGGGCGGCGGCGCGAACGCCACCGCGAGCGCGGCCGTCGCGTTTGCGCGGCGCCCCGCGTGCGCCGACCCCGCGGCCTGCCTCGTGGCGTCCCCGCCCGCGGGCGACGGGATGACCACGTCTTTTGTGCTCACCACCGGGCCGTGGCTGGCGGACGGGGGCGTGGCGGGGCACGAGTTCGGGGTGGTGCGCGCCGACGGCTCGCGCGCGGCGACCGCGCGCGGCGTCGCGGACCGCACCTTTTCCCTCGGCACGCTTCCGCCCTCGGTCGGCGGCGCCATGACTACAGTCTACGCGTGCGCGACCGACGCGGCCGGCGGCAGCGCGTGTGCGACCGCGCGCGTCGCGGTCGGGCCGCCGCCGCCTGACTTTGCCGTCGACGCCGCCGCCCTGGCCGCCGCCGCCACGGCCGCCGCCGCGTCCGGCGACGCGGACGCCGCGCTGGCCGCGGCGCAGGCCATCACGGCGGCCGCCGCGGAGGGCGGCGGCGGCGCCGCGCTCGACGCCGCGCGCGCGGGCGCGGTCGCCGCCCTGGCGGCCGCCGCCGGCAGCGGGGCGGCGCTGGCGCCCGAGGACGCGCTGGCGTTGGTGGCCGCGGTAAGAAAAGAGGGAGAGCGAGGGGTGGGTGGGGCGCGGTCGAGGGTCGCGGTCGCGCGCGCGCGCGCCGATGCCCCCCCACGCTGTCCCCCTCCCCAGCTCCGCGACTTGACCGCCGGCGCCCCCCTCCCCCCCGCCGCCGCCAACGCCGCCCTGACCGCGACCGCGGCTGCCCTGGCGGCGGCGGCGGCGGGCGGCGCGGATGTGGCCCCCGCGGATTTGGCAGACGCGCTGGCCGTCGCGGCGTCTGTCGTCGCCGCGCGCGGGCCGCCGACCGCGGCCGGCGCGGCCGCCGCCCAAGCCTCGGTCGACGCCCTGGCGTCCACTATCTTGGGTCTGGCGTACGCGGGGCTGTCAGTGGGGGAGCCGGCCGTGGAGATGGCGGCGGCCGGGGTGAGGACGAGAGGGACGAGGGCGGGCGACTCGCGTGTGCGGCGGCCACCAACCCCTTCCCTCCCCCCCCCCTCCTTCTGCAGCTCCTGGCGTTCATCGTCAAAGAGACACCCGCCGCCCTGTCGGGCGCCACCCTGGGCGGCGGCCCGAACGCGCCCGCCCCCTTTGGCGGCGTGCCGCTGCGCGTGCGCCGGTTCGCCGCCGGCCGCGGCGCGGTCGACGCCGCGGCCGGGCGCTCCCGCCGGACGTTGCTCTCGCCCACCCCCACAGCCTCTGTCACCCTGCCCGCCGACCTGGCGGCCGCGTGCGCGGCCGCGGGCGAGTGCGGGGGCGGCCTCGCCGCCGCGTTCACAGCGACGGCCGACCCCGCCCTCCTCACCGCCGCCAACCAGCCATTTGTCCTGCCCGGCGGCGCCGGCCAAGCGCTGACCGCTGTGACGGGCGTCGTGGACTGGGGCCTGACCGACGTCGCGACCGGCGCGCCGCGCGCGGCGCTCCCGCCCGCCGCGTCGCCCGCCCTCGTCTCGATTCCCACGCTGCCCGCTTTCGACGCGGGCGCCACCCTGGTGTGCGTGCGGCTGGGCGGCGCGGGGTGGGCGCTCGAACCGTTCGACTCGTCAGGCGCGGGTGTCGCCACGTGCCGCACGGCGACGGCGGGCCCCATCCTGGTTGCCACGTACACGGTGCAGGCGCCCCGGGGGGCGGGGCCCCCCCCCCCGCCCCCCCCCCCCCCCCCGCCGCCGCCGCCGCGGGGCGCGGGGGGGGCCCCCCCCCCCCCCCCCCCCCCCCCCCCCCCCTCCCCCGGGCGAATACTGGGGCGGCGGCGGCGGCGGCGGCACCGGCTGGGACTGGTGGTCCGGCGGCGGCGGCGACGGCGGCGGCGGCTGGGGCGGCGCGCCCGCGCCGCCGCCGCCGCCGGGGGCGGACGGGATCCCCCCGATCCTGCTCTTCCGCGTGCTGCTGCCCGGGTTTGCGCTGCCGGCCGCGTTCGACGATCAAGCGACGCGGGACGCGTTCCTGGCCCTCGTCCTTGCCGCGTCCGGCGCGGACGCCGCGCGCATCGTGTCTGTCGTCGCCGGCCCCGCCGGCGGCACCGTCGTCCAGGCCGAGGCCCGGTTCCCGGATTCCGCGGCCGGGGAAGCGGCGGCGGCGGCGTTCCACCGGGTGCTGCTGGACGGCGCGTCGTCGATCTTCCCGGCCGCCGCGTATGGCGCCGCGTCCACGCTCTCCCTCACCGCCTTCAACTATGTGCCCACGGAAGGCGCCGCCCCGCAGGCGTCCCGCTCCGGGCGCGCGCGGGCGGGCGCGATCGCGGGCGGCGTGGTCGGCGGCGCGGCGGTCGCCTGCCTTGCCGTCGCGGCCGCCGTCGCCCTGCGCCGGCGGCGCCGCCGCGGGGCGGCGGCCAACGCGGAGCCGCTGGTGGTGGGGTGATGGATGGGTGGGGCGGGGGGCGGGGGTTGCGGAAGGCGACGAAGGGAGTGGGACGGGGCGCGCGCGCGGGCGGGGGCGGGCTGCTCGCTGCAACGCGCCCGCCCCTGGCCCGCCCCGCGACCGCCCCTCGATCACAACTCTACCCGCCCAGCGACACCCGCCTTGGCGCGGGCGAGGCCGCGCGCGAGCCAGCGTTTGGCGGCGTCCGCGGCGGCCGCCGCGCGCGCGCGCGCGGCCGACCCCGCGGAACGCGCGGCAGAGGCGGCCGCCGTCCCCATGGAGGCACCGTCATCGCCATTGGCCTCGTCCACGATGTCGCCGTCGGCGGCCGCGGCCGCGGCGGCCGGCGGGCCGCCACCGCCGGCGACACCCTTCTCCCCCTCGTCCTCCCCCTCCTCCCCCTTCAACTCGTCCAGCACCGACTGCCGGTCAAACACGGACCCGCTCATGCCCATCGCCTTGAGGGATGCCATCGTCTTCCGCATCTGGGCCGCGCCCTCATCCTCGCGCTCAAACAGTGGGCCGGCGGGGCGCGCCGCCGGCAGGGGCGGCGGCGGCGCCGCGCACGCCTCGGTCGCGGTGCGGCACAGCCAGCTCGCGAGGGCGGGGCCGGTGCGCGAGTTCTGGAGAGGGGGGGAGGGTTGGTGTCGGTTCGAAAGGCCGCGCGCGCCCCCCTCCGTCCCTCCCCCTCCCCTCCCTCACCCGCCACAGCTCTTCCGCCAGGTCGGTGTCCACCGCGTCCAGCACGGCCGCGGCCGCCATGGCCGCCGTCTTGCACTCCTGGCCGCACACGCCGAGCGCGCCCATCTCGACCACCCTCAACCGCTTCCCGTCCTCCACGAGGTCGATGGACGCGATCCATTCGCCCTCGTCCGCCGTGGGTTGGGTGAGGCGCTCCAGGGCGTCGATGAGGGCGCCCTCGGTGAACGGCGCGGCGGGCGTCGCGCGCGCGCGCAGGTCCGACGCCACCGCCTCGGCCTTGCCGGCCAGGGCTTCGCACACTGCGCACTGGATGTAGGGGACATCGGAGCGCACGCCCTGGGAGGGGGTGGATGGGGGTGGGTCGGGGATCGGCTTCCGGCGGGCGCGGCTTAGGAGGAGGCGCCGCCGCGTCGCCACCGCTCCTGCCGCCGTCAACCGACCCCGATGCAGCGCTCGGTCCGCGCCCCCAGCCGAGGCAGCGGGGAGATCGCGGCCGGCGCCAGGGATCGCCGCCATCACCCCTCCCCCTTCCCTCACCTTGGCGTCCGCGCCCGGCAGGCTCGTCGGCGTCTGCCCGTGGGCGACCGCCACGAGGGCGATGGCCAGCGCGATCGGCAGGGAGCGAGGGGCGGGCATTGGGCGTCGCTGTGCGCAGAGCGTCGGCGCGCGCTCCAATGCGCCCTCCCCCATCTCTCGCCCACCAGCGCTGGCTCGTCACCGGCGCCAACCGGGGCCTGGGCCTGGAGACGGCGGCCGGGCTGGCGGCGGCCGGGGCGGCGGTTGTCGTCGCGGCGCGGTCGCCGGCGGCGGCGGCGGCCGCGGCGGCCGACATCAATGGGAGAGAGGCGACACGCATTGGCGGCGGGTCCGCGGCGGGCGCCGGGGCGGGCCTCGACCTCGGCTCCCCCGCGTCGGTCGCCGCGTTCGCCGCCTCGATCCCTCCGCCCCTCCACGGCGCCGTCTTCAATGCGGCGGCCTACGGGGACGCCGCCACGCACTCTTGGCCCGGCGTGGCGGACGCCGCGATGGCGGTGGCCCACGCCGGGCACGCGGCGCTCCTCCGCCTCGTCTCCCCAGCCCTGCGCGCCCCGCCCGGCCGGGCCAGGCCCCGCCTGGTCGTCGTCTCGTCTCGGGCGCACCGGTGGGGCTCGCTCCGACGCGGCACAGGGCCCGCCGCGCCGACCCTCGCGACCCTCGCGCCGCCCCTGACCGGCCCGTTGGCCCCCTTCCGAGCCTACTGCCGGGCCAAGCTGGCCAACGCGCTCTTTGCCGCGGCGGCGCCGGGGAGGGCGGGGGTCGACGCGGTCGCCGTCTCCCCGGGTTTTGTGTCGACGCGCCTCGCGGCCGCGCTCGTGTCCTCCCTCCCCCCCGTTTTGGCCTCCCTCGCCCTGCGCGTCGCGCAGACGCCGGCGGCTGGCGCGGCAACGGCGGTGTGGGCGGCAGGGACGGGGAGCGTCGGTGGAGACCGGGGTCCCTCTTTCCTGTTCGCGCACGCGTCCCGCCCCGCGCCGCGCCTGCTGTCCGCCGCGGCCGCCGACGCGGCTCTGGGGGACGCACTGTGGGTCGCCACCGAGGCCGTGGTCGACGCGGGGCTGGGGGCGCTGTGACGGACGCCCTCGGCGTGTTTTTTCGAGTGTGCTCGAACGAACGCACACTCCCCGCCCGCCGGGGCAGCCCTCGCCGCCGCGCCCGCGCTCCGCCCGCGCGCTCACAGCTGCGCCGCCGTTGGCTCGAGGTGTGCAGGGGCGGGGTGGGAGGGCGCGACCGTGCGCGGCGCGCGCGGCGCGCGGCGCGCCCATCGCTGGCGTCCGGCCGCCGGCGCCGCCGTCCCGATTTGAGCACCGCGATCCTCTCACGCTGCGGCCGCGGCGGCGACCGTCAGAGGCGCCCCCCTTGATTCACCCCGATCCTCCCACGGCCGCGCGCCCTCACCCGCGCCTCTTTCACCCCCAGACCCCCTCCCACACGGCCTCCACCACCATGGCCATGCGCCGCGCGGCGGCCGCCCTCGGCCGCCCCTTCACGACCGCCGGCCGCTGGTACAACGACCGTGCGACGGCACACCCGCTGGCCACCGCGGTCGTGACGACGGGCCTCAAAACGTCGGCGGCCGACCTATTTGCCCAAAAGGTGAGTGGGCACGGGGGTGGGCGGTGGAATGGGTGCCGACCGGCGGGGCGCGCGCGCGCCTCGGGCGCCCCACGCGCCCTGAGACCCCCGCCAATGGCGCCGCGGGCGGGAACAGGGAGCGTCGGCCGCCCCGCGGCGGGACGGCGACGTCCGAGGCGTGCGCCGCGGCGCGCGGGCCGATCCCATTACCGCAACCCTGAACCCCAACAGGTCGTCGAGCGCCGGGAGGACATCGACTGGGTGCGCCACACCGCCTTCTCCGCCTTTGGCATCATCTACCTGGTGCGGGAGAGAAGGGAGAGCGAGTGTGGAGGGAGGACGGGGCGCGCGCCGCGCGCGCGCTGTGCTGTGCGCCCACCCTGACCACCCTCCCCCGTTCCTCCCCCCCCCCCCCCCAGGGCGGGTTCCAGTACTGGCTCTACAACGTCAAGTTCACCCAGCTGTGCGCTCCGCTCACCGCCCGCTTCGGCCACCGCGGCGTCGCGCCGGTCAAAGTGTTTCTCGACCAAGCGATCCACCACCCGCTCTGCTACTTTCCCTTTTTTTACGGCCTCAAGACGTTTGTTGAGGGCAAGCCGCTGTCGACGGCGGTCGTCAAGTACAAGGCCGAGGCGTGGGAGAGCTGCAAGGCGCTCTGGAAGGTGAGTTTTCTTTTTCGTTTTTTTCACATTTCTGCCCTTCTCGACCCACTCAATCCCACCCCGACACCCTCCCCCCCTCTCTCTAGGTCTGGGTCCCCGCCCAGCTCGTCAACTTCGCGTTTGTCCCGCGCCACCTCCGCATCCCGTACGTCGCCGCCGTCTCGTTTGGGTGGACCATCATCTTGTCGACGATGCAAGGCAAGTTTGCGGCGGCGGAAGCGGCGGCGGCGGCGGAAGCGGCGGGGGGTGGTGGCGGGGAAGGTGGCGGCGTGGGCGGGCTCCTGCTGGCCGCCGCGGCGCCGGCCGTCGTCGCCGCGTCGCCCGGCGGCGACGCGCCGGGGCTCAAGGCGCTCGTCGCGCCCGCGGCGCCGGCGCGCGGCGCGGCGGTCGCCGCGGCGTCGCGCGGTGAGCGCGCGCGCGCTGCGGCGGCCGCGTGAGCGACGAGGGGCTGTGTGAGCGTCTCTGTCTTTCTTCATCCCTCGTGGCGTGTGTGCGGGTCACGCGCGCCGGTCACACGCGGGCGCGGGGGGCGGGCCGCGGGGGAGGGCGCCGCGGCAAAAAGGGGTGGGGCGGGGGTGGGGGCTGCGGCAACAATTGGGCGCGGGCGGACCGCGGTCGACGCCCGCGCGCTCAAAAAGGGTGGGGTGGGGGTGGACGCGCCGACGCGCCGACAGCGCGCGCGCGGCGGGCCTGCGCTCTCTCTCTCCTAGGTTGTCTCTTTTTCCCCCTCTCCAAAACCGGGTGCACAAAGAATCACGCGACCGCGACCCTGCGGAGCAGGGCCGCCGCCGCAGCCCCGGCGCGCGCGTCGCCGCCGGGGCGCGCGCCGGCGGCGGCGAGCCGCGCGAGCGCCGGCGCGGCGCGCGCGAGCAGGCCGCCGCCGCCGGCGCCGCCGGGGGCGGCGGCGACGCAGCGCAGGACGTAGAGAGCGCCACCGGCGGCGGCGGGGGTCGTGGGGGAGAGGAGGGCGACGAGGGCGGCCGCCGCAGACGGCGCAGCGACCGCGAGCGACACCGCGGGCTCCCGCTCAGCCAGCTCCCCCAGCGCCGCCGCCGCGCGCAGGCCCAGGGCGGCGTCGGGCACGGCGATGAGGGCCACCAGGGCGGAGACCCCCCCCGCGGCGGCGACGGCGCGCGCGCCGCCGGCGCCAGAGCGGGCGCCAGCCAAGGCTTCCACCGCGGCCAGGGCCGCGGTGGCGGCCAGTGGGGTGGTGGGCGACAGCAAGGGCACGAGGGCCGAGGCGGCGGCCGCCCCTCCAACCGCCGCGCGGCCGGCCGCAGACGCGAGCGCGGGCGCCAGGGCCGCCACCGCGTCGGCCGCGCGCGCGTCGTCGCGCGCGGCCGCGGCGGCGGTCGCCAAAGCCAGCGCAGCGGGCGCGACGCGGGCGTCGGCGAGGGCGGCCGCTGCTGTGGGGTCGGCCGCGGCGGCCGCCGCGAGCGCGCGCGCCGCGCGTAGAGCGGCGGCCGCCGCCGCCCGCCGCGCGCCGCCCGCGATGGGCGCGGTCGCCGCGGAGCGCAGCGCCGACGCCACGCCCGCGGGAGCGCCCGCGGCGACCAGCGCGTCCCTGCCGCGCCGCCGCGGCGCGAGCGCAGCGGCGAGCGCCGCGCCGCCCGCGCGCACGCGCGCGCTGGAGGAGACCAGGGCGGCGGCCGCCGCAGACGCACCGCCCGCTTCCGCGGCCTCGGCCGCGGCGCCGGGCGACGCGCAGAGAAAAGCCAGCGCGGCGAGCGCGCGCGCACGCTCGCCCGCCGGCGCCGCCGCCGACGCCGCCAGCGCCAGCAGCGACGTCGCCCCTCCCCCTTCCGCGTACGTGTGCGGCACGCAGGTCGGGTCGGGGCATTCGGCCGCCGCAGCAAAGAGCGCGCGCTTCGCGCGCGAGATCGACCCGCCGAGCTCGGGAGGGGGCGGCGTCGCGGGCGAGGGCTGCGACCCACCATTGCCACCCCCGTCATCCGAGTCGTCGCTCGAGTCGTCGCGCGTCGCACCCCACGCGCGCGGCGCCCACGCGCCGCGCACCCGCGCGCCGCCTTCGTCCCAGCCGGGAGGAGGGGGAGGGCCGGTCAGTGGCGGCGGCGTGGTGGCGGCGGCGGCGGCGTCCAGGAGGGCAACCAGCGACGGCCCGCGCGACGCCTCCGCGAGCGTGGGCGGCGGCGGCGACCGGCCGCCGCCGCCGCCGCTGAACAGCCACTCGTCGTCCGCGTTGGACGGGTCGCGGTGTGTGGGGGAGGCGGTGGAAGGGCGGAGAAGAACGGGCGCCGGGGCGGGCGCCGCCGCGTGCGCCGCAGACCGCAAGACGCCGCCGCCACCCCGCCCTCGCCCCAGGGCGAACGCGGAGGAGCAGCGGCGCGTCAACGGCAGCGCGTCCGACGCCAGCAGCGCCTCGCGCGTTGGCGCGGCGGGCGTCGGCGCGAGCGCGCGCAGCGGCGTCGCCACCCGCCGCCGCCAAACGACCGCTTCCGCGCCGTCGCCGTCGCCCCAGCCGTCGACGGCGTCCGCCGCGGCGGCGCGCGGGGTGGGCGGCTCGGAGGTGGGCGGCTCGGAGTCGTCGTCATCGGTGGGGGCCGGGGACGGCGCGAGCGTGGTGCGCAGGCGAGGCGCGGCGCGCGCCACGCCTCCACCATGCAGCGGGGGCGGGGCGCGGGGGCCGGGGGCCGAGCCCGCGTTCACGGCCACCACCACGAGCGCGGCGCGCGCCGCGGCCGCCAGTTCCGCCAGGGACACGCAGGAGGCCGACCGCTGGGCAAAGCGGCAGGAGGGGCGGGTGTTGAGGGAGGGGAGGGGGGGGCTGGGGAGAGGGGGGGTGGGGTTTTGAGGGTCGGCCCGCGCATGGGCTCGCCGGGGGGCTCTTTCTCTCTCTCTCGCCAGCCGTGGCGCGACGGGCGGAATGGCGGCACTGACGACGCCCGGCGCGGGCGCGGCGCGGCGGCGTGCGGGAGCTCCGGGCGCCACGCGTGCGGCCGCATGGCTGGCCCCCGCCCCCACGCCCCGCCGCCGCGCCGGCTCGGCGCGTCCCGTCGCCCCCGACCTTCCAGCACCACTTCCAAAGCCCGCCCGGGGCGCGCACCGGTGTTGCTCCGAGGCCGAAGCCATGGTGGCGGCCGCTCGCCAAGCAGCTGCCGCCGCGCCGGGCGCGCCCTCCAGCTCGGGACGAGGCGTGCCGAGTGCGCGGGGCGGGTGACGGGCGACGGCGGCCCGCCGCGGGGGGGGGAGGGAGAGTGTCGCTGGCCGACGCGGCGGCGGCCGCGGCGCTGGCTCTCGGCCGCGCTCTTACACCCCCACACAGCCGCGGACCCCCCCCCCCCCCTCCCCCCCCCTCACAGCAGGAGCTCCGCAACCTGCACCGCGTTGAGCGCGGCCCCCTTTTTGATCTGGTCGCCACAGACAAAGAGGTCGATCCCTTTTTTGTCGCGTCTGGAAATGTCGCGCCGCACGCGCCCGACGAAGACGCCGTCCCGGTTGGACGCGTCCAGCGGCGTCGGAAAGCGGTTTGCAGCGCGGTCGTCCAGCACGGTGACGCCCGGGGCGGACGCCAGGATGCGGAGCGCGTCGGCTTCGTCGAGCTCGGCCTCCAGCTCCAAATTGATGCTCTCCGCGTGCGCCCGCATGACGGGCACCCGGATGCACGTCGCCGTGATCGCGACGCCGTCCGTCCCCCAAATTTTGGCCGTCTCCTTGACCAGTTTCATCTCCTCCTCGTTGTACCCGTTGGGCGTCATCGGCGAGTTGTGGGAGAAGAGGTTGAAGGCGTACTGGGGAGTGGGGAGAGGGCGGGGCGGGGTCGGGGCGAGTTGGGGGGGGGGGGGGGGGGGGGGGGGGGGGGGGGGGGGGGGGGGC
>Ga0315288_10007039_pt1 | contig 14246 bp, 12 predicted proteins | sample YL17G11_20_MG_FD_203454 | JGI IMG/M metagenome (GOLD analysis project Ga0315288, IMG submission 203454) | Sediment microbial communities from Yellowstone Lake, YNP, Wyoming, USA - YL17G11_20 | ecosystem: Environmental > Aquatic > Freshwater > Lake > Sediment | place: USA: Wyoming | collected... | reverse complement strand
CGCCTGATGGCATTTGCTACAGTTTTGGTTAAAAACCCTGTTTCCCTGGGGAGAAAGGACGAAACCCACCAAAGCATCGATCTGGTCCGAGGTCAAATCCCCACTCCAGGCAGGCATCCCTTCATGTTTGCCTTGGGCGATGATTTCGTGTAAATTAACCCCCTTCCCCACTGAGATCGATCCCCCGTGGCAAGGCGCACAGTTTTTGGCATAAAGTGCTGCAGTTTGATCCCCTGTGGATGTTTCTGCAGGTGGAGGGATTTCTCGATAAGATTGTATGGTTAAAAAGACAATTCCAAGGATGCCGAATACAGTCACGCCGGTCACGATGGGTCGGTTCACAAAATGGCGTTTTGCACTCCGGTCTAAAAATGGAAGTAAGAAAAGAAGAACAATCGCCAGGGTAGGAATGACGACGACCCCGATCACCTCTAGGCTTGGGGGGAAATATTTGAGTAGTTGAAACAGGAACGAAAAGTACCATTCAGGTCGCGGTGTGTAAGTGCTATCTGATGGATCAGCTCGTGCTTCCAAAGGAGCACCGATGAAATGTGCTAAAATCACCAGGATAAGAAAGACCACCAAAGCGATCAAAGCATCTTTGAAAAGGATATCCGGAAAGAACGGGACGCCTTTCTCTTTTTCCTGATGGTATTTTTCGAGATAATCTTGCTTTTCTTTTTCGTTCATCGCAGCTACTCTTTCGTTTTTGGCACAGCACTAATCCCAATCCGGATTACAAGGTACATGTGGATCGCTAAGAAAATGAGCAAAGTGGCAGGCAAAATCCAAATGTGAACGCCAAAGAAACGGGCCAAAGTAAGCGCTGACAACTCTTCGCCTCCCCTGATAATCCGCAGGATCATATCCCCGATGAGAGGTGGCGTCCCAGCAATTCTGGTACCTACTGTGGTTGCCCAGTAGGCTTTTTGATCCCAGGGGAGTAGATAACCAGTAAAACCAAATCCGATGGTGAGGAGTAGCAGGAATATCCCCGTAAACCAGGTGACTTCTCTGGGGAATTTGTAAGCTCCATATAATATCACCCGAATCATATGAAGCACGACCAGTAGAACCATGGCACTCGCCCCCCAATGGTGCAGGCCCCGGATCAACCAGCCGGCAGGTACCTGGGTAGTTATATATTGCACGCTGTCATAAGCATGATCTGGGGTAGGTACGTAATAAATCGTCAGTAGAATCCCCGTAATCATCTGGTTGAGCGCCACGAAGAGCGAGGCACTCCCCAAAGTGAAGAACCAGTTTACTTTGGGGATTTTTCTCAAGAAAATTGCCTCCCAGACTCGTCTCCAACCAACCCGTTCATCAAGCCAATTCCCAAGTCGATAAGCCATTTCAACCTCCAAAAATCATCAATTGGTCATTCTCAACTTTCACTTCGAAACGATCTAAAGGCCGCGGCGGAGGTCCAGAAACAACATTCCCTTCTTTATCGAAAACACCGTTGTGACAAGGGCAGAAGAATTCCTGGCGGTCAGCAACCCACCGCACCCGGCAACCGAGGTGAGTGCAGATATTCGACATCGCCACAAAATCACGACCATTTTCAGTAAAAACGTAAAACGAAATTTCTTCAACGTTTGAAATCCAGCCGGTTTGTCGTTCAATGCTGGTTTTAAACAGGGTGGGAGTACCTAATTCGACTTTTGATGCGGAACCCAGACGGAGCCAATTTTGACTGGCGCTTTTCTTCAGCGCAGGGCCGATCAGATAGATGATTGCAGGAATACCCAGACCCAGGCCAATCAACCCACCAATACCCCATGTAGCCAAACCAAGGAAATCCCGCCGGTTGATATTCTTTTCCTCGCTCAAGATAATATCCTCCTTCTTGGGCTAACTCTTAAATTATCCTGCATAATACCATGGATGGTAGTCAGGTTCAAGTTATTGACTGTTATCCTTGTAGTGACAAATGTCACCTAGTGGTGGATGATTTTCGATAAGAATAACCGGACGCTTTACGGCATCCGGTTATTCTTACTTATATTACTGGGTATTCGTTACTCGGTCGGATAGGGTTCGGCGCGGGTCAAGCCGGTCACATCACCACCCAGATCCTTGAGGCTGTCATAAAGAAGCTCGAGGGTGTAGTGGGCGTTGTGAGCGAAGTCACCAGGGTCTTTATACGTGTACTGAAGGTTGTAGGCAGCCCGCAGCAAGCGCGGTGTCCAGGCATCGTATGAAACGGGACCCTTATCGGTTGTATCGGGTTTGCCATCACCATCTGCGTCGGCAAAGAAGTATGGATATGCAGCTGAGCTGTAAAGGATTCCCTTGCCAGCTTTTTCCACAGCATACTTCTGGACAGCTGCATAGAGCAGTTCTTGCATGGTTGCAATCTCGCCAGCAACACCTTCGGTGGTATCCCCATCTCCATCAAAATCCACGGTGGACATGCGGATATTCTCAGGTTCCTTGCCAGCATCGCCATGGCAGGCAGTGCAGGTTTCGGTCTTGACCGTCAGGGCATGGACATCGTGGCAGCTCACGCAGGTGAACTGCGACTTCACCACGTGCGGGTGCGCGCCGGCATAGGTCTGACCATCGTATTCATAAGCGACCTGAGCCTGGGTACCAAACAGCGTCGCTCCAGCAGCGAAGTAGTGAACGTTGCGGAAGTTCAGCTTCTTATCCGCAGTCATCACTTCGTCATCGGTCAAGCCCGAAGCCTTGATGGCACCATCTACACTGGATTTCGACTCACGTCCCTGGTGGCAGGAGAGGCACAAATTTCCATCACTGCCCTCGCCGAAGGTTACAACCTTCTTGCTGGGGAAGGTGACAGACTTGATCGCATAGCGATTCGGCCACTCGGCTTCATTGTGGCAGGTTGAGCACCAGAAACCGTTGGAGGGTTTTTGGGCAATAACCTGTCCTGCATTGGCGGGATTAAGGAACATGGGCAAGCCCGTGGCGGTGTGGCACTTGACACAACCGGCAGGGACAACACCTTCTGCATCCCAGTGCCGGAAGGGTTCGGTATTGCCGGCAAAGTGACCCGCATCATCTCGGTGAGCAGCCGAGAGGTCAACCGGGGTAGCAAGCTTTTCGTTCACGTTGGCGATTGAATCGTAGAGCAACTGGACGATGTACTTGTTGCCATGAGCAAAGGCGCCCGGATCCTTGACTGACATCTGGTAGTTGTAGGCGGCTTTGAGCAAGCGCCCGGTCCAGGATTTATATCCATTCGCACCAACGGCTTCGTCTGTATCAGCCGTGCCGTTTGCGTTGGTATCAAAGAAGAAGTATGGATAGGCATCCGGAGAGTAGGCGATTGCCGAGCCGGCAACTTCACTGCCATACGCATAGATCGATGAGAGCAGCATTTCCTGCAAGCCCTGGACTTCATAGAACATGCCTTCGGTGGTGTTGCCATCCCCATCGTAATCCACCGCAGAGGAAGGCTCGCGAACATCCTTCAGACCTTCGACATCTTTGACATCCGAATGGCACACCTGGCACTTCTCAAGCCTGATTTCCAGGGAGTGCTGGTCGTGGCAGCCAATGCAGGTGTTGAGGCCTTCAACATGGTCGTGCTTGGCGTCGTAAGCCTGGCCCTCATATTCATACCCACCCTTGGTTTCCGTGCCGTAGAGTGTGGCAGCCGCGGCGCGGTAGTGGATATTGGTGAAGCCAAGATCAGCGCTGACCGTGTCATCATCGGCAACGCCAACTTTGGCAACTGCTTCATCAACCTGAACCTTGGAGGCGCGGCCCTGGTGGCATTCCATACAAACGGCTTCACCACCCAGACCGGTGATCTCAACCCCAGAGGGGAAGACTACTGAGGTCTTGGTGGCGGTAGCGCCGTTGTGGCAAGCCACACATTGGATCGTGGTACCAATGGGAGCAGCGACATCGACTACACCTGCTGCACTGCCATCGGCGCCCACATAATCCTGGAAACCAGGTGTGCTGTGGCACTTGGCGCAGCCCACGGGCACTTCTTTAGGATCAGCTTCATTCCAGTGGACGAAAGCCTCTGCATCGGCTACATTGTGCGGGGAATTAGCCCATGCTTCTTCGTTGGGTACGGTTTTCACCACAGGCTCAGGACAAGCCGGACAATCCGGGCAGGTCGGACAAGACGGACAGGGAGCTGCCGTTGGACACGGGGTTACTTCTACGGTTGGCGCTGGTTCCGACTTGCAGGCCGCGAGAGTCAGAGCCATAACTACCAGAAGCAACCCAAAAACAAATATCTTTTTTCCTTTCATTATCATTCTCCTCAATTTGGATTAACTTTCGAGACAATAAAGTGGTGTTTCCTTGTCAAATAATTGAGATCCTCTCTTTCCTCCTTTCGATCAAATTATATTACCCAAGGGTATCGTGTTTTGATAACAGCAGAGATCATTACCCGGCAGGCAAGTAGCGCATATTATACAACATAAATGAGTATTTGATTAGTGCAAAATACCACGAATATATAGGGTATTTGCACTATATCACCCTACAAGCCAGGAAACTGTCAAAAGGGATCCTGGCTTTAATTTGATCGAAAAATAAAAAAAGGCTGTGGAGGCAGACAAGCGCCTCCACAGCCTTTTTTATTAAATTCTAAAACAAATATAACTAATTTTTACTCTCTTCTTTGGCCTCGGTCGTGCGCACAAGGAATAAAATGACCAGGATGATCAATTGTCCAACCACCATTCCAGCTACCTCGGGCATTCGCTCGGCTACTTCTAACAACCAGGGACGGCCGATCCGCGTAGTAGCCTGGCTAAACTGCGTCAGGGCCGCTGCAATTCCAAACAAGTGATCGGTAATATAAGCAACTGCCGAAAGAGCCAGGGCTGTAAAAGGAACAGCCAACACCAAAGTCCAAAAAAAGGCGACTAACGATACCCTACGCATACGGACCTCCTTGTTAATCTTTGCTTACATCATAGCTGAATAAAGATTGAAGGTCAATAGGTTGATTCGGATATTTTTTGTCGCAGTATTATGGGTATTCAACCCTATAGGTTATGGTTCTATCAGTCCTTTCCGGATGGCATATTTCACCAATTCGCTCCGGCTGTGCAGTCCCAATTTGCGCATGAGGTTTTCACGGTGGCGCGCAACTGTATGCTTGCTGATCGATAGAGAAACAGCGATATCCTCATTAGACTGCCCGGCAGCCAACATTCCTAAGACCTCCTGCTCGCGAAGCGTGATCCCGTTGACTGAGACCTCATTTTTTGCATCACTGGACTGATTTAGGAAATCCGCGACCAACACTTTGGCCAAAGAGGGATAAATATAAACCTCGCCATTTGAAGCAGCATGAATGGCTTTGATCAAATCATCCGATGCGGCTCGCTTGGGAACGTATCCATCTGCGCCAGCTTGAAGCATTTCAAAAAAATATTGCTGATCTTCATGGATCGTCAAAGCGACGACAGCAATTTCTGGATGCTGTGCCTTCAGTCGGCGGGTCACCTCAATCCCAGAAATATCGGGCAAGGTGATATCCATGATCACTACATCTGGATGAAGCTCAGAAGCCATCTCCAAGGCTTGAACACCGTTGCTGGCTTGACCGATGATCTTCATATCAGTCTCGCTCTCCAACAACATGCTCAATCCGGTACGCACGATCTCGTGGTCATCGACCAATAAAAGACGGATCTCCGGCATTGTGATTCTCTCCTTTCAGCGGTATGTGAACCTCAATCCAAGTTCCACGACCAGGCTCGGAAGTGATAATACAAGTTCCACCTAACAACGCAGACCGCTCCTGCATACCAAATAACCCCCAGCAAGGTTTTTCCCTAGACTGGCTGAGGGTTTTTTCAACTGAGAAGCCAATTCCATTATCTTGAATGACCATAATAATAAAAGAATTATCTTCATATAATTGAATTTCTATATGAGTGGCTTTTGCATGGCGGCTTACATTCGTAAGAGCTTCCTGGGCAATGCGGAATAAAACGACACGCAGATCTGAAGGTAGAGAGAGATGAGGGATTTGGTTGTTTATATCAATTTTTAACTGACTGTGATCCGATAGATCACTGGCATACCAACGCAGAGCTGCCACCAATCCCAGATCATCGAGCTGCGGTGGATGCAGCCCGGTGACTAAGCGCTGCATCTCCTGAATACCGTTCGAGGCTACTGCTTCCAACTGCTGAGCTTGTTGCAAGGCGCGTTTCGGAGCCTGCTCTATATTTTGAGCCATACCTCGCAGACCCATACTTAAAGCGGTAAAAGTTTGCCCAATCTGATCATGTAGCTCGAGAGCAATCCGTTTTCTTTCTGTTTCCTGCGCCTTTACGGTGCGGTGGAGGAGCTCTTCTCGCAATTCTTCCAACCGCTGGCGTTCGGCTGCCTGGGCATCCTTTAGACTAGCGATGCGCCTAGCGGTTTCTTCCTGGAAGGCACGCAAAGAACGGATAATGAAAATCGCGGCAAAGCAAGCCATCAGGGCACGCAACACCTGGATTGGGAATCCAAACCAGCGCAGGAAGGATTCGGAATTCAGGTAAGGTGAAGGAAAAATACTGCTGGGAGAAGCAAAAACCTGCCCAACCCCTCCGTAGATGGCGAAAGCAAGAGCAGCCAGGGCAACATCCCTGCCAAAACTGTGCATGCCTTGCTCAATGAAGCGGCGGCGTTGAATGAGTAATCCCCAGGTCGTCAGCGCAGCTCCTGGAACTGCCAACGCGTACCGCGTATAGACATCCACGGCTGCCTGCAGAGAAACCGGTTCCTGAGAGGAGTAAAAAATCCAAAAAAATCCGATCAGCCAGATCACCGCCGCAAGCGTTAAACTGATGATGATATTCCTGGGATTGGTTGGCCGTGAAAGGATACGCGCCCCAAATGCCAGGAGCATTAAAAATGAGCTAGCCAATAAGAAAATACGCAGAGGAAATACAATCCCGGCTATCGTGCTATTCGAAATATGTCCATGGATCAAGAGAAACATCTCAAACCACTCATGGCTGCCATGGATGATGCCAAAAAACGCCAGGGGACGTAAAGCACGCGCAAAATCTAACCCAGAGGAATGACCAACTTCCAACAAGATGGCAACGCCCATGCAGAAGAAGGAAAGCCCATAAAAAAAGAAAACAGCAATCAGGTTCTGAACGAAAAAATCAGCCATCAGCTCATTTCTCAGGTGCTCCAGACTTGATCCAATCCGTCACCAGCGCCAGCTCCTCGGGTGAAAATTGGGCGAAGTGGGGTTGGGAGCCACTTTGTTTTTGGATCAGCAGGCTGCCTGCTGGGTCGCCAGGAACAATGACTGCACCGTTCACCCCGCCTTCGATAACGCCTTGATAGGATGTCAGGTCTAAGCCCTGCACACCCAAAGCTCCGTGACAGCCTCCGCATCGAGCCTGGAGCAGGGGGCCAATTGTATCTGAGAAGGTCAATGGGCCTGCGCCAATTACAGGTGCTTTGGGAGTAGGAGGTAACTGCTTCAAGAGGATTTCTCTCAAGGCGGGTGCATCAAATCCTGCATAAGTCCAAACATTGCTATGACAGGCGCTGTTGGAACAAAAAGAGGTATTATCCGTACCGCCCGGATTAGCGACATTATGACAGTTGGAACAGGTATTATTAATCGAATCTCGGTGAATGACAATCCAGTTTGAGTTGCGGTGAGAGGTTGGTTCAGGCCCGCGGCTGATCTCAATCTTCGCCACAAAATCTTGGTTACCCGCAACAACTGGAATGGAGTGGCACAAATTACATTCCAGCCGGATGGCTTCTTGAGCCTCATTCAAATGTTTACCATCATGACAACGGAAACATCCCGGAGAATATTTATGTCCGACATTGTTGGGATGAGAATCCCAATCAGATTTTTGTTCGATATAAATGGACTGCTGGTAAATATCTTGAATGGATTTCACTGCGGATTTAATTTTATTCAGGTTCGCAACATAATAATCTGGGTAAAAAATCCGGTAATAATCTTCCAAAGCTCCAATCCCTGTCTGCGCCTGCTCCTGGGTTTTATACACTGCACGAAGCACCTGAACGGCCTTCAGACGTATTTCGGGAATGGTTGGATCAACCAACTGGTTCGCCAATAAGGCGTCTACCGACACTTCAGGTTGGTCAACCAGGTGTGTTATCCGGTTGTGGCAGGTGATACAATCCATTTCTTTTAAATCCGAGGCTTTTAACTTGGACGGATCAAAGTTCGCCTCAATATCCACATATTCATCGATACTACCATCTTCGTTATAAACTCGGATAAAAGGGATTTGTTGTTCACTCTTATCGATAGGGTAATACTCGATCCGGCTGATTATATGCCAGTGGATGCCCTTCCCCTGCCCCTGACGCCGGCTGCCTCCACCCGTTTTTAATGTCAGGTAAATGCTGGTGGGGGTATTATTTTTATCGTTGCCGAATTGCTTGATTTCCACCAGGCTGTCATCTGAAAATTTATCGGGAGAATGACACTTCTCGCAGGTTTCGCGTGCGGGCCTCAGGGCACCAGCAGTGATCGGAAATTCATACTTCTTGAAGACGGTATAGACCACATGTTTAAGGTCGCCCGCTTTACGGGTTATTTGAGTGGCAATGAAATCGCGACCGATGTGACATTCCACACAAGCAATCCGTGCATGTGGAGAAACCTGGTAAGCAGTGTATTCAGGAGGCATGGTATGGCAAGTTTCACCACAGAACTGTGAAGAGTTTGTGTAATCCCAACCATAAGCGGCGCCGATCAACACCGCCAGGGTCAATAACCCTAATAAGGCATATGGCGCCAGGCGAACCCATCGACTTGCGTTGTGGGGAGGGAAGAAAAATTGCTTAATTTTGCTCCTAATGCGCTTCATACCCACAGATCTCCTTTTTACCCAATAAGATTTTCTATTACTTTTCTGGTGCTCCGGTCTGGATCCAGTTGATAACCTTATCTAATTCATCAATCGCCAATTGTCCTGGATGGCTGCCCGAAGCCTGCTTTTGAACAAGCAGACTATTATCCGGGTCACCCGGAACGATCGCTGGACCGCTCTTTCCACCATCCAGCGCATTCTGATATGTTTTTAGGGAAAGTCCCCCTACTTGGGTTGCACCGTGACATGAATCACAGCGGTTGCGGAAGAGCGCCTGGTAAAAGCCATCCCAGGTATCCGAGCCGACCGGTCGATTTTGATCTGGAGTCGGCATTGGAGATGGGGTGGGCCGTGGGGTTGGTGTAGCCGGCACAAAAACGGCGGCTGTTTCGCCTCTGGGGATCGTGGTAATAGCGGTTTTTTCAATCGTGAGAAACTCAATCACCCCAAATCCCAATGTAATGGTTAAAACACCAGCAATCGGGAAAAAGATTCTTTGCCGTTTTCGAATTTCGGGAAGGGAAAGAGCTGATTTTACTTTCCTTGCCGTAATTTCAGCTAATTCCGCAGGATGTTCGTGTTCCATTTCTTCATACGAAAGCGTTCCGATAAACATACTCTTGTTAAAATTTCGCACGTGGACATGATAGAAATGCCAGAGGATAATCGCCAACACAGCCAGGACAGCTTCTGCTCCATGAGCAGCTTTGGCTGCTGGGATCGCCTGACCGGACATGAACCGCGCCGTGGTAATCGGATTCCACATCATGAAACCCGTAAGCCCCATAATAACCGTGCCCCACACCAAAGCCAGGTATTCGGCTTTTTCGGCATAGCTGTAACGACCATAATAAGCGCGTCGTTTTCGAAAACCCAGATAGTATTGTATATCCTGGAGAACATGCCGGATATCATCCACCACCGGCAACATCGTCCAAGGTGTTCGCTCGACATACAATTTATACAGCACCTCCATAACGTGATAAATGCTGATCACCATCATGACGGCCGCCGAAAAATGGTGGATGAGACGAGTCGTTTCGATCCCACCCAACATCGCAAGAATACCCTGCCCGAAAGAGGAGTTCGCATACTTTTGAGGGAGACCGGTAAAGCCCAGCAGTGTAAACGAAAGCAGAAAAGTAATATGCTCAATCCTTTGTAAGATGGTGAAACGAAGATATTTTTCCTTGGTTTCAACTGCCGAAGTGGTTGCAGGAACAGGGGTTTCGGGCACCGAGCTGGCCTCACTTGATAAATCAGGAAGATTTTGATCAGCCATTTTGACCCTCCTCAACAGGAGTCTGAGGGGACGAGGCTGGAGGTGGAGCAGGTTTACGCTTGCGATACTTAGTATAAAGGGTATGAGAGAGATCAAGGGCTACCAATAACCCCATGCCACCCAAAACGGCTGGTATTAACAGTTTATAGAAAAGATCGACGAAGTAAACCAGCCGGTTATTTTCTGCAGAAGGGGCATAATGTGACAACCAGGCAGATGGGAAATTGGCCGTCGCATCTGGATGGCAAATTTTACATCGCAGCAGTAGGTTTTCCTTGAGCTGAATTCCGGCCACCGGGTCATCGACACGTTGAATGTCATGGATACCATGGCAATCAAAGCAAACCGCTTTGTTCACTTCAGCATCTGGAGACTGTTTTTCAAAAACGCTCACAGTCGTGCCATGGAAATCTGCCACATACGTAGTCAAGACATCGGTGGAGATACCATATTTAGCCATTATTTTCTTATCTGTATGGCACTTCGCACAAATCTGCGGAGAATTCAGACGGAAATAAGCCGTTGTGGGATTTTCAATATTATGCACTCCATGGCAGGAAATACAGGTCGGAACATCCTGGTTATTCTCATCGATCAGCGCTGCACCATGAACACTGTCTGTATATTTTTGGAAGATGGCGTTATGACACTTGGAGCACATCTGTGGGATCAGGACATGCGATTCGGATCGTAACTTATTCGTTTTCGGATCAGTCAATTGCCTGACCGTATGGGCAGTGTGGCAATCCGTGCACACAGCCGCATTCTTATTGCCAGATGCCTGAGCTGCTCCATGGACACTATCCTGGGCTTTTTCGTATTGCGACGAATGACAGCGATAACAGACTGTGCTGAGCGCCAAAGTTGTATCACGCCGGCTGGCTGCAGTCCAGGCGGGATGAGGGTAGTTCCCAACCTTTGTGTGGCACTGCACGCAAGCATAGCCCTGCTTACCATGGATTGAGGCAGCATACTCATCCGCCGAGACATTCAACTCCAGCACATCCCCGTCATCCAGGGTCATCGTCAAGCCTGGCTGGCTGTGACACTGCAGACAGGTATCATCGCTGATCGACATCTGTGGTGTGGGCTCCCCTGGGTTTGACTCCTGAGACAACGAGGCAGCTAAGGCCACTTGAGTATAAGCACCCCCACCCCATAAAGAGACTGGTACAACTATCAAAAGAAAGCCCAGGGCAATCAAGAAAAAAGAAGAAGATGGGCAACGAACAGGCATTAAGATTTGCCTCCCGTATCTTTTTCGTTTTTTCCTTGAACCATGAGCCTTTTGTATTCAAGGGCATGGAACGTTTGCATTTCTTCCTCATTTATTTTTCCGGTGAAAATGCTCAAGTTTAAACGCTCAAGATGCACATGATAAAAGTGCCAGATTACAACGAAAATCATGGCGACGATCGCTTCAGTGCCGTGCGCCAACAGGGCAGCCGGCACAACACCTCCGGGCAAGAAACGCGTTACAAAAATTGGGAAAAGTAAAATTAATCCCGTCACAACCATAATCCCAATGCCAAAAAACAAAAACCAATAGGTTACTTTCTGTTCAAAATTATATTTACCAAAAACAGGTTTTCCCTTACTCAAGAACAGCAGGTATTTAACCATTTGCCAGGCATCTTTTAAATCCTTCCATGTGGGAAACATCTCCCCAGGAAGCTTGCGCTGAACCAACAAAGAGATCGCTTTCCCGAGATGATAAAGAACCTCCAGAATCAAAACAACCGCGGCAATATGATGGATCGTTTGCACTGTTTCTACTCGATCAGGAGTAGATAACAGAAACTGGCTCCATTCTGTAGCGCGATATTTCTGAGGAAGACCTGTAAAAAACAGAACTGCAAAGCTTAATAACAAGACAAGGTGTTCCAACCTCTGGACAAGTGAAAAGCGGATAATAATACGTTCGGAACGAACGGGAGCAACCTTCGTATCGATGGATGCACTCATGATAGGCTCCTTCTCACACGCTCAACTGAGACGTGCAGGATTTGCAGGAAAACGTAAATTACCGACAACCATAAGACCACCGGCACAAAATACGAGTAGAACGTATCAACATAGTAGAGCCATGGAGTGCGTTGTTGGCTGATCTCATAATGGCCTGTCCAGGCATCAGTCCAATTTGGACCAGCCTCTGGATGGCACTTTTGACATGTCACCAGCAAATTAGCTGAATTCACCCTCGAAGATGGATTGCTGGCAGGCAGGATATCATGGATCCCATGACAGTCTGTACAAACCGCTGAATTATGCCAGATAGATGGCCAACGAGCCTTATAAACGGTAACATCCACCCCATGCCAGGAAAGCTCATAGAGGTCGTAAACATTCGAAGGCAGGCCATATTTTTCCATTAAATTTTCATCCGCGTGACATCCAGCGCATAGTTCAGGAGACTCCACACGGAACTGTTGGGTGCGGGGATCCTGGATATTATGTACACCGTGGCAGTCAGTACAGACAGGTACATCGGGATTATCTTCCTGGAGCAAGGCACTTCCATGAATACTGTTTGTGTAGGTTGTAAATATTTCACGATGGCACTGCCCACAAGTCTCAGACACTCTGGAACGCGGCTCATCTGGTGGCTGAATATCGTGCACCCCATGGCAGTCGGTACAAATGGGTGCGTTCTGGTTCCCGGCTTCTGCAACCTGGGCGTGCATACTGTCTTTTGTTTTTTCGTAAATTGCAGTGTGACATTTTTTACAAGCTTCAACGAAGTTACGCGATAAATCTCGCAGGGTGGAAAACTTCTGTACTGGATGGGGATACACTTGAATATCTGTATGGCACGCCTGGCATTCGATCCCAATAGTACTATGCACAGAATGGGCAAGTAAATCAGGATTCACATAAAGGGAAAGCGTTTCACCACTCGAGAGTGTCTGCATAAGCTTAGAGTCGCCATGACAACTCAGGCAAAACTTTTCCGTATTTTGCTGCTCTTGACTGGCACGCGCCGAAAAAAACAAGAAGAAGCTTGTCAACAAGACAAACCCGACAGCCAAAATCACCCATAGCGTACGAATCTTTTTTCTAGACAGATCCATGCGACAGGTCTCCTTTTCCTGAGTTGTTGTCATTCCCTGGTTCTTCCTTAGGCTCGGGAGGGGGTTCAGCAATCAACCCTAAGCGACGAAGCAAATAGGAAACTCCAAAAAGGATCAACAAGGGTATCAGACAACGCAGCACAAAAAGCAGAGGGACTATCAGCGGACTGGCGCTTGTTTCATCCATACAAGTTCTCTCCAGGCTAACTACTAATAGAGTAGCCGGCAATTTATGTTCGAACAATTCTCACATACCGCAGACATTTGAACTGTCTAAAGTATAATCCAATCTGCTGAATTTTAGAAAATTAGAAAAAGCCCTTGAACTAACCAACTATCGTTCAAGGGCTCTACACAACGCTCAATGTTCGTTTGTTTTGAACAGAGGCAAGAAGCGGATACCCAACGTGAGTACTAAGAGGGCATAGCCGACAATCCCGACTGCAATGCCCCACTCCGACCAGGCGGGGAAATACTTTCCGGGTTCAATAATATTGGTTGCCCCTGGAGAATATTGTACAGGCACTAATAACCCCGAGACAGTCACATTCCAGCGATTGAAGACGACCCCCAGCGTGGCAAGAGCAGCTCCCAATACCAGATAGGCTGGCTTCTTATTCGTTAGAGGGGAGAGGAAGAAAAATACCGGGAGGATGATTCCCAAGATTATCTCCCCAAACCAGAAGCCAAAATTATAGGGTGTTTGTTGGTTGAGCAGATATAAGGATTGGCTTACCGCGGGCGTACGTCCATAATAGCTGACAGCAGCCAAATCCCAAAACTTAAGATAGGCATAAGTCAACAGGGCAAATCCACCAAAACGGGCAATCGTCCGCTTGACCTGATCAGGAACCAGTTTGACTCCTTTGACCCACTCTACCACATAGGCGACAGCCATGGTGAGCACCGGTCCAACTGCCACAGCCGAAAGGATGAACATGATCGGCATACTGGGCTTGAACCAGATCGGACGAGATTTTACGATCCCATAAGTTGCCCCCAGGGAAGACTGGTGAAGGAGCGAGATCAATAATCCTGCCAAGGCAAAGGCAGGAGCGGCTTTGTGGAGTA
>Ga0315288_10007038_pt1 | contig 14246 bp, 6 predicted proteins | sample YL17G11_20_MG_FD_203454 | JGI IMG/M metagenome (GOLD analysis project Ga0315288, IMG submission 203454) | Sediment microbial communities from Yellowstone Lake, YNP, Wyoming, USA - YL17G11_20 | ecosystem: Environmental > Aquatic > Freshwater > Lake > Sediment | place: USA: Wyoming | collected... | reverse complement strand
AGACGGAGGAGGCCGCCGACCAGATCTGGGCTCTCCTCATGCGGCGGCACGGGAATCAGCCGGACTTCACCGTCGACTCCCAGTCCCGCCTCCTCCAGGCCATCGACAAGATCCTCGCCATCTTCGCACTGGTCTTCGGCGGCGTCGCCGGGCTCGCCCTGCTGGTAGGCGGCATCGGCATCATGAACATCATGCTTGTGTCGGTGACGGAGCGGACGCGCGAGATCGGCCTGCGCAAGGCGGTGGGAGCCAAGCGCCGCCATATCCTCGTGCAGTTCCTCACCGAGTCGATGACGCTCTCCGGGGTCGGCGGGCTGATCGGCGTGGGGTGCGGGTACGGGGTGTCGCGGATCGTGGACATCGCGAGCAAGGGCAATATGCACACCCAGGTGCCGCTGTTCGTTTCCGTCGGGGCCTTCTGCTTCGCCTGCTTGGTGGGGGTGTTCTTTGGCATCTACCCGGCCTACCGAGCGTCGAAGTTGGACCCGATCACGGCGCTGCGGCACGAGTAGCGGCCGTCCCGAGCGGGGCGAGAGCTCGCGGGAGTGGGCCGCACGGCATCCCTGTATCGGGACTGAACCAGATGCCACACAGGAGGTACGGATGCGGCGAACGGGACTGAGCGCGGCGTGGGTCACGCTCGCGTTGATCGTGCTGGGGACGGCCTGGGCGGCGGAGTTGCCGGAGCGGCCACTCTCGCTGGATGACTGCCTGGTGCTCGCCCGCGCGTACAACCCGTCGCTGGTAGTCGCCCAGCAGCGCGTGTACATCTCGGAGGCCGGCCTGCAGCGCGTCGTCTCGCAGTACTTCCCGACGGCGACGCTCCTCGCCAACTATGGGCGGAACGGTGGGTCATCGTTCGTGCAGGGCTCCGCCGGCACGGTTCCCGTCGCGGTATCGGGAACGAGGCACGAGTCGGAGGTGCTGCTGAGCCAGACGCTGTGGGCGCTGGGGCGGCGCGAGTCCGTACTGAGCGCGCGGCACTGGCTGCGGGCATCGCGCGCCGATGCCCAGACCGCGCAGCAGAGCATCGCGCTGGGTGTGGCCCATCTCTACTACCAGGCGCTGGCGGCGGAGGCGCTGCTGAAGGTTTCCGAGGCCACGCTGGCGGCCTCGCGCGATCACGAGAAGCTGGTGAGAGCGCGGGTGTCGGTGGGCGAGGGCGCGCCCGTTGATGTCGCCCCCGCCGAGGCGGACGTGGCGAACGCCGAGTTCTCGCTGCTGCAGTCGGAGAACAGCTCGGCGCTGGCGAAAGCGCGCCTGAAGAACGGGATCGGGCTGCCGGCCACCTATGATCTGCGCCTCGCCGAGCCGGGTCTACCCTCTGGCTCCGAGGCCGTCCCGGCACTGGCGGAGGGCGTGCGCGCCGCACTCCACGCGCGGTCAGAGATGGTGTCCATGCGGGACTCGATCGATGCTGCTCGGCAGCAGTTGCACGCCGCCGAGATCCAGCGGAACGGCACGCTCGCGCTCAGCGGTCAGTACGATAGGGGGATTGCGGGGCCGCAGAAAGGGGCCTCGTGGTCGGCTGTGGTGTCGGTGAGCGGGCTCCTTTTCGACGCCGGCGCGCGCGAAGCTGATGTGATCACAGCCCGCGCGAATCTCGCAACCCTTCAGGCGCAGGAACAGCAGACGGCCAACCAGGTGGCACTGGATGTGGAGACGGCACGGCTGGATCTCGACACAGCGCGCAAGAGTGGGGAGACCGCGGAGAAGGCCGTGACCAGCGCCCAGGCGCAGCTCTCCGCAGCCGAGGGGAAGTATCAGCGGGGCGTCGGCATCTTTGTGGAGGTGCTCGACGCGCAGCGGACGCTCGCCCAGGCGCGCACCAATCAGGTGCAGGCCCAGTATGACTACCAGACGGCGCTGGTCGCACTGCAGCACGCGATGGGGCGACTCGCGCTTCCGCCGGGACAGGCGCAGTCATGATTCAGGTGACCGACCTGCACAAGGAGTATCGCACCGGTCGCATTCGGGTCCCCGCGCTGCGCGGTGTCTCGCTCACTGTTGAGGCGGGAGAGCTCGTCGCCATCATGGGACCCTCCGGTTCCGGGAAATCCACCTTCATGAACCTCATCGGCTGCCTCGACCGTCCCACGTCGGGCGCCTACTCGCTCGACGGCATGGAGGTGTCGAAGCTCTCTGAGAACGAACTCGCTGACGTGCGCAGCGCGCGCATCGGCTTCGTGTTCCAGACATTTAACCTGCTCCCCCGCATGAACGCCTGGCGCAATGTGGAGCTCCCGCTGCTCTACTCCGGCGCGGGGCGCAGGCGCGATCGCGCGGAGAAGGCGCTCGCAACGGTGGGGCTGACGCACCGGGCCTCGCACCGTCCTTCGGAGATGTCGGGGGGCGAGCAGCAGCGAGTGGCGGTCGCCCGCGCTCTCATCAACGACGCTCCCATCATCCTCGCCGATGAACCCACCGGTAACCTCGACACCCGCACCGGCGAGGGCATCATGGCCATGCTGCAGGACCTCAACCGGCGAGGCAAGACCATCGTGCTGGTCACCCACGAGCGCGACATCGCGCTCCATACCCGCCGCATTGTCAGCTTCCGCGATGGGCGCGTTGTGGATGACCAGCCTGTGCCGGAGCCGACGGAGGCGCGTGCAGTGCTGGCCGGGATGCCTGGACTGAGCAGCTAACCGGGTTGGCGCGGTCCCCGAGGGACGCCGGCCTTCGCAGCATGGGGCCGACGCGGGAACGCTCAGGAGGGACCTGCCGCTGCGAATGGAACCTCCTCCCAGCTACGTCCACTCGGGAGAGACACACATGACACCAGTCAAGGTCGGCATTGTCGGTTGCGGAGAGATCAGCCGCAGCTACCTGGAACAGCTCACCGGCATGCTCTCCGGCCTGGTTCAGGTCGCCGCCTGCTCCGACCTGATCGTCGAGCGCGCCCAGCAGCGCGCCACCCAGTTCGGCGTCCCCACGGTGTGCACCACAGAAGAGCTGATCGCCAATCCAGAGATCGAGATCGTGGTCAACCTCACCATGCCGGCGCAGCACTACGAGGTCACCATGGCCGCCCTGGAGGCTGGCAAGCACGTCTTCTCGGAGAAGCCGCTGACCGTGAACCGCCAGTTGGGCAAGGAGATCATCCACACCGCGGCGCGCCGGGGCCTGCGCCTCGCCGGCGCAGCCGACACCTTCCTCGGGGCCGGCCTGCAGGCCTGCCGCCGGCTGATCGATGACGGGGCCATCGGCACGCCCATCACCGCCCAGGCGCTGCTCGCCGCCGGCCACGGCTCCGAGCGCTACTACAACGTCTTCACGGGCCCCATGTTCGACATGGGCCCCTACTACCTGACCGCGCTGGTGTCGCTGCTGGGCCCGGTGCAGCGGGTCACAGGTTCCGCGCAGACCCCGTTCCCGGAGAAGCCCCATCCGCCGGATTCGCCTGACCACGGCAAGACCTTCCGCGTCACTAGTCCCGGGAACATCTCCGGCGTGCTGGACTTCGCCGCCGGTTGCGTCGGCGTCATCACGACCACGGCCGAGGTGCCTGGCTACCATCCGCGGCTGGAGATCTACGGCAGCGAGGGTGTGCTCGTCACCAACGACCCCAATGCTTACACGGGCACGGTGACGGTGCAGTCTCGCGACGGCAAGACGAGCCAGGCGTCGCTCCCGGAAGGTTTCCCCGCCTGGGGCCGCGGCCTCGGCGTGGCCGAACTGGCGGAGGCCATCCGCACCGGCCGGCCGCCTCGCGCCAGCGGCGACCTGATGTACCACGTGCTCGACATCATGCATGCCGTGCACGAGGCCTCGGCGGAGGAGCGCCATCTCCACCTGGAGAGCGGTTGTCCCCGGCCTGAGCCCTTCGAACTGAGCGACCTGCTCGGCTCAGGTGCATAGGATGGGCCGCCGGGACGAGCGGCGCGGCGTCCGCCGGCGGGGGTAAGCCCCCCGGCCGCGCATCACAGCAATATGCCCTTGGCGATCCCTGCGGCTTGCCAGAGAGCACGGCCGACCATGTCGCCCATGATCATGCCGATGGCGAGCGGCACCGTCTGACGGTAGAGCCGCAGGCCGCCGTACCGCAGCGTCAGGCTCTTCCACGTCCAGCCGATGAAGAAGGGCAGCCAGTACCAGTGCATTCCCCAGCAGTTCGCGGCAAGGTAGCCGAGCGGGTGGAACGGCCACCACCAGAAGCGGAGACGCATCAGGCCCAGGGTGATCGCCACCAGCATCCCTGCGCCCATGGCGATCATGCCGTTGACGTCGGGGCCGACGGGGTTGACGATCATGTCGTACATGCGCCCGCCCACGAACCGCAATTGGGAATGCAGCCAGCCGAACGACGAGACGTGCATGTTGTCCAGGCCGTAGTGGTATGTTCCGGCCAGCACGATGTAGGTTCCCACGGCCACCGACAACAGGAATCCGCCGACCGCAACCAGCACCAGGGGGCGCGGCGTGATGTCGGCCGCGTCGCCGATCTTCAGCGCCTCCAGGCTGTTGCCCGTGCAGACCTCCGATGAACTGTTTCCCCCAGGGAAGTAGGCCCACCGAAGCCCGATCAGCGCCACCACCTCTCGCGGCCGCAAGACCGCGCTGCCGACCGGGACAGTGACCATGTCCTCGACCCCGAGCGGGAATGCCAGGAAGCTCAGACCGGTCTCCGCTCGCACCCGCGCCCAGGAGACATAGAGAACCAGGAGCAGCCCGACGATGGCTATGCCCAGCACCGGCCTGGCGCCGGCGGACCAGCAAAGGTAGCTCATGTAGGCAAACGACGCCACGAACGCGGCAAGGGACCACCGGTAGAGCAGCGCCTCGTCGGGCCTTGAGCTGGATCTACGGGGAACCAGTGCGAGGCGGAAGGCGCGGGCGAGGTGGCGTCTCCCGGTCCAGATGACGAGCCCGATGAGGGCCAGCATGGCGCCGCCGCCCTGATGGTAGGGCGCCGGGAAGCCGCTCCCGTAGCCCCCCGCCTCGGCCGCGCTCGCCCCCAGGGAGATTGCCAGCACGGTAAGGCCGACCCTGACGAAGCGGAAGAACCAGCAGGAGAAGGAGACCTCCTTCGGGACCAGGTAGGCGATGGCGATCATCCACGGATCGAAGACCGACATGAGGTCGCCGAGCCCTGCGAGCGGACCGGTGACCGGCGCCTGCCAGATCGTCTTCTCATCTCGCACGCTGTAGTGAAGAGTGGGGATGGCGGGGAAGAAATCGGACAAGACGTTGGTCGTCGCGAGGGCGACGGGGATGAGCATGCCCAGCCAGAACAGCGACCGTCCCGGTAGCCGGCCAAGCGCCCTGCCACCCACCGATTCCTCTTGCACAGTCTGGAGCGGGACCTGGGCGATCGGGAAGCTGAGCCGCTCGTTCACGATCCACTGCTGGCCGAAAAGGACCATGAGGGAGAGCGTGCAGAGGAAGAGAGCGACCAGGAACGAGGCCCACGCTGCTGCCGGAACGAGCCACAGACGCCACGGGACGGTTGCTCCACCCAGGAAGAAGCCTTCCGCCGCGGCCATATCGCTGGGCGAGAACCAGTCCGGGAGAAAGCGGACGAAGGTCGCCTCCCACTCGGGAGTGGCCCGCGCCACATAGCGAGGAGCGAGATCATGGCCCAGCATCCAGGCCATGATGCCGTGGCTCACCACCGGCCCGCCCACGGACACGATGGCGTATACCGCAAGCAACTCCCGTCTGCTCAGTCCCCGCCACCCCAGGCGGGGCACGAGCGGGTTCAGCGCGGTGAGCAGGAGAAGCAGCACCAGCGGAGCCATGGGCGGAACGCCACCAGCGAACTCGGAGGCGGCGGTGGACGATCCGTAGAGCAAGCTCGCGTAGAACCCGCCCCAGGCGATGAGGACGAGCAGGACAAGGGCGAGCACGGCCGCGCGCACGCTGACCCCCCTCGTGCGCCGGGAGCTATCCGCGATCTGTGAAGTCATCCTCTCCCTGCGGCATAGACGGCCCTCGCCGCCTCGCGCCAGAACGCTGGCGCCTCACACGAAGGCAGCTGTGCCGCAATAGCTTCCGGTCTGGCGCGACCCGATCCTCTATCACAACGCCAGGTGGGCGACGGCGCTCTTGCGGCGCACGCGCCGACCTGTTGCAGGGCTCCCGGAGTGCCGCGCGGCGCCCGGCAGCCCGGCCGCAACGCCGCAATGCTGGGTGGATCGGAAACGGCCGAAGTGGCCGCGGATGGCTTGGCCGGCTCCCGTCCTACGGGCCACAGTAGAAGTCAACGCCTGTGATCTCCCCTGCTGAGATGTAGAGACCGGCCGTGTCTGGCGGCAGGATCAGCCTTCCCTGCTCGTAGTCCCAGCCGGGCCCCTTCGGACAGAGAGTTCTCAGCCATTCATCGTCGCTATTCAGAAGCCAGCGTCGAATGGCCCAACCACAGTAGTCGAGCAGCTGTAGGCACGGTTCGTCGGCAAACCGTACATGTCTGACCGTGTGCGTGCTGGGCATCCCGCGAGCCAGGCTGGGGAACCTGCTCTCGAGGTACCTCCGGATGGATGAGAAGAGGGCCTGGTAGTCCCGCCCCTTGCATGTCGCAGGGCTCTGCGCGCCGCGCAGGGCTATCACAACGTGCATCGTGTCAGACCAACTTCCAGGCGGGCCCATGTTCGCGAAGAGCTCGGCTACGAGAGCGTCGTAGCAGTTCAGAGCCGGTGGGGAGGTCCAGGGCAGTCGAGCTGTCCTGCAATGGAAGCGAAGCTGAGACACGAAGGACAGAAAGCGCCTGCGTAGCATTCGCGCGTCCTTGCTCGCGTGGAAGTACCCCCGCCGCAGGACCCTACTCACGTTAGCTTCTTGTGCTACGGGCTTGAGTTCCGACAGCAGGCTGCCCAGCGCTGAGCGGGTCGCTTCGGCATCATCGACAGCTACTGCGCTCAGAGCAAAGTGGCCGCCTTCTGGAGGCGTCTGCTTTGGCTCCGCGCCGGACTCGTCGACAAAGATCCACTTGGTGGTCACCGCACTCGCCTCATGTAGATGGCTGGCCAGATGCTGACCCGTTCATCAGACAGATTCGGCGCGGCGCCTGGAGCGCCTGCGGTGCAGTCCAGTTGCCAACGTGATTCATGGCGGCACTCAGGGGCGGGTCTTCGCGAGCACAAAGAGCGAACCCGCCCGTATCGGGAGATCGACGCGGCGTTCCGTTCAGCTACCGTCTGTGCAGCGGCGCGGTAAGGCAGCGCGATGTGGCCCCAGATTCGCGTCCGGGGCCACCCACGCTCTCACTGCCCGGATCCACCACGCGCTGCTGCAAGCTCCTTCTTGGGCACGGAAATCGAGAACGCAAGCAGTGGCCGAGGGCCATCAGATTCACCGACCCGCGAGTGGATGTTCATTCGAGCTGCTGCCGTAACAGCGAGTCGCCAGGTCAGGGCGTGACGACGAACTCGGGCTGGCGGGCGAGCTCCTGGAAGACGCCCTCCTGGTGCTCCACGCTGACCACAAGCGTGTAGGTTCCTGGCTCGACCTGGGCCGGTATCCGCCACGACACCGCGTAGTACGGGATGCCCGACGAAACGGCGCTGTCCCGGGCCGCGGATATGTCGCCTGTGGTCAGGGAGACGGCCTGGCTGTACGCGACGGGCCCGCGCAGCTCGAACAGCACATCGAATGAGCCATCGCCCTCCGCCAGATCCGTGCCAAGCCGCACCGCGTCCAGGATGACGTAAGCGTAGCTGGGCTGGGAGGATGATCCGGTGCTGCGCGTGGACCACCCATGGTAGGTAACGGCATCCGGGTCAACCGCGGTGACAGCCGGCCCTCCCAGCACCACGGGACTGCCCACCGGCATGACGAATGCCCGCCACAGGTATACGGCCATCTGCCCTCGCGTGACGGGCGTCGCCGGCCGGTAGGTATCGTCCTCGAAGCCCTTCACGACGCCCTGCGCCACGCAGTATTCGATCTCACGATGGGACCAGTCGTCCGCGGGCACATCAGTGAAGGTAGGATCCGGCGGCGGATCAGGGATGTTCATCCCGCCGACCAGCGCGCGGGCTATGTAGACTGCCATTGCATCCCGGTTCACGATCAGCGTCGGCCGGTACGTTCCGTCGTCGTAGCCCTGAACTATCCCGGCCTCAGCCAGCCCCTCGATCTCCGGCCATGCCCAGAAGTCTTCTCCGATGTCGGCGAAGCGCGCCGAGTAGGGGGCCGTGGCGAGCTTGAGGGCGCGGAATATGTAGACGGCCATTGCGTCTCGCGCCACCTCGGTCCCCGGGCGGTATGTCCCATCGTCGAAGCCTTTCACCACCACTGGCACCCGGCCCGCGAGTTCCTCGATATGGAACCGCGCCCATGAGGCGTCGTGGCCCAGACTGGGCTGGATGTCGGCGAAGCGGCTGATCGCCACGTCGCGGAAGACCGGGCTCCCATCCCAGAGCACGGCGCCGCGAGCGAACTGCCAGGCGCAGCTCAGGCTGTCGGGCACGCCGGGCGCGGTTGCGGCCACCGGCTGTTCGTAGCGGAGTGTCGTCAGCGGCGGAGCAGCGATTGAGAAGTCGAACGTGTAAGCGTCCCCGGGAGCGACTTCCGCCTCCAGCGGGACAGTTACGCCTCCCCAGCGGTCCTCCCAGTCCTCGGCCACGAGACGGTACCCTTCGTCCGGCATCCAACTGTAACTGTCGAGGTTGCGGTAGGTGACGGACAGATCGGCGACCTCATCCCACTGCAAGTCGTCCGGGAGCGACTGCCCCGATACCTCGCTCGATCCGGCAGGCACAGACGCCACCGTGAGGGTGGTGGAAGCAGTGCCGCTCACCGGGTCGGAAGCGCCGCAGGTGGCCGTCACCGTCAACACCACGTTGAGGCCGGCTCCTGTCAGGTTCACGGGCGCAGTGTACTGGGGCGCCTGAAGCTCAGGCGATGGCAGGAAGCTCCCCCCGGCTCCCCCGTCAGACCAGGACCAGGCGGCAATCGCGTGCCCCCTGCTGTCGGTGGCCGACGCGCTGAGATCGGTGGTGGCGCCGGAGCCGATCGCGTTGGGCGCGGCGGACGCGGTCACGGATATGGCGTGCGCCGCCGGCCCCACTGTAAGCGTGGTGGAGCCGCTACTGCTGAGCGGCGTGAGGCCATCGCAGGTCGCGGTTGCCGTGAGGGTGATAACGGACTCGCTCTCGCTGCTGCTGGCGGCCGTCGCATAGGCCGGGTTCTGGACCTCCGCCGACGGCAGGAAGGCGCCGCCCATCCCGCCATCCGACCAGGACCAGGATGCGATCACGTGCGCGGTCCGACTGTCCGTGGCGGCCGCCGAGAGGTCAGCGCTGTCGCCGTAGACCACAGCGCCCGGACTGGCTAAGACGCTGACAGTCAGCGAGTGCTCCACGGGATGCACCGTCAGGGTCGTGGAGTCGCCCGCGCTCAGCGGTTCCGGGCCGTCACAGGTCCCCGAAACCGTCAGAGAGACCGTCCGGTCGTCATCAGTGGTGTTCGCGGGGGCGGTGTAGGTCGGGTGCTGGACGCTTGCAGATGGCGAGAAGGCCCCGCCCGCGCCTGCGTCCGACCAGGACCACGAGGCCACGCCGTGGGAGCGACTCTCGTTGAAGGTGGCCGAGAGGCTAGCGCTCCCTGCCGAAGCCACAACGGAGGGTTCCGGGAGAGCGACCACGACCGAGAAGGTATGGGCCACCGGCTGGACGCTCAGCGCAGCGGACCCGCTGCCGCTGGCCGGGGTGGGACCGCCGCAGGTAGCGGTCACGGCGAGGCTGATGACCTTCGCGTCATCGGTTGTGTTCGCAGGCGCAGTGTAAGTCGGGTTCCGAACGCTCGCCGAGGGCGAGAAAGCCCCGCCGGCGCCACCGTCGGACCACGACCACGACACGATGGTATGGCCATCCCGGCTGTCGGCTGCCGTGGCGGAGAGCGCCGCGCTGGCCCCGGACGCAACGGTGGTCGGGTTGGCAGCGACGGCGACGGTGATCACATGCGCGACTGGCTGCACCGTGAGAGTCGTGGAGTCGCTATCGCTCAGCGGCGATGCACCATCGCACGTGGCGGAGGCCGTCAGGGTGACAGTCCGCTCACTGTCTGTGGTGTTCGCCGGCGCAGTGTAGGTCGGGTTCTGAGCCGATGCCGACGGGGAGAAGGCGCCGCCTGCGCCCCCGTCGGACCAGGACCAGGAGGCAACAGCGTGGCCGCGGCTGTCGCTCGCGGCCGCCGATAGGCCGGCGCGGCCGCCGGAAACGACTGCCGCCGGCTGGGGAGGGGCGACCGCCACCGAGAAGCTGTGGGGCACTGACTTCACGGTGATGTCCGTCGAGCCGGAGGCGGTGAGTGGCGTCGAACCGCTGCAAGTCGCCGTCACGGTTACCCCGATGATCCGGTCGCTGTCTGTGGCGTTGACCGGGGCAACATACGTCGGGTTCTGGACCGAAGCTGAAGGGGAGAAGACACCCCCTGCGCCGCCGTCAGACCAGGACCACGACACGATGGTGTGCCCGACGCGGGAGTCGGTGGCAGTGCCCGAGAGACTGACGCTGCCGCCGGAGGCGATTGTGGACGGCACGGCAGCTGCGCCGACCAACAGAGAATGCGCCACCGGCCGCACGATCAGCGTCGTCGAGTCTGTGCCGCTCAGCGGGTCCGACCAGTCGCAGGTGGCGATCACGGTGAGGTAGATGGTCCGATCCGTGTCCATCCGATTCGGCGGCGCAGTATAGGTTGGGTCCTGAACGTAGGCCGAAGGCAGGAAGCTCCCACCGGCGCCCCCGTCTGACCACGCGAAGGTGACCCCGTGGCCCCAGTTGTCCTCCGCCGTGGCCGAGAGACCCGCGCTTCCCTCAGAGTCCACGGTATCCGGCGTTGCCGACGCGCTTACCGTCAGCCTGTGCGCCTCGGAGTGCATTGTCACCGTCACGCCATCGCTGTCCACCTGGCCGACGTCGTCTGTGACCGAGAGTGTATAGGTGGTTGTGGTCTCCGGCGAGGCCGTGGGTTGGGCGACGCTCGGATCATCCAGCCCGTCGGTGGGCGACCAGGAATAACTGTAGGGCGGCGCGCCTCCAGAGGCGGAGCCGTCCAGCACGCACGAGTCTCCCACGACCATCATCCTGTCGGGCCCTGCCTCCGCGACCACCGGCGGTATCACCGTCACGGTCACGGTATCGGTGTCCATCCCGCCGGAGTGGTCCACCACGGTCAGCGTGTAGGTCGTGGTGCTGTCGGGCGAGGCCATCGGCTGGACGACACTGGGGTCGCTCAGACCGGCCGTCGGCCACCAGGAGTAGCTGTACGGGGCCGACCCCTTGGAGGCGGATCCTTCCAGCTTCACGGACTCGCCGTAGAATATCGTCTTGTCCGGCCCTGCCGACGCTACGACCGTCGGTGGGGCGACATAGGCGTAGCCGAGGGCCTTCACCCCCTGCACGATATCCGCGAGGTAGCCGAGATCGAGGCCGGGATGGAAGTACGCGCTCGCCCAGCCGTCTCGTATCACCAGGTTCTTCTGGGCGGCCCTGACGATGTCCACAGGAAAGCGAGCCGGGTAGTCGTAGAAGGGCTCCGGCTCGACGTTGCCCAGGTTCTCCGGCAGGACCTTCTGCCCATAGATATCGCGCTCGATCACATAGGGGTAGAACTGCCCGGCGAAGTACTGCTCGAACGAACCGAAGTAGAGCTGCCGTCCCGAGACGAGGTCGAAGCGACGGCCGAACTCGACGGCGTCGAGGGCTGAGCTTGCGTAGTGAGGGGTCTCCCAGGCGACGGGGGTGAAGCCGTTGGCGCTCAGTTCCGCCAGACCCGCGTCGATGCGGCCGTTCACCCACTCGACCGAGTCTTCGGGCACCGGGCCCACCAGGTCCGTTTTGCCCGACTCGTCACTCCACGTGGAGATGAAGAACTCGCAGTCATCGCTGGTGAGGCCATTGTATGGATTGGGGGTGGCATCATACTGATGGGTGTAGCCGTGGAGTATGATCCGGCCCCCATCGGATACCATGCGCTCGAGGGCTCTGACAACAGGTGACGCGTCGGACAGCTTGACCTGCCAGGCGACCCCGCCGTTCAGCACGCCCAGTGGGTCGTTGAAGACCGGGATGACGGAGACCTCGAACGGGGCGCTCTGTGACTTCAGGTATGTGGCAATGTCGGTCAGGTCCTTGGGAACCACAGTGGGGTCCACGTCCTCGATGCGGATCAGGGCGCGGTGACTCGGGGCGTGGTCAATGCCGACGATGTCGTGGATGAGGTCGCAGAAGACCAGGTACCGATCCTCCTCAGACACGTAGGTGAACGGCGAATCGGCGAAGTACCACAGGTTCCCCGCGTGGACAACGTAGGGCCACGACGCCTCCGGTTGGGTGTCGGTCGCCGGGCGGTGGGCGACGGCTTTCACCTCTGCAAGGCCCTCGTCGAATACGATGGTGGCGCCTATAGCAGGATCGAGAGGGTCTTTCAGCAGCGACTCACCCTTGTATTGGACCTCCGGGAAACCGGACTCGTCCACGCCGGCGAACTGGAACCCGTAGCGGGCGGTGAATGCCGGGTCCCAGAACCTTGCCTCGTTCCAGGCGATCTGCCACAGGTTGTGCTCGAACCAGCAGACGACCCTGTCGGTAGTCATGACGTCCGACAGGAACGCGGGCGGCAGGGGGTTGTCGAACACGGTGCCCAGGTAGAACATCACCGAGTAGTCTGCCACCTCGCCCGCCACGTAGCCCTCGACCGGCTCGATGGTCCACTCCACCGGGAAGTGCCCGAGGAGATTCGCGACCTGCAAAGCGTGAAGCTCGCCCAACCAGCCATATGAGGACGCAGAATCATAGAGGATGAGCGCGCGCGGCGAAGCCGGCCCCGAGGCCGCCGCACAAGCAAGCGGCTGCACCAGTGCCAGGCAGGCCAGCAGCAGAACACCGACAAGGCGCGCGCTGCCTCTCGCCGCCGTGAGCGCAGAACTGCTTTCGATCAACTCGTCTCCTGCTCGCTTCCGTCGCGTTCTGCGTGCGGCTCGTCGGACGGACCAGGTGTCCGCCAGGTCACCGGATGCGAGCCAGCACTTTCCCCCCAACGTATTCTCACACAAACGGCCCTCGACGAGAACCGCCTGAGGCGGTTATTTCGCCGCCGGATGTTGGAGTCCCGCAGCGCGGGGCATCGCCCGGATGTCGGCGCCCCACGTCTCAGCGCGGCCTGGCGACCGCCAGGAGAAGTCCGCCGAACAGTGGATCAAGGCGCCGCAGCGGCGGGATCGACCGGTCACGGATGCCCCTTTTCCGCGCCCAGGCGTCCAGCTTAGCGAGCTTCGGGTCGAGCGGTCGGTCCAGGAGGGCGATCCCCGTGCGCGGCAGTGTCCAGTACGCGCTGACATTGTGACCAGAGCACGTCCCACTTGGCAGTTGGCGTCTCCGGCGCTCGCCCGATCACCTGTCAGAACCCTCCTGCATGGCACTGCCGATCCCTGGACGGCGTCCTCCCGCGCCAAGCGGCGCCCCGCTCTGCCTTCGGTCCGCTCCCCGGGGTCCTCGCCCTCAACCGGAGCCGATGCGATGCGCCGGTGCTTCCACTGGGAGCAGCAGACAGCAGGCCTCCATTTCGGCACGACGCAGGGGGAACCTGTGAACTGCAAGAAGCGCAAAGGACATTGGGGCATCGCGCGACGCATCACGCGTTGACTCGAGCTGGGTTCTCCCGGCGCCGCCGGCCCCGAACATCCCTCCCCAGGCAGGCGGCCTCCCTCGCGGCGGAGAAGCACGCTCGAATCCGAAGGCGTGAACGTGAGCCAGGCACGGTATGAAGGTCCTGTTCATAACTCGGCGTCGCTTACCCTGGGGCGGCGAACGCACGCAGATCGAGGCGACTGCCCATGCACTGCGCCAGCGCGGTCTCAAGGTCACTGTCCTGCCTGACCTGCCAGGCGGCTGCCGCGAGTACGATCTCGTGCACTTCTTCGGCCTCGACCAGGACCACGCTGACAAGATCGCGAGGGTCCACGGCGCGGTCAAGGTGCTTTCGCCGGTCTTCTGGGACAAGTACCAGCGGTTCGGATCGGAGTGGGAGCGCCCGCAGGGGTCACGCATCGCGCGACGGATCGCTCGGTGGCGGCGCAAGGCGGTCAGGCGGCGCCTCGAACAGGCATCCCCGCCGGCAGCCATGGAAGGCTATCTGGCGGCGCACCGCCCGGTGCCGTTGGATGGGCGAGACTGGAACTGGGCCGCGTTCCAGGACGTGATCGGCCTGATGGACCACTTCCTCCCCAACAGCCGGATGGAGATGGAGTCGGTCCTCCGAGACTTCGTGTTCGCCGCGGAGCCGCGCTGGTCTGTGGTGCACAA
>Ga0315288_10007036_pt1 | contig 14249 bp, 30 predicted proteins | sample YL17G11_20_MG_FD_203454 | JGI IMG/M metagenome (GOLD analysis project Ga0315288, IMG submission 203454) | Sediment microbial communities from Yellowstone Lake, YNP, Wyoming, USA - YL17G11_20 | ecosystem: Environmental > Aquatic > Freshwater > Lake > Sediment | place: USA: Wyoming | collected... | reverse complement strand
ATTGGATCTCCTACCCCCGTTAAGCACAAATACTTTCTTACCGCCCAAAACCAGGATCGCCCCTAGTTTTGGTTGCTCAGGCCGGTACAACCCAGGCGAACCCTAGAGCTGATTCAAAAGCATGGTCGCCTCAACACGAACCGGATGCTCACCCAACTCACGCCCCAACAGCCCCTCTAGGTAAGTGAGAGCCGTCATGCCCTCTTGCGCCAAGGCCGCCTGGATCTCGGCTTCCGTGAACTCGTGCAGAGAGTGCATACGGCAGTCAACCCGCTTCAGATCGTCTTCGTGTCCAGCCACCAGGTGATCAGGAACGCGCACGTGATGCGCTCGCGGCCTTCGTAGCGAACTACCCGACCCAGCAGAATGGGGTCGCCGTGGAGTTGCGTGGTGGCGTTCAGTTTCTGCCCAGGTCGAGCCGAACCAGCTCCGATGATTCCGATCTCATCGAAAATCTTGAGCAGCAGAGCCTTGTTGGTCGCGTCCAAGACCTGCGGCTTCACCAGCGCCACGGGGAACTCGAACTCACTGTCGAAGCTGTGGGCCTTGGCAATGTGCGTTGTCCGATCGTTGCCTCGCTCGTCTTTGTCCGTCTTGTCCCAGCGATGGAATTTCATGTTCGGGTCAACGTACTTGCCCTCTCCAACGGCACTGGCATCCGAAAGCGCGGTAGGCAGTTCCAGGCGACTCCAGCGGCTCTCGTACCGTGTCTGACGTGGCCGTGATTGCGAAGTCCGCACAGCGATGGTGACGCCAGGCAGGTCCGGCATGATCACGTAACCAGCTTCCAGGGCAGCGCCGATCTTCTGGTAGTAGGTCAAACGCCCTTGTGCCAGCACCAGCGCCTTCTTGAACGCTACGGTGGACCACTTGCGTGTCGTGGCAAGATCCACATTGGCCTGAGCTTCAACGACATCCCGCTCCATCTGCGCAATCTTTGGCTGAATCCAACCAACGAGACTGCGTTGCGCGTCCGCCATCTCCTCGCGGGTTTCGGCCACAACAACGATGTCGGTCGCCATCGGAAGTGGGCTTTCGTCAACTACTTGGGTTTCGTCGGTCATAGTTTCCTCTATAGTGATTTAGGGCGTTCTCGCACGATCTCTAGCGTGATCTCGTGTGTTAGTTTTTCGGACAATGGACGCACCATCTCCCGTAACGCTGGCAGTGAGAAAGATTGGGTGTCGGCCACTGACCACCCCAACAACTTTGCGATACGTTCTCGGTCCATCAGGCGGTCAGGGCCTTCCCGTTGAGGGTCTTATCGGCCGCTTTGCCACTGTTTTTCAAACGGTAGAAGCCTGGCTTATTGGGCACCCGCTCGATATTGGTGTTGATAGAGAGTGCATTCCAAACGGTCTTACTGGGCTCCTTGAGGCCAGTAAGCGCCTCATACGGCTTGGCTTGAGCCGCCTTGGTGATATCCATCAATCGCATCGGTCCGTGCTTCAAAATTGTCGTGATGATGCTTGGCAGCTTGTGAGACCGGAGGACATCTTTACCACTTAGGGTGGTGGCTGCTTTTTTCTTCTCGACAGGTTGATTTCCCACAACGAAATAGGAACCACGTGTGTGTGAACCGAAGGTCTTGAACGTGGACAACGTGCTGGCGATATAACCGCGTAGATCAACGCTTTTGGGAGCGCGTTTTGACTTGATGAGCTGACGCTCTATGTCGTCAAGGCTCATCGTACGTTTGCCAATGACTTTGGCGAGAACGTCAGCAAAAGTTGATTTCCCAGTCTTCTTGCTCTTGCTTGCTGGGCTCTTGCTTTTTGGGACATTCGGGGCACTCTTGGGATCTTCTTTCAGCTTTGCTCCTAGTTCCATACCGAGACTGACCGCTTGAAAGAAATCGGTCAGTGCCGTCATGACGTTGGCTCGATCCGTGTTGAGGATGGGACAAGCCTTGTCGATGTCTTCGTTGAGTTCCATGAGAAACTTGAGTTGTTGTTTGCTGATCATTTTTGGCTCTAGCTTTAGGTTGTGGATCAGTTGGATGGGAAGTGTTCCATCATGGGGATACTTCCACCCATATCTTTGATGACTTTTCTCAGAACGTCTATGTAGCGTAGAGCCTGGGCTCTAGTAGGCCCAGACGATGGCTTACGAAAGAAACGTGAAACGTATTGGTACGTAGGCCCCTCGCCATGCCTACTCCGGAACTTGAGGGCATGAGGCAAAATCCGGTTACGCACCGAAGCATTTTGCACCGCTAGAATACATACACACGGTACGCCCAGCTGATCGATCGTTTTCCGGGGGAAACAGGTTGAAGCCTTCTTGAAGGCTTTGAAGCGGCCAGCCGTGCAAAGACCCCGCTCATTTTTCAGCACCTCGGTAAATGTTTTACCGCTTTTGCGCCACAAGACTTGCAAGCGTTCCAGTTCGACAATCTGGAACATGGCTTGAACTTCGTAGTCGGCACCTTTGGACTTGAGGTCGCGAATAAGTTTGAGTTTGTCTTTGAGATTGCTGGCCATAGTCCCTCCCTCGGGAAGCAAGAGCATTACTACACCGAAAGAATTGTGTCAACTATCGTTTGGCTGCTTGATCAATTCTGCCAAACCAATCTCAAAGCAAGCCAGTGCCATGTCGGTCATGCTGACTTTCTTGTTTGGGCTTGACCTCCGATTGGCCTCGGCCTTGAGCCGGTCTACGAGTTCCTTGGGCACATTGTGTAGACCGACCGTTTGCAATCCCCGTGAAGGCACCGATGGTGCGGATTCCCGAGAGGGACTGGTGATTGGGTCCACTGCCTCTTTTACCGTGATTTTCAACGCCGGTTTTGCAGTTGGGCGTGCTTTTGTCTTTGGCTTGGGATCGCTTGGCTTGGGATCGCTTGGCTTCGGAGCTTTCGTTTCTTGGGGTACCGCCGACTTCACCGTGACTTTCAGCTCCGGTTTTTCAGCATCCGTTGCGTGTTTGCGTCCTTGTTTCGCCAACAACGCTCGTTCCTTGTTCACCATTTGATACAGAAAAGTCATGCCTACTCCTTTGACTCATCATTGACCCATAACAACGTCCGTTAGTCAATGCATGGACTGCTTGATACACCGATCGTAGGTAGGGCTAATGCTCGTGAGTCTCCGCCGGATCTCTGGTCCCACCTGATGCCCTGGCAAAGGCCGCATAAGCGTCTTGGGCACTCTTGCAAGGGCCGACCGTAGGCTGAAGCAACTCATGATTGGGCCGGATACCCACAAGCTCCCAGCGGGGGTCATGACTAGCGTACCAGTTTTTACCAACCTTGATGATGGCACCCACATTCTTAGCGCATAGGAGACGGGATTGTCCCTTACGGCAAAGATCGTCACGCTTCTCGAAATCCTGAAATTTCATTTCCTTCGTACACCTTTTTGTTAGGGTGGATATGCCAAATACTACACCATCTTGGACAATCTGTTTATAGGAGCCAGTGATTATGGACAAAATTTCTTCGGCTATCGAACTTCAAGATGAGCTTCGCAAGCTTCTTGCGTATGCCGGTACCAAGAATCCTAGTCGTCAGGTTGTGGTCCACGATCTCAAAACGCTGATGACCCGTTTAGCCACCAATACCAACCCACTGGCTGGTCCGCCGCCCACCGATGAGAAAATCAAGACTTCTCTCAAAGCTATTAAAAAACTTGAGGGCAAGGGTTATTTCCCACGCAGCTACTCAGGTCGGGGGATGTACGGTGCCTCATGTGTCGGAGTAACGCTACCCCGAGGTGATCGTAGTGTCTCTAAGATGTTTGGGGGTTGTAGCTACGATAGTATGGGAATGGATACCATATGGTATTGGAGGTCACTGCCGTGGCCCCCAGGTAGACCCAATTCCAGGAAGCCATCGGACTCGGAAGACGACTGAGCATTAGCGGGTGAGGCTAAGGCCTCCATCGCCAATTCCTTGGTGTCGTACAAGTCAGGAAGCATCGGACCATTACTGGACCTATTGGCTCGCCACTTAGCCGCAGCGAAAGATTCCCGACACTTCCCGCCCACGGTAATCACGAGATCCCCGTGACCCGCTTTGAACCTCTGCCCAGCACCTTCCACGACCCAAGGCTTCACCCCGAGTTCGGACAGAACCGCGATGGTGAGATTCACGGTACGGGTGTGACGGGCGTGGGAGCCCTCCATGCGGATCCTCGATACCTCGCTGAGCTTCCCAAATTGGGAACGGTTTAGGCGGTATTGCTCCCAGGTGGACTGCTTCTTGACGAGGATGACTCTGGTCATTCAGCTCCCCCGAGTGCTGCAATGATGCGCTTGAGCGCCTCTACTTCTGAAAGTGGTTCCGAATCGCCCACCACCACGGCGTCTTTACCGACAACACGGTACCCGATTTTACGGTCCCCACGGGTCCATACGGTGAGGGTGTACCCTTGTGGATTATCCGCGTGTGATTCAGGGGTGTCATCTACGAACTCGAAGTCCCGTTCAGGGATCTGTTCCCAAACACCGTGAATACTGGATTCTAGACGGTGTTCCAACAGCTCTATGTCGTAGCTCTCATCGTGCTTTTCCCAAGTGATCGTAACAAGCCCACAACTGAAGGATGGGTACACCTCCCGGTGCAGGCCGTCATGCCCTTGGGGAAGTTGGCACACGATGGTTGCGTGGTTGTCCCCGTAATTGTCCCCGATGGACAAACGAGCGTTGCACTGACCGGGGACATCTTGAGGTTCACCGTAAGTCATGAGTTATACCCGAACGCCGCAATCGACACACTTTCCGTTGCGGCACATGTTGTGGTAGCAGCGCACCGTTTATGTTTTAACCGGGAGTGTCACGACGACCCTCCAACGTCCAGGCCCCGCCTTCACGAACGATCAACCGGGTCTCCACATACTCCAACCAGACCCACTTTGAAGTCCCGTCCTCGTAATCCACACGAATTGGGTACCAGGCAAACCGCCACTGCCAGTCCCATGAGTTCTGAACTTTAGCTGGCCAACGCATCAGGGTTGAACTTCCCGCATACGGTCACGCTGGAGGCTTTGAGCATTAGTCTATCCACCCTTCACCATGTTTCCAATGCCAAAAACGATGCTTGAGGACCAATACAATTAACTTCAGGAGAGACCCTGATTCATAACTCCCCGCTCCCTCGACTTCCAATCTGTATTTGGTCACGTGTGTTTACCTATAAAGAACAGGTACGCTAGAAATAGTAGATCGATCACAACAATCCACAATAAGTGCCACCGTGTGTACCTATCGACTGTCTTACCCACTTGGCGTTGGTAATCTTTGATGATTGACTCAAGCATTGCTATTTCCAGGTTTCCTAGGCCAATGAATATCCAATTTCCAGTACCACTCACCCTCAATCTGCACTCGGGAGAACGTGAACACCCAGGCTAAGGGGTTGTCGGGATGGTTCCATTTAGGGGCGAGCCACACCGTTAAAAGAATGCCTGCCCACAAGGCAGAGAACGCCCAGATCAAGGTTATCATATAGAACGCCCAGATTAAGGTTATCAACCCATCCCCAGAATGATGTCTTGGCAGACCTGATCGAGCTTCTTGCGGTCTGGCTGCTTCGGCAGTCCCGAGGTCTTGACCAACTCGTTCAACTCTGCGTCTTGCTTGTCCGAGTAGGCCACGAGTTCTTCGTAGGTCCACTTGCCGTGACGGATCTCCAAAAGCTCTTGAGCATCTGGACGACGCACACGAACAACACCGTCGGTCAATATCTCACGGCACATGCGGGAGAGCCGGACAAGGTGCATCGCGTGCTTGCAATTACCGTGGATAGCCACTTTACCGTTACGTCTAGTTACCAGTGTTCCATTAGGAACGGTGAAGCATACAATGCGTTGTCCTTGTACTTCAACTTTAGACACGTTGGCCGAACGAATGAGGCGGCGAGTGTTAGCGCTACCCAAGCGCCGCAGATGCACTTGATACATAAGACACTCTCGACCATCTACGTCTATCGTAAGGTAAGGTCCCCATAGAGCTGACTCCCACCCGCTCAGAAACCCAAGTTCTTGAACGTCCCCAGCTAGTTCTCTCGAAGAAGAGTAGTAAATATAACTTCCCTCCTTGGTCTTGTGTTCTCGTTTAGTGCCGTCCCCACGTAGTAAACCAAGTAACAGGCGCTCCATCAGAGCACGCCCCAGTTGAAAAGCGTACCTCGGGATCCGCTTTGTCTTAGTGAACCCGCATTCCCGAACCATACGGTCAGCAATCTCAGAGTGCCTGACATCTAGAACTTGTTCCACATGGGGGCGTGGGTTGTAACTATTGGGCTCTCGTTCGTACTCGTAAAGAGAGCTTTGCGCAGCCTGTTGATGGTCTCCGTGCCATCTAGCCATGTGCCAAGAGAGCTTGCCTCCCGGTTCTTGGCTGATACGCACGCTCTTTACACGCTTGTCGTCAGTAAAGACGGCGCAACCGTCACTCAAGTACCAACCCATTAGAGACAGGTAAGCGGGCACCTCAATTGGTAAGCCATCAAAGATGGCCTTGTTCGAGTACGTTGTTTTCTTAGGGGTGGGGGTTACGAGCACCGTAAAAGTGTCGGGCAACGCAGATACCTCATCTAATTCCCAGTTGCCCTGCTTTCCACTCGCACGTTCCTCTTTTTGAAAGAGCATCTTATGGTTTGCTGTGACAAAGCAGTCTAGGTGATGCCCTTCAACCCTGTACATAGGGCCGTTGTAAATTGCGTTAAAGCGATCAGTGTACCGCTGATATTCAACCCCTAAAAACGGGCGATGAGTCATATCAGCGTTTGGTTCGACCCCACGTCGCACAAACACAGTAGCCAACAGGTCGTCCGACCCCACTTCAGAGAAGAGCCGCCAACCCTTGTCAGTCAAAAACTCAGTGTCCTCTGAGTAGCAGTCATACCCATACTTAGCTTCCAACTCAGCACGGGCCGGGTTGCGAGTCTTTTTCCATGTCTGGTAGTTCTGCCACTCCCTGAGACGGCCTGTGTACCGGCGCTCCAGGTCCAGCATGTGGATGAAGTTAGTGTCGAACCCGACGGCCCGAGAGGCGGCGGTCCAGACCCGTTCGTCCACCTGATCTTCGCCCCACTGCGTGATCTCAAGCAAGCGACGGCTGAACTCATCCTGCATCGCTTGACGCAACGCGGGGTCCAAGTGCTCCATCTCGTGCCATGACCATTGGTCGATCTGCTTCTGGATGGCCGACTGAGCCGCTGCGAGTTGATCTGCGGGGATCACGGTCCGCTCGGGGAGACTGAATTCTGCACGGGTTGGTGGGGCTGTCGGGGGGTCAAGCAGCCAGCGGCGATGCCCTCGAATACGATGCATTTGCGAACGAGAATACCCGCTAAATGTATGTTTAGCTTTTTGACTAATAAAATCCTGCCGGGCCTCAAACAGCTTTTCCATGAGCGGGTGAACCAGCAGGTGGTCACTCGGGTCCGTGAACAGAATCTCCAAGGCGTTAGGGTTGGCATCCGCCGCCAACTTAATGAACTTCCGGATGTCGAAGATCGTGAGATCCACAGGCTGGTTCTGAACCGTCTGCTCGAAGACTTCGCTGGTCCCGAGGTAGTAGTGGATGGGCGCTACCGCGATGCCCCGGATGTCCATGTCGCTGGTGGGCAACGAGGTTCCATAAGCGTGGCTGCCGTGGCGTGTGAGGTACAGCGTCCGTTCCGGCAGCCACTTGAGGTTGCCCGTATATTGGGTCCAATCGAAGGTCATGCCGCCGCCTTGGCCTCCTTGCGTCCTACCTGACGGGCACGGTGTTTGGCTACTTTTCGAGCGGCCTTCCCCCGAGACGTGTGCTTGGCTCCTTTAGCCTCTTTGAGGCCGCAGCAACCGTACCGGCAGTTGATCCGACTGTGACGCTTTGAGCCGTAGAGTTGCATTTTTTACCAGCCTTTCCTTCGCTTCTGGCTCTTGAGGTGAGCACGGCACCACGAGTCCATCCAACCGCCCTGCGTCTTGCAGCGGGCGAACCGCCGATGGAGCGTGGCCATCTCGGGCAGGTTGTCCGGGGTGATGAAGGGCCAAATGTCAAAATAAATGCAATCGAATTTGGTGCCCTTCTCGGGCTTGTACTCGAAGATGTCGCCCTGAACAACTCCCACCTTGGCCGGGAGAGTCTTGGCTACCAGGTCGATAACGCCTTGGCTCTTTTCGAGCACGGTGATCTTGATGACTTCGGGCTTGGCCGCGATGGGATGGAGGATCATCCCGATCCCAAGCCCCGCGATGAACACATGCCCTTTGGCCTGGTAAACCACTTCAAAATTGGTCCGCTTTTCGTTCTGCGTGTCGGTCATCATAAGTGTCCTACCAACAACCAACCGAGCGTAATCCCCAGGTTGCACGTAGGCCCCCGGATGCTGGAAAGCCCGCAGCGCAGTCATATCGGATGCCGCTTTGCTCACGGTGAAGTGCGTGATTTCGGCATCCCCGCTCTTACCCGGCGGCAGGATTTCGACCATCTTTGGGAATTGCATGCCCGTACTACACGCGAGAAATCAATCCCTAAACCTTTTTCGGGTACCCCGCCCTACAGCCCTTGCATTGAGCTTGGTTCCGGACCTTGCCGTCGCCCATTTTTCGCAGACCGAACTCGCCAGCGGCTTTCCACTTCTTGCAGTCGGTGCATTGAAACTTTGCGTTGGTCAAAACTACGCCAGAACGGTGCGCTACGGTGGTAGGATTTTCACGAGTCATAAAGGCCTCTGGTATAATGGTTAGTGGTTACTACACCGGAAAGTGCAGAGAAGCTATCTCTTGTGATATTTTGACCGGCATTTTTTGCACTGGGGTTGGTTTCTGATTTCCCCGCCTTTCATGCGACGTAGGCCAAAGTGGATGGCATCACGCCATTTCCCACAGTCGGTGCATTGAAAGCGGGCGTTGGTCAGAACGACCTTGCCGGTGCGATGTCGAATCGTGGTGGTGTCATCCTTAGCTCTCATTGACCCTCCTATGCTTAGGCAGGTACTCCCTTGCTGCTCGTACTTGCACGAATACAGCGGGGTCGTTTACGCCCCACCCAGGAGCGAGGACCATGGCACAAAGAGATCCCCCAAAGGCGCATCCGGTGTCAATACCGTAGCAAGCCCCACCGTCAAAGCGATCGATTCTCGGCTCGGTCATGGAGTGCACCGCATGACCATAGATCACGCTTTCTGGCCCCTTCCATTGTTCAGTCCAGTAGACGGTATTGGACGGCTGATCCAACGAGCCGTCCTTAAACCCAACCATCTTTCCATCGGAGTTTACGTAACGAACCCGGATCACAACGTCGGACGGTTGCTCATTAGCAGGGAACGCAGGTTCCAAACCCGCGTGAACCACCACCAAGCCCGGGACGGCTTCCAACATCAAAGGCAACCCCCTGAACCATTCAATGTCTTGATCCGACAACGCCGCATTTTGTGCCGATTTTTCGGCAGGAAACCGCATTGGGTTTTTTCTACCCGTGGTCATACTAACCGCTTCATGCTTACGGAAGCGGATATGCTTTTCATCGTGGTTACTTAAGACCGCTTCAGCCCCGCATTCCCGGGCCAGCTTGACGCAGGCAACGGGGTCCGGACCACGATCCATCAGGTCCCCAACAAGGATCAAGCGATCCTCACCTTTCACAAAAGCCAGTTTACGCAGCAGTTCACTGAACTCGGCAATACAGCCGTGAACGTCTCCGATGATGATGGTCCGCTTCATAGACGGCCATACTACACCGGAAGGCAAAGAAACTCAAACTAACTCGGAATTTGCGGACGCTACAGTTCAGCGAGACGCTTGATCAGCCTCCGGATGTTACGACGAGCCTGGGCCTCGAAGCGGTCCTGGAAGTACGGAGTCAGGAAAATACTTCGCTTGGCCAATAAGCCCTCAAGGAACGCTTTGCGGCCGACCTTGACTTGCTCCATGGTGTACTTTTGGAGCAATTCCTTGAGGATATTCTGGTCGTTCCAGACAGCGATCTCCCAGCAGGGCTCACCGAAGCTAGCGATGTCGCAATCCAGGAACAACGCTGTCTCGAAGTCTACGTCTTCCGATTCAAGCTTCCCGTGCTGGGCGGTGGCTAAGATAAACTTCTCGGCTTTGTTCCAATTGAAATTGAGACTCGTCATAGGCCGACTAAGAAGGGATATCAAGAACTGCACACTATCTTTTTCATTTTGGGGTGAACCCTGCGACGTGTAAACGGCATCGTGAAACAAGGCGGCGATACGTATCTCATACTTGTACCCCACGGCAATTGTTGAGATATCACAACAGTGGTTGACCCAACTCAGAACCGACAAGGCATGGTTCCAGTCGTGGTAGTGCCTTCCTGTGCCATTGTAAGTGGCCTTGATCAGTTCCAAGCTGTGGAGATCCTGGAGCCCAGCACGGGTCAGGATGTGGAGTTCTTCGGATGGTGTGAAGTGCATGGCTATTTAGTTACCGCAAGATGTCTGCGATCCTTTAAAGGTTCACGTCGCCAAGAGTTGAGGCTACTAGAGCAACCCTCTCCAGCATACTGCGCTTCCCTGTAGCGAGCACCCTCGGCCCCCGGAAGTAACATAAGCTTGCAGACATGCCGAGTCCCGTTCCAACCCAACTCTGGGCATAGTGGTTGCGCCCCATGTATAGCCAATGAAGTTTGGCACTGAGCTTTCACGCAACAGTACCCGCTACCCATGCATTGAGCTGCCAATAAGGCCTCAAGTTGTAGCAAAGTTCTCTCCACTTGCGGAGGCAACCCCTCATTCCGTAGATCACCGAAGGTCAGGGACTCTAAGAATTCCTGAGCATCCTGAGCACTCTTGGTCAAGCTACCTTTTCGTTTGACCAGCCCGTCTGCTCCAAGATCCACGAACTCGAATCTACCGTCCATTAACTTGGGATCAATTGCCAAGTACCCTTGAGAGTTATCTATGACGATGAGGCGTCGCATTTCGACTCAGTTTCTTGAAAGCGCGTGAAAGGGTGTCAGTTTAAACTCTTGTCCGTGGGCTTTGGCTTGAACACAGCGTCGTAGTTGCTGCGATAACGAGGCGTGGCCACCCGCGCAGGCCCCTTGGCCTTGTACACCGTCGTGAGCTTGAGTGTCGATCCATCCATCCGTTCGCTGACCACTAACTCAACCCCAGGCGGTACAGGAGTGCCTTCAGGGACAGGCACCAACATACCCAAGGACTCATGCCCATCCTGCACGCGCACGCCTGAAACAGCCCCCTCTAGCCCAGGAACAGGCGCGTACAACTTGAACGCAGACTCAACACTCGCGTCAGCTTTGGGCGCTTTCTTCATGCTTTTAGCTTCCAATCGTTGTCGTCCCACGGGCACTTCCCTGCCCAAATAGCAACCCATTCGGTTTCGGTTGGAAGCCGCCACGTCCCTTCAGGTTCAGAGCTGGTGTCCTGTGGGTACTCCCAAGAGCCTGGACTCCAAACGTACTTGCCTTCCCAGACCAAGACCCCGGCAGACGGCGGTTTGAGTCCCAGATCGTCAAGATGCGAGAACCCTGCCTCCTCCATTTCAAAACGAATGTGACCGCCAACGCCCCACAACACGACCCCTTCAGATCCGTTGCTAGCCACGACAACCAGTGACGGCTTGCTGAAGTCGTAGTCGCCCCAAGGCGGTTCCCGTGGTGTGTCGTTGAAGCCGAAAGTCATCCCTCCTCCGTTCATATTTAGATCTTTTGCCCCGCTTTCTTGTGAGCCCAGCACGCGGGAAGGCTCTATTCCCCAAACAGAGCCTTCTTGAGGGCGGCCCGTGCTTCGGGGTTACTGTCGATGACCGGTCCGAATATACACCGGAGCTTCTCTCCAAGATAGGCCATGTCGTGCCCCTCGCAGGGCAACGCTACCCCTGAGTGTTCGTTGATCAGGTGCGGATCAATCCCCTGCTCCGCAGCCTTGGTCATGAGGTGCTCATTTTGACTTTCTGGGTCCGCCCGTACCATCACCCCAAACCGATTCAGCTTCAATGCGGCCGGTTATCGCTCGAAGCGCGTCTCGCGCAATAATCTCAGGACTTGGGTGGCAAGTGCACTGATCCCAGGGGCCACTGGATTTACATTCCGGCACGCACCCCAAGTCACGAATCGCCTTGAGAGCCGCCAGAGCGGTTTTCATCCGCTCGCCCCGCGTTTTACATTTGTTCGGTATCGGAGACATTGGTTACCTTCAGTGACTACACTTTGGGAAACCTTAAATCAAATGTTGTTTAGAGGTCGATCGACTTGTGCGTCCGCTGCTTTAAGAGCATCAAGAATCACCTTGAGCGTTTCTTTGTTGGCGAAAAGAATCCGCACCAGTAGTTTGTCATCGCGCATCACACATCCATTGGCTGGAAAGTATGCCAGGCGGGACGTTAATACTTGACCATTAGACTCTTTCATAACCACCGAGGTTTAGCCGTTTCTGGCACCACAATCCCGTGATGCTCCCACATCTTGGCCTTGAATCGTTCCCAATGGGGCACTCCGCATGGTCCAGGTTCGCAACCACCGGGAGCACAATGTCCTTCTCCGTGTACGTCGATACCACGTTTTGAGAAGCGACCAACCATACCGTCAGCGGTATTGATCCAAACGCGATCCCCGTCAGCTTGGATTTCATACTCCATCTCATCACCACCCGAGCATTGGTCGCACATAACGAATAAGGGACCGTTCACAGGGTATCCAATCCCGCTTTGTGCGACAACCGGAACACTCGTCGGCGCTGTTTTCTATCACTTGAAGCAGCTCAAACGGCAAACGAAGCAGCTCAAACGGCAAACCTCTAATGCTCACACCTTACCCAGCCGGTCATCCCGGAGTTGACGGGCCTTGAACAACAAGCTCTTGCCCGACTTATCGAGCTTGACTACCACCCCATCCCCCTTGTGTCCCGTCACGGTCCCGAACCGATCACCCTGCATCCACTGGTCGGTGCAAGGAGAAGTCTCGACCCCTGACCCCGTGGGGAACCTTTCCTTGGGCGTACCCCATGGGTTCCGCTCTAACGCCAATTCCACAAGATCCATCCAATGGTCCGGGGTCAATTGATCATCAGCCGCGAGAGCCAGCCGGTAGATCGAACCGCCGTCCAGGCCTCCCTTGCGAAACTCTCGAACCTGATCCGCGATTTGCTTGAGATCCTTGGATCTGACCGCTAGCTTGAATGCGAGTTCCATCACTTGGCTCCTTGAGGCGTTCCTGGTACTACACACCAACTTTGAGAAAATCTGAGAAAATCTAGTCCCCCGATGGTTTTCCCCACCTAGAATCCCTAGAATCCTTGCACCCACAGCAGTGCCACTTTAGGGCCTCACGCACAAACCGGAAGCCTTCCCGGAGAGCCAGATCAGTCGCTTCCTCGGCATCCTTACCCGCATTCTTAGCTAGCTTGCCACAGTGGTCGCACTTGACGACTTGGCAAACGCCCATGCGATTCCACCATCGAGAATCGTTGAACCTGAACCTGAGCGTTGGGTGGTCGATGATCATAAGAGTGCTACAAGCGGCAGTTGCGCGGTCATCGGTCAAACCTTACCGTGCATGATTTGAAAATAAGCCCACAGCACACCACTCCATCAACATGGCCTCCTTCATGGTTGAGTGCAGAAAATCCTGTGTGTATTGAGTCGTCTCTACCACAGGCGAAAAATTCATAACCCGTAATTTGGATTTCCCGGAACCCTTGGGCGCTGAGGATGCGGCGAGCGCTTGGCTCATCTGTGCATGCACCGGCTGACACTAGAGCGCCAAATATGCACATGGATGCCAGCAATGTGATCAGCCCGTACCAAGAAGCTGGATCAACGTCTTTCATCTCTTGTCTCCGATCCGCCACACGTAACACACGATGTGATCAAGCTCTTTGTCACCGACCGTCTCTATAAGGCGCGGGTCCGATTCCCGGATCAACTCCTCCCATTCGTAAGCGCTCATGTGGAGTGACTTGGCTCGTCGGGCGTCATCCACAAGAACTTCGCGGCAGAAAGCTTTTGCTTCCACGTCATCCATCTCAAGTGAAGATCGCCAAGCAGCCCGAGTTAGCGTCCCAATGAACACCTAGTTTGGATAGCCGCACGATGTGACCGTCCGAAATGTCCTCGGCCTTGTCCATACGTAGAAACAAAACGTCGTGTTCAGCACTGAAACGTGTGGAGTCCTCGGCCGTGAGATAATACGTGTTCAAGATCGCGAGCACTTCTGCTAATCCCGCAAGCTTGTTGCGTTTGTGGTCAGAATCCGTCCAGTAGTGGGCCTGGTGGGCACTTTCCCAGCGTTCTTTTATACCCGGATGAGGCAGTTCGTCGTTAGCCATTGGC
>Ga0315288_10007034_pt1 | contig 14251 bp, 7 predicted proteins | sample YL17G11_20_MG_FD_203454 | JGI IMG/M metagenome (GOLD analysis project Ga0315288, IMG submission 203454) | Sediment microbial communities from Yellowstone Lake, YNP, Wyoming, USA - YL17G11_20 | ecosystem: Environmental > Aquatic > Freshwater > Lake > Sediment | place: USA: Wyoming | collected... | reverse complement strand
AGGGCGAACTCATGGCCCTCCGGGCCCTTTCCGGCGGCCGCTTCGCCGCCTTCATCGAGCGGGGGCTTTCTCCGCAATTCCAAGGGCGCCTTCCGGAGGAGAGAGACTACGCCCTCCTTCTTCTCTCTGCCGACCTAGCGCCGGTTCGGACGATCTTTGAGCAGAAAATCCGCAATCGGCGATGGACCCGGCATCCCGAAACCCAAGGTCTTCTCCAAGTCGGATTTCCTTATCATCCCCGGATCAACGCCGACGTTTCCCCGGAGGGAACGCTGGCCGTCGGCCCGGCCGAAACCTATGAGATCGGGATTTATGATCCCGACAAGGGCAGGCTCGCGAGCATCATCCGCCCGTTCACTCCCATCAAGCTCGAAGAACGGGACAAACAGGCCCATTTCGGCATTTATAAGATGACCGTTTTTACCGAGGGCAAGAAAACGGTCGTCGCCAAAGTGCCCGATTACGTGGTGAAGAACACGGAATTTCCCGAATTCCTTCCTCCCTACCGCGGCCTGATTTATGATGGCCGGGGCCGCCTGTGGGTCCAGGTGTTTACGGCGGAACGAAAGACGAACGTCTTCGACGTGTTTTCCGCGAAAGGCGAATTCCTGAATAGGGTCATCGTTGACGGTGCGTCGATCGACGCCTCGTTCGCCACGGCGTTCGAAAAGCGATTCACCGGCGACGTCCTCTGGAAGATCGAGAAGAACGAAGAGGGATTCGCCTCGCTGGTCAAATATCGCCTCACTCCGGGGAAATAGGGGAGTACCAGCCATCGCGCCTTAGCGTGGATTCGAGTCGAGCGCGGCCAGGCGTTTGCGGGCGTCGGCGAGCTCCGGATGGGTTTTGTCGGCATCCTTCCAGCCTTCGAGGAATTTCCGGTATTCGTCCGCCGCGCCGGCCTTATCCGCCTTTTCCTCGAGAATCCGGCCGAGCCGGTAATGGTAGAGCGGATGGATGAAAGAACGGAATCGGTTTGACGGATCGACGGTCGTGAGCTTTCGGTATTCGGCGGCGGCCTTGTCCAGCTCGCCCTTTTTCCAGTAGGCCCGGGCCAGGACGTCTTTACAAAAGGGCGTATTATATGAATTCATTTCTACGGTTCCCACGCCCGTGAAATTCTCCAAGCGCACTTTTCCGGCGACGGCGACGGCTTTCTCCCGGGAGTCTCCGGCCAGGGCGACCTCCGCTTCCAGAAGTTGATATCTAAAGGACAAGTCATCCGAATCTTCGAGTTCTGATGAAGGCGGAAAGAGGGATTTGATTTCATCGAGACGGGCTCGATCGTCTTCCAGGCGTCCTTGTTTGAGGTCCACCCAGCCGAGCCGCCAGGCATAATGGGCGGAGACGATATTTTGCCCGGTCGGCTCTCCCTGTCTACTATACTCAAAAGAAGCCCGGAACGCCTTCCGGGCCTCGTCGAACCGGCCCAGATCACAGTAGATGAAGCCTGATATCCTTTCCACGCCGGCCGCGATAATAGCCGCGCCATACGACTCGCAGATCTTTTTCAGGGCGAGATACCCGGCCAGGGATTTTTCCAGGCGGCCCAAGAAATAATCAATAAAATTGGCGTACCACAGCCACTCCATTTTTTCAGTTGGATTCGCCTGGGCAACCAACTCCTCCAGCCGGCGCGTCACCTCGCCGTAGTTTTCTCGCAGGGCCGCAATATAAACCAGCCCGCCGCGGGACCCCAAAAAATCCGGCCTGGCGTCCAGGGCCTCCCGGTACCTCGCCTCAGCTTTATCCAAGTTCCCCATATGAACATAAAGCTCGGCCAAAGAATCAATGGGATTGGGGTCTCCGGGATTGGCCGCGATATAGCGCTTGAAGGCGGCTTCCGCTTTTTCAAATTCCCCGGTTGAGACATTGGCATATCCCAGCATATTGAGGGCGGGACCGAAGTCCGGGTCCAGGGCGACGGCCTTCTCGTACTCCAAAATGGCTTTCGAATATTTTTTATCTAGATAGTAGTGGCTTCCCAGTTCATAGAGTGCGTATTTTTCCTCGGGATATTTGTCCGTCATCTCCAGCAGGAGCCGGCGCTTTTTCCCTGAGTCTTTCTCGATCGTCGCGGCATATTGGGCCTCGATAAGGAGCCGCTCTTTCTCCGTAGCCCTGCCGGCGAACTCCTTGGCTTTTTTCAGGGCTTCTTCCTGGGCTCTGAAGTCGCGGAGTTGTAACTCGGCCCCGGCCAGGTAAAGATAGACGACGGCGAAGGCCGGGTCCAGGGCGATCGCCTTCTCCAAAAATTTCTTGGCGTCCGACGCCAACATGTTATAGACATCGTCCCGTCCGCGGAGGAAATAGTTGTAGGCCTCCATGGAGCTCGTCGTTAAGTCCATGACCTTTGTTTGAGGCATCTCGATCTTGAGGATCGGGCGGCCGATGCCCCGCGATACGGCGCGGCTAATCTCATCTATCTGAGACCTGAGGATGCTGTTGACCCCTTCGCCCCTGGCAGAGGCGCTTTTCAAGACCTCCCGGGTGCCGACGTCCAGCACCTTGACGTCCGAGACGAAGGTCTCCCCCGCCTTGCTGAAGAATCCGACGACGACCGCCTCGATGCCTTGCCCGCGGCAGACTTCGAAACCGGCCTCCTCGTCATAAACGGCAGCTTCGTCGCGGCCGGCTTGCCGGAAAAGGTCCTTCAGTCTCTGCCAGGAAGCGACCCGGATGTGTTTCGACTGTTCGAGGCTGGTGATGAGAAGGTTGGGGATCGTCTCCCGGAGATAATCGAGGCCCGCGTCGCCGGTCTGGTTCTTGAATCCGAGGACGGCCACGGTGCGTTTCGAGCCCTCGCTTGCCGGAATGAATTGCCAGATAAGAAAAGCGGCAAGAACGGCGAGGAACGCGGCCGCCGGGATCCAAACCTTCTTCGAGGGCAGCCTGACCGTGATTTCCTTGGAGGTCAGGGGCTTGCGGAGCGGGAGGGCCGCCGTCGTCGCCGGCATCGCTTTTTCGATCCGGACAAGCTCCGTCAGCAGGTCGTCCGCGCCCCGGTATCGCTCGTCCTTCTCCTTCTCCAAGCATTTCAGGACGAGCTTTCCGACGTCTTCCGGAATCTGGGCATTGAGCGTCCGCGGGTCGGGCGGCCGTTCGCTTTTCTGCTTGACCGCGACGCTGAGCGGGGTGTCGCCCGCGAAGGGGAGTCGTCCCGTCAGCATCTCGAAGAGGACGACGCCGAGCGAGTAAATGTCCGAACGCGCGTCGGCGTCCTTTCCGTCCACCTGCTCGGGCGACATGTACTCCGGCGTCCCGATCATCACTCCCGCGCCCGTGATCCCTTTAGCCTTGACCGAACGGGCGATCCCGAAATCCATGATCCGCGCCCCGCCCTCGCGGTCGATCATGATGTTCTGGGGCTTGAGGTCGCGGTGGACGACGCCCAGGCGGTGGGCTTCGGCCAGCCCCTCGGCGGCCTGCCGGGCGATAGCCACGGCCTTGCCGACGGGCAGGGCCCCGATGCTGTGGATGAGGCTCTTGAGGTCCTCGCCCGGGACATACTCCATGGTGATGTAATACGTCCCCGACTCTTCCTCGCGGCCGAGGTCGTGCATCCGGCAGATGTGGCGGTGGGAGACGGCCCGGGCCAGCCTCAATTCGCTCCGGAAGCGCTCGACCGTCTGCGCGTCCGAAGCGATGTCGGGATTGAGGAGCTTGAGGGCGAGCTTCTCCCGGACTTCCGTGTCGAAGACCTTGTAGACACGTCCCATACCGCCCTTGCCCAGCTCTTCGATGACCTGGTAACGGCGGGCGAAGGTCGTGCCCGTGGCGAGCTCACGGATGGGCATGCGCAACGTTTCGGCCGAGATCGGAAGCGGGGGGCCGGTTTCGCCTTGGAGAGGAGCGGCGCAGCGGCTGCAGAAGCGTGTGCCCGAGGGACTTTCAAGACCGCAGCGGGAGCACTTCACGACGGAACCTCCCTTGGGTATCGGTTTCCCCGATATCCTTCTTTCCGAGGCTGAGGGGAGTATAAATCGCGTAAAAATAGATGTCAACGTCAGCCAGGCCCGGGAGGACATCGCCGAGTTCAGGGCCCTGCAGCCGTATCTTTACGGGGATTACTATCCGCTCTACGAAGGGAGCTATGAGGATTACGGGGTGGCGGTCTTTAAGAGCGGCCGGGAGCTCGCCGAAGGGCTCACGATTAAGATCCCGGAAGCGCCGGGCTCGCTTCTCATCACGTACCGCCGCGTCCGCAGAAACCGTTCTTCTGCTCATTTTTTCAGCGAATGTTGAAAACAGCATTTTTAGTGAAAAATATTGACAAAACAAAATATCCGTGTTATTATCTAATTTTAGCGAACGCTGAAAATAGTAAATAAAATGAAAGAAATCGAAAAAAAAATTGTAGAGCAGGCGGAAAAGGCTTTAAATATTTGCCTCGACGACACTCTGCATGCGAGACTCTTATCCATACGGCGCGTAGTTCCTATTGAAAATTCGGCAGCGGACTTCATCGCCGAGGTGGAGACGCCTCTGGGAACGCGGACTCTCTTAGCCGAGGTGAAAAATAACGGCCAGCCTCGGTTTGCCCGCGAGGCGGTTAACCAACTGGTGCGTTTAACCCAAGCGCTCCCCGGTTCGACGGGTTTGTTCATGGCTCCTTATGTCTCTCCGCGCTCGGCGGAAATCTGCCGGGCCGACGGCGTGAGTTACCTGGACTTCGCCGGCAACTGCCGATTGGTTTTCGATTCGATTTACATCGAGAGGAAGGGGGAGCTTAATCCCTATATCCGAAAGAGCGACCTTAATTCTCTCTACACGCCGAAGGCGGAGCGGATTCTGCGCGTCCTCTTGAACCGGCCGAAACGGTCTTGGAAAATGCAGGACCTCGCCAAGGAAGCTAAAGTCAGCCTAGGCCAGACGGCAAACGTCAAGAAGCTTTTGTTGGATCGGGAATGGATCACGGCGAACCAAGACGGGCTGTCCCTGCGCGAGCCCGAAGCCTTGCTCTCCGAGTGGTCAGGGCGGTATACGTTCCGCAAGAACATCGTGCGGTCTTACTATTCCCTCAAGAGTATTCGGGAGATCGAGGCGGAGTTTGCGGAGGTCGGCGGAGGACCAGAGCCTGATTGCGTGCTCACGGGTTTCTCGGCCGCGGCGAGGTACGCTCCGGCCGTGCGGTATCGGCGCGTCATGGCCTACGCCAAAGGTCCTGTCGATGAGATCGTAAACAAGGCCGGCTTAATAGAGGCTCCAAGCGGGGCCAACGTTCTGTTGCTGGAACCCTACGACGAGAGTCTGTTGTACGGCGCCGGCGAGATCGAAGGCATTTGGATCGTCTCTCCCGTACAAGCCTACCTCGACCTCGTCGGGTACAAGGGGCGCGGAGAGGAAGCCGCAGAAACGCTTCTGGAGAAAGTCTTGAGGCCGGCATGGTGACGCGCGGGGATTATGACGCCGCGGCAGTGAGAGCTGCCCATTCCGTCCTGATCGAACTCTTTCACCTCCTGGGCGAATACCGGGAACATATCGCCCTCGTCGGCGGCTGGGTTCCGGAACTTCTTCCCGTCTTACGGAACAAAGGGCATGTGGGCAGTATCGATGTGGATCTGGCCCTCGATCATCGTCAACTCGCCGAGACGGGCTACCGAACCATCCATGCACTCCTCTCGCGCCAGGGATACCGGCAGGGCAAACAGCCGTTCATTTTCTTCCGCAAGACTTTGATAGAAGGGCATGAGATCGAGGTTCAGGTCGATCTATTGGCCGGGGAATACGAAGGTACGGATCGGAATCATCGCCACCAGCGGGTCCAGGATGTCTTCGCCCGCAAGGCCCGGGGTTGCGACCTGGCGTTTGAATGGCCGGTGGACGTGGCTGTGGAGGGCGACCTCCCCGGAGGGGGGAAGGACACGGTCACAGTCCGCGTAGCTTCGGTCGTCCCCTTCCTGGTCATGAAGGGGATGGCCATGCACGATCGTCTGAAGGCGAAAGACGCCTGGGACATTTACTTCTGTATTCGGAACTACGCCGGAGGGATCGAAGCGCTGGCGCGGGAGTTCGATCCCCTTTTAGGCAACGGTCTCGTACATGAGGGGCTAGAGAAGGTTGCCGGGAAGTTCGCCGGCGTCAATCATATCGGTCCCCGGATGGTCGTCGAATTCGAGGAGATCGAAGACGTTGAAGAGCGGGAAATCGTTCGACGCGACGCCTTCGAGCAAGTCAAGGCTTTGCTTAGACGGCTCGGCATGGCCGGATAACGCCCTTTTTCAGAATCCCCAGAGCGATTCACCGGCGACGTCCTCTGGAAGATCGAGAAGAATGAGGAGGGGTTCGCCTCGCTGGTCAAATATCGCCTCACTCCGGGGAAATAGGAACACGCCGTCCTTGCATCTTCTTGAGTTTAGACCTACAATTCCGCTCAGTGATTAATCGGGAAGTAGCGTAATTCTTCTTTCTCAGCTCAGGGAGGCGAGGGTCATGAAATGCTCCAAATGTCTCTTTGAGAATCCGTCCGATTCCCGTTTCTGCGGAAGCTGCGGGTTCGATATGTCCTCTTCCGAAAAGACGCCGTTTTCCGCGACAAGGACTTTCCAGTTTTCTTTCCGGGAACCGGCCCCAGGGACCCTATACGCCGGAAGATACGAGGTGATCGAAGAACTGGGCCGCGGCGGCATGGGCAAGGTCTACAAAGTCCTGGACAAAGAGATCCAGGAGGAGGTGGCCCTGAAGCTCCTGAACCCGGAAATCGCCGCCGACGAAAAGACGATCGAACGATTCCGGAACGAGCTGAAATACGCGCGAAGGATCACCCACCGGAACGTCTGCCGGATGCACGATATCAACAGGGAAAAAGAGGCCTATTTCATCACCATGGAATATGTGCCGGGAGAGGATTTAAAAACCGTTATCAAAAGGACAGGCAGTTTGCCTGAAGACGAAGCGGTGCCCATCGCCGGGCAGGTCTGCGAGGGATTGATGGAGGCGCACCGGCTGGGGGTCGTTCATCGAGACCTGAAGCCCCAAAACATCATGATCGACAGAGACGGAAACGTCCGGATCATGGACTTTGGAATCGCCCGGTCGCTGGCGGCCAAAGGCGTAACGGAAGCCGGAATGATCATCGGGACTCCGGACTACATGTCGCCCGAACAGGTGGAGGGGATGGAAGCGGACGCGCGATCGGACATTTACGCTCTGGGAGCCACGCTCTACGAAATGGTGACGGGGCGCGTTCCCTTCGAGGGCGACACGGCCCTGATCATCGCCCTGAAGCACAAGGCTGAAATTCCCCTGGGTCCCAAGGAGATCAACCCGCAGCTTTCCGAAGGACTCAGCACCGTCATCCTGAAATGCCTGGAAAAGGATCGAGAGAAGAGATACCAGACGGCCGAGGAATTGCTGGCGGAATTGAGATGCTTGGAGGAAGGTTTGCCGACAGCCGCAGCCGCCCTGAAGCCCAAGATTCCGGCTTTTCTTATCGAAGGCGCGGAAGAGGCTCCGGTCAAGCGATCGGTCTTTGTCGCCCGAGACCAAGAATTCGGAAAACTGGCCCAGAAACTCGAGGCCGCCCTCAGCGGCAAGGGCCAGGTGGTCTTCCTGCTCGGCGAAGCGGGCAGCGGGAAAACAGCCTTAGTCCAGGAGTTTGCCCAGCGTATCCAAGAGACACATCCTGAACTCATTGTCGCCTCGGGCAAATGCAACGCCCACGCGGGATTCGGGGATCCTTACCAGCCGTTCATCGAGATTTTGAGTCTTTTGACCGGAGACGTTGAATCAAAATGGACGGCCGGCGTCATTTCCAGAGAGCACACTCTCCGGTTGTGGAATCTCCTGCCTCTCTCCGTCAAAGCCTTATTGGATGAAGGCCAGGATTTGATTAATATTTTTATTCCCGGAGCAGCCTTGGCCTCCCGAAGCGAAGCCTTTTCTTCAAGAATGACCTATTGGCTGGCCGGTCTGAAGAAACTCGTGGACCGCAAGTCCGCCCTCCCTGCCGATGTGATGCTCCAGCAGAGCAATCTTTTGGAACAATATACGCGCGTGCTTCAAGCCCTGGCCGCTGAAAAGCCGTTGCTTCTTATTCTAGACGATCTCCAATGGATTGATCCCGGCTCGACGAGCCTGCTCTTTCATCTGGGTCGCCGGATTCAGGGGAACCGAATCCTTATCCTCGGGGCTTTTCGGCCGGCGGAGGTGGCTCTCGGCCGAGGAGAGGAGCGTCATCCCCTCGAACCTATTCTTCACGAACTCAAACGGGATTATGGGGAGATCGAGATCGAGGTGGGAAAAACGGAAGCCCGTCGATTCGTGGATGAATATATTGATGCCGAGCCTAATCGGCTCGGTCCTGAATTCCGAGAGACCCTCTATAGCCAGACCAAAGGACATCCTCTCTTTACCGTCGAATTGCTTCGGGACATGGAGGAACGCGGGGCCTTGGTCAGGGATAAGGATGGTCGATGGAAGGAGGGCCCGGCCTTGGATTGGAACACGCTCCCGGCGCGCGTGGACGCCGTCATCGAAGAGCGTGTCCAAAGGCTCAATGAAAAATTGCGGGAGATTTTGACGATCGCCAGCGTCGAAGGCGAAGAATTCACGGCCGAGGTGGTCGCCCGGATTCAGAAAGAAGAAGTCCGGGAGCTGATCAAGCTTTTAAGCCGGGAACTGGACAAGCGGCATCATCTGGTGTCCGCCAAAGGCATCCGGCAGCTCGAAAAACAGCGCTTGTCCTCGTATCTTTTCCAGCATATTCTGTTCCAGAGGTACCTTTACAACAGCCTCGATCAGGTGGAGAGAACGCAACTTCACGAAGAAGTGGGGAATATTTTGGAAGCCCTCTACGGAGAGCAGGTCGAAGAGATCGCCGTCCAACTGGCCAGACATTTTCTGGAAGCAGGAATCACATCCAAGGCCATAGACTATTTTCATAAGGCAGGAAATAAAGCCGTCCGGCTGTCTGCCGGCGAGGAAGCGATTGCCCATTATAAAAAAGCTCTGGAACTTCTTAAAAAGCTCTCGGAAACGCCTCAGCGTGATCAACAGGAGCTTGCTTTACAGCTCGCCCTAGCCGTTCCTCTCATGTCCACGAAGGGCTTTGGCGCTCCGGAATTGGGCCAAGCCGTTGTTCGAGCCAGAGAGCTGAGTGATCGATCGGCTGATCCACTTCAGCGGTTTTACGCGCTCTTTCAGCTTGGCACTTATTATATGAGCACGGCTCAGTACAGAACATGCCTGTATATTACGGAACAACTCGTTCACATAGCCGAACTGTTGAAGGATCACACGCTCGAGGCTATGCCCCACTATTCCGACGCCTGGGCCTTGTTCAGTGTGGGAGAAATTGTCCGGAGCATGGAACACATAAAACAGATGAAGGCTAGCTATGACCCGGAAAAGAGCGGCTTCATGGCTTATCTCTTCGGCTATGATTTGGGAGTCTTCAATCTGGGTTTAGGGTCCTGGGCGCTGTGGATTCTCGGCTATCCCGACCAAGCTCTCCGGCAGCTTGATGAGGCGGTGGCCATCGCCCGAAAATTAGGTCATCCGCACTCGCTGGCTTTTGTCCTAATGGTAGATGGTTTCCTGAATTGGCTCCTCGGGAATTTTCCGCGGATCGACACGGTGACGGACGAACTTGTTCCGTTCTGCGAGAAGAACGGATTCATATACATATCAGCGCATGGCTATTATTATCGTGGAGAGAGAACTATTCTCGAAGGGAAGGTCAAAGAAGGAATCGCCCAAATGCGCCAAAGCTTGGCGATTATGGAAGCGACGGGGACCCTGACCGGTTTCTCGAGTTCGAGGGCAAGGATCGCTGAAGCCTGCCGGAAAGCAGGAGATCTGGAGGAAGGTCTTTCGGCCGTGGACTGGGCTCTTGATGCCGTCCGGAAATACGATGAGAGATACATGGAAGCCGAGATCTATCGGCTCAAGGGTGAGTTGTTGCGGATGCGGGGTGAACCCGCGAACGAGGTCGAGAAATACTTCCTCCAAGCCATCGAGGTCGCTCGTCGACAACAGGCCAAGTCATGGGAACTGAGGGCCGTGATGAGTTTGAGCCGCTTGCGGCAAAAACAAGGGAAACGAGAAGAGGCCGGAAAGATTCTGGAAGAGATCTACTCGTGGTTCACGGAAGGGTTCTCCACTCCCGACCTTATCGAGGCGAAGACGCTCCTCGAGGAACTTTCTTAAGAAGCTTTCAGGCCGGCTATTTCATGGCTGCCCATCCCGGCGGCGGCTAAGATCCGGATGCCTATGAAGGGACAAAGACGCCGACCGCCGCGCCTTAGCGCGGATTCAAATCGAGAACGGCCAAGCGCTTTCTCGCGTCGGCCGGCTCCAGATGGATCTTATCGGCGTCCTTCCAATATTCGAGGAATTTCCGGTATTCGCCCGCCGCGCCGGCCTTGTCCGCCTTTTCCTCGAGAATCCGTCCGAGCCGGTAGTGGTAGAGAGGAGGGATGAGGCAGCGGAACCGGTTTCGGGGGTCGATGGTCATGAGCTTCCGGTATTCGGCTGCGGCCTTGTCCAACTCGCCCTTTTTCAAGTATGCCCGAGCCAGGACGTCCTTGAAAAAGGGAATATTATAAGAAGCAATTTCCGAAGTCTGCATGCCTGGAAAATCCCTCAGCTTCAGCCTTTCCGCGGCGGCGATGGCTTCATCCGGCGATCCTCCGGCCAAAGCGGCCTCGGCGCCCAGAAGCTGATCATAGAAGGCAAATTCTTCAATGTCTTCGCGTTCCGTGAGAGTCGGAAGGATGGACTTTATTTCTTCGATCCGGACGCGGGCATCCTGCAATCGTCCCTGTTTAAGATCGGTCCAGGCGAGAAGGGAGGCCCGCCAGATCGTCCCAACATTTCGCTGGTCGGGATATGTGCGCTCATAGTATTCCAGCAAAGATTGAAACGCTTTTCGGGCTTCGTCGAAGCGGCCCAGGTCCGCGTAAATGAAGCCGGAAATCCAATCCACGGTGGAGACGATATAATATTGGCCGTACGACTCGCCGATTTTTCTCAAGCCGAAATAGCCGGCCAGGGATTTCTCCGACCGACCCAAGAGATAATCATAGAAACTGACGAGCCACAAGCCCTCCATTTTCCCCGTAGGCGTCGACCGAGCCAGGAACTCCTCGAGCCGGCGGGACGATTCGCCATAGTTCTCTCTCAGGGATGAAACATACGCCAATCCGCGGTGGGACCCCCCGAAATCCGGCCGCGCCTCCAAGGCTTCCCGGTATTTCGACTCGGCCTTGTCCAGTTGTCCCATAGAGAGGTAGAGCTCGGCTAAGGAATCGACCGGATTAGGATCGCCGGGATTGGCCGCGATGTAGCGAACGAAAGCAGCCTCGGCTTTTTCGAAATCGCCGCTTCGGGCATGGGTATATCCCAACATATTGAGGGCGGGCCCGAAATTCGGGTCTAGGGCGACCGCCTTCTCGAACTCCGGAACGGCCTCCGCATATCTTTCATGCCCAAAATAATGGTGCCCCAGCTCATAATGAGCGTGTTTTTCCTGGGGATATCTTTCGGTCAACTCGATGAGAAATCGGCTCTTTTTCTCAGGATTTTTTTCGATCGTCGAGGCGTACTGCGCCTCGATATAAAGCCGCTCTTTCTCCGTGGCCTTTCCGGAGTATTCCTTGGCCTTCTTCAAAGCGTCGTCCCGGGACTTCCAATCGACCAGTTGATACTCGGCTTCCGATAAATACAGATAGGCGATGGCGAAAGTCGGGTCCAAGGCGATGGCCTTCTCCAAAAATTTCTTGGCATCCGACGCCAACATGTTATCGACATCGTCCCGGCCCCGGATGAAATAGTTATAGGCCTCCATGGAATTCGTCGTGAGGTCCATGATCTTCGGCAAAGGCATCTCGACCTTGAGGGCCGGGCGGCCGATCCCCCGCGAGACGGCCTTACTGATCTCGTCGATCTGGGAGCGGAGGATGCTGTTGATTCCTTCGCCCCGGGCGGAGGCGCTTTTCAGCACCTCCCGGGTGCCGGCGTCGAGCACTTTGACGTCCGAGACGAACGTCTCGCCCGCCTTGCTGTAAAACCCGACCACGACCGCTTCGATGCCTTCCCGGCGGCAGACGTCGAAGCCGGCCTCCTCGTCGAAGACCGCCGCCTCGCTTTTTCCCGCCTGACGAAGAAGGTCCTTCAGCCTCTGCCAGGAGGCGACCCGCATGTGCTTCGATTGTTCGAGGCTGGTGATCAAGAGATTGGGGATCGTCTCCCGGAGATAATCGAGGCCCGCGTCGCCGGTCTGGTTCTTGAACCCGAGGACGGCCACGGTGCGCTTCGCGCCCTCGCTTTCCGGAATGAACTGCCAGACGAGAAGAGCGGCCAGAGCAAGGAGCACGGCGGCGGCCGGGATCCAGAACTTCTTGGACGGCAGCCTGACCGTGATTTCCTTGGAGGTCAGGGGCTTGCGGAGCGGGAGGGTGGCAGTCGTTGTCGGCAGTGTTTTCTCGATCCGGACAAGCTCTTTCAGCAGTTCGTCCGCGCTCTGGAATCGTTTCTCCCTCGCCTTCTCCAGACATTTCAGGATGAGCTTTCCGAGATCTTCCGGAACCTGGGAATTAAACGTCCGCGGGTCGGGCGGCGGTTCGCTTTTCTGCTTGACGGCGACGCTGAGCGGAGTATCGCCCGCGAAGGGGAGGCGTCCCGTCAGCATCTCGAAGAGGACGACGCCCAGCGAGTAGATGTCCGAGCGCGCGTCGGCCTCCTTTCCGTCCACCTGCTCGGGGGACATATACTCGGGGGTTCCGATCATCACCCCGGCCCCCGTGAGCCCCCTGGCTTTGACCGACCGGGCGATCCCGAAATCCATGATCCGCGCCCCGCCCTCGCGGTCGATCATGATGTTCTGGGGCTTGAGGTCGCGATGGACGACCCCCAGGCGATGGGCTTCGGCCAGGCCCTCGGCGGACTGCCGGGCGATGGCCACGGCCTTGCCGACGGGCAGGGCTCCGATGCGGTGGATGAGACTCTTGAGGTCCTCGCCCGGGACATACTCCATGGTGATGTAATACGTCCCCGTCTCTTCCTCGCGGCCGAGGTCGTGCATCCGACAGATGTGGCGGTGGGAGACGGCCCGGGCCAGCCTCAATTCGCTCCGGAAACGCTCGACGGTCTGCTCATCCGAAGCGATGTCGGGATTGAGCAGCTTGAGGGCGAGTTTCTCCCGGACTTCGGTGTCGAAGACCTTGTAGACGCGGCCCATCCCGCCCTTGCCCAGCTCTTCGATGACCTGGTAGCGGCGGGCGAAAGTCGTCCCGCCGGCGAGCTCGCGGATGGGCATACGCAACGTTTCGGCAGCATGGGTCGGAGGGCCGTTCTCGGCGTGGAGAGGAGCGGCGCACCGGCCACAGAACCTCGTGCCGGCGGGAATGTCAAAGCCGCAGCGGGAGCACTTCACGACGGGACCTCTCTTGAGTGTCGGTTTCCCTTATAACCTTCTATCCGAAGATGAGGGAAGTATAAGCCGCGATAAAAAAGATGTCAACGACGCGACTCGCCTCTTTTAAAACGACTTGGCTCGCGATTACAATACGCGGCATGCCGTCGCCGCGCCGGAGAGGCTACTGGTATTTCCCCGGGCGGCTCTACGACTTGGCGCTCGGGGGATTGCTCCGGGGGGTGCGGAGGCGCGTCGCGGGGGCGGTCGGGGCGGCGGGGCTCTATCCGTGGCTCGATATCTGCTCCGGAACTGGGAGCCAGTTCCGGGGGCTCGATCGGGGGCTTGGAAGAGGAGCCGCTATCGGGCTCGACATGAACTTAGGCATGGTCCGTTACGCGGCGGCCCGGGCGCCCGGCCGGCCCTTCGTTTGCGGCGACGCGGCCCGGCTGCCTTTCAAGGCAGGGATGTTCCGCGCGGTCTCGGTCTCCTTCGGCCTCCACGATAAAAGCCCCGAAGTCAGGCGGGCGATGATGACCGAAGCAAGGCGCGTTCTGGGCAAGGGGGGACGAATCGTCGCCGTCGACTTCGAGAGGCCATGGAGCCACAAATCGAGGGCTGGCGCGCTTTTCACATGGGCCGTCGAAAGGTTGGCCGGCGGCGAGCACTTCAGGAACGGCCGGGAATTCCTCCGGCGCGGCGGCCTGAGAGCCTTCCTTCGGGAAAACGGATTTATTGAGATTTCCCGCCACGACATCGAAACGGGCTCTATCAGCGTCGTCGTCTCCCGCTTCGACGCTTAATACGTTCGGCGGCGCCAAACCCCGATTTTTAAATCGGGGTAAAAAGCGCCGCTCAGTATTAACCCTGAGCATACCCCGGCCTTGCCAGGACCGG
>Ga0315288_10007032_pt1 | contig 14253 bp, 17 predicted proteins | sample YL17G11_20_MG_FD_203454 | JGI IMG/M metagenome (GOLD analysis project Ga0315288, IMG submission 203454) | Sediment microbial communities from Yellowstone Lake, YNP, Wyoming, USA - YL17G11_20 | ecosystem: Environmental > Aquatic > Freshwater > Lake > Sediment | place: USA: Wyoming | collected... | reverse complement strand
TCGATGCCGACGTCCCCACCCGTGGGGCCGTCCTGCTTGACCGTGTTCGCCTGAGCGAAGAACGTGTACTCCAGCTGCTCGTAGTCGGGCGAGGCATTGGGGTAACGGATCTGAACGCGCTTGAAGATTCCAGTCGTGAGGCTCAGCAGCAGCCCACGTTTTCCGTAGACCGCGACACCGGAACCCGCAGCGATCTTGTCATCGAACTGCCCATCACTCTCGTTCCAGAGGACACGAGCATCGCCACGCCGTGTGGGACTTCCACCGTCATCGCCGAGGAGCACAAACGCCTGGAAGGGATTGTTGCCCCAGCCATAGATGATGTCTGTTGGCTGTTTCGACTGGTCGGTCCCATTCATTCCCATGAGGAGCGTGCGAAGCAGGTACGAGAGACCGCGCTTGGTGAACTTGTTCTTTGTCGTGCGGTCCTCGAGAGTGCTCTCAGGATACCGCAATCGAAGACGGCCATCTGGACCGGTCTCCCACAGGTCTTCGAAGGTGACCTCGCCGTTGGGACCGCTACCTCTCAGGCCATGGACATCATGTTGGACAGCGCGGATGTGGCCTTCGATGCCGAGGGCGTCATGTATGTTTTCAGTGGACATATTCACTCCTCGTTACGCGGTAAATCGAGGGTCGCGTGTTATTCCGTTAGAGTTCCAAGACCTGGAACATTGACAATACCTCCGTATACATCCAAGTAAAAAGCCTTACGAGCAGCGTTGGCCTCTTCACTTGATGAAAACGGATTTGCCACAAACGCCTGTATACGCGCATTCATCTCATCTACTTTATCTTGTGCGGAGCTTTGCGGTGTTACTGGCGGTTTATTCGTGAATTGATCTTCTTCTTTATCTGTGGCCATCTTCTTAGACGGCGAAGGTGGACGCGGAGGAGATGTGGCGCGAAGTTGATTAGACGCAGGTGGCGCTACGCTATTGAGCGCGTACTTACCGCTGGGTGTGAACGGTGTTTCTAGTTGCGTTGGTGAGCCAAGTGCAGGCGTAAAAATTGTGTACTGCATCGGAATCATCGTGAATGAAAATTGTGCGGAGTTTTCTTGGGTACCATCGAGCGCCTGTTGATGTGCAACGAAGATACCCGAAACGATGACCGAGTCGTACCGTAATCGTACAAGCTTGCGCCGTCGGGCAAGCTGAGTACCTCGGAGAATGTCTCGGTAGAGCCGCATCATCCAAACACGCTGGTCGTCCTGGTACGTGTTCAGGAGAACACCGGAGTACTGGAACTGGGGTGCGGCCTGCCCAAATAAATAGACAACAAAATTATCTGATAAGGTCTCAACGACTTGGAACTTCTCCTGGAAGGGCTCGGATACCTGAGTCAGTAGGAAGTCAATGAAACCGGTACCCCCAGAAGCACCTTGGCCAACACCACACAGAACCTTCGCCAGGGCTCGAGTCTCTGCGGGCACCGATTGCACGAACTGCTGGCGCTCCTTTTCCGACATCTGAATGAAGAGCCGCGCCATCGTCTCGCGGTGCTCAGCATCCCGCTGCCCCCTGTTGAGCGCGTACTTCAATGTGGCGCCAGGATTCTGCGAGAAAACCCCACTAGACGGATCAGAGGTGGAGACTGTTCCGTCGACGGTGAGCCCTCCTGGGAGCAATCCTGGAATCCCCATCTACGTGAGTCCTTCCGTCTCTGCCACGGCGTCGGTGTCGCCAGTCGTGACCGGCAATTCCCCGGTATTATAGTAGACCATGAAGGCCAAACGGTAGAGGCTTGGTATCCCCAAATCAGAATCCTGCAAGCGTCGTAAGTTGTTGACGATGTTCTCGTTTACGAGATTGAGAAGATTGATGGCCGTGGGAACGATGAAACGTCGTCTGACCAACGTGTTGGACTTGGTTTCAGCCATTATACCTTACCCATCCTGGCATCAAGGCGTTGTCCATCAGCCGTGCCCTTCAGAGCTTCTGCCGCTTCCTTGAGGGCGATGGCACCTTCGTAGAATGTTGGAACTGCGGCGGCCATCGCCGCTTCACCACCTTTGCCGCCTGATTTCATGGCTTGTTCCGACATGCTGCGGATATTCTCGAGGGTCTTCTGTTCTTCACGTTCAGCAGTACCGCCCTCGCCACCACCACCAACCGTGACGCCTTCACCACCGCCACGTTCGGTCAATAGACGTTGTACCCGCCCCATACGTTTCTTCTGTTCGTCTGGGGAGATCCCTTCTTCTAGGGCACTACGAGCAGCCTTGACGAACGTTTCTCCGGCTGCTTCGCGTTGTTTTTGCGAACCGAGCATCGATTGCAAGCGTCCCTTGAATCCACCGGTCTTTAATTCATCTGATGCCATACCTTCAAAAGCAGTGACACCGGCTCCAGCAAGTTTTGTCACCCCTTCCATAACGCCTTCTGTAATACGGCCTCCCATGACGCTTGCGTGGACAACTTGAGTTTGCTTAACAGCATCCGGTGACTGCGCCATGCGTGCGCCAAAAGACGCAAGCACCTTGTGTGTGCTCTTGTCCGCAGCCATACCTGAGGCTTCATGTAAGAAGGCGGTATATTCGCTGTCTGGCCGTCCACGCTTCTTCATGTCGGCGCGGACTTGTGCCCGTATACTCTCAGCAGCTTTTCCCTGCCCCTTTCCTTCAAGCGCAATTGCCGAGGCCAGTAATACTTTCAGGGGATCGCCACCAGTGAGGGTGTTCTTGAACTGTTCGCGCTCTTCTTTGGAGATGGACTTCATACCACCCCAGAAACGATCAACCTCAACCACCGATGTACCGCCAATACCCCACTCTTCGTCACGTGCCTTGCTAACCTTGCGAATCTGGTCAATCGTTCCTTCAAGCTGGTCCGCAGACATCCGGCCAGCAAGACCACTCCCAGCCCCAGCCTCAGCACCAGCCACTACATCCCGATTACCCTCGCGTTTGACCTCATCGGTGGCTTGAGCAATAGCCGCGTCGCTGTGTTCGCTGTTTGCAAAACGTGCCGCGTTCTCTTCGGACATGCCTGAAGACCGTGCTGCCTTACGCAATCGCTCCTTCAGTTCACTTTTCGTTGTACCCTTGTTCCGCGTAAGGAGACTCACTTTGGATGAGAACAGGTCACGCAATTCCTGCCGGAGGTTTTTCTGCAACTCCGAATTATCGCCTTTTGCCCCTGTTTTGCGCGCAAACTCTTTGTAGGTACGTTCATTTTGATTGACCAACCGTACGGCCTCGCCGGTCGACATCGCTCCTGCACCTTGGAGAAGCTGACTACCAGTTACGTAGTCCAGATTCTCACGCATTCGCCGTTTGTTAGTCTCGGCGCTCGCGGGTCCAGCAAAGAGGGTATACGCACTAGGCAGGTAGTCCGCGATGGTACCGCCCAGTCCACCGCGCGCTTTGGCCCCAGCAACGAGTGTGTTGTCCTGTGCGCCCAAGGCTTGGGGCGCCAGTGTTGCACCTGCAAGACCCCCACTCACATTCCAAAGAGCGCCTGCAACTTGCCCGGTCGTAGTTCCACGCTGTGGTCCACGTGTGTACTCGCTCCCTGTCGTCTCTAACCAACGTTGATAACCCCCACTCTCCATGAAGCGGTTCTGCGCACCTCGAGCACGCTCAGCACCGGGCATGCCCTGCCAGGCGTTCTCTTCGCTCGTATCGACAAAGCGTTGACCCCGTTCGATAGCTCGAGAACGTCGCTCACGAGTCGTAAGGAATTGAGATACGCCTCGGCGCATGGCCGTAAAAGGTGCCATCGCGTCTTCGCCCAAGCCACTAACGGCTCGGCTAATGGCGCCGCCGATGCCTGCCTCGGACTGGACACCCTCACGTCGACGCGACTCTTGATCGCGGAGTTCACCGATGCGCCGCTCCGACCATTGCTCCATGTTGCGCCAAAACGGACGACTCGTAGCCATCACTTCGAGGCTACGGATCTGGTTCTGGCTCATGTTGGGCGCAATCATCTGAAGTGCGCCACCAAGTGCCATGACGTTGGGACCACCCAACGCTTGTTGCGTATTCATGGCCTGCTTGATGAGCAGCATTGCACTGCCCTGCGGACCTAACGAACGGCCCATCTGATCGCGTAGTTCATTGACGCGTGAATGCATCTCTGTAATTGCGCGCTCACCACCGAGCCGCGCGACGTTGTCTGCACCCATTTCGGCTTGTTGTTGCAGGTTGTACTTGCCCGACATCAAACCGCGTAGCCGACTGGGATCGATGGCGAGATTGCCCTGCGCATTGCGGGTCATCATGGCCATGGTCTGGAAGTTCACACCCAACGTGGCTCCAGCAGCCTCGGTGAGGGACTGACCGATACCGCTCGCACCGCCGGCCATTGCGAGTTGACCTGGCGTATACGCTCCACCAGCAATGGCTTGTTGGGCCATACCTCGTGCACCCATCCCCACTTGCATTCCGAGCCCTGCAGTCATGCCAAGCTGCTGGAAGGTCATCGCACCAGGCAACCCTGCTGTCTGCATCAGACCCTTCATACTTGTTCCAGATTGCTTAGCAAACTGGTAGGCGTTCTGCATCGCCATCGTGGTCTCGGGGATGGTGAGCCCCATGCTGCGCATCGAGGCCATCTGCTGCATCGCTCGAGTCACGTCCGGCTCTTGAGCCAACCGCATGAACACCTGAAGATTTCTCGCCAGATTTTTCATAGTTTGGGCAATCTGCTCACCGGACTGCGCCATGTCGAGCATGCCCATCGAACCGGCTTGCGCGGTCATACGAGTCATGTCCCGAATATTGAACCCCTGGATCTGCCCTCCTTGAATCATATCCTGCATACGATTGGCGGTACCGACACCCGCCCGTGTACTCAATCCTCTTCCGAGTTCGCTGAGCTGTGGACCCGATACGACGAAGTTGCGTGAGGCTACTTCGAGTTGTTGCCCTAGCGTTCTTGCTTGTACCGACGGCTCAAGAAGACCCGCAACACCTTGCTCGGCCAGGCCTCCGAGCGCACCAAAGCCAAGTGCTGCACCACCGATCATGCCACCCATGCGCCCCAACTTACCAAACTGGGGGAGCCCAATCCGGCCCATGAGCCCTCGCCCCATGGCGCCACCCGCAGCCATCGCACCAAAACCGGTTGCAACACGACCAGCTGTACCTGCTCCGGCCACACCCATCCCAAAGACTGTTTCGTCGGCCGTAACGCCCTCCTGATACCGCTGCTCAAACGGAGTTTGAAACATAGAGGGCGGGTGCATCGGCGTCATGGGCGTCGGGAACATCGGGCGTTCCCTGGCCAAGAAGGGAGAAGGTGGTGGTCCCATTGGCGGACGGTAGATGCCCATGTGAGGCGGAGTCATCATGACCGGGCTCGGCATGTTGCCAAAGCCAGACTGTCCCGTCATGCCAGAGAGGCCCTGCGCAGCCCAGGGTGAAAGATACTGTTGCTGGATGGACTGCATCCGCTGACCGAAGTCCTGACCGAATTGACCAATAGACGGAGGTAGCGGTGGGGCCGATACTGCCGCCATCGCCGTCATGGGGAGGGCATTGGGGGCCACCATCTGGCGTGTAGCATGCGCAGATTGCATCGTCTGCAGCGCCTGTTGCGCCGCCTGCATGGACATCTCTTGGGCGACCTGACCGGGGTGCTTCATCGGTGGGGTCTGGATGCCGGCGTAGCCTCCACCCCCTCCAATGCCGGGTAGAAGACCAACCTGCATCTGCATACTATTGAACCCACGGAGCAGATCTGCTATAGTCTCATTGGAGGAATCACGTGCCATGCGTAAAGCTCTTCCCCTTCAGGTAGGGCAACAGTTTGGTCAACAGACGTTGCTTAAAAAGCTGCCAGGATACCCACCTTACTGGAGCGTGCGTTGTGATTGTGGTAACGAGCGTGATGTACGCCAGAATCATTTGACCGCGAAAACAAAGCCAATACTGGCTTGTCAGGCTTGTCGTGCACGTACGCATGGTCAGTACGGCTCGCGTACCTATCGAATTTGGGGGGACATGCGCAACCGTTGCAACAATCCACGCAACCACGCCTACCAGTACTACGGTGCACGTGGGATCGGTGTATGTCCCCAGTGGAAAGACTTCAGCACGTTCCTTCAAGACATGGGCGAACCACCAACACCACAACATGAATTGGAGCGGCGTAACAATGGTGGTGATTACACGCCAGAAAATTGTTGCTGGGCTTTGCGGAAAGACCAGATGCGCAACACGCGACGTAACCGATCTCTGATCGCCTGTGGAAAAACGCGGCTTCTCATTGAATGGGCTGAGCACCTTGGTGTCCATAGCGCAGCCATCCTGTACCACTTGAAGAAAGGCCGCGATATGAACTGGGTGGTAGATCATTTCTCTCGCCAGGGGTCAAGCACTCCGTGAAAGCGTGAAGTTCCTTGGAGATGGCGCTTGAAGGCCTCTTGCGCTTCGTCTTCCACATCTTCGCTGTAACTGGCCACTTTCGCAAGCAGCTTGGCTTCGCGCAAGCGTACTTCGCGTTCCTTCGTGATTCGTTCCCGTGTCTCTTGTAGCTGCCGTTGGATCTCGCTGGGGTCGTACGCGGTTTGAAAGATTGCCAGCGACATCACGTCTTCGAGATGCGCCATGACCTTGGTCGGCACATGCAGCGCAGAACCCAACATACGTCCGATGAACGCGAACTTCTCGAACTCCTCGTAGCGCTCCCGCTGCACCATCTCGCGGAGCACCGTATCTTGCACAGAGCCGCGAGGCGGCACGGGTACGCCTCGGACACGCAGCGTGGCCCGTGCGTTGCCCCACGGCGTCGCTAGAAATTTTCGGCAACGCCTTCACGCATCACCGCTGCGATCTTCTGGTCGAACTTGGCGAGCTTGATGGACAGCTTGGTAAACACGGCCGAGGGCATCTTCTCCACGAAGGCCAACCGTACATCGAAAGACTTGTCCTGGTCCGCCACTCCGGCATTCTCCGGTGCAAACGCGAAGACGGTATCGCCGTAGTTTGCTAGAGATGCAGACATGTTGTAGCGGATGATCAATTCGTTCATCGTATCTTGGAAGAGCGGGCGTTGAATCTGCATCGCTGTTTGCACTCGCATGACGTCCTGCTGCGTACGAGTACGTAACGTCACCGTGAGCTTCTTCGATAACTCGAAGCGCTCTTCGTGGAAACCGCGCATCATGAGGTTGTCGACGATCTCGGCAGCCTCGCTTTCTTCGATCTTCTGGTCCTTGAGATACTTCTTGTAGTCAGTGACCGGGAGCAGCGCGTCTTGCATCTCTTGGAAGAGGGAAACGCGGTCTTGTGCGTCCCTCTCTGAGTCCGTTACAGGTCGTACGAACTTCTCGTCGACCTCCGTCTCTTTCGGTGTCTCCGGTGAGGCTGCTGAAGGGGCGTCTTTCTTCACCGGTGGTCTCTGGTCTTTGATTTTCGGGTCCGTGGCTCTCGTAAAATCACCAATGCGCGGTCGATCTTCGGTCGATTCTTTGCTCATGCTCATGTTCTCCTTCCCCCAAATAATGGGTGATTTGCAGGGTGACACAAAGGTCAAAAAAAGGCAATCATCTCACCTATATTGCGGCGAAAAATGTGTCCTTTGTTTGGTACAAGCAGGTAATCACAAGAACCCCTCCAGGGTTTTTTCAAGCTTTACGGTGTAAATCTTTTCTGCTCTAGTTTACCCTACCGGCACGACTAAGGAGGAACCAATGCTCTATATCATCATTTCAGCCATCATGTGGCTCTCCCCTATGCAGGGCCATGTAAGAGGTGCAAAATACGCAGACCTGATCGAGTTTGAATCGCGGTGGTACGGCATGAACCCCTTCAGGGTCATGGCCCTCATTCAATTAGAATCGGGTTGGAAACCACGTAAGAAGAGCATCACGAACGATTACGGTTTGATGCAGGTACACGTCGCACGTCGCGGCAGCTCCAATTTTTACGGTAGAGAAAAAGAACTCTACGATCCACGCACCAACATTCGTGAAGGCGTGCGGATCCTTGCCATGTGGTACCAGTACCATAAGAAGTATTGCAAAGAATCACATCCCTTTGTAGCGCATTACAAATGGGGAAAGTACGTCAAGAATACCGAACATGCAGATCGCGTAGAAGCTTTACGTACACAACTAGAGCGCAAGTTCCACAAGACTCCCCCGGCTTTACTCACCATGAAAGGAACTGAGTGACCCTGGCTACGTGCATCAAAACCTGTACACGGTGTGAACTTCGAAAAGAGTGCACTCAAGTTGTTACCGGACGAGGCGATCCTACGTGCGGCCTATGGTACGTGGGAGAAACACCGGGGCGTGATGAAGACGCACAAGGTGTTTGCTTCGTTGGACGTGCTGGCCGTTTACTGAACCTATTGAACACCAAAGTAGGCATCAAGGCTGGATACATCGACAACCTTGTCAAATGCCGTCCACCTGAGAACCGCAGTCCGGAACAGACCGAAGTCGAGGCGTGCACATTTTGGCTAGGGAAACAGCTCACGACGTACCAGCCCAAAGTAATCGTTGCCATGGGCCGCTACAGCATCGGCTACTTCTGTGGCTACGACTGGGCAAAAACCAAAAACATGGCGATCACCCAAGAAGTGTTTGGGTACACTGAGCATGCAGGACGTTATGTTATTTCAACTTGCCAGCCGGCTTACCTCTGTCGTAACTCAGAGGTCATTCCTGGTTTTCTTTCGCAGTTACGCCTAGCTCATCGCCTCTACCTAAAACACTGCTGTAAGTAAAAGGTTGATCTAATAAACCCCGCGTGATAAAGGAGTGGGCATGAAGTGTGCCTGTGGTTTTTCACTCACCGCCGAGATGACTGACGAGGTGCAAGGGGCCTGTCCTCAATGCGGTGGAAAGATGTTGGCCGATCTTGAGGAAATCCTGACACGGCCTCGATTCGGTGTTGTACGTGAGATCAGACCCCAACAACTAGAGCTGGCGCAAGCCCTCGAGAAAGTCATGCAGATGGGCCACGGCGTTGCATACGCCGAAGGCCAGTGTGGTGTCGGTAAGACCTTCTCGTACGGCATCCCCGGCCTGATGTCCAAACGGCGGTTCATCATTTCGACTGCCAAGAAGACGTTGCAAGACCAGCTCGAGAACGACTTACCGTTCTTGAAAGAGAAGCTGGGCAGCGACGCAGACATTGTATCCATCAAAGGCAAAGCCAACTACATCTGCCGTCGGCTTCTAGCCAAGAACAAGGGCGTCTTCCACTCAACCAAAAACGGAAAGCTCTTCGAACAGATCGAAGACTTCCTCGAAAAGAACCCACTAGGTGACCGCAACGACTTCCCCGGTGAGTGGGAGTGGCCCGCAACACTTTGCACCGCCGAGGACTGTACAGGCTGTAAGCGCGCTTCGTGTGGCTATGCGGCATTGAAAGAACGGCTCAAGACGGCCAGGGTCATCATCACCAACCACTCCCTGGTTGGCTTCGACATCCGGTTGGGGATGGGGCTCCTCTTCGGTGGCGCATACGACATGCTCATCGTCGATGAGGGACACGCCTTTCCCGAGGCGGTGCGGCGAGCATTCTCGAAAGAAGTCTCTTCAACGTGGTGCACCTACCTCTTGAAGGGCATGAAGAGTGAAAACATCGATCTGGTCAGTTTCAACGAAACGCAATTCAAGACCAACTGGAAGGAACTCTTCGACAGCCTGCCGCACGAACGCCTACTGCCTGTGAACTGTTTCTCACCTGGGCTACTCCAAACATGCCTAGATCAGCTAACGCTTTTGCGCGCAGCTATCGTTGACCACCTAGAGAGCTTCGGCTTTCGGCCTATACGCCATACGCCGACTAGAGAGATCACGACAATGGCGCCATCAGCGCCGCATGTTTTTACAGGCGAAGAGATCCTCGAACGGCTCGAGGAGATGGTGCGCAACAGCGACCACGGTAATGGTGGAGACGACGCTTTTGAAGTCCTTCTTGCAGATAAGAAGATCTACAAGGGCATCGTAGAGAAAGAAGACGCTCTACGCGCCACCACGGTTGATGACGGCAACTTCATCAACTGCCGAGAAGAAGCGAGCGGTGGCACAATCACGCTCGTACGCCAGCCCGTAGAACTTGCTCCCTACGTAAAGGGGCCACTAAGCAGTCTCCGTACACTCATCGTCACTAGCGCCACGCTCGACTTTACCCTGCTCGAACAAGAGCTGGGGGTCAAAGCGAACATGGAGACGCGTGTCGCGTCTCCATTCAACTTTGAACTGAACGCCAGGCTGTACATCCCCAAGCATCTGGCCAGACCTGGCGAAGAGAACTACCTCGAAGACGTCGCAAAAGAAGTCGTACAACTCGTTCGTGTCTCCAAGGGGAACGCGTTCATCCTGTTTACATCGAAGCTTGATCTCGGCTTTGTAGAAGACTACATCGACGAGAACTTCGACTTCGAATACCCCATCATCGCCCAGCGCGAGAAGCTCACAGCGCCGGCAGCGCTGACCAAGTTCCAACAAACACCCAACAGTGTATTGTTTGGGCTGAAGAGCTTCTTCGAGGGTGTAGATATACCCGGCCAAAAGCTCAGACTTGTGGTGATCACCAAGATACCGTTTCCCCAGTTCGGCGACCCTCTTGCCGAAGCAAAGAAAAAGACCCTGGGGAAGAGGTGGTGGAACTTCTACTACGTGCCGCGCATGATGGTCGACCTGCAACAAGCGGCAGGGCGTCTCTTGCGCTCCGTCAATGACAAGGGTGTGGTCGCCATTCTGGATTCGCGAATCTGGACGGGTGCCAAGAAGGAGTGGAGCCCGGAGGACGTGCCCAAGCGGCACCCCTGGATGGGCTACGGCAAGCAAATTATCGACATCCTGCCTATGAAATATACGTACAAGCTGGAGCTAATCGATCAGTTTTTTCGTGATTACGTATTACCCTTTGATACACAGGAGTAGCGGTGTCGACGCTAGTTGGACGTACATTTGGTCACTGGGTTGTTCTAAGTGTACGTAGTAAAGGGGGAGATAGTTATGCGACACTCCGTTGTTGCTGTGGAACCGAGTGTGAACGCCATACAGGGGCGCTTTATTCAGGACGTTCGAAGTCCTGCGGTTGTCAACGTCGTAACCATGTGACGCACAACCTTAGCCGCACTAAAGAGTACGTAATATGGAAAAGCATGCGGGAGCGCTGCAATAACCCCAACGCACAGCATTACCATGATTACGGTGGACGTGGCATTCATGTATGCCCTCATTGGGATGACTACGCTAACTTTTTAACGGACATGGGTCCACGTCCGCCCAAGACAACACTTGAACGACGTAACAACAATCTGGGGTACGCCCCAGACAACTGTTACTGGGCTACGCGTACTCAACAAGCACGTAATACACGTGGCAATCGTCAAATCACACACCGGGGTATAACACAACCTCTAGCGGTTTGGGCCGAACAATGTGGTATTAAACAAGCAACGCTTTGGGTACGCCTATACAAACTTAACTGGTCAGTAAAAACCGCACTAGAAACGCCGATACAGCATTAGGATAAACATGGAATACGACATCTGGGTACGCAAGCTGAGAGCGCTACGCAACAAAAAACAGCTCACGCAACGTGAAGTTGCGGAGCGAATGCATCTCTCGCGTTCCCAGTATTCCGCCATCGAAAATGGACTCTCCTTAGCCAACTATAAGCACCTCTATAACTTGGCAAAGGTGTTTCGAATGACGATGGCTGATCTCGTGACCATGCGTGATGTACGTTCGGCATGACTCTGGCGAGGTTAAACTCACGCAGACGGAACGTCTGCATTTGGTGATTTAGCAAAGCATGAGGCTTTGCAAAAGACCCGCTACTTCAGCGGACTTTCACAAAGGAGCAGTGTCATGCCGAGACCGAAGGGAAGCAAAGTCATCCTGTGCAAGTGCGGAAGCCGCGTTGTCGCCATGCCGGGTACAACTGTACCCTGCACCGGCTGCAAACGGAAGCACACCATCCCGAAAGCTGAGAAGAAGGCAGCCAAGAAGAAGTAGTCATGTCAAAGCTCATCATCGGAGTGGATGAGGTAGGCGTTGGTTCAATTGCGGGGCCGTTGGTTGTCGCCGCCGTGGCCTTCACGGCCGAAACTCCGCAACCAGTCCTCAGTGTAGCTAGAGGAAAACGCTGGCGACAGATACCCATTTGTGACTCAAAGAAAGTTGCGCATGATCTGTTGCCATCATTTCGTACCCTCATTCTGAACCAATGCGTAGCATCCGCGCTCTTGTACAAATTGCCGTACGAGGTGGACAAACTCGGTGCTGATGGTGCACGCGATGTCGCCATAGCTATTGTAGTTCGTCGAGTTTTGGAACGTATCCAATTCTTGCAGCTCGTGGATTGTGCCGAGTACATAGTAGTGTTGGACGGCGACATCACTAGCCCCACGCTCGAGGCCCAAGGAATCACATATCACGCGTTACCCCACGCAGATCGAGATGTGTGGCAAGTGGGGGCAGCTTCGATTCTGGCCAAAGAAGCGCAAGTACTCTACATGCATCGATTGCACAAAAAACACCCACTCTACGGCTGGGATCACAACCATGGATACCCCACGGCGGACCACGTCACGGCACTGCGCAAACATGGGGTCACCCGGTACCATCGCCGTAGCTACCGTACCGTGCAGGAGGTCTTGTCGTGACCGTCGAAGAAGAAGCCCGTGTACAGAAGAAAGTGCCGGACAACATTTGTGCACGGTGCCGTAAGCCGCTGATTATTGGACACCGTGTACAAATGGCGTTCGCCGTGTGCAACCCCAACGCGCACAATCCCGAGAACATCACTCAGCGAGGGCTTGAACTGGGAACCGATTGTGAATTTGTGCATGCGGACTGTCGTGATCCCTTCCTTGATGCAAAGCTTGTAGGACAGTTTGGATGAGCGACGAACGTAAAGGCATCGATGACCCCTGGCGGCGCAATCCCAAGCCGGAGGAAGGTAAACCGGCTGGAGCTGGTTTACCTGGCAGCGACCACATGCTGGACTGGGACATCATGCCGGATGTCTGGTACACCCTACGTGTGCCCGGTGCGTACGGCGCTCTCACTGTCCATGGCGCCAAAACCATGGAAGGCGCAGCCGTGATCTTCTTAACTCACATCGAAAATTCTGAGCTGTTGCGCACCACCCTTAGTAAGGGTGGCTTTCGCTTCTGCAATACGGAGGACGAACTGCCCACGGGTTACATACTGCATACGCCTGATCGTACGAAAACACTTTATAACCCCGGTATTGCAGCGGTGGATGCTCAACGAATAACGCGTAACGGCTTCTCGCAACTCGTAAAGACACTCACTCGTGCGTGTCGACAAGACCCTACGTTTCGTACGTTCCTCAAAAAGTTGGGTGTTGAACCCATACTCTCTTAGGAGAAGAACATGGCCAACACGATTCTGTGCGGTAAGTGCAAATTCTACGACACCATCATCCGGGGGGCTGAGAAGGAAACCAAACGGGGGTGGTGTATGAAACGCTCGAAATACCCCTTCAGGGAAGGACCTGGGCAGGTGTTCCCAGAGGGTGTTGAACGCGTTGATGTTGGGCAACTTGCTGTGCCCTTCATCGTGCGTGGTAAGCAGGTGTTCCCTGGTTGCCCCTACGCTGCGCCCGCCGCATTTGACCAGGCAGAGCAAAAACGTGAAGCACAGAAGAAAGGTGCCACACGTGATACAGAGGGGAAGCGCCTTCTTTCATGAGGTCGCATGGCAAGCAGATGGACAGGTCTCAGATTTCCCGCACGTATCCTCACCTCTGAAGAGGTGAGTCTTCTCACACCGATTTGCCATAGCTGCAATTTGCCGGGGCTCGTTGTGGAGATGCAAGTCCCTGTCGATAGTGCCCTGGAAGAACAACCCCTGATCAACTTCGCAAACGACCAGCTCAAGTTCTACTGCGCTTACCACAGTCCCATAAAACTCCCAGCAGACCTGTTGGAGTTGACAGATTTTGCTTGCTACGAAAAGCTGGTCGTTGAAGTCTACTGCCCCCACCGTGCGCATAAGAAGTTCATCAGTACGTGTCTCGCTCTTCAACCACGCTGTTTGAAGCGCTGTGATGTCATTCGTAACATCGTTGGTGACGTCCCTTGGGCTCGTTTGCGCGAGATCATTGAAAAGGGGCGTACCATTGAACAACGACGAAAGATGGAGAAATCAAATGGCAATGAAGAAGGAACTTGACCCCACCGCTTTACGTTTCTTGGGTGTGCAGAGCATGCAGGAGGTACAGATCATCGAAGGACAGAAGGCTAAAGAAGAGAATCTGCTTGCCCAAACTGAGAAGTACTTGCTCGAATAAGCCTGTGGTTTTGG
>Ga0315288_10007031_pt1 | contig 14254 bp, 10 predicted proteins | sample YL17G11_20_MG_FD_203454 | JGI IMG/M metagenome (GOLD analysis project Ga0315288, IMG submission 203454) | Sediment microbial communities from Yellowstone Lake, YNP, Wyoming, USA - YL17G11_20 | ecosystem: Environmental > Aquatic > Freshwater > Lake > Sediment | place: USA: Wyoming | collected... | reverse complement strand
GTCAAGTGGCCAACCAGCTGAAGTACACGGCCGAGCAGACGTCCCTGCTCCAGGAGACGACCCGGCAGCTCCGTCAGGCCCTGAGCAGCACCAGGGCCCGCGGCCAGTGGGGCGAACGCATGGCCGAGGACGTCCTTCGACTGTCCGGCTTCATCGAGGGCATCAACTACCTCAAGCAGAAGACGCTCGAAACCGCCGCCGGCCGTCCGGACTTCACGTTCCCCTTGCCGCAGGGACGGAAGGTCAACATGGACGTCAAGTTTCCCCTCGACAATTATGTCCGCTTCCTGGAGGCCGAGAGGGACCCGGACAGGGAAGTGTTGAAAGGCCAGTTCCTGAAGGACGTGAAGTCACGGATCAAGGAGGTCACGACCCGCGACTATATCAACACCGAGGAGAACACCCTGGATTATGTGCTCGTTTTCATCCCCAACGAACAAGTCTACGCCTTCATCAACGAGAACGAGCCTTCGCTTCTCGACGAGGCCCTCCGAAGCAAGGTCATCCTCTGCTCGCCTTTCACCCTCTACGCCATCCTGGCTATCATCCGTCAAGCCATGGAGAACTTCAACCTGGAGGAGACGGCGGGCAGCATGCTGAAGCTGATGGGGACCTTCCGCAAGCAGTGGGAGCTTTTCGTCAAATCGATGGAAAAGATGGGGAAGAAGCTGGAGGAAGCCCAGTTGGAGTTCCAGGGGTTGACGGCGACCCGTCGCACCCAGCTCGAGCGGCCGCTCCGCCAGATCGAGGAGCTCAGGCAGCAGAAAGGCCTCGAGGCCGAGCCTCTCATGATCGAAGCGGAGGTCATCCCCGCCGAGACCGAAGCGGTCGATTAAAACCCTATCATCTCGCTTGCCCCTGTCATGTCCGCTCTGGGTTGGGGGGCTTGGACGGAAGAGACTGAGCTGATGTGTTTTTCGATGGCCGGGATGGGAGGGAATGGGGAAGGGCTGCAGCGACCATGCGGAGATCAGCCTGAGACGAGGGTCCGACGAGGGCAGCCGCAGGCCTCTGAAGGACGGAGACACGTCCAAGACTTAGTTTGAATTCCATTAATCCCCCCAACCCCCCTTGGACAATCAAGGGGGCTGAGAGGTCCGTGTCTCCGGCAGAGGTCGGAGGATGGGTTTCCTTCAGCTTAACCAATTCTTTGCCCGAAGATCTTCGTCCCGATCCTGATCATGTTGGCGCCCTCTTCAAGGGCGATCCGGTACGAGTTCGTCATGCCCATGGACAGGATCTTCATCTCGACGCCGGGGATGGCGAGTGCCTTGATCCTCTCGAAGACTTTGCGGGTTATCCGGAAGTAGGGCCGCGAATTCTCGGGATCACCCTCAAAGGGACCCATGGTCATGATGCCCCGGACCTTGACGTTCGGGAGCGGCGCGATCTCCCGGATGAGGGCTTCAGCGCCCGCGGGCCGCACACCGGCCTTTTGCTCTTCCTCGCCGCTATTGATCTCGATGAGGACGGCCATCGTCTTCCCGACGGCCCGGCATCGCTTGTCGATCTCCCGGGCCAGGTCGATGGAGTCCACCGTCTCGATCATGTCGAAGATCCCGACGGCCTTCTTGACCTTGTTCGTCTGGAGGCGGCCGATGAAGTGCCAGACGGCCCTCGAACCGATAGCCGCGAAATGGGCCTCGGACTCTTGGACGTAGTTCTCGCCGATCGTCCGGACCCCGGCTTCGATCGCTTCAAGGATCTTCTCCGGCGCCTGGCTCTTGGCGGCGGCCACAAGCTCCACACCCATCGGCAGCTCGCTAAGCATCCGTTCGACGTTCTCGCGGATCATGCCGTCATTATATCCGTTTTCAAAGCCGTCTTCTATTGCATAGGAAATGTCTTCAATGTTGAAAAGCCGGATCGGCCGTATTCCTTATCGGAGCGGGAGCAAAGCCCTTCTCCATGCCTTCCTCAAATATCACGGCCATCGAATGTCCAAATCCCTTGCTGGGTCCATATTAAAAAGGCGTCTATGTTATAATGACCGAAAAGCGCTTTCGAGGGAGGCCGTCGTGAGCATCCGGGAAGACATAGAAGCCGTCGAACAAAAGATCCTTTCGCCCAAGGCCTGCCTGAGCCGCGACTCGAAAGGCCGGGCGAGGTTGGAATCGCCGCACGCCATCCGGACGGCCTTCCAGAGGGATCGGGACCGTATCATCCATTCCAAGTCCTTTCGGCGCCTCAAGCACAAGACCCAGGTCTTCCTGTCTCCTTTCGGCGACCACTACCGGACGCGCCTGACCCACACTCTCGAGGTCTCGCAGATCGCCAGGACCATCGCCAGGGCCCTGCGCTTGAACGAGGACCTGACCGAAGCCATCGCCCTTGCTCACGACCTGGGCCACACGCCGTTCGGGCACTCAGGGGAGGCGACGCTGAACAAGCTCCTTCCAGGAGGCTTCCACCACTCGGAACAGAGCCTACGCGTCGTGGAGAAGCTCGAGTACGAGGGCAAGGGGCTGAACCTTACGGTCGAAGTCAGGGACGGCATCTCGAAGCATTCCAAGGGCAGGGGAGAGATCCTGGACGAGGACGTCACGGACATGCCGGAGACTTTGGAGGGCCAGATCGTCCGGATCTCCGACGTCATCGCCTATGTCAACCACGACGTCGACGATGCCACGCGGGCCGGCATCATCAAGGAAGAGGACGTCCCGCCGCACCTGGTCAAGATCCTCGGCAAGTGGCACGCCACCCGGATCGACCGGATGGTCATGGATGCCGTCGAGGCCAGCCTGGCGACGGGGCTGGCGAAGATCGCCATGAGCGAACGGATCATGAAAGCGATTAAGGAGCTCAGGGACTTCCTCTTCGAGAACGTCTATTTCAGCCCGGCGGCGCGGGAGGAGCTGATCAAGACCGAGAAGATCCTCAAGGACCTCTATGCCTACACCTTGGAGCATCCTTTTGGCTATGTGAAAGATTATCCGGCCGGGGACCCCCTGGAGAAGCGGGCCGCGGACGTCATAGCGGGGATGACGGACAGCTACGCCCTGGCCCTCTACGAAAAAGTCTTCTTTCCCCATTCGTGGCCGATCGTCTGATCCGGCCGCGAAAACGGATCCCGGAGATCCTCAGCGCGTCAGAATCCCACCTTAATGCCCGCGGTCGCCCGGATCCCGCCGGTCGGGACCGTGATCTCTTTCGATTCGACCTTGATCTTGGCCGATCCGGACGAGAAACGGGCGTTCAGGTTGACGGCCAAGGATTCGCTCAATCGATAGTCCAACCCGCCGCCCCCGTTGAAACCGAAGGTGCTCCCCGTGTAGCTTGCGTACTCGGGAGTGATATTCAGGTCTATGTAAGGATATCCCGTCTCCGTCCAATTGATGACCTTGAGGGTCTCGATCTTGACTCCCGGGAAATAGGTCCCGCCGGCCATGGCATAGATTTTGAACTTGGGAGAGACGGGAAACGCATAGACGAGATCCAGGTTGAGTTCAGAGGCCGAATATTTGAGGCCGCTGTTCGTCCATTCCTTATTCCGTGGAAAGCCGAAGTAGAACGGGTGGGGAAAACTCGCCGAGAAGGTCCCGTCGGATTTCCCCGACGCCGGGACGAAGGACACCTCGACCCCGACGCTCGGCGTGAACATGAAACCCAGGCCGACGTCGAAGGCCGCGCCCGAGGCATTGACGGAATATTTTTCCGAGGACTGGCCGGACTCCTGATACATATCGAAGGACGAGCTGTTGTCGTAGCTGAAGGATTTATTCGCGTAGCCTCCGCCGAGGCGAATGTAAATTTTCTTCCGGGAAACGCCGGCCGCTTCCGCGGGCCTCAGGACAGGAGCCCTTTCGGGCGGCCTCGGCGTGACCGCCGGCTCAGCCTTGGCCTCCGGGGCCTGGTCGTTGAAGTCCTCGACGACGCTCTTATGGATGTAGCCGCGGAACGCCACCCCCTTGCCGTCGGGAGGGAGCTCGACGAGGTACCAGTCATCGATCTTCTCCATGATGTCCAGGATCAAGCCCATCTGGGCTTTGCCGACGACCGGGCTGTCCATCGCGGGTTTGAGGCGGACATTGGCCGATTTGACCTTGACGACGATCTTCAGTTCCGCGCCGTAGGAGAAAGCGCCGAGGGCGCTGATCGCCAGGAGCAGAACGGCCGTTTTAAGGATCGCAGATGTTCGGATCATGTTTTTTCTCCCGTCCTCGATCTCAGTAGACCCCTACCGCGGTCCAGGCCTGGCTCACCGTCTGGGCTTCCGTGCTCCCCGCCCCGTAGATATAGACGGCCGCTTGATAGCTGGCCGCCCGCGCGACCTTGAAGTTCGACGTGGGGTAGAGGTAATAGACCCAGGTCGCGTAAGCAATCTTCTCAGCCTTGGAGAGGCCGATCCCGGTCACTGAAATTCCCGAGGTCTTGTTCGTTCCGCCGTGGGCCAGGAGGTAGTACCAGTGGGAGGGGATGGTGCTGTTGATGTGGACGCCGCCATAATCGGCCGACCCGATGTATCTCTTGGAGTAGTGGTCCGGGTAGAAATAATTGTAACCGGGCCAGATCCTGACGCTGGAAGGATTGGCCAGACTCCTGCCCGGCTGGAAGTCCTTCTCGATGTCCTCGCCCTGCCACCATTCCGCCTTCATGTAACCGCTGCCTTCGGGCTGCTGAAAGAACTCGCAGCTGACGGCCATGATATCCGAGAAGGCCTCGTTCAGGGCCCCTGACTCCGTGACATAGTTCAGGTTTGAGGTGGCGTCCGTGACCCCGTGCGTATACTCGTGGGCGACGATGTCCAGAGCGGTCGCGTAGGGGTAGTTTGTGGCGGGGTTTCCGTCGCCGAAATAAATCCATTTCGACACCGGGCTAAAGAAGGCGTTCTCGTAATTGACGCCAAGATGGACGGAGAGGACGAGCTCGCGGTTTTTATTGTCCATCCCCTTGCGGCCGTGGACGAGATAAAAGTAATCGTAGGTCCAGCCCAGGTAAGCGTGGCCGTCGACGACCGTCCCGTCGTCCGTCCAGTTGTTGTCGCTGTCCGTGATGTAGTAGGCCGATCCTGTATTATAGGAATGGCGGCTATCGGCTGTGGTGATCTCTGCCGGCCTCATCGTATCGATCGCGTAATAGGTGTTGTTTTGGAACTCCGTGCTCATCTTCTTGGTGTCGCCCAGGATGCCCGTGCCCCTGCCGATAGAGGAGGATGTCTTGATGTCCTCGAACCGGAAGACGATCCCGCCGGTCTTCGCGTCGACGAGGGAGACGATCCGGGAATCGAACTTGGCGTACGTAACCCGAAACACGAGATGGTACCCATCGCTTCCCGGGTAGATCATCAAGGGCTGGCCCTTTTCGAGGGAATAGGCGGGGTCCGTGAGCCCGGTCGCGGCCATCTGAGAGGCCTGTTCTTCGGTGGCTGAGGGGGTGATGTCGATGTCGATCGAGGTGTGGAGGTCGCCGTTGATGAGGTAGATCTCGCCGTTGCGGCGGTGGCGGAGGAGCTGGGCGCCCCAAACCTGGAGGCCCCTGTAATAGACGTCGTAGCGTTCATGGACGAACGTGCCCATGTCCTCGACCTCGGTCGAAACGAGCTTCAAGTTGCCCTTGGCGATCTCGTTGTCCATGTATGAGCTCAGGGCGTCCGCTTTTCCGCCTCGGGACGCGAAGACCGTCCGTTCCTGCCCGGGGACGCGGCCCGTGTCACGGTCCCCGACGGAACCGAGGGAGAATGAAAAGACCATCAGGATGAGCGCTCCGAGCGCCAGTTTCACCTTTGTATTCTTTTTCATGCGTCCTCCTTCACCAAGATCGGAATTTAGAAATGATATCTCTTTTTTATATCCAAGCTGGACCTTTGTCAATAGCCTTTTGGGGTGAGTTGTTAAAGAGACTGCAGGATCATTTCCAGCCGCCGCCGGTGCTCGCCGTCCTGGGTCGAGAGAGCCCTAAACAATTTCTGGAGGGCGGGGTCCCTGATCTCCAGGAGGGTTTGGAGGTGGACCTGCTCGAACGTGACCTCCATATCATGGATTTCCCTGATGGCGTCGGCCAGGGTGATCGTCCCGGTGCTGATGGAATCGATGAGCCTTCCGATCCGGGCAAGATCGTCCTCGATCTCCTCCTGGGGGATGTAGGAGCGGACAAAGACTTCGGACTCCGACGCGCCCATATTCCTTCCTGTTTTCAACAGGTTGGCGTGAACGATCTCCTCCTTGGCGAGTTTCCGGAGCTCATCCTTGAGAGGTCCGTCTTCGGCGAGAAGGCTGAGCTTTTCGTAGCATTCGGAGGTCTTTAATTCAAGCTCGATGGCCAGGCCGAGGATCTTCGAGGCGTCCATTTCGATCCTATTTTATCCGAGATCCGGCCGCTCGGCAAGTCCGAAATTGCCGATAGGATTCTTTCTTCTCATGCCAGGTATTCCAGGGACACGATACCAATTCCGGAGAATTGGTTCATGTCCCGGAATTCCGACTCGCGTCCTATCGGCAATTTTGGGGGTAAATCCAGATATTGTTTCGGCGAAGCGAAAGAGATTATAATGGTCGACCCGAGCGTGTTGGATCGGGAAACGCCCGCGGAAGGAGCCCCTGAACATGACGAAAATAGAGATTCTGGAACAGATCGCCGGGAAGCTTCGCATCCATTCCCTGAAGATGACGACGCGGGCCGGTTCGGGACACCCCACGACCTGCCTGTCCGCGGCCGACCTCATGGCCTGCCTGTTCTTCGACGAGATGAAGTACAACATCCATGATCCCGGGGACTGGGCCAACGATGAATTCGTCCTGTCGAAGGGGCACGCCGCGCCCATTCTCTGGGCGGCTTATGCCGAAGCGGGCATCCTGCCGCTGGAGTCGCTCATGGACCTCCGGGAGATCGAGAGCGACCTCGAAGGCCATCCGACGCCCCGGGTCAGGTGGGTGAAGGCGGCCACGGGCTCGCTGGGGCAGGGGCTGTCCGTCGGCGTGGGGATCGCCGCGGCCCAGAAGTTGGCCAAGGCGCCGGCCAGGACGTTCGTCCTGATGGGCGACGGGGAATGCGCCGAGGGCTCGGTCTGGGAGGCCGCCAACTCGGCGGCGAACCTGAAGCTCAAGAACCTGTGTGCCATCATCGACATCAATAGGCTGGGCCAATCCGATCCGACGATGCACCAGCACGATATCAAAGCCTACGCCCGTAAGTTCCGGGCCTTCGGCTGGGACGTCCTCGCCGTCGACGGCCACAGGATCGACAAAATCCTCGAAGCTCTGGGCACGATCGGGAAAAAGGGCCTTCCCACCGTCATCCTGGCCCGGACGATCAAGGGGAAGGGGGTCTCCTTCATTGAGGACAAAAACGGCTGGCACGGAAGACCTCTCAAGCCGGAGGAGCTGGAGAAGGCCCTCGAGGAAATGGGTCCGATGCCGCATGTCGAGTCCTGGAAATATGTCCGAAAACCGAGGGTTTTCAAGGGGCCGAAGTTTCCCGCGAAGGCGGCCTTCGCCAAGACCGCATACAAAGACAAGACGGCGACCCGGTTGGCTTATGGCAACGCCCTGGCAGCCCTCGGGAAGGCGCAGCCGGCGGTGGTCGCAATTGACGGCGACGTCAAGAACTCGACCTACGCCGACAAGTTCTTCGAGGCCTTCCCGGAGCGGTCGTTTCAGTCCTATATCGCCGAACAAAATATGGTCGGCATGGGCATGGGGCTGGCCGCCAAAGGGTTCGTCCCTTTCCTGGCGACCTTCGCCGCGTTTCTGACGAGGGCCCATGACCAGGTCCGGATGGCTGCCTACTCTTTATCCAACATCAAGCTCTGCGGTTCCCACGTCGGCGTAAGCATCGGCGAGGACGGGCCCTCTCAGATGGGGCTCGAGGACATGGCCATCTTCAGGCCCATCCCCGGATGCACGGTCCTTTATCCCTCCGATGCGTTCTCCGCGGAGGCATGCGTCGAGGCCGCGGCCAACCACCGGGGGATGGTTTATATCCGGACGACACGCCCAGCGACGCCGCTCGTCTATCCGCCGAATGAAGCCTTTCCCATCGGCGGATCAAAGGTCCTCAGGAAGAGCGATCATGACGCGGCGGCCGTCGTCGCGGCCGGCGTCACCATCCACGAGGCGCTCAAAGCTTATGAGGAGCTGGCCAAGGAGGGCATCGCCGTGCGCGTCATCGACGCTTATTCCATCAAGCCGCTGGACGAAGAGGGCATCCGCCGCGGGGTGGGAGAAGCGGGCCGGCTGGCTGTCGTGGTCGAAGACCACTTCGAGGCGGGCGGACTGGGCGAGGCTGTCGCCCAGGCCTTGAGCGGGGAAGGGCGGGTCAAGCACCTGTGCGTCCGCGAGCTTCCCAGGTCCGGCAAAGCCGGCGAACTGATGGAGATGTTCGGCATCAGCGGCGCCCATATCGTCAAGGCCGTCAAGGAATTATGCGGCCGCTCATAAATTTCTTCTAAATGGGTTGCCTGATGTTGCCTGAGAAACACGAAAAACTATTTTTGAGACAGGGCACTAGGGTTTGACATGGCGTAAGCGCAAGCTAAAGCTTGCGACTACTTGTAGCCTCAGGCTTTAGCCTGAGGTCTTTTTTGCCTTTGGGAACGGGCGCGATCTAAGAGTCCCGGCGGCATGGGAGGCCCGGCTCCCAGGAAGGGCGGCCTCAGGCCCTTGGTCGCAGGTCATGGCCGTCGTTCTTTCGTCATGAACAGTATGATGACAGTAAAGCGCGGCATGGCCTTTCTTCCGGTCGTTCTTGCGCTTGGCTTGATCGTCCATGGCCTGCTCCCCGCCCGTCCAGCCCAAACCCAGCGGGCCTCCGCCCCGCCCGATTCCGGCCTAGTTGTCGTCGTCTATGACGGCGACACGGTGAAGGTCCGGTTCGCGGACGGCGGCGAGCGGAAGGTCAGGCTCATCGGGATTGACTCTCCTGAGATGGACGATCAACGCGAGGATGTCCGCTTCATGGCCTTCATGGCCAAACGTTTCGCCTTCCTGAATCTCTACCGGAGGAACGTCCACCTCGCGTATGATTGGGAACTTGAGGACAAATATGGACGGCTTCTCGCTTATCTGACAACGGATGACGGGGCTTTTTTCAACGAGCTCATCCTGACGGAAGGTTTCGCGTTCGCCTACCGCAAATTTCCCTTCCGGAAAGACCTCATGGATAAGTTCAAGGCCGCCGAAACGGACGCCCGGAGAGCCGGCAAGGGGCTCTGGAGGAAGGGGCCCCCCCTCGAGGTCCCGGCCTCCGGGGCACGGGCGTATCTCGGACAGCTCGTTTCGGTCCGAATGACTTGCACCGGGTTCGAGAAGAGGCGTTCGTTCGCAGTCCTTCATTCTTCTGAGAGCGGGTTCGAGGCCCTTGTCCCGAAGGAGTTCAGGGCGGCCTTTCCCGGCCTGGAAGGATTGACAGGAAAGACAATCGTGGTCTCCGGCCTCGTCGAAGAGTTCGACGGCGCTCTCCAGATCCTTCTCTATCTGCCGAGGCAAATAAAGTAGGCGGTTCTCTTATGTTTTGTGCGGCCTTTGGTAGCCGTGATGGGAGGGCCTGAGGAGCCGAGAAGGATGCGAGTCTCAGGCGTTTCTTGATCGGAGCGGGAGTAAAGCCCTTCCTCATGCCCTCCTCTTAACAGCACGGATATCGAAGGCCGTGAATTCAGATCGAAAGGCCCGCCGATTTGACAGAAAACGCGGCATCGGCTATAAAACCTCGTGACGATGGAAGAGAGGTCCTTTGATGGCAGAACCGCTTAACCAAGAATTCCTCGATGAGCTTCGGAAGATCGTCGGCGTGGGGAACGTCCTCGTCGATCCCGAGAAGCTCGAGGACTATGGCCACGACGAATTCTCGCTCCGGGACATCGCCCGCGTCCCCGCGGCCGCGGTCACGCCGTCCGACACGGCCCAGGTCGCGGCGGTCCTCGCCCTTGCCGGTGCCTTTCGCATCCCCGTGACTCCCAGGGGCGGGGCGACGGGTTTGTGCGGCGGCTGCGTTCCTTCCGAGGGAGGCATCGTCCTTTCTCTCGAGAAGTTGCGCGCGATCGAGATCGACGAGAAAAACCAGATGGCGGTCGCCGAAGCGGGAGTGACGCTCATGGATTTCATCAAGGCGGTGGAGGAAGCCGGCCTATATTTTCCGCCTCACCCGGGAGACGAGAGCGCCATGATCGGCGGGCTGGTCGCTACGAACGCCGGCGGCAGCCGGGCCGTGAAGTACGGCGTCATCCGGAACTATATCCGGGGACTTGAGGTTGTCCTCGCGGACGGCCGTGTCATCCATCCCGGCGGGAAATACATCAAGAGCAGCACGGGCTATAATTTGATGAACCTCTTCATCGGCTCCGAGGGGACGCTCGGCATCATCACAAAGGCCGTCATCCAGCTCATGGCCCAACCCCCGGTCCTTCGGACGCTGGTCATCCCATTCGCTGAGCTTGAGGCAGCCATCGAAGCCGTCCCCCGGCTTCTCAGGAAGAACATCGTCCCGGTCGCGGTCGAGTTCGTGGGGCTGGACGTCATCGCCATCACCGAAGAGTTCCTCCGCAAACGCTGGCCCAGCCACGAGGGGACGACACACCTCCTGGTCATCCTGGACGCGGCGACCGAGGAGGAGCAGGACCGGTTGTCCCAGGCGGTCGCCGAGGTCTGCCTGGAAATGGGTGCGATCGATGTCTTCATCGCGGACACGCCCGGGAAGCAGGACGAGGTCCTGGCCATCCGGTCCAAGATCTATGAAGCCATCAAGGCGGAAACCATAGAGATCCTGGATATCTCCGTGCCTAGGGCCGGGATCGCCGGACATGTCCGCAGGGTGCAGGAGGTCGCGAAAAAATACGACATCTGGCTCCCGACCTTCGGCCACGCCGCCGACGGCAACGTCCACACCCACATCATGAAAGCCAGGTTCGAGGACGGCAAGATCGTCCCGGCGCCGGAGAGTGAGTGGCGGGATAAGATCGACGCCGTGAGGGCTGATCTCTACCGGGATGGGCGAGAACGGGGAGGGGTCATTTCCGGGGAACACGGGATAGGCCTGGTCAAGAAACCCTTCCTGTCGCTGGCCCTCGAGGAGGCGCAGATCGAACTCATGAAGGGGATCAAGAAGGTCTTCGACCCCAACGGCATCCTCAACCCCGGCAAGATATTCGATTGAAATCAGACTCATGTCCTATCGGTAATCTTGGGCGGCTTGCGCGCGCCCCTGTTTTGTGCTAATAAAGAAGCATAGAGAATTAGCCACGGACCTAATCAAATCGGTTTAGGGGGAATACATGGAAAGAGTCACGGAAATCTATGTCATCCTGGAAAACAAGCCTTCGGTGTTGGGGGACCTGTGCAGCCACCTGGCGGAGAACGGGATCAACATCGACTCCATCGGCGTTTTCCATGATACGGCGAAGATCGTCGCCTCGAACCTCAATAAGGCTTTGAAGCTCCTCGGGAAGTTGAACTACATCACCGAGCAGAGAGACGTCCTGCGGATCGACCTGGAGAACAGGCCCGGCGCCCTGGCCGAGCTGACCACGAAGCTTGGTGACGAGGGGATCAACATTGAATATTGCTACGGCACGCTGAGCCGTAAAGGCAATGCGATCTCGGTCATTTTAGACGTCTCGAACATTGACCGGGCGATCGAGGTTCTGAGCAAATAGCTACGTTTTCGCGACTCACATCCTATCGGCAATTTCGGGTTACTTGGCCTCCGGATATAGGAACGCGTTGAGGAGGAGTTTGTACGTCCCGTGCGCCTGGGCCCGGTGCTGGGCTCGGACGCCGATGAGGACGATCCGGCCCTTCTTGTATTGGGTGTCTACGACCGCCGCCTTACGGGCGATGTATTCTTCGCCGACGAGCCAGCCGCTCATAAGGACACCGTCCTCGGCGTAGCTCGCGACGACCTTGCGGTCCCATTCGGCGGGGGGCACCCAGGTATCGAAAGCCAGGCTCTCGGAGAACACGGCCGGCGTGTCCTCCGGCAGTCCGTAACCAATGGGCGTCGTGTTATCCACCTTGAGTTTCAGGATGGACGTCGGGCAAAAGAACTTCGCCTGGTCGAGACGGTCAAGGGCGCTGCGGACCGGCGGCTCGAACTCCTTGATGGCCAGGCCGCAGGCTTCATTGAGAGTGACCAGAATGCCGCCCTCCTCGACGAACGTTTTCAGGGCCGTCACGCCGTCGGCGCCGATCCCGCCTTCGTATTCCGGCGGAAGGGGGGTGATATATCGGGCGTATTCGGATTCCGGCTTGGGCTTTCCGGTCTTGATGATGTCCGCATCCTCGTCGGCGAAGACGATGACGTCGAAGGCCGCTTTGAGGTTGATCTTATTCTTCTTGGTCCCCTGGAAATCTTTGTTGTGGAGCGTCGCGTAAGGGACCCCCAGGTCGTCGAACATGTAACGGGTCCAGCCCTCGTCCATGTTCGCTTTCCAGGATTGATAGAGACCGATGCGGGGGTTCTTGATGGGCGACATAGCGATGTCGGATACGCCATCGAAATCAATGACCCTCATGCTGAATTTCGCGAGAAGCCCCGGCAAGACCTTCTTAACCTCCGGAGTGTTCCTGACAATGAAGCTCCCGGCGGGGATGTCGAAACTGTCCTTCTTGAAGCCGGCCTTGGTCCGGTAAACCTCGGCCTTGTCCTTGAGGAGGGCGAAGACGATGGAATAGGACGCGTTGAGCTGCGAATTGAGCAGGAAATAGGCGCCCTGGCCCTGGACCGCGGGAACCGGCGGATAGGGGGCCTTGTCGATATTTCCAAGCTTGGCGTCGAAGGGCTTGTCGATCCGGTCGCAAGCGACGCCCATCTGGAGCGGAAGGGTCCAGCCGGCGTTGTCATAAGGAGGGATGGGCGGGCCGCCCGGATATTGGCGCAGGTCGGGGTACTTTTGGTTCTCCAGGAGCGCCCACGCATAGGCTTTGTAGGGCTGGGCCATCCGGATGACGAACGACCCGGCCGGATAAGCCCGGCCTCCGGCGATGAAATCTTCCCCGGCCTGCTCGACCTCGACGCCGCCGAACCTGAGGATGTCGATCATCTTGAGCATGGTCAGGTAATCATGCTGGCGGGCGGGGATGACGAAAGCGTAAGGCTGGTTCTTGTCCGTCTTTTCGATGCTCGTTTTGGCCATTAAATACGAGTTGTAGAGGAAGTCCTCTTTGCGAAGGCAGGCCGTTTGGACCAGGCTCTTGGAAAGGACCAGCTCGTAGTCGACCAGGTCGCGCAGCCGCCACCAGCCGCCCGGCCAGGGGTCGGGGAACTCCATGCGCTTTTCGGCGTAGGCCTTCCGGATCTCCGTCGGCTCGATGTAGATGGGTGTCGCGACCTTGACCGAGGCCATCTCGCTCAGGAGCCCGGCGACGTTGTGGAGCCAGCCGGTGTCGTCGCAGGCCCCGATCCACCAGCCGGTGAAGCTTCGGCCGTGGACGACGCCGCTCAGGCCGTTCTTCTGGAGGTCGTAGGCCATGTTGACGCCGCAGAGGTTCACTCCGCGCCAGTTGAGGGGCTGGACGTTGGGGACGGGCGGGTCCATGAAGGGCGGTATGAAAAGCCGTGCCTCGCTGGAACCCATTTGGTGCTCGTCGAGGTGGATTTGTGGGAACCAGCCGTGATAGAGGACGTTCGTGACGGCTCTCGTCTCGGGAAGGTTGAACATGAACCAGTCGCGGTTATTGTCATGGCCGGCGTAATGATGATAGATCCAGGGCATACTGCCGCCTTCGTACTTCGTCCCGACGTATTTGCGGTACCAGTCGACGACCATCTGGTTGCCGTCGGGGTTATGGCTGGGGACGAGGAGGACCACGACGTCCTTAAGGACGTCGTCCGCGTTGAAAGGCGTCTTCCCGGTGACGAGGTCGTAAGCGAACTCCATGGACATTTGCGAGGCCGCGATCTCGCTTGCGTGGAGGCTGCAGGTGATGAGGACGATGACCTTGCCGTCCTTGGCCAGCTTCCGCGCGTCTTCGGGGGAGAGGTCGCGGGCTTCTTTTAGCCGCCTGACGGTGTCGCGGATGGCGTCGAGCTTGGCCATGTTCTCTTCGGACGTGATGACGGCCATGATCATGGGTTTGCCCAGGGTGGACGTGCCGATCGTCTCGAGCCGGAGCTTCGGCGACTCCTGGTCGAGCTTCTCGAAATAGGCCTTGATCTGGCTGTAATCGGCGAGTTTCCGGTCTTCGCCGACCTTGTGCCCCAGGAAGGCGTCAGGGGACGTCTGGGCGAATCCCATCGAGGGGATGACGGCCAGAATGGCGAGGACAATCAGGATTTTCTTGGAAATGGCGGAAAGCGGCATGAAGACCTCCTTTAAACGTGAAGG
>Ga0315288_10007028_pt1 | contig 14256 bp, 11 predicted proteins | sample YL17G11_20_MG_FD_203454 | JGI IMG/M metagenome (GOLD analysis project Ga0315288, IMG submission 203454) | Sediment microbial communities from Yellowstone Lake, YNP, Wyoming, USA - YL17G11_20 | ecosystem: Environmental > Aquatic > Freshwater > Lake > Sediment | place: USA: Wyoming | collected... | reverse complement strand
GGACGCTGAGCGGGATCGTCAGCACGATGCCTCGGGCGAAATGGACCAGAGACACGATGTATCCGGAGTCGCTGGACATGGCGTCGGTCGCGGACATGGACAGCCTAGCGGGGGCCTATCTCTCGGTCATCACCTCGTTGAACGGCACGGCGACGTACGTGACGGACAAGAATCCGATGAACTTTTTGGATCTTGGGCTGATTGCGGTGCTTTTCCCCGGGTGCCACGTGATCCATTGCACGCGCGACCCGCTGGATACGTGCCTGTCATGCTATATGACGCTGTTTGGCGCGGGTGCGGGGCTGGACAGCTTCGCGCAGGATCTTCCGAGCCTGGCCGCGTTCTACCGCGACTACGAGCGGCAGATGCGACACTGGAAGACGATAACGAGCTTGTCCATGCTGGAGGTCAATTACGAAGAGGTGGTCAAGAACATCGAAGGGCAGACCCGTGGCCTGTTGGACTTTCTGGATCTGCCGTGGGCCGAGCGGTGCCTGAGGTTCTACGAGAACAAGCGCCAGGTCTCGACGCCAAGCGGCGAGCAGGTCCGCCGACCCGTGTACACGTCATCGATAGGTCGGTGGAGGCGGTATGAGAAGCACCTTTCGGAACTGGTGAGAGCGCTGGGCAGGTAGGCGGGTCGTCGCCGGCGACGCTGATGACACATTCCTCAGATGGGCGGCCGTCAGCCGCCGATGTACGGGTTCCGCAGCAGGGCCGATTTGCGGACCTCCTCTTCTGCGACGCGATCGACGTGGAAGTCGCAGAAGAGGACATTACCCTTCTGGCCATGCACAAAAGCCATGTCGTCGTCCGTGCTTGATTCGCCGGTGCCGCGGACGACCCATCGCCCGTCGTTGGGCGCTTTCTCTTCACCCATGAACATTTTCTCGGACGATCGTTTGACCTGCGACAGCTTGTATCGCCTGTCGCCGGTGAAGTCGGGGCTGCTGGTGGCGGCCGTCGGAGGCACGCACCCGAACCATGCGTTCAGGGTGTAGGTGTACTTGTACTCGCGCGCGAGCACACCGCCGTCGGCCGGGCAGCGCAGAAGCGCCTGGAGCTTCTCGGACGGAGGCATCTTGGACTTGCTGTTGCCCCCCGCGCTGAGGTACTTGGCGATCGGGCTCCTGTTCAGATCGTCGGTGTCGCGCCAGTAGACCCAGTCGTCGTACTTCCACCCCATGCCCCGTGAAGCGGGCCGCGGAGCGAATCCCTTGTTGTCCGTCGCGTAGAAGTTGATCGCCATCCCGATCTGCCTGAGGTTGCTGGCGCAGGCGGCGCCAGCGGCGGCGATCCTGGCCTTGTTCAAGGCGGGGAGCAAGATGGATATGAGCAATGCGATGATGCCAATGACGACGAGGAGTTCGACCAGCGTGAACGCACTGGCATCTGCTCGCCGGTGAGGTCGTAGTCCTAGCATATGTCTGACGTCCTTTTCGCGCAAGGCAGGCCGGAGCGGCCCGATACGGTCACACGGATCTGTCGCGTTGCCTCTGTGCGGGCGGGCCGCGGAGGCGTCTACTGAGGAAGTATACCCGGAGGACCCGCCGGGTGCCAAAGGTAATTGTGGGGATTCGCCGCGAATTCTGGCGGCGCTGGGGCTTCACCATTCCGCAAAGGACCCATCTTCGAGGGTCCAGATGGGGGTTTGCCAGTCGCCCTGGAAGAGGCCTGCACGGAGTTTGTCGTCGTCCAGCTCGATTCCGAGGCCTGGCGCAGTGGGGACGTCGATGTAGCCGTCGGCGACCTGGAAGGGTTTTGCGAGGTAATCGTCGCCCAGGGTCACGTGCTCCTGGCAGAGGAAATTGGGGGTGCAGGCATCGAGTTGGAGGGACGCGGCCAAGGCGATGGACCCGAGGGGGCAATGGGGCGCGATGGCCATGTTCCGGGATTCAGCCATGGCGGCGATTTTTCTAACTTCGAAGATGCCGCCGGCGTGGGACAGATCGGGCTGGAGAATGGCGACGGCCTCGGTTTCGATGAGTTCCTGGAACTGCCAGCGGGTCGTGAGTCGTTCGCCGGTGGCGATGGGGATGACGGTGGTGCGGGAGAGTTCCTTGAGCGCCAGGGTATCGCCCGGCAACACAGGCTCTTCGATGAACATCGGGCGATAGGGTTCGAGCAGGCGGGCAAGCTGTCTGGCCATGGCGGGACTGGCGCGCCCGTGGAAGTCGACGGCGATGTCGATAGCGTTGCCGGCGGCCAGGCGAACGGCGGCGACTTTGGCGACGATGCGGTCGATCTCCGCGGGGGTCTCGGTGAAGCGGCTTGGTCCGATGGGCCCGATCTTGTAGGCCGTGAAGGATTTCTGGAGGAGGGAGCGTTTGACGGAATCGATGTAGTGCTCGCCCTGTTCGGTTCGGATCCAGCCGTACATGCGGATCTTATCGCGGACGGCCCCGCCGAGGAGCTGGTGGACGGGCACCTGGAGGTGTTTTCCGAGGATATCCCAGAGGGCCTGCTCGACGCCTCAGAGCGCGCTGGAGAGGATCGGCCCGCCGCGGTAGAAGGTTCCGCAATGGATGCACTGCCAGATATGCTCGATGCGTCGGGGGTCCTGGCCGATGAGCCACCGGGCGATCTCCCTGACCGCGGTCTCGACCGTCTGCGCGCGCCCCTCAACGACGGGCTCGCCGAGCCCGACGATGCCGGCGTCCGTGTGGACTTTCAGAAACAGCCAGCGGGGCTTGACGTGAAATGTTTCGAGTTTGGTGATTTTCATAACGATTGCCTCGCCCCCCGGATTCGCGTGACGGGGCGTCTTTGACCAAGGGACGGCGGCGCCTAACCCGGTCGCAGGCTACCGGCGGCTGCTGACGCTGGGACTCTGAGCGGCGATTGCGGAGTCACCGGCGTCCGTTTTCGCAGCATCCGCCGGGGCTTGAGGCTTGGGCTTGTGCAGGAGCGAGGCGACGACGCCGGCCGCCAGCAGCGTCACCACCGTCACCAGCGTGATCAGGCTCAGGTGATCCGCGATCCACTCGCTGCGTTTGAGGTAATGTGCCGCCAGCATCTTGATGCCCACGAGCACCAGGATCACCGCCAGGGAGTACTTGAGGTAGTGGAACATGTTCAGGATCTGCGCGAGGGCGAAGTACAGCGCTCGGAGGCCCAGGATCGCAAAGACGTTGCTCGTGTAGACCAGGAAGGGGTCGGTCGTGATCGCAAAGACCGCCGGGATCGAATCAATCGCGAAAACCAGATCGGTGGTCTCGACAACCAGGAGCGTCATCGCCAGGGGGGTGAAGACGAGCTTGCCGGCGGACCGGACGACGAAGTGCTGTCCGTGCAGCTCCTGGGAGATGCGGAGATAGCGCCGGGCGAGTTTGACCAGGGGGTTGGCGTCGGGGTTCGACTGGCCCTCGGAGTAGACCATCTTGATGCCGGTGAAGATCAGGAAAGCGCCGAAGAGGTAGAGGATCCAGTTGAACCGTTCGATGAGGGCCGTCCCCACCCCGATCATCGCCCCTCGCATGATCAGCGCTCCGAGAATGCCCCAGTAGAGGACCCTGTGCTGGTACATGCCGGGTATCTTGAAGTACGCGAAGATGAGGGCGATGACGAAGATGTTGTCCATGCTCAGGGACTTCTCGAGCAGGTAGCCGGTGAAGTACAGCGCAGCCGCCGCGTGCCCGGTAAGCCCGTGCGGATGCATGAGGGTCGGTTTCAGGCCCAGGCCCTGCCAGTGGTGCTCATAGGCGAAGTAGACGAAGACGTTGAACATCAGCGACACGATCACCCACACCAGGCTCCAAACCATTGCTTCCTTGAGGCTGACGACATGCGCATGATGGTGGAAGACCCCCAGGTCGATCATGAGCATCAGAAGGACAAACGCGATGAAAGCGATCCAGAGCCAGAGCATTCTTCCGTCCTTTGCCCCCTTGGTTTGCCTGCCCCAGCGATGCGCCGGCTACCTGAGCATTCCGGTCGTCCTGGCGTACTGGAAGATGCCGCCGGCCTCGATGATCGGCAGCACATCGCCCAAGGTGTTGAGGGCGTGCCGGGCGCCGGTGGTTTTGTTCAGGACGCATGGCTGATCCAGGCGGACTTCGAGTTCATCGCCGGTGCGTACGTTGTCGACGAGCCTTTGGGGGGATTCCAGGGGGAGGAGGTATCCGCCGTTGACGGCGTTGCGGTAGAAGATGCGGGCGTGGAACTCAGCGATGACGCACTGGATTCCCGCTCCTTTGAGGGCGACGGGCGCATGCTCGCGTGAGGACCCGCAGCCGAAGTTCTTGCCGGCGACGATGATCTTGTAGTGGTTGGGTGCGAACTTCACATGGCCTTGGGGCAACCCAGATTGGGCTTCGGGAACGCCGGAGAGGGCATATTTGCCGAAGAATTCGAGGTCCGCGATGTCATGGGCGAGGTAGCGTGCAGGGATGATCTGGTCGGTGTCGACGTTGTCGCCGAGCACGAATGCCTTGCCGGTGATGACAGACAGCATAAGGTCCTTTCGTGAGATCGTTCAGGCTGCTGAATATAGGCGTGCGGGGCAGGTTGTACAGGGGTGGCGGTGCGCCGCGGGCTGGCAGCGTTCGCCTGTCCGGTGTATGCTCCCATGCCAGGTCTGAGCGGCTCCGGGAACGATGGTGAGGGGGGTGTCAATCCTTGCAGGAACTCGCCGAAACGGCGGGATGGGTCCATGGTTGTTTTCTGCCAGTGCGGTGCTCGCCTCAACGTGTCGGAATCGCAGGTTGGCAAGGCCGGTCGATGCCGCCACTGCCGTGGCATCGTGCGGCTCGTCGCCGGCGCCCTGCCCTATGTCGGCACGGTCCAGCACGATTTTGATGATTGTCTGGTGATCGAGTCTGGCCCGGAGCATGCGGGGGAGCAACTGCTTCTGGGGGGCGCTGGTCCGATTGACATCGGGAAGCGTGAGGACAGGGCGATACAACTGCCCGGCGCGAAGGTATCGCGCAACCACTGCCGCCTGATCCGGCAAGCTGACGGCGTCGGCTGGAGCCTGGAAGACCAGGGCAGCACGAACGGGACGATCGTGAATACGCAGCGGATCAAGATGCGTCACCTGGAGCCGGGCGATGTGATCTGCATCGGCGAGTTCCAGTTGAGGTACTTGTGCGATCGGCGTCGGGGCGCCGACTCGGGTCCCGCGGCCGTTGGCGACGAATCCGCCGAGGAGCCTCCCGGGGAACCTCCGGTTGACGATGTGTACGCAATGGCCGAGGCGCCGGCGATCGAGGACAGACCGGCCGCCCAGTCCGTCGAAGTCGCGGTCGCCAGCGCCGCAGCCGCTCGTCTGGGTTGCGCGCCGGTCTGCCCCAGTTGCCAGCGCACGCTTACGCCGGGAGCCAGGATCTGCGTCGCTTGCGGCATCGACGTCAAAACCGGCCGACCCCTCGTCACCGCCCAGGGGATCGACGAGAACGATCTGCAGATGCGCGCGGAAACCACCCTCCGCGTCATCAGTTGGCTGATCCCCCTGGGGCCTTTCTACCCGATCGCCTCCGAGGCCTATGGCACCAGAAAACCCTACGTGGTCTGGTCGCTCGCCCTCGCCACGCTTATTGCCAGCATCCTCTTCTGGGTGGCCGCATTCACCTCGGAGGGCAACGGTACCCGGGGGAGGGGGCTGATGCTCTGGCCCAGAGCTGAGCCCAGCGTCGAGATAATCCTGGCCATGTACGAGGGGGATGACGAGTTCATGGACAAAGCAAAGGAGATCAGCCGGAAAAGCAAGCTGAAGGACAGAGAACTGGTGACGGCCACGTACCGCGCGCTTCCCGAGGAGGAGAAGGCTTTCTGCCCGTTCCGCTGGTACCAGCTCATCACCCATGCGTTCGTACATGGCGGTATCCTGCACATCGCCGGCAATCTGCTCTTTTTGCTGGTTTTCGGTTCGCGCGTGAACGCGCTCATTGGGAATATCGAGACGGCGATCGTGTACCCGTTGCTGGCGGTGGCCGCCGGCGCAGCCCACCTCTATTTCGACGATGGCATGGGGCCGATGCTCGGCGCGTCAGGCGCCATCATGGGCCTGGCGGGCATGTACGTGGTCTTTTTTCCCTCGCACAAGGTACACATGGTGAGTTGGATCCGCTTTGGGCTGCTGGCGGGGTTCAAGCTTTACTTCAAGGTTTTCGCGGTCCGCGGCTTCTGGGTGGTGCTTTTCTACATCGCCTTCGACGTCGGCGCGACGCTCCTGCAGGCCAGGGACGGCGTGGCCCACTGGGCCCACCTCGGTGGCTTCGGGGTGGGCATCGTCTTTGCGCTGGTGCTGTTGCTGTCACGCCTGGTGAACGCCCGTGGCGGGGATGTGCTGTCGATGGTCCTGGGCCGATATGCGTGGGCGATGCTCGGCAAGCCGAGCGGGCGCGCCGATGCCGTCGCCTGAAGCGCATGCGTACGGCCCGCGGCTGTCCAACCCGCCTGGTTTGGGATACCTTTGCGTTCCTGGATAACCCGGAGCGATGATGATGCGGAATCTGAGATGCTGCGTTGTGTATGTGGTCGTGCTGGGGGCGGCTGTTTCATGCTCGCCGGAGGACCGGGTTGTTGTGGAGGAGGGGCGGGCGGCGGTGATTGGCGCGTTCCAGCCGATCACGTACCGGCGCCTCGCGGACGCCGGGCGCAGCGAAGACCGCATTTCGGTTCTGGAGGACGGGACGATTCAGCACACGGGGCGATCGCTGGGCAGCGCGCAGGGCAAGCTGAGCGAGTTTCAGATGATGGGTCTGGCCCGGGTTTTCGAGGGTTGGGAGAAGCTTAGCGAGAAGTATCCGGCGCCTCAGGGGGTTTCCGGCGCAGGCGTTGTGGAGATCAAGTACGGCCAGAAGGCGGTCAGTGCCAGCGAGGCGGCGAGGGACGTGCCTGAGGAGTTTCTGCTGGCGCGGGAACGTCTTGAAATGCTCGTGCGCGATCTGCCAGCGACGCAGAAGTCGCCGGGTCAGTAGCAACCCCGCAAGTGAAAAACACCTCAAGATCGAGGACTCCTCTTGACGATTGTTTACAGTTGTAATAGATTACATCTGTAATCGAAAGGCGGATATGCCCAAGACCCCGAACATCTCTGACGCTGAATGGGTCGTCATGTGTGTTCTCTGGAGCCGCTCGCCCCTCTCCGCCAACGATGTGGTTCAGGATCTCGGTGTCCGCAAGTCCTGGAGCCCCGCCACGATCAAGACCATGCTCAACCGCCTGGTCAAGAAGGGCGCACTCGCCTACGAGTCCCAGGGCAAGCGATATCTCTATCGGCCCAGGGCCGCCCAGGACCAGTGCGTCCAGAGCGAAAGTCGATCGTTCCTCGAACGAGTCTTCGGCGGCGCGGTTGCCCCCATGCTCAACCATTTTGTCCAGACCACGAAGCTCTCCCGCAAGCAGATGGCCGAGCTTCGGCGCATTCTCGACCGCAAGGAGGAATAGTCATGCCCGGCATCGCACAGATCTCAGGGCGGCTGGTCGATTCGCTCCTGCAAACGAGTTGGCAGGCCGCCTTGGTCGTGGGCACCGTGCTCCTGGCGCAGTGGATCTTCCACCGGCAAGTCTCGCCACGCTGGCGCTATGCCCTATGGGGGCTGGTGGTGCTTCGCCTGCTCATGCCCGCCTTGCCGGCCAGTCGATTCAGCATCTTCAATCTCTCGCGTGCCCAGTCACGGCAACCGGCGGCAGTCGATTTCGTGCGGACAGACGTCGCAGCATTGGCCCGGGGCGAGCCTCTTCCTGTGATGCCGCTCAACGCGTCCGAGACGCCCCGGATGCGGCCCATCATCTGGGACTGGCGGCTCATCGCCGCCATCGTCTGGCTCGCCGGCGCGCTGCTGCTGGGGGCTGCCCTGCTTCGCGCCCACGCCCGCATGGGCCGCCGCATCGCACGCACCGGCAGGCCCTGCGACCCGCGTCTGGCCACCCTCCTTAAACAGTGCAAGCAGCAGATGGGCCTCGATTGCACTGTCGAATTGGTCGTTACCGACGCCGTCGCGACCCCCGCCCTGATGGGCCTCCGCCGCCCGCGGCTGCTCTTGCCCTCGGACCTGCCGCGTACGCTCAGCGAAATCGAGCTGCGCTTCGTCTTCCTGCACGAGCTGGCCCATCTGAAATGCCGCGACATCGCCGCAGATTGGCTTCTCGCTCTGCTCCGACTGATCCACTGGTTCAACCCCGTCATCTGGTTGGCCCTGGCCCGTTGCCGCGCCGATCGCGAACTGGCTCGCGATGCCATGGTGCTCTCCGTCACCGGCCGCCAGCAGGGACAAAGCTATGGCCAAACCATTCTTCGGCTCGTCGAGCGCCTCGGCCACCCCGAGCCCGCCATCGGCGCCGTCGGAGTCGTCGAAACCAGACGCCAACTCAAGCGGAGGATTCAAATGATTGCCCAATTCCGCCCGAACATGACCCGTGACGCGGTCCTGGCCATCACGCTGCTGCTGGTGGTCGGTTTCGCAACACTCACCGGGCGCTCAGCCCAGCAAGACGGTTCGGCTCCGATGCTCCCCTCGGCTCCGACAACCGCGCCGTCGCCGCGGCAGGCGGCCTTGGAGGCGGCGCTGAACCAGAAATTGGATGAGGTGGTCTTCACGAATGCGGCGTTTGCCGACGTGATCGCGCAACTGGGCAAGAGCGCTAAAGTCAACATCGTAGTGAATTGGCGGGAAATCGAGACTGCCGGCGTGCGGCCGGAGACTCGCATTTCAATGCGCCTGCGTGCCGTGACGCTTGCGAAAACGCTCAGACTCGCACTTAACGAGGCCGCCGGCGGACCAGACCTGGATTACGTCACCGACGACAACACCATCACCATCACCACCAGAACCGACCGCCTGAAAAACGCGCCCACGCACATCTACGACATCCGCGATCTCCTCAACGCCCCCGACGCCAAAGGCAAAGCCCGGCAGGTGGCCGACATCATGCAGATGATCAACCTGGCGCAGAGCAAAGAGGATTGGGCGATCACGGGGCCGACGAAGGAAGCCAACGGCCAAGTGACCGTCAAGGCCCTGGAAGAAAACCACGTTCAGATCGACGAGTTCATCGCCTACCTCCGCGAGTTGAAGGGCATCTCAGTATTGGTGGAAGTCACCGTGCTCACCATCCCCGAGGGTTTCGCAGCCAAGTACGGTCTCGAGCTCGGGGACACTCTGCTTCCGCTTGAGAAGCCCATGGCTGCAACAAAGCCCCAGAACGCGGTCGTCAGCACAATTCTCGACGATTTTCAGGCAAACTTCCTGCTGCGGGCGGTGAAGAGCCAGCGCGATACCCAAGTTCTCTCGTCGCCCAAGCTCACGGTCCGAAATGGCCAGCAAGGCGTAATCAGCATCGGCAATGAAGTGCCCTACGTCACCGGCATCAAGCCGGTCACCACCCCCGATGGCAAGACCGAATATCAACAACAGCTCGCCAATCAGTTCGAGGGCTTTCGCTTTGAGGCGCAGCCCACGGTCAGCGCCGACGGCAAATACGTCACGCTGAAAGCCAAGGCAACGCAGACCCACGTCCTGGCCATGGAGAAAATTCCGTTCAAGGATGCCCCCGCCGATCAGAAACGCTATACACAACGCCCCAAGCTGAGTGTTCGCGAGATCGACACAAGTGTTTCAATTCCGGACGCCGAGAATCTTCTATTGTCCGTGCCTCGCAAGCCCTCAGGCGGCGAAGCCGCTGACCAAGACAAGTCCGCGCAGGACATTCTTCTACTGCTGAGGCCCACGATCATCATCAAGAAGCCCGGCGAAGCGGATCAGAAGTTCCCGCTGCTGCATCCTGCCAAGTAACCCGTCGCCCACGCCCACTGAAAGTTAAACCCCCCAATCCGCCCGTCGCAGTCCAGAATTTCTCCCACCAGATACAGCCCCGGCACTTTCCGCGATTCCATGGTGCGGTAATCGATTTCGGCAAGCGGCACGCCCCCGGCGGTGACCTCCGCATGGTTCCACCCGCGGTCGCCGACCACGGGCAGCGTCATGGCGGTGATCGCATGGACAAGCTGGCGCCGGTGCTGTCGCGAAAGATGGGGCAGGGGGGTTTGGGGGTCGATTCCGACGAATGTGACGATGGCCTGCGCCAGTCGCTGGGGCAGAGGTTCACCGAGGGCGCGCGCGATGGACTGATGAGGCCGGGAGGCCGCCAGCGCGATGATCCGCGATTCCATGGACTCGAAGGCATGTCCTGGCAAGAAGCTGCATCGCATCTGCGTCGTCCGAGCCGTGGCGTGAGAGATCACCCAATGCCGGCTGGCATCGAGGACCACTGGCCCGGAGATTCCGAAATGGGTCCACAGCAGGCTGCCGGTCCGCCGGTCGATCGCCTTCCCGTCGGAAAGCGTCGTCAACTCCGCTTCGACGGACTGCCCTGAGAGGTCCTTGTGGAAGAACGACGGATCGAGCAGCAGCGGAACCAACGCCGGATACGTCTCGCTGACGCTGTGCCCCAGCCGCCGCACCAGGTCATAGCCAGACCCATCCGACCCGCTGCCGGGCAGGGCCCGCCCGCCGGTGGCGATGATCACCCGCGCGGCCAGAAGCTCCCCGTGTCTGTGGCGAACGACAAACTCCGCCGCCCGATGGACTGGCGGCGCAATCTCCTCCACGCGGTGCCCCAGCCGAATCCGCACGTCAAGCTCCCCGCACCGCCTCACCAGTGCCTGAACCACGGTCCGCGCGCTGTCGCTGGCGGGGAACATCTTCCCTCCCTCCTCTCGCTTGAGGGGCGCGCCCAGCGACTCGAACCACCTGGCCGTTGCCTTCTCGTCGAACCCCGCCAGCACATTCCGCACGATGATCTTCGAGCCGTTGTAGTCGGCTGGTGTGATGTGGTCGTGGGTGACATTGCAGCGCCCGCCGCCCGAAACGAGGATTTTCGCGCCGATCGACTTGGCCCCGTCGAGCGCCACGATGCGTAAACGCCGGCCCGCTTCGCGCCCCGCCTGGGCGGCGAAGACGCCCGCCGCCAGTCCCGCCGCCCCGGACCCGATGATCGCAATGTCACACCTGTCGCTCACGGCGTGACCCCATACTCCACCTCGATCTGGAAATCCCACTCATTGAAATACAGATTCCTGCCGTCCATCTCGACTTCCCCCCGCTGGAAGTCGGCCGGCTCGCTGCGCATCGACTGTTTGGGGGGCTGCAGCGGGCAGCCGTAGTCGAGATTCACAATCATCCTGTATGAATCCTGGTGGCCGAAGTAGAAGTACCGCACTTGTGGATCGTCGCTTTTGCGCAGCCCATAGGACGGATCGGCGGGGAGCCACCCCCACGGTTGGACATAGAACTCCGCCCAGTCGTGCATGTTCCACAACGTCGGGCGGGTTTCCCAGCCGGACTGCCATCTGGCCGGAATGCCCGCGCATCGGCACATGGCGATGAACAACATGGTTTGGATTCCGCAGTCGCCCTTTCGCGTCCGCAGCGCCTTCTCCGTGAAGCTGGGGATGATGCCGTACTCTTCCTCCGCGCAGTACTGGATGTCGGTATTGATGAACTCGAAGATGCGCCGGGCCTTGGCCAGTGGATTGGTCTCCGCGGCGATGACCCTGGCGAGCGTCTTCCTGAGTTGTGGCGTGAAGACGATGTGCGGAGGGCGCTGGGAGAGAAACGAGCCGTCGTACGAAGGCGGCAGCGTCCTGGCTTGGCTGTCGTTGAGGATCGGGTAGTACGCGACGGACGTGTATTCAAAGGCCAGCTTGAACAAGACGGGCTTCTGAGGGTCGGCAAGATGCTGCTCCATATAGATGGAGCGATGGCCGTTGCCGGCGGGCGCGATGATCGGGTGTTGGGGGGAGGTGCTGAGAAGTCTGATATCGCGCTGCCTGGGGTGTTCCTGCGGGAAGGGCAGCCAGCAGCGCACGAGCGCTCCGGGTTTGGCCGCGGGGTGATTCGGCGGAATCCCGATGCTGTAGCGGATTCGATGCCGCAGCGGCGCCACATCCGGCTTCCCCGCGGCCTGAGCCGCCGCGATCACCTCGGCCAGATGCTTTTCGGTGACGAATGTCCCGTCGCCGGGCCGGGTCGTCGTGTGGGCGTCGCGCCGGCGACTGGCCTCCGCGGAGAAGCGGAAGAGGTTTGACGGCTCGCGCCGGAAATAAGCGATCTGCCCGTCGATCGAGCGATGCTGAAGCTCATCGGTCGTCTGCCACCGCGCGAGGTCCTCGGCGGAGACATCGGGGATGACGTCTCGGAGCTTGGCCAGCATGGCGGCGTGATCCAGGCAGTAGTCGTAGCGGATTCGCGGGATGATCTGGCGCATCTCATTGGCCGCCGGCAGCGACGAGGCATGGACCAGGGTTTGGGCATCAGCGAGTTTTCCAGCGGCGAGCAGTGACCGCGCCTGAAGGAGCAGCGGATCTGTGGAAGTCCAGGCGAGGGAAGCGCCCGTCCATCGAGGCTCACGGTCCGTCGCCTGCGAGAGGACAGCGGTTGTGGTCATCATGCATCCCAGTGTGGCGACCCTATGCGTGAGAAGGCGATCGGTCATGGTTGTGGCTTGAAATGATGCTGGAGGCGTTCGATTCCCTGGAGGATGTCCGCGGCGGATCGGAACACGGGCCGCGCGGGATCGGCGGGGCGGAGGATTTCCGCCGTCAGGCGCAGGATCGCCTTGGCCTGGGGGCTTTGGGGGTCATAGTCGATGAGGTCGACCAGTTCGGGGTTGGCGTGGGGCGAGTTGAACTGGACGGCGAGGTAGAAGAAGTCGATGGCCTTGTCCACCTTTTGCTGCGAGCGGCGGATGATCTCCGAGGTGACGTGGCCGGAGAGGGTCATCTGGCTGAGCATGCGTTGGATCTGGCTGGTGCGCATCAGCTCCGCGAACAGGGACCCCAGGAGCGGATTCTGGTAAACATTCTCGTCATCGCGGACGGCCGACCCGAAATCCACGAACCCCACGCCGTCCTCGGTGATGACGAAGTTGTCCAGCCGCAGGTCGAGGTGGATCACGCGTCCTTCATCGTGAATCACACGGAGCAGGTCGGCGCTCTGGCGGCAGAACTCCAACTGCGTCATGCTCGCCCCGGCGTTACGCAGCCAGTTCATCCAGAGCCTGCAGACGAGGCCGCGGGTGTCCTTCTCCATCTCGATCACGTGGGGAATGCGCCGGGAGTATGGCTCGGGAAGCCGCTTCTCGAGCATCTTGAGGATCGCGCCCTCGCGGGTCAGAAAGGTCGGGAAGACCTTTTCCGTGAACTTGCGTGCCCGGCGGTTGATCACATCGGCCGCCACATCGGGGAACTTCTTCCGCAGGCGCTCGATGACCTCCTCGCGGGTGGGCACTTGCTTCCGCACGATCAGCCCGCTGCTCGCCTGCGGATAATGGACCAACTGCACGTCGTAGGTGAATCGCTCGGTGGTCTGCCCCGGCGGCAGCAACAGGACCTTCCTCGCGAGCAGATAGTGCGTTCTTGGCTCGAGAAACGGCACCGGCAGCCCGGCGATCCGGCGGTGGGCAAAGGTCGGCCCCGCCTCCAGGGCAAAACCCGCATTCGCAGATGCCCGCGCCACATCGGCAACCTCGTTCTTGCTCGGCGACGCGAACAGAAACAGCCCCCCCCAACGCAGACGGGCAAACGCATCGGCCGCGTCGTGCGGCTCGTCGGGCGTGGCCGCGATAAACTCCCTGAGCGCCGCGGGCCGGCGGCCGTTGTCGTCAACGCCGTGTCCGGGGCCTCCGTGGCGCCGCAGCAGACGCGCCGCCAACCCGTCGATCCGTTGGCTGGCGCGCCGGCTCCGTGAACAGGCCGCCTCCCCTTCATGCTGTGCTTCCTGCAGCGGTATGTCAGGCGGGCCACTCATCATCCGTGAGTATCGGGCGATCACACGCGCCGTTCAAGTCGCCTCCCCCATGATCGGCCACTGAGCTATTCCCCGATAATCTTCACCAGGACGCGCTTCCGTCGCCGGCCGTCGAACTCCGCGTAGTAGATCTGTTCCCAGGGCCCGAAATCCAGTTGGCCGTCGGTAATGGCCACCACGACTTCGCGGCCCATGACCTGCCGCTTGAGATGCGCATCGGCGTTGTCCTCGCCGGTGCGGTTGTGCCGGTAGTGGCTGACGGGCTCGTGGGGAGCCAGGTGCTCCAGCCATTCGTCATAGTCGGAGTGCAGCCCGCTTTCATCGTCGTTGATGAAGACAGACGCCGTGATGTGCATGGCGTTTACCAGGCACAGACCCTCGCGGATGCCGCTCGCCCGCACGGCCTCCTCGACCTGAGGCGTGATGTTCACAAAGGCGCGGCGACCCGCGATGTGGAACCAGAGCTCTTGACGGAAGTTTTGCATGTGGTGGATGCCCTCCTTCA
>Ga0315288_10007027_pt1 | contig 14257 bp, 11 predicted proteins | sample YL17G11_20_MG_FD_203454 | JGI IMG/M metagenome (GOLD analysis project Ga0315288, IMG submission 203454) | Sediment microbial communities from Yellowstone Lake, YNP, Wyoming, USA - YL17G11_20 | ecosystem: Environmental > Aquatic > Freshwater > Lake > Sediment | place: USA: Wyoming | collected... | reverse complement strand
ACCTTATCACTGGTTTTTTCATCTTCCTGAACCGATTTCAGCAAATCCAATGAGCTTTTGTCCCCCGTTTTACCGAGCAGAAAAGCGGCGTTCGATTTGACCGTCTGATCGTTGCTGTTTAGCGCTTTGCGAATTACTTCGAAATATTCTGTAGAGCCAAGCATCCCCATAGCATAAGAGGCCGCGATGATGACATTTACATCTTTATCCTTCAATAATCGGCTTACCGGGTTTTTCGCAGAAGAATATTCTAAATCGCCAATGGCCAAAGCCGCTGCAAATCTAACCGGCGTAAATTCATCCTGCAGAAGTCGCTGTACCTGGGGCATGAATTTGATTTGCCCGGTAGTGGCGATTACTTCGATAGCATTAACTTTGGCCAGCGGATTGGTATCGCTCAGGGCATTTTGTATGATCTGGAAGGCTTCGACCTCGGGTGTAGTCACATCGGTAACGTAGAAATCTCCCAACATTGATTGTGAGGATTCTTCGCATCCGAAAACAAACACAGCCAGGCACGCGAAAAGCAAGGTATAATCAATGCAAGCATTTATATTTTTACGCTTTTGCGTTTGATTTTCTGTGGATTTGCCTGCCATTTGGCCGTCCCTGATAAACAAGTTTTTTTCTGGTTCTGAAAAATCTTCCCGAAAGCAGTACTATTATGAGGATAATGACACAGGTTTCACAACAAAAATCCAGCCATTCGCCGTATTTGCTGAAAATAGTTGCCCTGTTATCGATGGGTATTCTTTCGACGAACCATCCCGCCATGCCCGTCCGGTCTTTTGCATCTACGGGTAAATCACCCGCTATAAAACCGTTTCTGATGCGTCCGGCACTATCGATAAGACAACTGATGCCGGTATTGACGCTTCGCAGGATGGCAAGCCTGTTCTCGACCGCGCGGAACACGCAAACCGCCGCATGCTGGGCAAGCTCTGCGCTCGGTATCACTTCTTCGTCCTCGAATCGAACGAACCAGCCGTCGTTGCTGATATTCACCAGCCAGTCGAGCCTCTTGCCCCCCTGCTCGTCCAGGGCAAATCTTCGTCCGATCGCCGGGACCGTGTCCTCGTAACAAATCATCACGCCGAATTTGTAAACCTGCGACTGGTTACCTTCGGCGCCGGCCATCTCGAAAATCGTGTATTCGCTGCCGTAATCGAGCGAATAATCGAAATTGTAAGGGATGAACTTAATTTTCATCAGCATTTCATAAAACCACGACAGGGACTTCCTTAACGGCAATACTTCCCCGAACGGCACCAGGTGGATTTTGTTGTATACTTCCTTCGCCTTGTCGCCGTTTCTCTTGTACATGAAGGCCGAATTGAATCTTTGTACCATGCTGATGTTGAAATTGTCCTCAATTTTGGGACTGCCCCCGTAAGCACCCACAAGCACGAAAGCAGTATCTTTGGCGTGTTCCCGAAGCGCGTTATCAAAAACATTCCAGGAATGAGAAGACTCCAAAAGAGTCAGAACTTCGGGATTTAACGTTGCCTGCACCATCGTCTCGGGCCAGACTATCAGCTCGGCTCCGGCCTTGGCGGCGGTCTTGCTCTGGTCCATCAGGCTTGTAAACAAATCGTCGCCGGACTCGAACGTCCTTTTGACCGACTGAGGGACATTCGACTGAAGCGAAGCAGCCGCCGGCCCTTCTGTTACACATTCCTGCTCATGGTCGATCCTCCACCATCCATAGGCAAAGGCGCCGACCACCGCGGCACAAACTATCGCCGTACCGGCAAACTGGACCAGCGTCAAATTCTTCTTTTGGCGAACGGTCACGACCAGCTCAGCCAGCAGCCCGTTGACCATAGCTATCAGGAACGAAACGCCGCCGGCGCCGAAAATGTCGGCGATTTGAATCAGCGTAACGCTCCGGTACTGGCTGTGCGCCAGAAAACGCCAGAAAAAACCGCCCATAAAGAAGCCCTGCAGCCGCTCGATGCCGACGATTAATATCGCCGCCGCCAAAAACAGCGGCACCTTCTTCTTCCGGCAATAACGCAGGCACAGCGCCAGGACGGGCCACAGCAGCGCCGTGTACAGGCAGAACAAAAGCCAGCCGACAATCGTCACCGGGGCGACCCAGTACAAATTGCCCAGCCAGTAACACAGTGAGATGACGTAGCCGAAAAGAAATAATCGCCGGGGCCTGGTCTTCGGCGAGCAGGCGATAATAAAAGGCACAAACGATACCCACGCCAGCGGCGCCAGGCCTATCGGCGCCTGAATCACCGTCAGCATCACGGCAGTGCCGATAAACGGCAGGGCAACGAGCAGATTTTTTTTCATTCGTATATTTTTCAAACGGTCAAATCCTCTAAAGCCGTCGCTACCACCTTCGTGCTGTATTGCTTCCGGTTGTTCATTCGCACCGCAAATTGATTTGTAAAAAGCTCAAGCAGGTTCTTGTCTATGACGATTTCTTTTGGCGTTCTTCCGATGTCAACCGAAAGCCGCTTAACTTCATCCAGCTCAGTAACATTTAGGCGCTCTGACAAAACCTCTCCAGTGTCACCCTGAGCGGAGCAAAGGGTCTCTATTAGGCCCCCAAAAAGAGATTCTTCGCTTCGCTCAGAATGACAAACATGTGATACTGTAGTCTCGTTAGAGTGCTTTAGAAAAACGTCTCTGGAACGTTGTTTTTTCAATTGGTCCAGGCGTTCGTTTGAATTTTCGACGTACTTTTCTGAGATTTCCACGCCGACATAGTCCCTTCCCAACTGACACGCCGCCGACGCTGTTGTTCCCGAGCCGCTGAACGGATCAAGCACGCAGTGGCCCGGATTCGAGCTTGCCGCGATGATTCTCTTCAGCAGGCTCTCCGGCATCTGGCAGGGGTGCCAGCCGGCACGTTCCTTAAACGTTCCGCAGACCCGCGAGAATCCATCCCAGACATCGTCCGGCATCTTGCCCGCGGGATTGGCCCGCCTGTCGTTATAGATTAGCTGCCTGTCCGAAGGAACGCGGACCGCATAGTCGTTAAAAATGAAATTGGTCTCGTCGCTGACGAAGTAAAAGATATGCGTGTGCGCCCGTGCGAATTTGGTTTTTGTCTGCTGGCCGAAGGTGTAATGCCATATTATCCAGTTCCGCATAAACAGGCCAAGCTCGTCGGCGAGGACCTTGACGTTCGCGGCGTAATCGTCGCCGATGGCGATATAGAATGAGCCCTCCGGCTTGAGGACTTTCTTGCAGACGCTCATCCACTCTTTTGTCCAGGCGATGTAGTTTTTCTTTTTGACCTTGTCGTAGTACTTGTCGTACTTATAGCCTATATTGAACGGCGGGTCGGCAAAGATAAGATCGGCGAACGGCTGATCGACCTTGCCCAAAACCTCTATACAATCGCCGCATATTATCCTGTTAAGAAACTTCTGCATAGCAATATCTTAGAGATTTACGTCGAGTTTGCAAGAGGGAATTTGCCGGCATAACCCCATCTTTGTCATCCTGAGGCGAAGCCGAAGAATCTCAATCGTACCAACCTATATTCAGCCCAGATCCTTCGCTATCACTCAGGATGACAAAAAAAAGACGCGGTCGCACATGGACGTTCAGGATGACATTGTCTGTCATTCTGAGGCGAAGCCGAAGAATCTCAATCGTACCGGCCTTCGTTTAGGTCCCGCCACTTAAAACGCCAGATAATTTAGGCAGCCCAGATTCTTCACTGCGCTTCGCTCCATTCAGAATGACAAGGGGCACTTCGAGGAGTCTGTCCCTTCAAATAATCTTCAAAGTAAGCTCTGAGCGAAGTCGAAGGGTTCAGAATGACAACAAAATTTGATCATTTTAAGTATTTAAGCAGGTCAGATTAAGGAATTTCCCTATTGTACAGTTCGTACGTGATGAGTATAATAACCGACTAATATAAGTTACTTTAGAGAGTCTGGGGAATTATGGATATTTTGGATATTTTTAATCGGTTTATATGGTTAAAATTTTAATGATTGTAGTTGCAAGTTACCGCCGGTTGATCTATATATGTCAAAAAAAAGTAAAAAATTTTTATACATTTTTCCTTTACAAACACTTTTGACCAATAAAAATGATGAATAAGGAGCTTTTTTAAGGGAAGAAGCCTAAAATTTCTGAAATTTTCTGAACTTTTTTCTTGACATATAGATAACTTAAGTTAAGATAAACAAGAAATTCTGGGTTAGTTTGGAGACTTGATGGCTTAAAAGTGGCGTTTATGCAGCTTGTATATATTGCTCATTTTATCTTTTTTGCAGCTTCTAAGCGGCAAATATGATGTAAAGGGCAATGATAAGAGGTAGAATTTCAGAGCGGACAATTATCCATTTTTCAAGCTCAGGGCGATACTATGTCGATACGGCCGGAGATGTAACGATTAATGGTTTGATATACAGTAAGTGCGAGTTTGGGCTTGTTAGTCAAATTCGAGGCATAATTTAGAAGGTTATAACTTTTTGAGCATTGCATAAAGCATGGCAGAAAGGAGAAGTGAATGAGAAAGGGTGTAACTTGATAAAAGCTGATATAATATTTTTTAAGATTTGATTTAATGGAAAGGAGATAGGAAAAAAAACTCAAAACATGTAAATGTCGTTTGCTGTGGATTGTCCGCAGCAAAAAGCCCCATACTGAATAAGCTCAGTGATTGAGGGCTAAGAAATATAACGGTTTGTTTAAAAAGGAGAGTATTATGAGGATTTCAAAATTGTTAGTCTTAGGAACAGTGGTAGTGGCGTTGTCCGTAGCGACGCCGCTGACCGCGGATATTAAGTATCACGGCATTGCTATCCAGAAGGTACAGTTCGGACCGGGCGGAGACGTGTTTGCTCAGGAAGGCGACACAGTGGATGTGCATATTCGAGTTACTAACATCGACGACTACGGCCACGCAGTGCGGATAAATGGGATTTACGATGTTGTTCACCATACAAGTGGGGACGTTGCCTCTGGCAATCTGCTGGCTGCTCCATTCACTCTTACAAACAGGAACGACTACCACGATGTTACCTATCAATATGTGGTTGCGGTTGGCGATCCCAACCCCCTCATTGACACTGCAAATACTACCGGCACGGACCTTGGCACGGGCCTCACCGTCACTGCTTCTGTCGAATCGCCGCTGAACCTGTACGCACCCGAGATCGGCCTCGACAAGTACGCGGACAAGGAGGCTTTTTGTGAAGGTGGAACGCCCACGGTGAATTACACGTATGAGGTGACAAACACGGGCGATGAGGACCTGACAGATGTGGAGGTCTATGATGATCTCGGAGATGGCACCTGTTATCCTACCGGTCCATCGGGTGATGACGGTGACGGTTACCTGAACCCAGACGAAACATGGACATATACGTGCGTAAAGACAATCAGTGATACTTATTATAACGAAGCAGAGGTGCAAGCTAGTGGCAGATACACGGATGCGTTTGTTAATGCGTTCGATGACTGGACGGTTACCGCGACTCCTCCTCCGGGTGTCGATGTAAATCCTGAATCGGCTGAAATCTGCGAAGGTGGCGATCCTGTAGAGCTTTGCGCTGTCGTGACGGGAGGTATTGGCAATATCGTATACTCCTGGACGAAAGACGGCAGCCCGATGGTCGGTGAAACTGGGGATTGCATCACAGTTAGCGAAGCGGGAAAATACTGCGTGCACATCGTAGACGAGACCACAAAATGCGATGCTGAGGCTTGCGGTACATTGGTCGTGAATGAGAATCCATCATGCATACTTGAGGCGGCTGCAGCTCCTGTCTGCCCGTCGGAAGGTGGGAATTACGTGTTGGCTGCTGTCACTGGTGGCACACCCAAGTACACGTTAGTCTGGGAGATCACGGCCGGTGCCGGCTGGGCCATTGAAAGCGGTCAAGGCACCGACGAGCTTGTGTACAGTGTATCGGACGTCGCCGATGAGTGCGCAACCTTCAAACTGACGGTGACTGACAGCAAAGGCTGTGAGACCACGTGCGATATTGAGGTCTGCTGCACTGGCGATACGTACTGCACGTTCACACAGGGCTTCTACGGCAACGCGGGCGGCACGGCCTGCGGCGGCATGACCACGACACAGATTATCGATGCCGTGCTTGGCTCTGGAGTTCGCGTTGGCATAGAAGGCCAGCGTTCAATTCTGTTTACCTCTGCCGCGGACATCATTCTTCGCTTGCCGGCAGGCGGCACACCCCGCGTTTTACCAGCAGGTCTCAATGTTAATGCCAACAATACAGCGGCACTTAAAGATGCGAAGCTCCTCAAGGGTAAGGACGACAGAATCACCAACACTCTCGTCGGCCAGGTGGTTGCTCTGACGCTCAATATGCGTCTGCACACAATACCTTGTATGGACGCCGATGGTTTCGATCAAGCCCTGGCAGACTATGTATTCCCCGAAGCTGATTATATCTGTGTACAGCAGGGAGAAGATGGTTGTATCATGAGATACGCTATTCCTGAATCGCTGCAAGGTCTTTCAGTAGACGCATTGCTGGCAAAAGCTAATTTGGCTCTGGCCGGCGACGAAAAGCTTGTCGACGGCGCCTACGAAGGTGCGTCATTCGTCAACGAGTTGTTCGACGAGTGCATGACCATCGTTGCTTGCCCGGTTGATCCGGTCGAAATCTGCGACGATGAATGTGACAATGATTTCGACGGCGTGATTGACGAGAATGTCGAAGAAGGAGATTGCATTATTCTTCCTGAATAAGCAATCAGTAGTAACAAAGAATTTTGGCAAGCAATATCGCCAAACAAGTTTTAAAAAGGGCCACCTCTGGGTGGCCCTTTTGCTTTGCTTGTACAACTTTAGAAAAAATTGCTACGACTGAGATTCTTCGCTATTGCTCAGAATGACAATGGGGAGCTGATTGAAACCTACTATTTGTCATTCCTTCGCCATCCACCCTGTCATTCTGAGGCGCAGCCGAAGAATCTCAATCGTACCAATCTCCGCTCAAGTCCTTCCAATCAGGATTCGCTTGATTGATTAACTCGATTTTTTTCTTACGCAGCCAGCCCTTGATGACTTTTTCCCGTGCAATGGCGGAATAAACGTCACTGAATGTTTCAACGTAAATCAATCTGTCGATGTTGTATTTCCCGGTGAAGCCCTCAACAAGCTTGTTCTTGTGTTGATGAACTCGCTGTTTTATATTGTTCGTTACGCCGGTGTAAAGCGTCCTCGACCTGTTTGTCATAATGTACACGTAATATTGCCTGTCCGCATGCATGTTCTTTAAAATGAACGAAAGAGATTCTTCACTTCGTTCAGAATGACAAAGAAGCATATTTTTAAACACAGCACCCAAGCACCCCACACAACTTGTCATTCTGAGCGCTGAGCGCCGCCTTTAGCCCTGAGCGAAGTCGAAGGGGAAGAATCTCAATCGTACCAATCTTCACTCAGATCCCCATTTATTAACTCGATTTTCCTCCTGCGCAACTTACTGCTCAGCCTGCGGTTTCGGCGCTTTGTAGATGCCCCGGCAGACCACCCCAAGCTTCTCGCCGTCCTTCAAGTTGATGGTGAATGTGTCGCTGAATTTCTTTAAATCTTCGCCGGGCGGCGGTGTGATTTGAAGCTCGAACTGGTAACCGTTGCCAAGCTTTTTCTGACTGAGCACCTTGACATTCCCCTCTTTTATGGATGTCGATTCAATCTCGAAATCCTCGTCGTAGTTGTTCGTTATCCAGAGGGTTTTTTTGACCGATTCGGCAGGATTACTGTACATAACCACAAGCATCGATGGCTTGATTGAAAATCTCGAAAGAGCCTGAAAGATGATTGTAACCGTCTCGGGCGGTGTATCGGGTTGCGAATAGGCCAGGCCGATACTGATACGCCCGGTATTTCTATTCTTTAGTTTATCCATATCGACCTTGGGTTCAAGGACGAACTGTGTCGCCTGCACCGAGCTATCGAAATCGGCGGTCAGGCTATCCCCCGTAGCCTGGAACCCGGTTATCGAAAAAGGCTTACCATCAACACTCTTTATTGTAATTGGCGGGCAGCCGGCGTTTTCCTCCTTGAGCATGAGCTTGAGGCTCTTTGGCTCATAAGTAACTTTAAGGACAGTTTCGGCCGTTATCGTCAATGTCGCCCTGGGGGTCACCTTGTCGTTGCTATTGATGTACAAGCGTTTCATTATCTTGTTCGCCGTCCGGCTGGAAGTGTACTGCACGTTCAATACGCCGGACTCGCCGGGGGCAAGCTCGTCTTTATCCAACTTGGTCACGGCCCCGCAGCATTTCTCGACCTTTGTGATTTTCAAAGGGCCGTCGCCGGTATTGGTGAACTTAAACTCGCCAAGAAGTTTCTGCCCCGGCCCGACTTTGCCGAAATCATAAACGAGGCTCTCGAATTCGATTTTCGGCCCGCCCTTCTTTGCCGCCGGCTCTGCGGCGGCGGGCTCTTTAGCCACTTTAGCCTGCTGCTGGCAGCTTGCAAGCAGGAAAAAAACACAGCTAACAGCACTAATAACCAGGTAATTTCGTCTCATAGTACCATCTCCACATTTAACTATTAAAGGAAAAGCCCATAACAAAATGAGGCTAATGTCATTCTGAACGGAGCGCAGCGTAGTGAAGAATCTTTTTTACACGTCATAATCCCAGATGCTTCGCTTCGCTCAGCATGACTACTTAAGAATAAAATTTCATAGTAATTCTCAACACCCATTTTAACATGAGAAAAATCGCAAATCAAACATAATCAATGCCAAGACAAGAATTTGTGTCTCTTTTTAGGCCGCCAGAATTAATTTTACCTTTCCAAAAATAATTTTATTTTTTAGTTGACATTACATAGTTTGCATAACATAATAAGTAAAACAAGCTAATAAATGCTTCTATAAATCTTTGAAATCATGATCTTTAAGGGAAATAATGATGAAGTTTGAAAGTCAGTTGTTAAAGGGTGTAGCCCCGGTTGTTGTATTAGAGGTACTTTCCGGCGGCCAAATGTACGGCTACGAACTAAGCCAGGCGATAGAGCAGCGAAGCGGCGAGATTTTGACGCTCGGCAAGGGGACGCTGTACCCGCTGCTATACAATCTCGAGGCAAAGAAACTGGTGCAGGGCAAGTGGGAAACAGCCGAGACCGGCCGAAAAAGACGATACTACTCTATCACCAGCAAAGGCAAAGAGGAATTAGCAGGGCAAAAGGCCCAGCTTAAAGAGCTGACGGCCGGCCTGAATCTCGTCTTCGGCGGAACAATCGCATTAGCCTGATTTCGATTCCAGGAAGCGAACAAAAAATGATTCGCAACGATAACAAGCAAACAACGGTCGTGGAATGTGAGCAGTTGACAAAGGTGTACAGGAAACTGTTGGCCGGCAGGTCGAAAGACGTTTGTGCCCTCCAGAGCATCTCACTATCCGTGGCCGAAGGCCAGATTGTCGGTTTGATCGGCCCGAACGGCGCGGGAAAATCAACTTTGCTGAACCTGATGGCAGGACTCATTTTCCCCACGGAAGGCCGTGTAAGCGTCTGCGGACATCCGGCACGTTCCATCAAAGCCCGAAGCGGCCTGGGCTACATGCCGGAGCACCCTGCCTTTCTCGGCCGCTATTCCGCATGGGCCACTCTGAGATATCACGGGGCTCTGTTAGGCTTGTCCCGGCACGCCATTTCCACCCAGATAGACAAACTGACCGAGCAGCTCCAGATGGACGAGTACATCGACAGGCCGTGCTCGGACTTTTCTCAGGGAATGAAACAGCGCCTGGCTTTGGCGATTGCGCTGATGAATGACCCGCGGTTTCTATTGCTGGACGAGCCCAGCAACGGGCTCGATCCGATTGGTATTATCCAGCTTCGCGATTTGCTCAAGAAGCTGCGCGATAAAGGCACCTCAATTGTGATAAGCTCCCACCGTTTGGGAGAGCTGGAAAAGCTGACGAATGATTATATCTTCCTGTACCGCGGACAAGTCGTCAGCTTCGGCGACAAGATTGCCGCCGGACACCTCGGACGCCTGCGCGTGGAGCTTGTATCAAACGGAAATCAGATCGCAAAAAAACTGTTGCCGCCGGCCAAACTTATCAGCAGCACCGAGACAGAACTTGTGATTGCCGTCGGAGATGATGATGAAGTACCGGATATTGTCAGCAGCCTTGCAAAAGGCGACGCCCGGATTACAAGTGTGCTGCTGCAAAGAGAGGATATCGAGGATGTATTCCTGCGACTGTACAACGAGAGGAATTAACCGATGAGAGCGTACGAGCTGATGAAAGAGACTTTTTTCCGGAAGATGTACATTTACATCGTGCATTTGAGCTGGTTTGCCGTTTACGGACTTTTTTTTGTGCTGCTCGAGCCGGAAGAAGAGGACTTTTACCAGATTCTTTTATTCTGGGGCGGTTTCATTTTGCCTCTGGCGCTCAGTGCCGGCATTTTCGGCGACGATATCTCATCAGGACGCGTCTGCATTCTGGCCACCAAGCCGTTCTGGCTTGGCGAGCTCTATATATATCGCATCTTGGGATTGTCCGTACAAGCAGCGGTACACTTTATCCTGGCGGGCTGTCTTCTGCTGATTATTCATCTCTTTACCGGTATTGGCAATATAGAAGACCTTGGCTCATGGCTTTTCTCCTGCTGGCTGCTGTTCAATGCCTGGGCGGCATTGTCAACGTCCCTCTCTGTAGTTGTAAAAAGAGCGTATAATTTCATTTTTCTGCTTGCCGCGGTACTCTTCTTCTTCTTTCTGAATGGCATACTGGGCTGGATGAGCCCTGATGATACGATGACGAAAGTGATCGATGCTTTCGTTAAATATGTATGCCCGCCCTTTGAGATGCTGACCAAAATGGCAAAGGGAGAATACGCCAAATACAGCCTGATCGTCGGCAAATACAGTGCGATCAAGGCCATCGCCTGCGTTACGCACACCTTTGTATTGACCGTATTTTACGGTATTTTAGGCGTGCTGGTCTTGAGCAGGCGCCAGTTCACATGTTCACAAGAATAGACATGAAACACAAAAGAAAACATATTCGTTACCGTTTCAAGATTTGGCACGGGATTGTCGCCCTGCTGCTGCTTTCGTTTGTGCTGTTTCATGTCTCCGGCAGGCTCAAACTTAACAAGCGAGTGCAAGTCCTCTGGACGAAAGGCTATCCCGTCACCCTGGAAGAATTGCAGCGCTCTTACAACCTGCCGCAAGGAGTGCGCAACGCCGCCGAAGTTTATCTCGCCGCCTTCTCGAACTACAAGAAATGGGACGGGGACGCCATGGATACTGTTCCTGTTGTAGGCAGGGCAGAACTGCCGGCGCGAACCGAACCCTTGGAGTCTTCGATAAGGCAGCTTGCCGGCAGATTTCTGTCCGACAATCAGCAAACGCTCTTGCTGCTGCACGAAGCGGCTTCGATCGAGCGTTGCCGGTACCCCATCGATTTTGCACAGCAATCCGATCCGAATGCCTCCCTGCAGAAAGACATGCGAGCAGCCATCCAACTGCTCGGCCTCGAATCCCTGATTGCATCTGAGGATAAGGATGCTGATAAATTTCTTGACTCGATTAGTGCGAGCCTGGCTATGGCCCGGTCGGTCGACGGCCCCCTGCTGATCCATCGTCTAACTCACGTTGCCCTGCTGGGCCATACTTACAGAAGCATCGAAAGGGCGATTAACAGAATGCCGCTCACGGACGAACAACTATCGACTCTTTTAGGATGGGTCAAGGCATCCGACAGCAGCGAAGGATTCAAAAGGGCCCTGCTCGCGGAACAATGTCTCGGACTGCATACGTTTACAGCACCACTTCCGGAAGTCTCGAACCGGATTGGCGAGCAGGAGAAAGGCCTGTTCCCGGTGCTGATTTTCTCGCGGATGCTCGGGCTCAATTCTAAGTACGCATTGAGCTATACCAACCTGATGCAGAAGTCCATCGATGCACTGGAGCTGCCCGATCCGGACCGGCTTGAAACATTCAATGCTATCCAGGAGAATATTCACAACGGCAAACAGGGAGGCGTTATTACCAATTTACTCTGGCCGGCCCTTGCAAGGACTCTTCAGATCGATATTCGCCACCAGGCCCACTCGCGAGTAACACAGGCCGGTCTTGCCATCGAGCGATATCGATTGGCCGAGGGACATCTGCCGCAGTCCCTGGACAACCTGGTCCCCGCCTTCACACAGGTCGTGCCGCAAGATCCATTCAACGGGGAAAGTCTGAGATACCTCAGCCTGAAAAACGGATTCATCGTGTACAGCGTCGGCGAAGACCTCTCCGACGACGGCGGCGCCGAACGAGACTCTCGAAAACGTGATCCAGGCGGCAAGCCGCTGCCCTGGGATATCACCTTTATTGTGGAACGATAAATGAAAAAGAAAATTATTATTTGGACGATTATCGTTTTTGCCGGGCTGCTGGTCGAAGGCATGGCTCTCTATATCCTCGTTTCAAAAGAGCCGTTTTTGGGCCCGTTCAGGGACGAGCCCGAGGCGCGCGCTTTGTACGAGAAGATGGTCGAGGCAATGCGCCGGGCCGAGAGCCTCTCCTACACCGCCAAATGCAGCAGTTCGGACCATCTTGACGGTTTTTATACGGTCTGGATGAAAAAGCCCAACTACTTTCGCGTGGAAACGGCCAGTCGGCGAGACGAGAAGTGCGGCACAATTGTCGGCGACGGCGAGCATCTCTGGATTTTCTGGCCGGGCGAATGCCCGCTTTTGTCCCCGGAGGACAGAGATAACTATGAACAGTCACAGTACAACCTTTATATAAAGAAGGACACTCCACTCGGCAGGCATTCACTCGGACACAATGTCACCCAGTGCGGGGCGGGATTGGGAATGTCGATAATCGATCCAAGCACGTTCCACGGCTATACGGATTCGCTTCAGCCCTATCTGGACGGCGCCAGATTCATGGGGACAGACAAAATACAGGACCAGGAATACGACATAATCGAGGTCAGCTTCATGAAGCGGCAGCGGAGCTGGTACCTGTGGCTTTCCAGAGAAGACCATCTCCCGCGGAAGCTGACGCAGATTGTCCGGGTCCATAAGGACCTCGTGGGACATGAAGAGTGGCTGGATGTGACTGTCAACGCCGAAATACCGGCCGAGAAATTCGCCTGGTCGCCGCCGGCCGGATGGCGGCAGTGGGAAAAGCCCGCGGTAGACGATACTTTGCTGGCTCTGAGGCAGGCGGCGCCCGACTTCGAGCTGACTCTGGCTAGCGGAGACAAGGTCAAGCTTTCGGATTACAAGGGAAAGATTGTGTGGTTCTATCTGTGGCGGGCTGGGTGACCGGCCTGCCGCGAGGAGATGTGCCATCTCCAGAAACTCTACGAAAAATACAAGGATAAGGACGTGGTTATTCTCGGCTTTAACTGCTCGGATAACAGGAAAATAGCCTTGGAATTTTTGAGGGACAACTCGGCGACTTTTCCTAATATTCTCGACACGTCCAAGACCGCCGTAAAGGTTGTATTCGACAGCTATAAATCAGGCGGCGTTCCGTTAAATTATATCATCGACCGCGAAGGGATAATCGTCGATGCCTGGTACGGCTATGAAGAGGGTCACAAACGTGCCATCGAAGCATTGGAAAAGGCCGGCGCGAAATTGGAGAATCCGTAAGTTCGTTTAAAAGTGTTTCGTGAGATTTGACTATTGGTATTAGCTTTGGTACTATGCAGAAGTCAGAGGAATAAAAAAATGTTTGATAGAAAAAGCGATTCGAAAAGTCTTCCCGTATGTGCGGTCGAGTATGTCCGGCAACTTCTGAAAAAGATGCGTTATCGCCGGAAGGTTCGGGATGATGTCGAGGCTGAGCTGAAAGCGCATTTCGAGGATGAGCTGAAAGACTGCAAGAGCACCGAGGAAAAAGAGCAAAAAGCCAGGCAGCTTTTGTCCGACTTCGGCGACCTGAAGCTGCTGGCGATACTTTTACGCCGGGCCAAGAAACGCTGCCGGCCGCTCTGGCGAACCGTCATAGCGAGGACGTTCCAGGCCGTTGGCGTGTTAATTGTATGCTTTATCTTTTATGCTATCTGGTTTTCCTACGGCGAGCCGACGATCAGCGTGGATTATGTCAAATTGCTCAACCAGATGAATCGGCCGGAGGTCCTCAACCAGGATAATGCCTGGCCTCATTACGAGAAGGCAATCGAACTGTATGTACCCCAAAGCCAGTTCGTCAAACAGTTGATTTCATACAGGAGTAACGGGAAAGCACGCGAAGACGCGCTGCGGCTGAAAGACCTTTTACGGGATAACCAGCAGCAGATCCAGGCCTGGTTCGTGAAGAAC
>Ga0315288_10007026_pt1 | contig 14258 bp, 14 predicted proteins | sample YL17G11_20_MG_FD_203454 | JGI IMG/M metagenome (GOLD analysis project Ga0315288, IMG submission 203454) | Sediment microbial communities from Yellowstone Lake, YNP, Wyoming, USA - YL17G11_20 | ecosystem: Environmental > Aquatic > Freshwater > Lake > Sediment | place: USA: Wyoming | collected... | reverse complement strand
TATATCTTCGGGCTCCTTTATCGCCCCTACTACTATATATAGTAGTAATATTATTAACTTTAGTTAAGAATTTATTTCGATTTATCCACATCTTACTATAAAATTTAATAATGATTAATAAAAAGCAATAGTAATAGGAGTTGTGAATTCTGTGGACGAACAGATACTCTGAGGGGTGGAAAAGTCGTGGGGAAAAGTGTGAATAACTGGTTAGTTTATCCACAATTATGTTTTGTGAAATGTGAAATGTGTAATGTGTAAATAATACTCACAACTCTCATCTCTCATTTCACATATCCTCTGGAAAGTTATCCACATACTATCCACAACAATCGCATTTTCTTTTTGATTTTTAATCTTTGATTTTTAATTTACTAAGCAATATATAATTTTTCTTTTATTAATGTTAGCTCTTTCTGCAAGTCAGAATTGACGCCAATTTCTTTTTCGATTTTATTAACGCCGTGGATAATAGTTGTATGATCCTTCTTATTCAATTCCTTGCTTATTTTAGGATAAGAAAGATTCATCTCGTGTCGTAATAAGTACATTATTATCTGGCGAGGCCAGACCAATTCTCGATTGCGTTTTGCCGAAAGAAGTTCTTTGTGGTCAACTTTGAAAAATTCACCGACTATTTTAAGAATTTTTTCGATGGTTAGGCTTTTGCCCTTTGAAATAATCAGATCTTCAAGGATTTTGCTGACATTATCGAGTGAAGGTATCATGTTGTTTAGCTCGCACGAAGACCGGATTCGGTTGATAGCGCCTTCTAACTCACGAATATTAGACTCGATATTGGCGGCAATATAATGAATAATTTCTTCTTCGAGAACAAAGTTTTTCTCTTCGCTTTTTTGTTTCAGGATCGCCTCACGCATCTCTAAATTAGGTGGTTGAATGTCAGCGACCATCCCGCACCCAAAGCGGGAGGTCAATCTTTCCTCAAGTTGGGGGATGGCTTGAGGCACTCGGTCAGAAGTCATCACAATTTGGCGATTGCTTTGATGGAGGGCGTTGAAGGTGTGGAAAAATTCCTCCTGAGTACCTTCTTTGCCCGAAAGAAATTGGATGTCATCGACAATTAGAACGTCAGCGTCACGATAGGCCTTTTTAAAATCATTAATTTTGCCGTTTTGGATTGAGGCGATAAAATCATTGGCAAATCTTTCGCAGGAAACATAAATCACCTTCTTCTTGGGCGATTTATCTAAAATTTCATTACCGATTGCCTGAGCCAAATGGGTTTTGCCCAAACCAACCCCGCCATAAACGAAAAGGGGATTATAAACTTCGCCGGGCTTGTTGGAAATCGCTTGGGCAGTCGCCGCCGCCAAACGGTTCGAATTGCCGATGACGAAATTAGTGAATCGATATTTGCCGTTGAGGTGGGGATGATTAGTTTTTACATTGGTAGGGGAATCATCGAGCGGGGTGTCTTTTTTTGACTCGGCCGCTGGTTTAAGAGGCGAAACAATTTGCGAGCTAACCTGATATTTGATTGAATCGACCGCGGGTTTAATTTTTTTCAGCGTCCCAAAAATCTGCGGATGGTATTTATTTTCTAACCACTCTTTAGTGAAAGCGTTTGGCACACCAATTATAATTTCTTTTTCTTCCAGAGTAAGAATAAATGTGTCTTTAAACCAGGTGGTAAAATTGGCCTTGCTTAAAGTTACTTCGAGTTCGCCAAGAGCTGTCTGCCAGATTTCTTTAGAATCGCTGGAATTGTTAGTCATTTTTTCCCCTTCTTTGTTGCAACTTGCAGTTTACACCTAAACTTGATGACAAGTCCAGATGGATTTATCCACAACTGATCATACCTAATGTTAAGAAACTTATCCACAGCTTGTCAACCCCCACACCAAATAAAAATGTGGCATTAAAACTTGCTTAATTAGTTAGATTTGGTGTGGGGGTCAAGCAGACGCTGGTGTGTGGATTAATCGCCAAAGCGTTGATATTCTAAAGGAGATAAGGTATAATTAATATGCAACTTATGCTAAAAATAATGTTTACACTGTACGACCGAAAGGAGCAAGATGAAAAGAACTTTTCAACCAAACAATCGACACAAGAAAAAAGTCCACGGGTTCAGAACCAGAATGAAGACCAGCGATGGCCGCAATGTTTTAAAAAATCGCCGTAGTAAAGGGAGAAAGAGATTAACGGTTTAAAATGCTCGCAAAAAAATTTCGCCTATCGCGCAGACAAGTAAATATTGTTTACCGAAAGGGCAAATCAACCAGTTTCGGCAGCATTTCAATTAAATTTTACCCTAACGGCTTAGAATTTCCCCGTTTTAGTGTAATTATTCCCAAAAGTGTCGTTAAAAAAGTCGTTGAAAGAAATCGGCTCAGAAGAATAATTTTTGAGGAGTTAGGCAAGAACCAAAAAACGGGCATGGGAGATTGCCTGATCAGATTGCATAGAGTCATCCCCGAAGAAATACTAAAAGCGCAGATTAAAAAAATTTTGGCGGAAGAATGTGTAAAATAGTATTATTAAAATTAGTCCGCCTTTATCAGCACACTTTGTCTTTTGATCATGGCCCAATGAAAGTATTTTATAAAGATAAGGGTGGATTTTGCCGCTACGAGCCGACCTGCAGTGAATATACTTATCAAGCCATTGAAAAGTATGGCGCCGCCAAAGGATCATACCTCGGTTTCAAACGAGTTATGCGTTGTACGCCATGGGCCGAAGGCGGTCATGACCCGGTCAAATAGAGGAATAAATGGCATCAGTTAAATATGTTTTAAAATTAATTTTATATCAACCGTTATTTAACGCTCTTATTTTTTTGGTATGGTTAATCCCCGGCCATAACGTTGCTTTCGCCATCATTGTTCTAACAGTTATTATTCGGCTCATTTTAGTCCCCTCATCTTTGAAAGCCAGCCGTGCCCAGATCAGGATGCGCGATCTTCAGCCGGAAATTCAGAAAATACAGGCAAAATATAAAGATGATAAACAAAAACAGTCCCAGGCCTTAATGGAATTTTATAAGGTAAATAAAATAAACCCATTGGGCTCATGCTTGCCCTTGTTGATCCAATTCCCGATCTTAATTGTTTTATATTATGTCTTTATTAACGGTCTTAATACTTCGCATTTTGACTTACTCTATTCTTTTGTGCCGCGGCCGGAAGTAATTAACACCATGTTTCTAGGTTTGGATCTGGCGCAACCTGACCGCTGGATTCTGCCGGTTATTGCCGGGGTTTTGCAGTATTTCCAATCGCGCCAACTAATGCCGCCGACCAACAAAGGCACTCAAGATACTCAGGCGATGATTTCTAAACAAATGATGTATATGATGCCTTTATTCACAGTCATCATCGCTGGGCGACTGCCGGCCGCATTGCCTTTATACTGGATTATCACCACAATCTTCGGTATCGCCCAGCAATGGTATGCAATGAAAGAATCACCCAAGGAAATTATTACCACCCTTGAAGAAGAAAAAACTCCAGAAGATTATCAAGCGAAAAAAATTGAAGAAAAAGAAGTTGTCAAAAAGCATGGCGTCGAAGTCACCGTCAGAAAGAAAAAATGAGTTTAGATAAATATAAAATTTCGGCCAAGGCGGTTGAAAAACAGGCCAAAACATTATTTAAGCATTTAGATCCCGAAGCTTCATGGGAATTAATCATTGATGATAATTCCTGTCTGCTTAAAGTTGACACCGGAATGTCAGGGCTTTTAATCGGCCGCCATGGGGAAACTCTGGAGGCATTACAACATATCTTGCGCTTGATGTTGGCCAAAGAATGTGAGCAATATTATCCCTTAACTTTAGATATTGCTGGTTATCGAGAACTCCGCGCCAAAGAAGTTGAAGAAATGGCTAAAAAAGCGGCTCAGAAAGTCATCGCCTTTGGTGAAGGTGAGGCCCTACCGCCGATGGGCGCCTATGAACGGCGTTTAGTTCACATGGCCCTTCAAGGGGTAGAGGGGGTTGAGGGGGTTTCGGAAGGGGAGGAGCCGGAGCGGAGGATAGTGATAAGGCCGAGAAAAATATAATTGGGGAGGGTTGGCTGAGTGGCCTATAGCGCTGGTCTCGAAAACCAGTTGGGTCGCAAGATCCTCGCAGGTTCGAATCCTGCACCCTCCGCCAGAAATAATGTACAATGTAAAATATTTTTGGAGGGAATATGGCCGATATTGATAAGACGCTTCAAAACATTGCCCGTGAGGCAGAAGAGCGCCACGCTCAGGAGAAAGCCAAGCAATTAAATTTGCCCTATATTAATTTAGTCGGCTATCCCTTTACGCCGAATGTGCTTGGGATTATTCCCGAAGAGCAGGCAATGCAGTATCGGTTGGTTGCTTATCTCAAAGTGGAAAATTTGGTTAAAATTGCCACCGATTCTCCAACGTCTGAACAAGGGTTCATTATCGAAGCCCTTAAAAAAGATACCCAACTCGATTTCAGTCTCACTTATTGTTCAAAAAGCAGTCTTATTTTCGGTCTCAGCCGTTATGACGCCCTCTTGCCGCGTTCCCAAGAAACTAAGGTTGAAGTCACCAAGGAATCTGAAGATGCCTTTGAAAGAGAAATCAGCACTATCAAAGCCCTCCGTGACAAAATCGCCACGGTCTCAACCACGGAAATCTTGGACGTTGTTTTTGCCGGCGCGATGCGGCTCGACGCCAGCGATATCCACGTTGAACCCGCTGAAAAGACAATGGCCATCCGCTACCGGATTGACGGCGTTCTCCAGCCAGTGGCTGATCTGCCGATGGAAGCTTTTCACGATTTGATGTCGCGGATAAAATATTTAGCTCAATTGAAACTGGATGTGAAACATCCGCAAAACGGCCGCTTTAGTGTCAAAGTCATTGGCGAAGATGTTGATGTCCGCGTGGCGACCATGCCGACTTCGTACGGCGAAGCCATCGAGCTCCGACTTTTACCCAAGAATAAACAATTTCTGAATCTAGAAAATCTGGGCTTCTCCGCCGAAGGGCTCGCCGCCATCCAAGAAGCAATTTCCAAACCTCAGGGCATGATTTTAAATACTGGCCCCACCGGATCAGGTAAAACAACCACCCTTTACGCTATTTTACAGAAGCTCAATACCCCGGGGACAAAAATTATCACTCTAGAAGATCCGATTGAGTATCGAATAAGCGGCATTGAGCAAGTTCAAATTGATACTTCCGATCAGACCTCATTTTTAGAGGCGCTTAAGGCCTCATTGCGACAAGACCCCAACACTTTGATGATTGGTGAAATTCGCGATAAAGAAACCGCTAATATTGCTCTCCAGGCAGCCATGACGGGTCATTTAGTTTTATCAACTCTACATACCAATAATGCGCCGTCGTCTTTCGCCCGTTTGGCGGACATGGGCGTTGAGCCCTATTTAATGAGCGGCACGATTAATTTAATTATTGCGCAAAGATTAGTCAGAAAACTTCACGAAACTTGCCAAGGCAAGGGTTGTGACGAATGTCATCAAACCGGATATAAAGGTAGAGTCGCCATTTTGGAAGTTTTAAAACCGGCAGCGGAAATTGAAAAATTAATCCAAACTAAAGCACCGCTTCGCGAATTTGAAGAAACGGCCAAGAAACTGGGGATGAAAACAATGCATGAAGATGGACTCGAAAAAGTCAAGCAGGGGATTACGAACAAAGAAGAAGTGGAAAGAGTGACGAAAGAATAACCAAATTTATTGATTTTATTGTTCTAGCAGGTTTATAAGAGCATTTTTTGTGCTATATATGCACTTGACTTTTAGGTTAAATTATGATATAATCATATGTCTTGGAGGGTTACCCTCCGAGAGCTTAACAACTTATCTCCTGGTAGTTTACAGGTTCGGTATACAATCTCTCGACTACGCTCGAGACAAGGGAGGCGTATCGTGAAGCAAGCACAGGTGTGGATGGCCGTTGTCGTGGTAGTTCTGACGGCGATCTTGCCGTCCCTGGGCTTTGCCCAGCCCTACTATGACCCCACCCCGACCGCGCAGGCCGGGCCTGCCCGGAATCTCCTGAGGGGGTTACCGGTACAGGTCGTGGTGCGAGTCGCCGGACCGTATGTGTATATGTACGGCGACTTCAAGACGAATGCCGAGCACTACGTGACTATCAACGGTGGTTCGATCGACAACATGCAGTTTGCGAACCTCGTTGAGGTGGTCATCGGCGACTTTCAACCGGAATCACAGCAGGGAATCTCAGTCAGCAATGGTCGGCTGGCGATCGCGACCTCGGCCCTGACGAATTCCACCACTGGGATCGTCCGGTTGACCGTCCGCGGACAAGTGATTCACTCCGTGCAGTTTGATGGAAGAGACATTGCCCGAGGCATCACCATCGCCTATGGCAAGGGCGCGCAAGCCCAACTGCCTTACGCCAACGGCTACGGCCAAGGATACGGCTATCCGCAGGCGTATACGCCTGGCGGGGTGGCGCTTGATGCCACCGGTCAAGCCGGCGTCTATGTCAACGGCCAGTGGGTCCAGCCCGGGGCCCAGCCGTATGGCAATGCCATGCCGTATGCTGGTCCAGTCCAGCAGGCCTATCCCCAGGGCGGTGTCGCCTATTCCGCCACCCCTGGTGCAGTAGTCTACGCCCCCAACGGTCAGTTGGTCCCCTCTGGCGCGAGCAACCCCTACAACTACAACGGCTATGCCGGCGCCCCTCAGGGCAACGGCAACGTCGTCATCTACAACCAGCAGTTCCCGAGAGCCGAGAAGGCGATTAGGAGGGCGCTGGAGCCAGCAATCCGCCGGCTCGCTCTAGGCCGATGAAACCTTCGGCCAAGCAGTACAAGAACAGGGCTTCCCCTCGCGGGGAGCCCTGTTTTCTTTTTTACAAAAATTTACTTTTTAGCCAGCTGTCCCGGCCTGCATGATTGAACCGACCCAGCGGACAATCAACAAGGCGAGCGCAATTATCACAATACCGATAATCGCGTTGATGAGCGCCGTGCGGCCGCTTTTTGATTTTTCCGCATCGCCACCGGCAGTGATGTATAGAAGACCGCCATAAATAAGATAAATCACGGCGACAAAACCGGCGAAAACCATTAACCAACTTACTATTCTTGTTATCACCGCTGTTAGCCCTGTGGCGCCGGTGTCAAGCAACGGGATTACCGGAAAGTTGATCGCATGAGCTCTGCCAATTAAATTTAACATTTCGACCTCCTCTAAATATAATTTCAAATTAGCCTGCTAATTTAATATTATATTAAGAAAAAATAATTTGCAAGTTATTGGAATACGCTTAATAAAACGGCAATAAAAACTTTTGCGAGTATTATTACCGCCAGACCAGAAAGGGTATAGAGAATGCCCTTTTTCGCCCCTTCGATTTTTTCTTCGCTGCCAAAGGCGGTAAAATAACTAAAACCAAACCAGACGATCAAAAAAACAGCTAAAGACCCCGCCCCGACGCTGACATAGGTTAATATCCGGTTAATGATCTTCTCGATGGTCTTGAGCGTCCATGTTTCTGGGTTGGGCGGGAAAAGGGCTTCAGAGGCGCCGCCGGCCGGGGGAACGCTGCTACTGGGGGATAAGCTAATGGGGATACTGGCTGAAGGGCTGGGGGAGGTGATTGCTGCCAAATTGTAAAGCGGAGCCGACAAGGCTTTGAGCACTTGGGTTTCATCGCGTTCAGTTACGACCACATCAATCCGATGGTTGCCCGGTTTGCTTTGGGAGGCCTTGGTATCCCAAATGTATGTCCAGCCCATGCTGGCTTTATCTCCTGGCGCGTCTTGTCTGGCTTTGGTCGAATACATATTTTCATTATTTAAATTATCCGGATCATAAATGCGCAACAGAACCAATTCGGCCTTGGGATCATCGTTAGAAACACGGTAGGTAATTTTGACTTGATCGCCCACTTTGGCACCGCTTGGCGGATCAATTAAAATTTGGATATCAATTGCCTTGGCAGGAAAAGGCCAGGCCAAAAGAAAAACCAGTAAAATTAAACTAATTAGATAAATTAAGCTAAAGATTTTTTTCATATTTCGATATTAAAATTTAGGAACGAATGGTTGAGGGTGTCGGCGAGGTCTGCCGGTTCGAGGGGGAAGGGGAAACCGAAGGGGCGACTGAAGCGGAAGGCGAAATGCTGGGAGAAACGCTTGTGCCAGGCATTGGCTGTGTTCCTTCGAGAATCCGGGCAAAGGTATAAACTATCAAGCCCGATAAGGCAATAATCACGATGCCAGTAATGGCCCAAGTCATATTTTTCTTGGCTTTTTCTTGCCGTTCCGCGTTGCCAGCAGCGGTGATATACATAATGCCAGACCATATAAGAGCAATTACGGCCCAGCTTCCGGCTGCTGGCAGAAAAATATATACCAGTTTGGTCAGTAAATCGGGAATGCTGGTGATATTGGTTTTCGGAAAGCGGATTTTGCCAAGATCGGGCTTCCAGTTTGGATTAATGGAGTTTGCTGGCGAAGGGCTACCCCCACCCGTCGGGTCTTTAGTTGAGCCCTCAATTTTTTTAGTCGTCGGATCATAGGTCCAGTAATCAGAGGCGCAAGTGTTTTCATCTTGAATCACATGGTAGACCGCGACTTGGTAAGTTTTTTTGGTCGTCGGTAACTTCTCGACATAGGGAGATTTAACTAAGTATGGTTGATGGGGCGACCAGGTATCTTCCCCTTCAGCTTTTGTAGTTAGCTGGATCCTCTCGTCTTTGTTTAAGGTATAATTCTTGACCTCATAGTTAATCTGGATATTAGCGCCGTCGACTTTGCCGGTGGCGGTGATGGTGCAGGCAGATTTAGTGACGGTTTCGCCTTTGATACTTGTCAGCCAAGCGGTCGCCTTATCGTAATGGCCGTTGTTATACATGGTGTTGAGATAAGCAAAAGCGCTAGTTTGTCCCTCGGGAAGATACTTGTTTAAACGATTATTTAAGCCGGCATCAAAGCCTTCCTGAAACATAATTTTTTGAAGGGTTTCATCTTTGTTGGTGTCGCCCAATCGGGCAAAGGTATTTAGGATTTCTCCGGTGACTGCTACCTCGTTTGGATATGCGCCTTCCTGCCCATAGAGATACTTAGCAGCCAGATATTCTGTCATCCCTTCTTCGACGAGATTTCTACTTTTGGTTTCGCGGCGAACCACAAATCCATGAATCATTTCATGGCCGATGACAACATGTGAGTTATTCATACCGCCATTAAAAATCGTGTCTTTGAGGGTGATTCGGTTGATCAGATCATATTCACCATCAACATTTGCAGCAAATTCTTCCGGCCAATGATGAGACATACACCAATTTTTCATATCAGCGCTGTTAAGGACCCAAATTTGGTTGAATTTAGGCGTGCCGAGATACTTCGGCATTCTCTCATGCATGGCTTTATAGACTTCGTCCGTTTCTTCTTTAATAGAATTCACAGTGTAAGGTACCCCACCTCCGACATTGACGGTATAAGTAGTTGCCGCCGCAACGGAAAGATTTTTATGGAAAAATTGAAAATAAATTAAGGTCCCGCTGCCAACGACCAAAAACATTACCAACAAAGCGGCTAAGCGACGATTGTAACTAAGCCAGCGTTTTACCATATAAACCCTCTCCTAAATATTTTATTGGCCTGCGGTTAGTTTTTCTAAAAGCGCTGTCACTTCAGCGGCGGCGCCGTCAATGGCGGTTTGCGGCTTTTGACCATCCAAAACCTGATCAACAGCGGTTTTAAAGATTTTATCAACGGCGGCTGGATCCGGATTAAACCAACTGGCGGCGATTTTATTTTGAATATCCGCCCAATCAGTCGAGCCCTCAGTTTGAATTTTTAATGCTGAATTGACCCCAACCTTGTTAAGATATTTTGGCAAGATTTCAGGGTTGGTAAGCGAAAGAATAAAGCTCCAAGCTTTGTCTTGATTCTGGCTCGATTTGGGCACCGTAAAAACTTGGTAATAAGCTAAATCAAGCGGTTTGGTGGTGTCTTTGATTTGGGGCAAACCGGCGAGGCCCGGTTCGTAGCCAAGATCGGTTTTAATTTTATTCATCTCCTGTTTATAGCCAATCATCATCGCCACTTTTTCTTTAACGAAAGCTTGATAGGCGCTTTTTTCTGATCTATCCCAAGTGAAATTGGGGCTATCCTTTTTTGAGAAGGAAGCGTAATAATCTAACGCCTTGGTGCCAGGGTAAGCCATGTCGTTAATTGAGTTTTTAGCGGTGTGAAAAATCGCGTTTTTATTATCCTCTGAAGTCATCTGGGCACCATATTGCAACATTAAAGCAGTGAGAATATCGCTGGCGTGTTCAATGCCGCTCGAGCCCAAGCCAACCGTGTTCGCCCCATAGAGTTTAACCATACTTTCTAAATCCGCCCAGGTCTTTGGTGGGGTTGTTAAAATCTTACTGACATTGGCGGGATCGGCGTTTGGATGATCTTTAATATAATCTTGGAACTTCTGGTTAAGTAAATTAGGGTTGTAATATAGAGAAAGGCTGTCAACGAAAATTGGCATGCCCAAAACTTGATCGTCCTTAATGCCATCGTTGGCAACGACTGATAAGTAGTCATCCTTGAAAACCTCAGCATTGGTTTTCTTTTTCTTGCTATCCAGCTTCCAATCCTTTAACGCCGCCAATTTGCCATTATGTTTGGCCATCCAGGTTGACGGGATAACCCAAATGTCTGGGCCTTTACCGGCGGCAATGGCGTTGATTGACTCGACCTCGTAATTAGCCGGGTTCTTCTTTTCATAAATTACCTTGATATCTGGGTTGAGGTCTTCGAATTTCGCAATGTATTCAGCAAGATTTTCCTCGTCGTCAAAAGAATCCCAAATTACCAACTGGTTGCTCGCCGAGGCAGTTGGTCCGGGCTTAGTACTTTTCCTGCCCAAAATTAAAAAGAGGACTAAGGCAATGATAAAAACAACGATTAACGTGCCTAAGATGATTATTTTTTTGTCTACACCCCCCTGCGGCATTTTCCCTCCTTATGAGAATTTATTCCAAAATTTCTTTAAGATATTTTTTAAAATCTTCTTTAATCTCGTCGCGTTTTAGAGCAAAATCGACATTAGCTTTGAGATAAGTCAGACGGCTGCCAGCATCATAATATTTACCGTTTTCGATCTCACAGGTATAAATTTTATGGTTTTTTCTTAAAGCATTGATGGCGTCAACCAGCCAGATTTCTCCGCCCTTGCCTGGCTTAAGATTTCTGAGCGCCTCAAAAATATCAGGCGTAAGAATATACGCTCCATGGGTGGCTAAATCAGAAGGAGCTTGTTCTGGTTTGGGCTTTTCGACAATTTCCTCGATTTCATAGACCTTACCTTCTACCGGTTTGATTTTGGCGATGCCATATTTCGATAATTCTTCCTTGGCGACTTTCACGCCCGAGATAACAATGTCGTTGTATTGATTATAAACATCGATCATCTGCTTAAGCCGCGGCGGTTCAGCATAGATAAATTCGTCGCCCCAGAGCACGGCAAAGGGCTCATTGCCAATAATCGGCTCGGCATTTAACACCGGCGTGCCATTGCCGTAATTGCCTTTTTGGCGAATGTAAATAAAATTTGCCATCCGGGCAATCTTGCGGATTTCTTCAAGCTGTTCGGTTTTACCACATCTTTCTAAATAATTTTCCAGCTCAATAGAATGGTCAAAATGGTCCTCAATCGCCCTCTTGTTGTAGCCGGTGACAATAATAATATCCTCAATGCCAGAGGCGACGGCTTCTTCGACCACATATTGGATAATCGGCTTGTCGATGATCGGCAGCATTTCTTTCGGGCTGGCCTTGGTCATCGGTAAAAATCTTGTACCGTAACCTGCCGCCGGAATGACTGCTTTACGAATTTTCATTTTGGCTTAATCCTCAGAAGTTATTTGAATGGTTTTTGCCTTAGTTCTTTCTTGTTTAGGAATAGTGATTGTCAATATCCCACCCTTTAAGGAAGCCTGGGCTTTTTCGCCTACCACCTCAACCGGCATAATATATGAACGAGAAAAAGGTCCCCAATAACACTCCTGACAAAGATAGCTTTCCCTTTTGGGATCACCTTGATGTTTTCTTTCTCCCTTAATGTTAACAACCTCATCAGTAATTGATAATTCCAAATCCTCTCTCTCAACACCAGCGATCGGGGCCTTAATCACCACATCATCATCAGTTTGATAAACGTCAATCGCCAACTGCCCCTCATAGTCCTCCATCCAATCGCTTGATCTTTGGTTTTGATTTTCTTCGGTCATAATACCTCCTTTACCCTGAAGTTAAGCGTAGCGCATACTTCAGGGTTTTAAAATTAAACACCAATTAAACTTGGGATTGAAAAATATATCCGCTTAAGTTTATCTTATCTCAAATTTTAGCCGATCGTCAACCCCGATGGGAAACAAGCGGCAAAAATTTGCACAACTAATTATATTTTGTTAGGCTTTATTTGTAGCCGTTTTGGACATTGACTTTTAGCTTAAAATCAGGTATAATGTAATAAAGAATAATCTTGGGAGGGATTTTGAAAAAAATTATATATTGCTTTTTGGCCTTCGTTGTCACGCTCACTAGCGCCGGAATTTTCTATTTTTCCAATCTTAAAACCGCCTCGGCCCACGATCCCCAAAACTTGATCTCTGATGGGGAATTTGTTGCTTGGCAAACCTGGGACGCCGATGGTATTCAAAGCTTTTTGAACACTAAAGGTGGCACACGACTCCGTGCTTTTCGAGAAGGAGGATTATCAGCGGCGCAAATTATTGCCAATGCGGCCCGGATGTATGGGGTAAATCCCGTGGTAATCATCTCGACAATTCAAAAAGAAGAGAGCTTGATTGAATCCAATACCAATTTCGATTATCGCGTCCGCTGGGCGATGGGTTATGGAATTTGCGATGACTGTGATTCTAACGACCCGGCGCTCCAGCGCTATGCTGGCTTCACAAACCAGGTTTATAGCGGCACCTGGCAACTGAAAACAAACTATCTGGTTTGGGCCGCCAATGGTTCGGCTTGGAATGTCGGTAAAACAATGATGATTGATGGTCAGGCAATCAAGTTTGCTAATCGAGCCACCTCTGCTCTTTATCGTTACACACCCCATTTATCAGGCAATGAGAGTTTTAACGGGGTTTATAATCGATATAAAACCTATGTTCCCCCGGCAAGTTATGGAGCCAGATTCATAACTAAGGTTGGGCCGACCTACCTCAGGCCCGGCCAACGAGCAACCTACTATGCTTATTTTCAGAATACTGGTTCGGCCGCGTGGCTTAAGACCGGAGCCAATCCCACTCACTTAGGCAACAGCTCGCCGCAGGATCGTGACAGCAAGCTTTTTGGCGGCAATGTTCGTTGGAACCTGTTGCAGCCCGTTGTATATAGAAATATGGTCGGAGTTTTTTCCGTCACTATCACCGCGCCCCAAGAGACAGGTACTTATGTTGAAAAACTCCAGCCAGTGATGGAGCAAGTCACCTGGATTCCTGGCGCTGAGGTCACCTATAATGTCCAGGTTGGCGGCTCGCCTGTCGGTTCGGCTGGCACGATAAATAAACTCGATTTAATTAACGGCAGAACCACCCAATCGGCGAGTATTTCCGAAAACTATAACGCCCAATATGTTACTAAAGCTTATGCGCCGACAAGCTTAGTCCCCGGCCAGCGATTAACTCTGTATGTTTATTATCGCAACACCGGTAACACCACCTGGTATCGTGATGGCGCTAACCCGGCTCATCTCGGCACCAGCTCACCTCAAGACCGCTCAAGTGTTTTAACCGGCGGCAATACCCGCTGGAATATGCTTCAACCTTCAATTGCCCCCAACCAAGTCGGGATTTTCACCATCTCAATTACCGTGCCTAACCAAAAAGGTTCGTATACCGAGAAATTCCGACCGGTGATAGAGCAAAAGACCTGGATGGGTGACGAAGCAACCTATAGTTACACGATTAGATAACTTAAACCATACTATACAAAAAACCGTAGATTCACCCTGAGTAATTCGAACGGGTTGACTTTACGGTTTTTTGTAATATGCTAAAAGGCATAGAAACGAGGATAAATGAACATTGGCATTGACGTCAATTGCCTCATTTTCGAGAAGGCGGGTTTTGGCCGATACACTTATAATTTAGTCAAAAATCTATTGAAAATTGATCAAAAAAATCACTATTTTTTGTATGCCAGTTTTATTCGCAAAAAAAATGAACGGAAAAAAATCTTAACCGATCTGGTTAAAGAAACAAAATCTAAAAATGTCACGATCCGAATTATCCCTATCCCCGCGGCCTGG
>Ga0315288_10007023_pt1 | contig 14269 bp, 13 predicted proteins | sample YL17G11_20_MG_FD_203454 | JGI IMG/M metagenome (GOLD analysis project Ga0315288, IMG submission 203454) | Sediment microbial communities from Yellowstone Lake, YNP, Wyoming, USA - YL17G11_20 | ecosystem: Environmental > Aquatic > Freshwater > Lake > Sediment | place: USA: Wyoming | collected... | reverse complement strand
CGCCGGTGATACCGTCTGGTTGAAGGATGCTGTCGTGCCAGCCACGGTGCTCTCAGTGTTTGAAGAACGCGGACTTGTCGAAGTCCAGGCCGGGAAGGTAAAGATGACCCTCAGGCTGGACAGCGTGGAAAAGAGGATGCAGGCAAAGGGGGAAGTGAAGACAGGCGGCATCCTGATAAGGAGAGATATGCACAAGCCCAGGGTCCCTCTTGAGCTTGACCTGCGGGGAAAGAGGGCCGAGGAGGTCGAGCCGCTGCTGGACGGCTACCTAAACGGCGCGTCTTTGGGTGGCTTGAGCCGCGTCCGCATCATTCACGGTATCGGCACCGGCACCGTGCGTCAGATTGTCAGGGAAGCTCTGGCCTCTCATCCCCTGGTCACGTCTTTCCAGCCCGGGGAGCAGGGTGAAGGTGGCGACGGCGTCACCATAGTCAGCATGTAGCCAGGGTATTTCGTCAAACGGAGGCGCAAAGAGCATTTTGTAATGTCATTCTGAGGAGTCCCGTTCGAATCGGGAGGACGAAGAATCTCACAAATTCTTCGCTGCGCTCAGAATGACAAAGGGACGTTATTAGACAATCTCGGAGTAACGTTATGTTTATATCAAAGAGGTCCCATCTCGGCAGGTTGAAGATGCTCGACTTTCTGGACGAGCTGGCTTTGACTGAAAACAAAGCAATATCGTTATATGTCCCACAAGGGACGACTCAAGACAGGGTTGAGAATCTGCTGGGGAAGGTGTTTGCCGCAGGTGCCATACCGCCAGGCATGGCTGAGGCTGCTGCAGACTCAAGAACAGGAGCGGCGTTTTTCTGGAGCCCGCCGCGAATGCACCTGGTCTTGCCCCCGTTCCCGATTGACGAAGAATACATGACCAGCGGCTACGACGTTGAGCCCTTGCGCTCCCTCCTCAGCCATGACTTCCTCATCGCTCTGGTCCTCGTCCGCCTGGGAGCATACAGCATTGGCATCTGCCGGGGCCCAGAGCTCATAGACAGTAAGACGGGGACAGGCCTGGTGCACGCCCGCCATAAAAAGGGAGGCTCTTCCCAGGCGCGGTTTGCACGACACCGGGAAAAGCAGATAGAGCAGTTTCTGATCCGGGTTTGCGGTCATGCGCGGGAGCATGTCGGGCCCTACGCGCGGTCGCTGGACTATCTGGTCTACGGCGGAGCCAGGACTACCATCCTCTTACTGCGTAAACGGTGCCCGTTCCTGAGCCAGTTTGACGACCGCATCCTGCGCATGCTGCTGGATATACCTGATCCACGCATGGCGGTCCTGGAAAAAGCCGTCAGCACCGTCTGGTCAACCGATGTTATCGAATGGCGCGATGATGACTCTCAACAGGCATTCTAAGGACACCATACCGGTAGGCCTGCTACAAATAAGGCATTATGTCCCTAGAATACCCCTGGTGGGTTTCACCCCCCGACAAGTCCGGTTTCTACTTTTTGGCTTCGGCTATTATACTTTGTTTTGTTGGTGTTTTTAACAGGAGCAGTAACCTCCCGTGTCACTGCGAGCCCGTCCTCCATCCCACTGTCATTGCGGTGAGCCGAAGCCCTGAGCATAGCGAAGGGGAAGCGTGGCAATCTCATTAGCGCTGACTCCTGACTCCTGACTCCTGACTCCGGACTACTGTTCTTAACCGGAGCACCTGCCCGCCGAACAGATTCTCTGGCAGGCGGGTCTGCCTGAAGCCCAAGGATACCGCGCCTGCCTCAACTTCTTGCTGAATCGTGTATGGTCCGACACCCTACCTATTGACATTAGTCAATGAAGGATTTAATCTGAGTACGGAAATCTCTCTTGGTACCAACTGAAGGAGACTACTTGAAGACTACAAGGCTATTTTTCATCCGCTATCCGGGGGGAAAACAAAGGATGGGTAACTGCATAATGCCTTATCTACCGAGAAAAGCGTCGATCAGAGGAAGATTTGTCGAACCCTTCCTTGGTGGGGGCGCGGTCTTCTTTCTACTCAAGCCGGAACGTGCGCTTTTAGCGGACCTGAACGAAGAGCTTATTACCTTATATCGCGGTATTAAGCTGTTCCCCAAAAAGGTCTGGAAAATATTTAACAGTTTTCCACTCACTAAAGAGGCATACTACCAGATTCGTGACGCAGAAACGGACAAGACCGACATAGCATTTATGGCTGCAAGAACGCTTTACTTGAACAGGACCTGTTTCAAGGGAATGTGGAGGCATAATTCTAATGGGCAATTTAATGTTGGATATGGAGGGCAAGCAAGGCGTTGGGTGATCAGCGAAGATTCATTAGTTGAAGTATGCAATCGTTTATGCGCCGCCGATTTGACATGCAGCGACTTCCAACCAATCATAGACACGTGCGTAACAGGCGATTTCATATTTGCTGACCCACCTTACCGTCCGGGAGAGCGAGAGCTTTTGCACGCGCATTACGTATATGACAAGTTCAGCTTCGAAGAGCACGGGAGATTGGCGCATGCATTGCAGAAAGCTACCAGGAGGGGCGTTCAATGGGCTCTGACAATTTCCTCACATCCTGATATTTTACAATTATACAAGGGAAAACGTATCATTCCATTTAGTAAAGGCACCGGCAAAAGTCCTGGAATACTTACTGAGACTCCGGGAGAAGTGCTATTATGTAATTATGGGGAGGTGTACGATGAAGGAATTCTTTGATAAATCTGCTATGCAAAACCATCCCCTACGTATACTACACACGTTTCTTGAGCGGGAGAAAGCGAACGAACTGGCCAGGAAATATGGGGATATGCGATTCGTAGGGTATGTGCTAGACATTGGATATGACACAGTAACAATAATCACTTCAGACCCATACAAGCTTGCGGTTGGCGGGGTGCCTCGCAACTCACTGCTAATAATGGTCCCTGCAAATTATGATAAATTGCCTCCTCATTTTACGCTCCTCCGAGTGCTGGAAGCAGCACCCACGCCTCTGTCTAAGGAAGTCCAGCAGACGTATTTTGAGTTACAGAAGAAATCCATGCCCGAACTGGACGTCTTCACCCAAAGTGAGCTTCAATGGGGAGCACTCAAAACGGGGGTTCTAGGTATGTTTTATCCTTGCCCGGACGAGGGAAAACTCGATGGAGTGGAGTTCTCAGGTGACTTGAACAATTTTGTGAGCGCACACAAATACCTCGTATATTCACCGAATGAGGAACTGCTAGATCTCATAACCAATTCTATGGTGCCTAGTGAGAACCAATTCATAATTGGTGACTTGCGTCTGACCGAGTGCAGGTTGCCTTTGCCTGACAAGACGCAGCCAAAGGTGCCAGTTTTGCTTTCGACCAAAGACTTCATGGGAACACGTACTGCGATGTTCGGGAAGACACGCTTAGGGAAAAGCAACGTTGTCAAGCTAATCGCGCAGAGCCTGATTGAAACGACTAAGGGTGCAAATAATGTCGGCCAGTTAATCCTCGATATCAATGGAGAGTATGCCAACGATAACCCTCAGGACAACAGCAGTTCACTGAAAAGTGCCTATCCTGGTCGCTGCGAGGTGTACGCACTCACAAAAAAGCAGAATACTGAGTCCAAGCCCCTTAGGCTCAACTTCTACGAAAATCCCGATAGCTCTCACAACATAATAGCCACATTGTTAAAGGAAGCGGGGAAGGATGCCTCCATATACATCACGAGCTTTCTCTCAGTGGATATTCCATCAATCGAATCACTTAAGGAACTCCCACCGGATGAGGAAAAGAGAGCGAGAAGGAAAATTCTAATGTATTGGGCTATTCTACACCGGGCTGGGTACCCAGCCACCGTAGCGAAGCTTAAGGGACTGATGAACATCGACCCACAGATCAACCAGAATGTACGATGTTCAGTCTATGGCGTAGATGCTGTCGGTAAATGTCCGACGGTAAACTCGCTGGATGCTTTGGCAGATGAGTTTGAGAAATGTACTGAGGCGGACCGTAACAACAGGTTAAAATCGTCATCCGGAAAAGACTTATTTGATCCAGATGACCGTGCCATTCTTGGATTTTTACGGCCGGTCTCCCTGACAAGTGCAGGCCCTAAAGTTATCCAGGGTTTTCGGAAATACCATGACCCTAACGCAGGAGACTTTGTAGAAGAAATCATTAAGTTCTTGGAAGATGGGACAACGGTCATAATTGATCTCGGCAATGCTCCTCCGGAGGTGACAAACTATTTCTCGGTTCATCTCTCCAAAGCCATCTTCCACAACCAGGTGGACAAATTCTCAAACGACAAATTGGGCAATCATTATTTGCAGCTATATTTTGAAGAGGCACATAATCTGTTTCCCTCCAAAGAGCAAGATGAAGTAGATATCTATCGACGCATAGCCAAGGAGGGGGCGAAGTACCATATAGGTATGGTTTACTCGACACAGTCACCAACTACGATAAACAAGGACCTGCTCGCTCAAACAGAAAATTTCTTCGTGGCTCACCTCTCATCTCAGGATGAGGTTAACGCGCTAGCCAGAGTCAACACGGCGTATGAGAGCCTAAAAGACGATATTTTGCAGGCGAAAACGGTTGGATACATAAGAATGTTGACTCGGTCGAATCGATTCGTTGTGTCAGTGCAGGCGAGGAAGTTTATGCCTGTTAAGCAGAAGCCGGTATGACAGCGGGGGCAAAGAAAAAATGCCTTATGTGAAAGGGGAGCGCCTCCCCGCCGAGAGAGCAAGCAGCTTAGGGCATCTTGAAGTGCTAAAAAGTGAGCTGGTCAATAAGCTCGTCAAGAATTTTGAGAGTCAGGAGTTGGCTACGGTTCCTGACAATTCGTACTGGGAACCGATACCGTCAGGAGACAAGCCACTTGCCCTGATATTCGGCGTTGACGGCTCAATGCAGCCCATTGAGTCCGAACTGCCGCCCTATAAAAGGCTTGCCTTCGTAAAGACCGCGCTGCTTAGACTTGACCAGTACGCCCTCTCAAAAATAGACAAAGACTCTCCTCACCCGCTTGCCGTGAGGGATATCCTTGCTGGCTCGGCATTATATCATGCCACTGTCTTTCCATTGAAGCATGTGTCTATTTCAGGATTGAGCACGTATCACGCAATTCGCCAAGTCATCTTCGACTCATTGAAGGATGCCTCGCTGAACGCTGAGCCTATAGAGACTCTTAAGTGGATTGCCTATGAGAAATGGGATGGGAAGCAAAAGGAATTGCCCCTTTTCGAATGCCCCCATTGTGAGGAGACAGTAGCGACCCTTCCCTACGATGCTGAGACGGGACAATGCCCAAAGTGCAAAGGGCATCTTTTCCTAACAGATATGCTTGGTTTTCACCAGGAGATGGCGCCAGATTCGGCACCGGATACCATAGCAACATCTTATATGAGCATTCATGAAGTTCTGTTGTTGTTCACAGGGATTCGCTACTATTGGGAGCATAAGAGGGGAGTCTTGGCCAGGTGTCTTTTCGTTAAGGATGGGCCTCTCTCAATCAGGGCCCAATATTCCAAACTAGTTAACCCGATTCGCCGATTTTTGGCTCATGCTAGGAATCAGGAGTGTAACATACACATAATTGGACAAGAGAAAACCGGCAGATTTTGTGACCATTTAGATGGCATCGCTAGGCGGGCCCCTCCGGGACATATCTTTATACCGGGAGACCGATACATAAAGTTGGAAGTGCAGTGCAGGCCTGATACGGGAGCTCCCTATGGAATATATACCAATTTTGGTGCCAAGGTTTTCGTCAAAATCAGCGATTTGCATTACATGGTTCTAAACATCCCTACTGGCGAGTACATTCAGAACCCAAAGATTTCCAATCTCATCGGCGCCGACAGAATCTTCGCCACTCTACCGACCATCCTCAGCAGTCGGCACGAGGGTGGACTGCTGCCCATTGAGCTGGCTCATGGTATAGCGTCTCTTTCAACTTATCCTTCGGCCCAGATACTGAAACTGTTCAGCGACTCAAAATCAACTTGATGGTCTGCGTGGCATCTAAGCAAATACCCAATCAACAAAGGAAGCGGATAAAAAGACTATGAGCCTTACCCATTTTGTTAGTCTACCGGAAATTCGTCAGGAACTAGAAAAACAGTTTACCATGCCCTCTTTGAAGACTCCAGATAATATCCGAGTGCAGCCTAAGACTAAAAGTTATGGGCTTACCGGCACTGCATTTGATTACTTGTTCAGGTTCAAACTGAGAAGGCTGAATCCTAGTGCTTTGACAAAGCGCTGGGTTGCAGAGACAGCATTAAATTCCCTTCCTCAGGATTATGATGATGAGGAATTAAAGGCAGAGAGCAAAGCAAAGGGTATCCCAGTAGACGCATTGAAAGAAATGATCGACTTAGGGATAAAGAAGCAACCCAGTTCATTAAAAGCAAGGGTAGAAAGACTTATCACGGAAGCGAAACAAATATATGATGAGTACATCCGGTCCGGGATAATGAATGATGAAGTAATACGTGCTACAGTGCATTTGGCCCAGATAGACCCACTCTACAGAGCTAGCTATCCGGATCCTAACCTAGGTCAAGTAGATAATCTAGTTATCCAAGAATTGAGAGAGTTGATAGAAATCGTTAATGATGAGGCATTTATTGCTAGAGACCACTGTCTACTCAATCCCACGTTCGGCGACGCTTCACATGAGGTTGGTGGTGCAGATGCAGATTTCATTATTGATGGTTGTATAGTAGATATAAAGACTACACAATCGGCAAAATTTACAGGAAACCAATTTAACCAGTTAATAGGGTATCATATTTTGCATGATATCGGGGGAATTGATGGAGACTACAGCCTGACTATTACGACTTTAGGAGTTTATTACTCAAGATATGGCGAGTTGTGCACATTTCCTGTAGAACCTCTCATTGGAAGAGGATATTCCTCATTTGTTAAGTGGTTTAGGGAGAAGATGAAGGAGACATATCCAGAGTAAGAAACGAATTCTAGGGACACCATACCAATCAGGCTTACTACAAATCGGGTATTATGTCCCCAGAATGCACCCGCTTGGATTCTAAGGCGAACAAATGTTGGAGGTGACAAATGGCAGAAACAAAGATTCTAGGTTATGACGCAGCCATAGATACGGAGTGGCAGCCTCTATCAGAACAGCACGCAGCCTATTTAAGGCAAATTGACAAATATGTCGCCGAATTATCCAAGGGCAATAGGAATGTTCCACGTATCGCAGTGGTTGGAGCATATGGCCAGGGCAAAACACAGCTACTGTTTCACATCATGAAGCTCGTGTTCAAGAACGGCGGAATTGCGATATATACCCATGCCGACCGTATTCTAAGTCTCATAGATAACAAGGTAGGTCAAGGATGTACGATTTTGCCTTCTGATTTGCCAGGCTTACTGAGCAGTGCAATAACGGATGACCTTCAGAATCTTGGTAATCCGAGCAAGATTACACTACTTACTGTCCCAGAAGTGCTTCGCTATGTCAGTAGCCAAATTTCAAATTGTCCCCCGAATCCGTATCAAGTTCTCCTTATAGATGAGGTTGAGCAGGCCTACGAGCTTCTTCAGCAAAGAATTATGACAAGCGATAGAAATCCCATTCGTAGTTTGCTTGATTCAAGAGAAGTATACACTGTCCTTGCTTTCGCACCACGGTCCATCTACGAGTACAAACTGGGTGCCACATTGGGCGAAGGCGAAGCAGAAAGAAGTAGGTTCGAGACATTCTATTTACCTCCTGTAACTTCTCAACAAATGAAGAATTTTCTAAATATTCCGAAAAAGGGGTTCGCAAACTTCCTTTGGTGGATGGGAAGGGGAAGAGCAAGGTTCCTTATTAAAGCTTTTCAACAAAGTCAGGTTTACTCCATCAAGGACCAACGTGGTTTTCAATCGTTTGTTGAAGCTATGGGAAGGATTAGCGGTGTACCTTGCTTTGATTTGGACGCGCTGATGGATAAAAGCGGGAGGTTTACAGGAAACTGGAAGGAGATTTTTAGCCTCATTCCTTTTAGTATAAAAGAGTATAAAGAACGCGCTCTGCTGTTTAGGCTCGATGAGGATTTCGATAAGAAGGCGATTGAATTTTATGGAAAGCTTGGCTTTACTGGAAGTCATTCTATGACGCTTTCGGCTTATCTGCGTCTGCTCCTTGATGCGGTGTCAGGAGATGATAAAGAGGCAGTAATCAAGAAAAAGGATAGCTTGGCGATAATAAGAGCTACTTATGAGCTTGCTTTGGAACACACCCACGACGAAAAACTAATTGGTGAGCTGCAGAAAAGGCTGGATGATTTACAAGCACAATCGGACCTCAAGTATAGTCTCCCCGATATGATGGAGGAGGCTGGAATAATCGAAAGCGTCAAACCGGATAAGCTTATTCCTTTTGACTTTGATAGGTTACTTGAGTTTTTCCCATTTCCCTTGTCTTCACCTCAGCTACCAGATGCCACCAAAGAAGATGTAGAGAAGTGGCTTAGTAACGTATCTGACCTCCCACTCGCAGAGGATGAGGAATCTTCGGTAATAGTCTTGTTTTTCAAAGACCTGGAACACTTGAGACGCTTTTGCGAAAATGAGAAACACGCCTTTGTTGAAAAAGTGCTTTCAGAAAAGAAACGAACCACAGTCTTCCTTATGAGAGGTGAGATTATTTCTAAGGACCTGCCAGCCTTAGTTCGATGGTTGAAGAATCAAGGCAGGCTCCAAATAGAAAGACTAAGGCCTTCATTACTTGCAGATTTCCTGGCTAACGCGCTTTACCTAGTCACTCCTGACTTTAGGCAGCCGAGGATGTCACTGAGAAAAGAACTATCATCGCTTGAGAGAAGATTCGAAGAGAAAAACGATAGAGCAACTGTTGGCAAGGTTGTTAGATATCTAGGCGCTCTTAACGAACTCATATCTGCGCTTCCTGGAGAGTTTACAGCGGCAATGAGGAATTTTACCTACGAGCGAAAAGGGGTCGCTTTCGAGGGTGAATTCGTGAAACAACGGGGGACAGAAGCGTTCCCCTATCCACTTATATTGGCATTCTTCGGTGAAGACACGGAGGGACTTAGAGCATTGGCCCAGGTAAGAAGTCTTGTAGAACGGGCAGGGAAGCCACTCTTAAATTTTCTACCGGAAAAGGGAGGATATCGGACTTCGATAAGTTTTCTTCCAACCACCGACCGGAAAGGGGTCCCCAGACAAAGCGATTCAGTTGAAGCCATACGGAATCAATATAAAGACAAAACGGATGACCTTGGAGAGTTAGAAAGGCTCGTAACAAAAGAGGAAATATCATACTTGGTTGAGGATGAACTAACAAAATACTTTTTACAGTCGTATCATGATTCACAGAAATTCAGAGCCATTACCCCCGGTGAAAAGGACACAATTTGCGAGTACTTACAGAATGCCCTAGAAACGCAAAGAAAAATACTTGAACAAGAACGCAATCTCAAACTAGCTATTGGAATGGGGTTCGAGGCCTCTCTGAAATTTTCTACGGAGCAAGAACAAGCGATTCGCGACTTGAGAGAAATGATTGAGAAAGCAGACAAATGGCGGTCTGTCATCTACCAGAGAGTATTCTTTACATTTGCGGAGCAATTAGCTACTGGTGTCAAGGAAAAAGCGGATGAATTTTGGAAAACCCTAAACAACTTGCCACCTGAGGAGTATCGAGAGTTGGTTGGTTTAGCCCAACTTCTTTCTTTCCCTGACCAAATGTCAGAGGGATTATTCAAGTACATAGCCATATCAAGAGATAAAGTGAGCAACGAAATTAAGAAGAAAAAAGCTGAGATTGAAAAAGATGTTCAAGGTGCAAACATAGATGGCTTGGAACCTCAGAATGTGAGAACCGTACATGAATACTACGAAGACCTCACTAGCTTGAAGGTTAACCTAGAAAAAGCCAATGCGGAATTGACTGCAATCGAAGAAATACTAAACGAATATAGACAAATACGGAGGGATTAGCGTGGCAATAGACGTATTTCGAGTAGTAGAGGAAAGGGCAGACGCACTACCGGAGCAAGGAATTCGCTTTAAGACTCTCATGGAGAGAGCAATTGCTTCTCAAGAAAAGGGACAATCAATTTCGCTCCCGGAGTTCCAAGCTTTTGGATGGAGTAAATTTGATGAATTTTTGGACAGATTCGAAGAATCCCTAAACAGTCCGCTCCTTGAGAAAGTACGTTCTATTCTTGAGACCGCAGGCGTAATTTTGAATCCTGAAATGATAGCGCGATTGAAAATAGGGCTTGTGGTTAGGGGTGAACAGCTTTTAGAAATCACCAGTGCCACAACCGGCGAGTTGAACAAAATAGATAATGCAGAGACAAAGGAGAAAGCAAGGCAAGGAATTGTAAAACACATAGAGGAAAGTAAATGGGATAATCTGATTACTGGCGTTAGCGGATGGCGCGAGCTCGAGAAGCGACTATTTGATATTATAAAAGGCAAGGGCAATAAGTCACATCTGTATAATGTTGTGTTCGATTTGACTTTGCAGGAAGGACCTACATCTAAACTAGCTCAAACACTTCGGAGTTTGGAAGACACAGCATTTGCCCTCGGGGGCAAGACCTTGAAACAACAGATAAAGTTTGAGTCATCGGATAACCCAGCAAACCCATTAGCTGATATTGAAGCCAAATTGAGCAGAATAGCACAAGGGAAAGAAAAGGCGAGACAAATCCTTGGAGAAGACATCCCCTTGGATAGTGTAGTTAAAAAAGGCATCACGTTGAAAGGCATTATCGAGGTTCTGGACGAGGAATATATTAGGCTGAGTCAGCTCTTCGATTCGGAAAGGCGACGAGCTAGCGAACTGTTAATAAAACATAATAATCTGGCAACCCTCCTCGGAGAACCTTCCCGTTCATTACCATCCGATTTAAATATAACGAAACTGAGAATATTTATCGGAGAGCTGGGGAAAAGCATAGATATCCTCTCTGACCAGCTCGAAAAAAGCCTGTCACCCGATTCTAGGTTGTTCATAGAGAACATACTTGAAGGCAGATTACCCGACTTAAATAAACAACGAATTTTCTCTGTTCTTCAGGAGCTATTAAGCAAGGGGTTTTCATTTGAAGTCAAGCTAAGGGGGTAGACAGTGGAAAAGGACGAGCTTAAACTTAGTCGAATTTTAAGTCGCTTGGAAAGTGAAAGTGAATTTGTCTTTCCTGGGGGTAAGGGCAATATCCATATAAAATATGTCAACTATTCAGCTGGAGGAAGCGGGTGCCCAGATTCCCTGCTATTACTAAGGGTTTCTCTCCCGGTATTAGGCCGCATTGTTTCAGTACAAGCTCCGATTCTCATAGAAGCCGAAAAGGCTGGAATCGATGCGGCAAAGCGGGATTTAGACAAGTTTTGCGAACGTTCCAGTAAAGGAACTATGGAGGGTGGCGATAGTTCCTTTCTCGAGATTCCAATGTTGGTAAGTACTCAATCATCTTCGCGACGGCAAAAAGAAGAAACTCGAACAGTAAAGGTGAGGTTCAATATCCAGGAAACCACAATCTAGGCACAAAAGTGGGTTGCGAAGAATTCCAGGGACGCCATACCAATCAGGCCTGCTACAAATCAGGCATTATGTTCCCGGAATACCCGGACATGTGCCAACTACATGGCTTTTCGGCACATTGAGTTTTGTGGTATCCTGTTGTGGATGATTTGATGTCTGCTTGACACTATATCCCGGTATGGTCTAATCTTGTTGTTACGAGTGTTGAGACATCACTGGTAAGGAAAACTGAAAATGAAACTGGTGAAAATAACGTGCGATATCAGATACCTGGAGAGAATCAAGCTGTTTGTTGGATACGAGGCAATCCATAAGGATATGCTCAAAAAAGAACTTGAAAAGGCGGGGATGTGGCTCACACCAGGCTTACGAATCGACGATAAAGAGAACAAGAGAGCGATGCTTGTGGACCCCTTCCACAGCGTTATTGATATTGAACAGCCTCCAAATGTAGGTTTTTGCAGAGACTCGGTGCTTCGGTTCTTCAAGTCTGTTGATGAGAGACTTGGCATACCACAAGTTGCCAGGTATGGACTTCGCTCTACTTGGATTCAGGAATCCAGCGGTAGCTTTCGAGATCTCGTTGACAAGTACAAGCAGCGTATTTTGGGTAGTTCGACTTTAGTTGAAAAAGCCGACGACGTCGGTGCTGTTTTCGATTACTACATCGATGGGGGTCAAAAACTTACGATGACTGTTGGGCCGATGGAGTTTGAGCAACTGAAGAGCCAGTTTCTCAGCTTTGAAACTAAACCATTTCCATTGCCATTCTTGTATGTCGACGTTGACCTAGGGGACACTACAACAAAACAATTCTCTGTACAGAAGCTGAGTAATTTCTTCGATATAGCTGTCAGCGAAGGTGAAAGACTCGCAAATGAGGCGATTACTCAAATAGGAGTCAGCCAATGAGCATAGGTACATTAGTCCGCACACTCGGGTTAGCAGAGAAATTGTTACCTGACAGGACACTGGATTGTATGTCCAGAGAAATCTCATCACCTGAAGAACAAATAGGCGAGCAAATGTTGGAACCTAGATTTGGCCCAGAGCTAGACTTAAAGACTACGACGCATAATATGTATGTTGCTACTGCTGCGTATTTTAATCGTATTCTTTGCCGGCATGCATCTGGCACGGCTCTCGACGATTGGGATATCGTTCCAATTGGAATTCGCGCGGCCGTTTCCAATGTGTGGGACAAACCCAAGCTTAGGAAACTTATGGCAGAGCCCTTGGGTACGCCGATAGAACTAACGATGGAAGAGGCGGATGAGATAATTCGTCTTGCGTTTGGAAGACGTGCCGACTTGCCTGCTGGTAAAGAATTGGTGAAAGAAGTGCGTGAACTGCTCGGCCATTCCTTGATGGAGCGACTGGGGAAGATTGACTAATATTCAATGAGTGACCTTTACGACACGTCCGTCTTCATAGATTACTGGAAAGGAGATACTGCTGCGTTTACTCTCATAGATTCCGCTAGGCGCCAACCACAGTCGGCGTCCTACAGTCCCCTTTCTGCTACGGAGCTATGGCAGTATCCCCGATTAGGTCGCCAAGAAGAAATCGAGTACGTTGCCTTGACGCGTTACTTCCTTCAAGAAGCTCAACTAACTACGACAGCCGCAATGAAAGCTGGGCAGCTGCTGAGAGCCTATAGCAGGAATCAACGCAGGAAACTTGTGGCTGACGCCCTAATTGCGGCAACAGCAGAGGAAAGAGGAGAACGGGTTGTCAGCAGGAATGATCGGGATTTTCGTAAGTTCTACAGTAATGTCGCATCTTACTAGCCGGTTAAAATTTGACATTCTGATGAACCGTGTGATGTCTCGAATTATCATTGAACAAAACTGACATTTGTGCAATTGGACAGACAGGTTCGATTTAATCTTCTAGCGTAGTGTTCAGCGGCAAAGGGCGGGTGCAGTGCGCCGTGACCATCCTTGTCTACCCACTGGGCCCGCCGGTTACAGGAGTTCCAGGGACACCATACCAATTAGGCCTACTACGAATTAGGTATTACTCCCCCAGAATACCGTATGCGCATAGCGAAAGGAGCTAGTATATGAAAGGCAACAGAGTCATTGCATCTGCAAGGCTGGCGTATGAACAACACTGGCGGGCTACCTCAGACGAGAGTACAGGAGACAGACAGGCAACTAGGGTTACAAAATCTTGGCAAAAAGAGGTGGGCTCGAACTACGTACGGTGCGAGGTGCCTATCAAGGAAGGTCTGAAGGAGAAGATAGACCTCATTGACCACTCTGCCAACATGGCATACGAAATGAAAGTCTCTGGCAAGAATCCGCACCACGAGTTCTACAGAGACATTTTCAAAGTCATTGTCTACAATCAACACCACACTAAGAAACTAGAAGGGTTGGTGTTCATTACCGAACAAGATGGCGCGGATAAGCTGAACAAAGGATTGGGGAAAGCTGTGCAGGAACTACTTGCCCGGCATAAATTAGACATTGCTGTGAAAGGAATCTAACGAATTTGAGGACACCATACCAACCAGGCCTGCCACAAATCAGGCGCTATGCCCTCCGGAATACACGAGATTCTGAAGAGCTGAAGGAAATTCAAATGTCTCTTGAGAACCTGGTTTGACAATCGAACACAATTTGTATACAATAGAACATAAATTGTGTTCAACTGAATCGATGCTGGAATACTTCATAACCTCAAAGACGAAGCGCAGCCTACTCAAGCTGTTCTTCACCAACCCTGACAGACCTTTCTATACCAGGGAGATAGCGAAGATTACCGGTGAGCCTCTAAATGC
>Ga0315288_10007017_pt1 | contig 14275 bp, 10 predicted proteins | sample YL17G11_20_MG_FD_203454 | JGI IMG/M metagenome (GOLD analysis project Ga0315288, IMG submission 203454) | Sediment microbial communities from Yellowstone Lake, YNP, Wyoming, USA - YL17G11_20 | ecosystem: Environmental > Aquatic > Freshwater > Lake > Sediment | place: USA: Wyoming | collected... | reverse complement strand
GCCTATTTTTCGTCAAGGTGGCAGGTTGAAACCGGATCCTACCTGCTGCTGGCAGGTGCAATAGTTTTTGTTTTTTTTCAGAGGCTGGTTGCAGGCAGTGAAAAACCTGTCCGTGCTTTACTTCCCGACAAACCTGATATAGAAACTGAAAAGATTAAAAACAGGCGTTATCTGATCATTTCAGCTGGCGCAGTGACTGTTCTAGCTATTATCTCATCTTTTGTACTGAGAACCCAGCTTCCGGCGCCAGGCCGGTCAGCGACCAATGCAGAAAATGGTGAACCAGCTGGTATCATTATCGAGGCAAACCTGCCCGGGGATATTAACTATCCATTTTTCAGGGGAGAAGGAAGCCGTGGAATTGCAGGCGGAACTGGTTATCCATCTGAATGGAACGGAACAGTGGGGAACAATATCAAATGGAAAATTGCTGTGCCAAAACCCGGAAAAAATTCACCGGTTATCTGGGGCGATAAGTTATTCCTTACGGGAGCTGTTGATGCCGACTGCGAAATATACTGCATCAATAAGAAAACTGGCAAAACTATATGGACCGGTTCAGGTTCAGGATTCCAGGGAGCTTCTTCAGAGGCACCTGAAACAGATGCCGAAGCAGGCATGGCTGTTCCGACAGCTGCGGTGAGTGAAAATGAAGTTTGTGCTGTTTTTGGCAATGGCAACCTTGTTTGTTTCGACCATGATGGGAAGCTTAAATGGGGGAAAAATGTGGGTGTCCCTCAAGGAACCTATGGGTATTCTTCATCCCTAGTGATTTATGAGAAATTATTACTTGTCCAGTATGACAGTCAGGACAAAATCACATTGTCCGGATATGAGCTTGGCACAGGTGAGCTGAAATGGGAAACAATCAGATCGGGGCGTCCGGTAAACTCATCACCCGTTCTTGCAAATTTTGACGGGCAACCACAATTGCTAATTAACGGAAATCCTAATATATCAGCATTTGATCCGGTTTCCGGAAAAGAGTTGTGGAGCCTTCCCGGAGTTTCCGGGGATGTTGCTCCATCTCTTGCAGTGAACAGTAAAATGGTTTTTGCTGCCCAGGATTATTTTAATGTAATTGCTTTAAAGCCTGGTAAAGCAGGTTCGACTGCATGGCAGGACAATACTTTTACTCCTGACGCTTCAAGTCCTGTTGCAAATGATAAATTTCTTTTCATTGCAACCGGCAGCGGGGATGTGGCTTGTTATGATTCGGAGAAAGGTGATACTTTGTGGTCTCACTATTTTGAGGAACCGTTTTATTCTTCTCCGGTTATAGCAGATGGCAATGTATATTTTCTTGACCGGGCCGGAACTATGCACATCGTAAAAGCTGCAGGTGAATTTCAGCTGGTTGCCGAATCACCTGTCGGAGAAAGAACTGACTGTACGCCGGCATTCTCAGAAAAAGCTATATATATCCGCACAAATGATAACCTTTATTGCATCTCAAATAATTGAAGAGACATTTATTATATATAACCTTTGCTTTTTTGTTCCTTCAGCCTGCTGAAGCTCAGTTAAATGAAAAAGAGTGGCCATTATTCCGCGGAACACCTGATCTGAGGGGAGAATCCTCATTTGAAATTACTGGCTCACCTGAGCTTTTATGGATGCTTCCGACCGGTACAACGACCAAATCATCGCCTGTAGTCAGTGAAGGATTGATCTGTTTCGGGAATGACAAGGGAACTATAATTGCAGTTTCTGAAAACGGCAAAATAAAATGGAAGTTTGAAACAGGCAGTTCAACAGAAGCCTCTCCTCTTATTTACACTGACAAAGTGATAGTAGGTTCATCCGACGGAGTCATGCGAGCTGTCAATAAATTAACAGGCAAGCTTATCTGGTCCTACAAAACAGATAACCAGATTCTTGGATCTGCCAATATCTGGATATCAGGTAAACGGGCAAGTCTGGTTTTTGGCAGCTATGACTATTATCTTCATTGCGTTGACCCGGCATCCGGTAAATTCCTCTGGAAGCTTGAAACAGGAAATTACGTAAACGGCTCACCTGCAATTTCTGACAATACGATATTATTCGGTGGCTGCGACGGGATAATAAGATTGACTGATCCGTTTACAGGAAGGGAAAAAGATACTATTCAGATAGGTGTTTACATGGCAGCCTCCCCTGCCGTTTTGAATGGAAAAGCATACATTGGAGACTATGACGGAAATTTTTATTCTGTCGATATAATAAAAGGAAAGATCCAATGGGAAATACCTGCAAATGAAGGTTCAGGCGCATACCTTGCCACTCCGGCAGCCGGAAACAACAGGATTGTGATCGGGAATGAAGATAAATATCTTTACTGTTTCGATGGTTTATCAGGAAAACAAATCTGGAAATACCGGACAAACGGCCGGGTTATTGGTTCTGCAGTTATTGGTACAACAAGCGTTCTTTTCGGCAGTAATGACGGAAATATTTACATGGTCAGCCTAAAGGATGGGAGAAAATTATGGAGTTTTAATGCCGGATCTCCTGTAAGCAGCTCTCCGGCAGTAATCCGGGACCGGTTTTATTTTCTCACAGAAGACGGAAGGTTACTTGCATTTGGTAAAAAATAAATGCCCCTAAATCCCCTGAAGGGGACTTTGATACAAGCCCCCTTTTGGGGGTTGGGGGCTAAAAGAGACAGAGGAAGCAGAGAGGAAAATAAAAATGAAAATAGTATATCTGATTACTGGATCTGGAGGATCATTCTATTGCGGGAACTGTTATCGTGATATGCTCTACGTCAGAGCTATCCGGAAAGTCCCCGGCATTAAGGCAAGTGCGATACCATTGTATCTTCCTCCAGATAAAGCCACTATAGAAAGTGGCTTCGATAAGCATGTATTTTTCGGTGCAATTTCCATGTACCTGAGAGAAAAGGTAGGATTTCTGAAAAATATGCCTGCCTTCCTGGATAAATTCTTCGATTCTGCCCTTTTCCTGAAGTTTGCGGCAAAACAAGCCGGGACCACCAGCACAGAGGGATACGAGGAGCTTACAATCAACATGATTGAAGGAGATAATGCATTCAGGAAAGAAGAAGTTGACAGGCTTGTGAAATACCTCCTTAAGGATGGGAAACCGGATATAATTCATCTGTCGAATGCTCTTATCCTGGGTATTGCCAGACAGCTGAAAAAAAGAATCGATGTAAAAATCGTCTGTTCCCTTCTGAATGAAGATGACTGGATCGATGATATGGCTGAACCTTTCCGTTCAAGGGCCTGGGAAATGATCGCTAAAGAGGCAGACCATGTAGATGTATTTGTAACCCCCAGCAATTATTATAAGAAACTGTTCAGAAGTAAAACGGGATTGATGTGTAAGAATGTAATGGTCGTTCCCCTCGGATTTGATCCGGAAATGGAGACCCTGTCCAGGAAAGAAAGAGAACCGTCAGCCATAGGGTATTTCAGCCGGGTAAATTATCACAATGGATTCGATAAGCTGGTTGATGCTTTTATAGAATTGAAAAAGAAGGATCTGATCCCGGGTCTGACACTCCATGTATGCGGTGGTTTTACAGGCAATGATAAACCATTTATTTCTCAGCAACTAAAAAAGATAAGGGAACAGAAACTGGAGAAGTCCGTAAGGATATACCCGGAATTCCAGGGTGACAGGAAAATGGAGTTTTTTGATAATGTTGATGTTATCAGTGTGCCGGTCAGAAAGTATGACGGTTATGGGTTATATTTACTTGAAGCCAATGCAGCGGGTATTCCTGCGGTACAGCCGGCAACAGGAGCATTCCCTGAAATAATTGAAAGGACAGGAGGAGGTATTGTTTACACACCCGATACTGTTTCTGATCTTGCTTCCAGCCTGGATAAGCTTTTGAAAAACAAGGAATTGTTATCCAGCCTTGGAGAGAAAGGCAGAAAAATGGTACGGCAGGAACTCTCGCTCGACAAAATGTCAGCCGGACTTTCAAAAGTCTACAATAAAGCCATTAACAATGCTCAATATAAATAAGGTTTCAAAATCCTTTCACCAGAGAGGTGTTGTTCTTAATGATCTTAACCTGACAGTAAGTGAAGGTGATTCTGTCTCTATATCAGGACCTTCCGGGTCAGGAAAAACAACTCTGCTGAATATTATCGGATTGCTCGACAGACCCGACAACGGAGAAGTCATTTTCAAAGGTATGTCAATCCTGAATTACGATCAGGAAGAATCAGCAGTTTACAGGAACAGGAACATCGGCTTTGTTTTCCAGGATCATCTTCTTCTTCCCTATCTTACCGTAAAGGAAAATATCCTGTTACCACTGCTTGCCTCAAAAACCGGAGAATCTGAATACAGACAAAAGGTTAACGAATCCTTGAAAATGATGAAAAGGACCGGCATATCGGATCTTGCAGACAAATATCCATTTCAGATCTCAGGAGGAGAAGCACAAAGAGCCACTCTAGTCAGAGCCCTTGTCAATAAACCTTCTCTTTTGCTGGCAGATGAACCGACAGGATCGCTTGATAAAAAGAATGCAGGAAATCTGGGAGACCTTCTTATACAGATGAACAGGGATTTCGGCATCACCCTGATACTGGCCACTCACTCACAGGAGCTGGCTGATAAGATGAAGATCCACTACACTCTTTCCGAAGGAAAGCTGATTCCCGGGAACAAGTAATAAGAAAGCCCGGATGAAACAAAGTCTTTCCCATATTGTCAGGAGGTCAATTTCTTATAATATAAAAGCCGCTGTTTACCAGGTTGTTATAATAATATTGCTTACTGCTGTAATAACCGGTTCATTAATGACTGGCAAGTCAGTGAGAAACAGCCTCAGGCTGACATCTATTGAAAAGCTTGGCAACACAGGGATCCATATCAGTTCGGGGATACGTTATTTTGATCAATCCCTGGTTAAAAGAATGGCCTCTGAAACCGGATTAAAATCGACCGGCGTACTCGAGCTTGACGGATACTGCCAGCATTTTACAACAGGGCTGACTGCTCCCCGCGTTAAGATATATGCAATTGAAAATGATTTCTTTTCATTTCAGGGAAATGAAGAAATCAAAATAAATAAAGGTGAAGTGGCAGTGAATGAAGGGCTTGCCAGCTACCTTGGACTAAAAGACGGGGATGAACTGATAATCCGTTTCAATACAATAAGCGATATCCCGTCTGATGCACCTTTTTCTCCCGGCAATGATGCAACAGCTTCAGTGGTGCTTAAAACAGGTTTTATTCTTAAACCTGGCAATTCGGGGAATTTCTCCCTTGCGATCAGCCAGATAACTCCGCTGAATATATTTGTTAACCGTTCGGATCTGACCGATTCAAATGGAAAGACACCTAAAATCAACAGGCTCTTATTAAAGAATCAAAAGGATATTTCTGTACAGGAAATTTACAATATTCTGTGCAAAGTGATGAAACCGGAAGATACAGGTCTCTCACTTAGGAAGGTCCCTGAAACAGGCGAATATGAAATGATATCTGACAGGATATTTATTGATCAGTCGCAGGTTGATGAGATTAAGAAACTACCGATCGCGTCTTTTCCGGTCATAACTTACCTGGCCAACAGCATAGCTAAAGGCAGCAACTCAGCCCCATATTCATTTATTTCGGCTCTTGATCCCTCTTTATATAAGGGTGTTCCTGACAGTAACGGGATTGTGATCAACAACTGGCTGGCTGAAGACCTTAATGCAGAGAAAGGAGATACTTTGGATGTAACATGGTATTCACCCGATCCGATGAACCGTCTTGAAGAAGAGAGAATGGATTTTATTGTCAGCCAGGTTGTTGAAATGAATGGTATCTGGTCCGATTCTTTATTGATGCCTGAGTTCCCAGGCATAGCGGGAAGGGAATCATGCACTGACTGGGATGCAGGTGTGGAGATCAAAATGGACCATATCCGCAGAAAAGACGAGGAGTACTGGAACAAATTCAGAGGAACTCCCAAAGCTTTTATAAACTACGAAAAAGGGAAAGAGCTCTGGGCAGGCAATTTTGGTCCGGCTACGTCAATCCGCTTTAATAAAGATGTCACTGAAGATGAGATCAGTGATAAGCTAAAGGGCTTAATCGATCCATATAAATCCGGTTTTATAATTGCTGATCTTCGTCAGGAATCAATCAAAGCAGCAAAAGAAAGTGTCGATTTCAGCACTCTTTTTCTGAGTCTTGGATTCTTTATCATTTTATCAGCACTTATTCTGCTTATCCTGGTTGTCTCAACTTTCTATGAGTCAAAGAAGGATGAAGTTACAACACTATTTTCCATTGGATTTACAAACCGTGAGATAGAAAAGCTCCTGTTTCTTGAGTCAGGTATAACTGCAGTTGCCGGAGCTGTTCCCGGAGCATTAGCCGGAGGGCTATTCAACCTGATTATAATAAATGCTCTGAACTCTGTCTGGCAGGGCGCTGTACAGACCAATACTTTAATTTCCGGTTTTGATCCCTTCTCCCTTGTTATTGGATTTGTAGTTACAGTCATTCTCATACTTGTGATCCTTAAAATAAAATCATCGAGGTTTCTGAAATACCTCAGTATGCCTGAAACCGGAAAAACAAACAGGCCTTCAACAGGAAAGAACTTATTGACCACTTTTATAATTATGGCAGTGACAATTGTGTTAATTGCTTTGTCATTTATGCTTGATGGTTATTCCACACAACTCTCCTATTCGGCAGGAGTTATGGTTTTTGCCACTTTGATCCTGATGATCCGCCAATATTACCTTGGAAAACAAAAAACAGGGATTTACAGTTTCAGGAAGAAAAATCAGATCTCAGATTCTTATTATTCATTTTATCCTTCACAGGCTCTTGCCCCTGTTCTCTTTCTTGCGGCAGGGCTATTCGCAGTTATAATAACAGGTGTCAACAGGATGGATCTCAGCGACTCCATGCTGAAGCCTTCAGGCGGTACAGGCGGATACCTGCTGTGGGGCGAATCCTCGGTACCGGTGAGAGGCAATCTGGCAAGTGTGGCAGGCATGAAAGAGTACGGACTTGATGAGCCCGAATTAAAAAAACTTTCTCTGGTGCAGGCAAGGAAGACTTCCGGCAATGATGCCAGCTGTCTGAACCTGAATCATATTGCTTCTCCCCCGCTCATTGGAATAGATCCTTCGGAATTCATAAGAAAAGGATCATTTTCATTTGCCGTTAAAATGAAGGGAATTGAAGAATCAAATCCATGGCTGACACTTGATTATACTCCTGCAAATGGCACTATTTATGGAATTGCTGACCAGACTGTGCTGCAGTACGGACTGAAAATCAAAGCCGGAGATACACTGAAAATAAGAACTGAAAGCGGACAGGTTCTTAATGTAATTATTTCTGCAGGATTAAAATCCTCCGTATTTCAGGGATACGTTATCATTGGAAGTGAAAATTTCGGCAGATTTTTTCCTTCAATCCCCGGAAGTCAGGTTTTTCTGGCTGACGGAGATCCCGGATTAGCAGAATTGTATAAAAATACCCTTAAAGAAAGATTATCAGAGTATGGTGTGCATTTTGAACCTGCCGGTGAAAGACTGGCTTCATTTTTTGTTGTCACAAATACTTATTTATCAGTATTTACAATTCTCGGTGGCATTGGAATGATTTTAGGAGTGGCCGGATTAGGACTGATACTTATAAGAAATTTCAACCAGAGGAAGAGGGACTTTGGTTTAATGCTGGCAGAAGGCTTCTCTTTGAAAAGCATCAGGAAAATTATCTTTGAGGAACATGCAAGGATCCTGCTCGCTGGTATCTTTACGGGTATCTTTTCCTCCCTTGTTGCAACCAGACCCTCAATAATGAACGATTCTGATCTTCCCTGGAAGACGATATCTGTAATGATCGTGCTGGTTCTGATAACGGGACTGACAGCCCTTGCAGCTTCAGTAAAATCAATTAAAAAGGATTCCCTGATAAACAGGATCAGGAAGGAGTAGCCGTCAGCTTTACTATTTTTTACCGACTGCAAAAAGGCTGTGCTGGGTCCTGAAAAAGATCATTCCATCTGTTATTGCAGGCGCTGTCATGCAAACATCTTTCATAGGTGCTTCGGCAATCAAATTAAAAGTGCGGCCATCCTTGATTACATATACAGTTCCCTCTTCATCAACAATATAGATCCTGCCATCAGATGCAACGGGAGATGCTATAAAGCTTCTGGCATTGCCAAGTTTTGCATTATAGACTTCTTTTCCTGTTGAGGGATCGAGGCAGTTAATTGTACCGTTCCAATTGACGTTATAAAGGAGATCCCTGTAAAGAAGCATTGTATGAATGTACGAGCCACCCCTGGGTATGCTCCACTGAACGCCTGAATTTGAAGTCTCTTCACCGTTTAAGGTAATATCGCCGGTTGCGCTGGTTTTTACGGCAAATATTGGCGAACTTCTCCCGTGTGCGCTGTTGAAAAAGATCAGATTATTTCCGATTATGGGTGTCGGGATCTGGATATCACCCCCTCCCGACATCTTCCAGACCTCTTTACCGGTTGCGAAGTCATATCCTCCCCTGTTCTTATATCCATTGACCACCACATAGGTCTTGCCCGCATTTGTATAAATGTTGGGTGTGCACCAACCCGGATATTCATCTCTCAGTGATTTCCATAGTTCTTTGCCGGTTCCGGCATCATATGCAGCTAAAAAAGAGTTCTCAAGTACATCGCACTGGACTATCACAACTCCGTTATATATTACAGGGGAACTGGCAAATTCCCATTCAGCATTTTTCATCGAAAAGAAGGCTGACCTGAGAATTCCGAAATTCTTCTGCCAGAGAAGTTTACCATTGATGTCATAACAGTACAGGCCCTCTGATCCAAAAAATGCCACAACATGCTTTCCGTCAGTGGCTATTGTTGAATTGGCATGTGTTGATTTCGGATGGCGCTTGATTTTCGGAACTCCCTTAAATGATGTTCTTTCCCAAAGTATTTTACCGTTGCTTTTATCTATGCAATATACTTTCCAATCATGGACCGATGAATCCTGAACCGGAGTGACATCCCCATATAGACCGGGCTTAAAACCAGCTTTATCTCCATCGCTTACAGCGCTGGTGATAAATAATCTGTTTCCCCAGATTGCAGGACTTGAAATCCCCATACCCGGTATAGCAATCTTCCATCGTATATTTTCCGGTTTATCAAAATCAAATGTTTCAGGAAGATTTGCATTTTCAAGCACGCCAGAAGCCATATATCCGCGGTACCCGGGCCACTGGCGTTCAGGTAATAATTGACCGGTCGTCATGGGTGCAACCCATGGTGAAGCAAGCAAAACTGTGAAAATAAAGTGTCTGATTTTCATGATTTAGATTCTTTTTAAAAATTTGAAGGACTAAAAATAGAAAATCATAACATCATTTTCAATAATTAGATGATTTTAGAATTTTAAATTGTAACCGACAGAAATAATATTCATATCGGAGATATGGGGAAGAAAATCGCGCTGGAACATATATGCAAGCTCTATTGAGTGTTTTTTCGCAATGTTATACTCAAACCCAGCCATAAACCTGTTTTTCTCAACGTATCTTTCAGTTTGAGTAAATATGGGAAAAAAGAATTCAGCGCCTATATACGGATTCACCGGGAATGAGGGAATATCATAAAGTGCCTTTAATTTGAAACGGCATGTTTCTTTCGACTCTCTATCATTTAAATCTTGAAAGAATGTTTTATATCGTTGCTGGAATCTTAAACGGGCAGAAATTTCAAAATCTCCAAGTGGTAATCTTCCCTTCAGATCTGCAAACCACTTATGCCTCGGATGAAATATATCGTCGTTTTCCCTGAATTCCGTAAATCTGTAAGAGGCTGCTGCTGAAAGATATTTGTTGAATTTATAGGTCAGCCCGATATCAAAAAATGCCTCCTCAATTTTAGATGCATTGTTGTATGTCCTGACATTGGCATCTAAATCCAGATCCAGGTTCTTAACCAGTTTTTTTTCTGCAGTTACACTATACCATATTCCAAAATCATCCTGTGAGAATGAGATTGATGCAGTGCAGAACAGGAGAAATGACAGTAGAATTTTTTTAGTCGTCATCATCATCATTGTTTGAATTTTTATCTGGTGTGTGCCCTTGATTGATGCTGTCAGAATAATAGTATATGGTAAGGTCGCATATATCACGGAGAAAATTTATTTTTCCAACTTCCACCCTGTTTATTTTCTTTATTCCTGTTCTTTCCTGGAGGTCCTTCACCAGCTCATCATACTTGTCCTCCCTGATCAGGTTGATCTTTTCGTATATGATGAGTTTTGAAGATTCATGTTTAATAAGCCAGAGCTTTTCCAGTCCGTATGTGATGAAAATGATCACAAAATTTGAAAACAGCAGGTCAACAAGACTTGTTTCTGTATTTGTAAGGGCATTGATGACAGAAACGCCTATTATCAGGAACAGATATGTCATTTCCTTTATTGGCAAGGCATCGGTCCGGTATCGTATAATACCGAATATTGCAAACATTCCAAGAGCAAATCCTATTTGAAGCTTGACGCTTTCGAGCAGAAAGCACAGGAGGAAAACGATGCTTGAAATCAGAATATAGGTGAAGAGGTAGTCTTTTCTTCTTGTTTTGGAATAGTACAGCCATCTCACCAGTATCATAATTACCATGATATTGAGGAGAAATCGCAGGACAAACTCGAGAAAGCCCGGGAGATCAATTATATGAATTCCTGCAATGTTGATTGCTTCAGGCACTAAGAGATCCATTGTATTCATTTTCGATCCTGTTTATTAATAAAATTTTTGGTTTTAGAATATTTTTAAAAGGCAGATCATGAAGCATTGCACATCCGATGCAATATTTGCTGAATCCTGTCGGATAATTGGAAAACTGTTTTATGAGTCTTGAAAAAGGGGACCGTACTGCAGGTCCTTCGCTTTTTAGCTCAACAATTGCAATTAAGGGCATTCCGAAACTTTTTCCTTCAGGCGATGTGAAAGAGAGATTGAGGTCGACTGTAATTCTTTCATTTTTGTCAAAAGAAGCAAATGTTATTCTTTCAAAACTATTTGTAAGAACCGGCTTTAATTCATTACTGTTCAGCTGAAGATGTGAGTTAATGAATTCAATTGCTTTTTCGTTGCATTTATTGTCCGAAATTGAATTTTCAATGCGCCATTTAACTGTTCTGTTCTTTTTTGTTTTCTTTTTTATTTCCAGAAATGTAATTCCTGTTGATTTATAATTTCTGAACCTGACTTTAACGCGACCTGTCCTGCCGGTCACATGCTGATTGAAAAAATAGTGGTCGGGAGTATCCAGATAGACCGTTTCATAGGATGATATCCTACTGTTACCTATTTCAAGAACCATGTATCTTCCCTGCATCATCCACAGCAGATCAGACACACGGTTGGCAGGAAGAAGATACTTGGTGTCAACTCTGTCCATAAGCTTTACCTTTTCCATCCCCTCAAGCCTGACGGAATTGAACGAATCAAGGATTTTTAATATTTCAGAAATCATTGTCAATTAAAATGTTGTATACTGATAGATCTTCTTCGATTTTAATTTCTTATTTGAATCATAAACGTACTTTTCGGTCCTCAGTCCGTTCTCGAATTTGTACTCCGATGATTCCGTTAGTCTACCCGACGGATCAAATTCTTCTTCCTTTATCTTATTGTTATCGGAGTCGTACTGGTATTTAAAATGCTTGGTGACTTTTCCCTGTTTATAGGTAATATCCTCGATTAGATTGCCGCGGGAATCAAAATACTGCTCGGTGTCCTTGTATTTACGCGATACCAGCATATCGTACTTTTCCTGATAGACTATAATGCTCTTGATCTTTTTATCAGGTTCCTTCTGCTGTGCACTTAATATTGCATTCAGACTGATCATCAGAAACAGTTGCAAAATACATCTGGCTGTTTTCATTTCTTTTGGATTTTAGTTTATAAGCCTTCATTATTCATTTCGGCAGCTAAAATAATTGATTTCTAACTTCAACGTAAATTCCGGCATCTAAATTGCTTAAATCATCTATAATCATAATATTACGGAAACCTTGCAACTTATGATTGCCCGGCCGGTTTAAGCGTGGTATTCAGTAAGACCAAGATTTAGTTCAGGTTGCTTTTCGCTTATGGATTGATGAATAACAAGTGCTGCTCCCAGAGCTGTCGCATTGTTGATAACAGAAGTGTAAACTTTTTTTGAGTGGAAAGACTTTGCAATCAGTTTCAGGAAGATCTTGTTTTTAGCAAATCCCCCTGTTATATATAAATTTTCAGTGTCTTCCTTATCCGGAAGAATAAGTCTGATCGCTTCACAGGTAAGGTCACTGAGCTCGCTCATCAGCTGATGATAGCCTTCATCAAATGATATAAAATCAAAAAGATCAATTCTTTCCTTGAATTCCCGCGATCCCGGTCCGCTGTTGAAAAATGCTCTCCTGTCCCCGCTGTACCTGCCTTTTAGCATTTTGAGAAGATCCTGGTCATACTTTACATTTTTATAAAAATCTTCAGTTGTCCTGAAATGATCATTCAACATTTTTACACCGGCATCATGCATATTACCCAGGAACAGCCTGGATGATTTGACAGGCTGCCTCGCAACGCTCATATAGCACAGACAGTCATTATCAAGCTGTTCCACGGAAAGCTTTTCATTATTGAACGGATTCATACTAATACACCAGGTGCCGGTTGAGATAAGCAGGAATTTGCCCTTGCTGCCTGTAAAATACGGAGCTAATGATGATGAACTGTCGTGAATGCCAATTCCTGCCATTATCTTTTTCCCGTCAATAACAACCTCCGTAAATGTTCCCACAGGAACCGGTTCAGGAAGATCCAGTCCCTGATCGGTGACCCATGAGTGGTATTTCATATTGTCAAAATCCCATAACCCTGTATGACATCCGACAGAAGTGTGTTCTGAGCAAATCTTTCCGGATACCAGGTATGAGAGATACTGTGGAAAATGGAGAATATAACGCACTTTTGAAAATATATCAGGCTTGGAAGTTTTGAGCCACAGGATTTGTATACCTGAATTCAGCATCCCCAGAGCCGGAGAGGCAGTCCTCCGGCAAAATTCATCCTGTCCGCCATATCTCCTGTAGAGCCTCTCAGGTATCCTTTCATCTATCGGTTTAAGGTAATTATAAACAGGCGTTATTCTTTGTCCGTTTGAATCGAGATAAACAATTGTAGCGCCATAGGTGGCAAAATTCAAAGCAGTAAGGTCATACTTTTCTGAATGGACCAGCTTGTTTATCGATTCCTTTATCCATTTCTCAATAAGTTCAATATCATCACATTCAAATCCGTCATCATCGTGTTTTTCAGCAACCCTTATCTCCTGCTCCAGTATAAGCTTGAGATTATAATCAAACAGAAGCAGTTTTTTGTTGGTTTTACCAACATCAAAAATTGCAATAACTTTCTCCTTCATATTTCTCCCTTACCTTCTTTTTCCTCAAACAGATCTGACTGTTTCTATCTTTTTAACAATACTTCATTTTCATATTTTCTGATCTCTTCTATATAATCCTGTCCTGCAGGCACTTTGCTCATCATGCAATAGTAGTCCCATACAGCTCCGAAAGGTTTGGACTTCATAAGTTCCAGATAGGATAACCGTTCAAAGGTCCTTCCCTCCTCTTCAAATTTTAATAATGTCTGATACGGTTCAAGCATGGCGTACATGAATGCCATCTGAGCTGACCGTGTTCCAATTACGTAGGCGCCAATTCTGTTAAGACTCGCATCGAAGAAATCAAGACCGATGTTAACTCTGCCAAGGGCTTTTGCACGAACGATTTCCTGAGCTATGAGCAATAATTCATCATTGAATGTAAGCACGTGGTCACTGTCCCATCTGACGCCCCTGGTCAGATGCAACAGTAATTCATCAATATAAAGAAGGATCGACGAGATCTTATCCCCTACCTGTTCAGTAGGGTGGAAATGACCATTATCGAGAGTGATCATTGTATTATTCTGAATAGCATAACCAAGGTAGAAATCATGCGATCCTACAACCATCGATTCGGATCCAATGCCAAACAGTTTACTTTCAATAGAATCCTTCAGGTACTTCTTTGGATATTTAATTGTGAAAATTTCATCAAGCGATTTCTTCAGGAGTTTGCGTAATCCCATCCTGTCTACAGGAGTGTCTTTTGAACCATCCGGGATCCAGATATTGTGAACCGAGGGTGTTCCTAATTGTTTCCCCATTTCAGCAGCAATATCACGGCATCTTTTTGTATGCTCAACCCAGAATTTCCTGATCTTCGGGTTTTTGCTCGACAGTGTA
>Ga0315288_10007016_pt1 | contig 14276 bp, 15 predicted proteins | sample YL17G11_20_MG_FD_203454 | JGI IMG/M metagenome (GOLD analysis project Ga0315288, IMG submission 203454) | Sediment microbial communities from Yellowstone Lake, YNP, Wyoming, USA - YL17G11_20 | ecosystem: Environmental > Aquatic > Freshwater > Lake > Sediment | place: USA: Wyoming | collected... | reverse complement strand
GCCTCGACCGCGTCTTTGAGGCTCTGGGCGTAATGCGAGAATTCCCTGGGACCGGTGAAGTTGGCCGCGTAAAGCCGCCTGTTGCCGTGTCGCGCGGCGATTGCGGCGTGTTCCGGGTAATGCCTGCCGATGGGGGCCGGGAGGTTGCGGTGGTAGGCGACCGGGCCGTCGAGTTCAACGCCGCACAATTTTCCCCAGGGCCGCGCCGAATCCACCGCGAAGCCGATGTCGTCCGCGGGGGAGGGGTCAACGATGATTTCGTCGGCGTCCGCTCCCCATTTGAATATGCCCGGCGTGCCCCGCCTCGCCGCGCAGGTCGAGTATATCCTGCCGACCTGCAGGCAGAAAGCCGCCCCGGGGTCGGTTTCCTTCACGGCGCGCGCGAGGGCGTGAATGAAACTCCGCATCGAGTCCTCCCGGAATTTCATGAAGTCGACGAAGCGCGGCCTGCAATCCGGCTCGGCGGGGTTTTGCGGCGAGTCGCCGTGGAATTCGATGGGCATTTTGTCCGGCCATTTTTTGAAGCGCGCGCCCCAGTGGGCGTTGAGCGCTTCCGGCGTATGGTGGCGCTGGCGCAGCCACCGGCTGTACTGCTCGCGGGCCTGCGGCGAATAATCGGCGTACTGGTAGAATTCGTATTCCGTCTCGAACGCGTAAGAGAACATCGGCTGGTATGAAATTACCGGATAGCCGCTCAGGTTTTTGACGGCGTGGCGGTAGAAGTCGCAGATGCGGCGGGTGAGCGATTCGTCGGCGAGGGTGTGCACGGGCCTGTCAAAAATCTCCCTGTGACGCGGGCGCGCGCCGCCGCAGAGCAGTTGCTCCTTTCGGCCCAGCCACGCGGGGCGCAGGCGCGTGTTGAGTTTCAACTGCAGCGCGAAACCCGCCGCCACGGCAGGCTCTATGAGCGAAAAGACGGGCGAGAAGTCGAACCTGCCTTTGCGCCTTTCGACCAGTTCCCAGATGATGTCCAGCGCGATCGCGTCGAACCCGCATTGCCTTATTGCATCCAGCCATCGGCGATAGACGCTGTCGCCGATGGACAGCGCCGCGAGAGCCCTTATGGTGAAGATGGTGTCGATTTCGCTCCGCATTTGCGCCGACGCCTGCTGCAAAAGGCCATTATGAGAAAAAAGTCGCCTTCTGGTTTGCGCCGGAAGGCGACTTGAAATCAATTTGATGTATTAGTCGGCTCGCGGCGCGCGCATCCCGCGGCCATGCGTTCTTTAATCCGCTCACGGAGAGTCGCAGCCGCCGTACTCGTCGCCGCCGTTGTCTCCGCCGTTATCGCCGCCGTTATCGCCGCCGTTCGCATTGAGGACTTCAAAACTGCCGAGGATTTCCATGAAGAGCGGTTTCATTTTGTTGAAGCCGCCGACGGCATAGGCGCAGTAAACATCATAGACCTTGTCGTCTTTCAGGAAAATGGCGATGGCCACGCGGTACTTGCCGCGGAGAGAGTCCTGGTCATAGATAATCAGCGTGCCGTCCACGCCGCCCGCCTTGAAGGGGTCTTCGCTTATGACATTGAAGCCGGAGACGTTCTGCTTGAAGAGTGCCTTGCCGTCTTTTACGACCTTGTCGAGGGTTCGGCCGTTGCCGGTGTCGTTGCTGAGGATGACCTGCGCGATTTTGCCGTTCCCGTCATCGGCGGAGCTGATTGTCAGGAGGTTTTGGACTGTGGCGTCGGTCCACTCACTCGGGACTTTGAGAGACATGCCGTAGTCGGCGAATTCACGTCTCTTGAGTTCGCCGATCTTCACCGGCAGGTCCGCGTACTGGTTGCCGCCGTTGTTCCCGCCATTGTCCTCACCCCACTCGTCGCCGCTCTCGCCGCCACCACTGCCGCCCCCGTCGGGATGGGCGTTCTCACCGCTGCCGCCGCTGCCGCCGCCCGTGCCGGAGTCTTCGCCCCACTCGTCGCCGCCCTCGCCGCCACCGCCGCCACCGCTTGAGCCATCATCCTCGCCCCATTCGTCGCCCCCGTTGTTTTCGCCGTTGCCGCCCTCGTTATTGTTCTCGGCTCCTTCGGGCAAACCGGTTACTTCAAAACTCTCCATTATCTTGTTGAAAGCCGGCAGCATTTTTTCAAACTGGTCGGTTGTGTATCCGCAGAAGACGTAGTAGGCGTACTTGTCCTTTACAAAGACTGCCACCACGGTTCGGGATTGAACGCCGCCTTCGGATGTCTGGTCATAGACGATAAGCCGGCCCTTGAGGTTGCCGGCCGTGATGGTCTTGTCGGAAGAGATTTCCTTGTAGTCGGTGATGTTTTCGGCAAGGCTTTTTGTGCCGTCCGCGACAACTTTATCGAGGTTTCTGCCGTTCGTTTCCTCCGCCGTGATTTGCAGCGAGGCCCTCAAGCCCGCGGGACCACCCTCGGAATAGGCCAGCCAGTAACCCTCCTGCGGGTCGGTCGTCCAGCCTTTGGGCACTTGTATCGCGATGCCGTATTCCTTGATTTCCGTTCTTTCGAGGTCGCCTATGGTGATTTCCTGCTCCTCGATGAACTGCGGCTTGCCGGTGATGGACAGGTTGTCCCACATGTACTTGTGCGCTTTCTTGTAGGCGTCGAACTTGTCAGCGGCATTGCTGTAGACCATGGTGTAGGCTGCGTCGTCGATGACCGCGAGCGCCGCCCTGCCGTGTTTCTTCACGCCGCCCTCGCCGGTGTAATCGGCTTCAATGAGCAGCGCCTTCACATCGCCGAGGCTTATATGTTTGTCGGGCAGAGGCGTGAAATCGGGGTACTGCTGTTTCAGCATGTCTTTTGTAAACTGGGAATATTCTTCCAGCGACTTGCCGTTGGCCGGGGCGATCTCGACGGCAATCTTTGCGGGACCGTTGGGCTCATCGGGCGGACTGAAAATCAGACCCAGGCTGCGGCTGTCCGATACATCCTCTACTTTCCACCCTTTCGGATATTGGATTTGCATGCCGCCCTTCTCGAACGTGTACGTATCGTAATCCGGATTGGTCGAGGCGGCGGGCGGCGTCGTCGCCCCGGCATCGCCGCCGGTGGCCGGCGGGGCCGATTGCGGGTCTCCAGCCAGCGCCGTGCCGCAGGCGAAAAGCATGGTTGCTAACAACACAAGAGAAATGTTGACGGTTTTCATGGTGTTGCCTCCTCTACTTCTGGGTTTAGGGCGAATTCGCCCGTGATGTGCGGAATCGACTGCCGTATATGTTAGTTTCCGCCGCCGGGAAAATCAACCCCAATGCGGCGTTTTATTCCCGCTGGCGATTCGCGCTTACGAGATGGCGCAGCCGGGCGGCAAATCGCGGTCAAGCGTCAGGAACACAACGTCGCTCCTGTCCGGCTTGCTCGCCGCGAGCAGCATCCCGTTGCTCTCCACTCCGCGGATTGTGGCAGGGGCCGTGTTCGTGAGCACGATGATGCTTTTCCCAACGAGATACTGCGGGTCCGGGTACCACGGGCGGATGCCGGCGACGATCTGCCGCTGCTCGGCCCCGAGGTCGATTTTGAATACGTACAATTTATCGGCGTTGGGGTGGTTTTCGACGGACAGGATTTTCGCGGTCTTGATTTCCATCTGCTTGAATTGCTCGAATGTAATCATGCTTTTTCTCCACGGGTTGCGATTAAGAGGCCGAAGCGTTGTCCGACTAGTCCGGCTTGTCTGACCTGTCCGACCACAAACCGCAATAAGATTACCGCATGCGCGGAGATAGCGCAACAAAAAAGGCCGGAGCGCTTTGCCCCGGCCTTCTGGCTTTTATCCCCGCCGCGCCCTAGCGGTCCGGGAATTCGCTGGTCCCTCTTTCGTCCGCCGTACGGAGGCTCAAACCCCCTACGAGAGCAAATCGAGCAGCCTGTTCATCGCGACGTTCAGTTTCTCGTCGGTCAAATACTCGCCGCTCTCAATCTGCCCGCGAATTTCTTCGATCCGGTCCTGGCGGACCTCAGGCGTTGATGACAGTTTGCTCAGCAGTGTTGAAATCTGGCTGAATTCCACGGTGTCCTCTCGGCTAGTGAGAGTGGATTCGGGCTTATCAATGCCCGCCCCTCTCTTTGCCGGCTCGATTCTCGTGGTTTTGGATACATCGCCTGGTCCACGGATTTCCATCACTTGACTCCCGAAAAATAAACAACAACCCCCCCTCGAGATGAACATGTCGAACAATGTCATCAACGATTTTTTTTCATTTACGCCTTTAATATCGGCTTTTAAGGCCGCCCATCTTGAATTATTTTTGCCTGATTTGTCGGACGGGCCGGCGCATCCGACATGTTTGACATGCGCGCCCCGTTTTCGTAACATGCCCGCAGTATTATACCGCAGCCACGGGAGAAATTCATGGGGTTCAACGTATTTGTCACGAGGCTTCTTCCGCCTGAGGGCATGGAGATGCTCAGGGCCGCCTGCGCCACCGTCGATGTCTTTCCGCACGACAGGCCGCCCACGAAGCAGGAAATCATAAGAGCCGTCAAAGGGAAAAAGCGCGACGGCCTGCTCTGCCTGCTTTGCGACCCGATTGACCGCGACGTGGTTGACGCGCTCGGTTCCACGATAAAGGGCATCGCCGACTACGCCGTCGGCTACAACAACATCGACGTCGCCCGCGCAACGGAACTCGGCATTCCGGTCAGCAACACGCCCGGCGTGCTGACGCACGCCACGGCGGACCTCGCGTGGGCGCTGCTTTTCGCGGCGGCGCGGCGCATTGTCGAGTCCGACAAGTTCACCCGCGCGGGAAGATTCCTCGGCTGGGCGCCGATGCTGCACCGGGGCGCGGACGTTACCGGCGCGACGCTCGGCGTCGTCGGCGCGGGACGCATCGGCGCCGCATTCGCGCTGAAATCGAAGGGTTTCAATATGCGCGTCCTCTATCACGACCCTTCGCGGAACGAAGCGCTGGAGAAGGAACTCAGCGCGAAACGCGTTGACCTCGACACGCTTCTGCGCGAATCGGATTTCGTTTCGCTCCACGTGCCGCTCGTCCCGGAGACGCGGCATCTCATCAACGCGGAGAAACTCGCGCTGATGAAACCGACCGCGTGCCTCATTAACACCTCGCGCGGGCCGGTGGTGGATGAGGCCGCGCTGGTCGAGGCGCTGAAAAATAAAAAAATCGCCGGCGCGGGGCTGGACGTTTATGAGAATGAGCCTGCGCTCGCGCCGGGGCTTGCGGAACTGGACAACGTCGTGATGGTGGCGCACATCGGCAGCGCCACGACCTCCACCCGCGCGAAAATGGCGCAGATGGCCGCCGCGGACCTTATCGCAAGGATGAAAGGCGACCGCCCGCAAAACTGCGTCAATCCCGAAGTGTACGAAAAGAAACATAGGACATGACATATTTTATGGGAATAGGATTCGTATGTCACCGAAGCCAAAACTGTATCTTGACACGAGTGCTCTCAACTATCTCCGCAACAACTACATTGTTAAGGAACGACGTAGCGATGTTATTACGCAACGCTATGATGTGTTGGTGTCGTTATATTTGCTTGCGGAAGTTTTGTCATGTTCAGACAAGGATTTGTCTCAAAAGTTGGCTTTTTGTTTATGGAAAATGACAGATCACCGCATTCTGATACCCGCTGAAGAATTAATTTTTGCGGAAGTACGAAATGCTTTGGGGTTAGATTCCAGCTTAGATTATTTTCCCCTCCAAATGAGGGCACTAAAAGATTGGGAATCTGTCTCTTGGGGTGCTATGAACCGTCATGATCTCGATAACTTCAGAGAGTATTGGCATGGGATTAAAGAAGGGCATAAGGCCTATATGAAGGCTATAGCTGCTTCTCAAGAAGAAATAATCGCCCCATTTCTAAGATCCCAAGGAACTAATGGCATGATGCAGGAATGGCCTTTTGAACTAGCGGCTCAAATTACGAACGGGCATATCCAGGCAGCAATATACAATTGCATGGAACAGTTTTGCACGAATAATCCCACTCGCTTTCCTCGCTCTCGTTTGCCTGAACGGGAATTGGTTCTGGGGGTAGATTACCGCTTGATTCCGTGTACTGCTACCTCTTGTGAATATAATACTGCTCTCGCATATTGTGTATTGTGTAAAAAGTTCGATCCCGATAAGGGGGATAGTGAGGATATGAAACATGCTTTTTATGCCGGTTTCGCTGACGTGTTTGTGACACGAGATGATAGAATGTTCATGATTCTGAATGACATGGTGATTTCAAAAAGAGCGGAGATAGTGAAAGCTGAAGAGTTTGTTGCATCATTACGAGACTAGCATATTCAAATGACGAGGCAGAAATGAAACCAGTAACCGCCGTCGTGAAACTTTTCAAGATGACGCCGGACCCCGAAGGCACAATCGCCGCCGCCGCGAAACTCTGCTACGCTTCTGACGTGAAGGGGATCCTTGAGCAGGACAAGGCGTCCGCCGGGAAATTCGTCGCGAGGCTTTTCGAACTCGGGCACCTAAGCCCCATCGAGCACGCGTCGTTCACGTTCTACGTCGATGGCGTCTCCCGCGCGATGACGCACCAACTGGTGCGCCACCGCATCGCGTCGTACTCGCAGCGGAGCCAGCGCTACGTCGGGCACGGCGATTTCGACTACGTCATGCCGCCGCTTCTTCAGGACAAGAAGGTGAGCATCGACGGGCGCGAGGTTGACGCGGCGGAATATTTTGCCGAGACGATGAAAATGCTGGCGGAGCGCTACCGGCAACTAAACAAGGCGCTCGGAGAGAAGGGCGAGGCGAGCAACGAGGACGCGCGCTACGTTCTGCCCAACGCGTGCGAGACGAAGATTTTCATCACGATGAACGCGCGGGAACTGATACACTTCTGCGAGGAGCGGCTCTGCATCCGCGCGCAGTGGGAAATCCGCGGCGTGGCGGAGCAGATGCTCAGGATTTTGCGCGAGGTCTGTCCGGCGGTTTTCAACAAGGTGGGGCCGAAATGCATCAGGCGCGGCGGCTGTCCCGAGGGCAAAATGACCTGCGGCAAATACGGCGAGATGGTCGAAAAATTCAGCCGAGGGGGTCAGACGCCAAAGAGGACCCCGATCTGATCGGGGGACGGGAGGGGTCTGACCCCCACCCGGTAGAGGGCGGGTGTTCCGTCCGCTTAGCGGTTATTGTTGAGTTTCTTCAACGCGGCGGCCATGGCTTTCTCTTTCATCATGTGCCGCTCTTCCACTTTTCTCATTTCCTGTTCCTTCCACTTGCGCAGTTCGCGCTTCATCGCGCGCCATTTCTCTATCTTGTCGTCGAGGCTTTTCTTGTCCTCGCGATAGATTTCGAGCCTGTTGCGTTCCGCCGCCACGGCGCTCAGAAAGAGCGCCGCCGCCACCGGAGCAACAAGCATGAAGAATATGTACAGGAGGATTTCTTCCATGAATTGTTCAAGCCGTCCCTGGCTTTCCTCCACGGGATAACGTTGCAACACACCCCTAATCGGCGATTAAGGCCTGAGACTTGAGGACGCGAGGTTTACCCGCCTCTGGCGGGCTTGAGGTAACAAGTTAGATATGTCTGACTCGCCGGACGCGGCTACGGCCGGGCAAATCGCGCGATGATTGCCTCGGCGGTGAGAATTCCGTCAACGGCGCTGCTCATGATGCCCGATGCGTAGCCCGCGCCTTCGCCGACGGGATAGAGGCCGCGCGTTGAAACGGACTCGCGGCTCTCCTCGTTTCGCGGTATCCGCACCGGAGAGGAGACCCGCGTCTCCGGCCCGATAAGAAGCGCGTCCGCGCCGTCAAAACCCCTGATGGCTTGCCCGAAGACCGGAAGGGCCTTGCGGATGGACGTGATTATGAAAGGCGGAAGGACTTGTGACAGGTCCGCGGGTACGACGCCGAACCTGTAGGATGTTTCGCGCATTTTCGCCGAGGCCGAACCGGCGAGGAAATCCGGCGCTGTCTGCGTCGGCGCGCGCCAGAGGCCCGCGCCGAGTTTGAAGCCCGCGCGTTCCCATTGTTCCTGGAAGCGGATTCCGGCCAGCGGATCATTCTGCTCCCCGCAGGAAGCAAAATCTTCCGGGAAGACAGGCACGACGAGCGCGCTGTTGGAGAATTTGCCGTCGCGCGCGTGATTGCTCATGCCGTTCGTGCAGAGACATCCGTCCTGCGCGGTGGCGGCCATGACCTCGCCGCCGGGGCACATGCAGAAGGAATAGACCGGCCTGAAACCGCTCTCGCCCTTCCACACAATTCGGTAGTCCGCCGCGCCGAGCGCCGGATGCTCGCGCCATTTCCCGTATTGCGACCGGTCTATCAGTTCGCGCGGGTGTTCGATGCGCAGTCCCATCTGGAAGGCGCGCCGCTCAAGCGCCACGCCAGCGTCGCGGAGCATGGCGTACGTGTCGCGGGCGCTCTGGCCGATGGCGAGCACGACCGCGCCGGACTCGATTTTCTCGCCGCCGCAGGAAAGTTCGAGCGCGCCGCCCCCGGACGTGATGCGGTCGAGGCGGCAGGCGAAGCGGAATTCGCCGCCGAGCGATTCGATTTTCCCGCGAAGGTTCACCAGCACGCCGCGGAGGCGGTCCGTGCCGACGTGCGGTTTGGCGTCGCAGGATATTTCCTCCGGCGCGCCGCATTCCACGAGAGTTGCGAGGACGGCGGATATGCGCGGGTCGTCGATGCGCGTGGTGAGTTTGCCGTCGGAGAAAGTACCCGCGCCGCCTTCGCCGAAGAGATAATTGCTTTCGGGGTTGAGCGTTTTTTGCGAGTGAAAACGCGCGACGTCTTGGACGCGCGCGGCGACCGGTTTGCCGCGTTCGATGACGAGCGGGCGGTATCCGCGGCGCGCGAGCGTGAGCGCGGCGAAAAGCCCCGCCGGGCCCGCGCCGATAATGACCGGCCTTCCGGCGATTGGCTCGGCGCCGGGTTGCGGCTCGGGAACCGCCTCTTCCGCGAGGACGCGCGCGGCGTGGAGGGGGAGGTTCTCGAGCATTCCGCGTTCGCGTTCGCCGAGGTCCACGTCGAGCGTGAGGACGAAACGCGGCTTGTGCCGAGCGTCAATCGCCCGCCGCACCAGCCGCACGCCGATGATGTCGGCGGCGTTGACGCCGAGGGCTTCGGCGGCCTTCGCCGCAAGCGCCTCGCGTTGCCCGGCCGATTGCGGCGGGCCGGCGAATTTTCCCGAAATGGTCGCGGCGATGTTGTAGAGCCTGATGGTCATTTGCGTCGCAGGAAATCCCGGCCGTGAGCGCCGGAGGGGGAATCGTGCTGTTTGAAGCGGCGGCTGGCTTTTTTCAGGAACGCCTTTTCGCCGTCGGTGAGCGAGTCGAGGCCGTCCCTGCCGATTTTTTCGAGCAGCGCGTCGACTTTGGCGCGGAGGCGCGCCTCGTCCCGGTGGGCGTGCCTTTCCCTGCGCCTGCGGTACCTGTGGAGCATCCTGTCCCAGCCGGGGACGCCCTTGAAGAACAGAAAGCCGAAGGCCGCGCCGCCGACGTGCGCCACGTGCGCTACGCCGTCCTGGCTGTTGAATACGGACAGAATCACTTCAAAGGCAATGATGGCGATGACGAAGTACGCGGCCTTGATGAAAAGGAAGAAACGCCTGTCGGGATAAAGGATCGGAAACGCGACCAGCACGGCGAAGACCGCGCCGGAAGCGCCGATTGCGATGCCGCCGCTGCCGCGCAGGGCTTCGATTCCCAGCCAGCAAAGACCCGCGACTATTCCGCCCGCGAAGTAGAGGACGACGAACTTTCTTGCGCCGACGGCGCGCTCCACGTCCTTGCCGAGCAGCCAGAGCCACAGCATGTTGAAGAGGATGTGAAAGGGGTTGTCGGGCGCGTGCAGGAACATGCTGGTAATCAACTGCCACGGACGGAAGGCCGCGGCGTTCACGCCGAAGACGGAGTCCATGCCCGCGCCGGCGATTCTGTCGCCGGCGATAATTTGCACGACGTAGATGACGCCGGTGGCGACGAGAATCGCGAAGACGGCAGGGGTCATCTTGCCGCCCCAGGAGAAACGGTAAGTTACTTTGTTGTAGTTTTCCTCGTACATGCGATGAAGGCAACGCGCCGGGATGCGGCGGTTGCGGGCGTTTTAACGGTCCGGGTTTAATGCTCGCGCGAAATCAAGGAGTCCTTTTTCAATTCGTATTCGAACGACGTCGCGCCGTATCTTTCATCGGCGCGTTTGTATTCCTGCTTCAGGTAGTTAACCTGTATTTCTCACACGAAGTTCAAATTTGTCGCTTACTGTGCACTGGCGGGGACAGTCCCTATCTACGAACTGGTCCCCGATCTTTCATTTATAATAAGAATAAGGAATATCGGGGCCTGCGTTCCGTAATGGGGACAGTCCCCTCTGGTGAGAAATGCAGGTTAAGCGGCAGACGATGCGGATATTGTAGCGTGGCGTACCGCGGAAACAAGCGAATGCCGGCGATTTGCCTGATAGGGGGTGTAGAGTATTTCCACGCCGGAATGCCCAATAATTCAACAGTCGGCGGCTTGGGGGATTGGGACCGGTGGGGATGGCGGCGCTTTTGTTCGGGGGAGTTTCTAATTTCCTGTACGGATGACAGTTACGGCGGTGATTCTTCGGCGAGACGGGAGGCGGAAATACGCGCGTATGGAATGCAACTTGCGGCGTTGGTAATGGGTTATTGTCTTGACCGGTAAGGCCAAAAGTGATATATTTTGGTTCCATACATTTATCAATGCGGTTTTTTCACTCGGAGCAGCCATGAGACAGCATCACAGCAAACGCCTTCCGCACGGTTTCACGCTCGTGGAATTGATGATAGTCATAAGCGTCATTCTTGTGCTCATGGGGCTTACACTGGCCTTGCGGCCCGGGATCCTGAAACAGGTAAACATACTGGGGACAACATTCAAGTTAAACGCGCTTGAGCAACTGGTAAAGAAGTACCAGTTGAAATACGGCGTGTATCCAGTGGGCAGTGAATACATAGGCGGCAAAGTTGACAACACCAAATTCCTTGAGGCGATGAAGGAATACGGCTTGAAACAGTCTGGCGTTACGGACAACTTCGGCAATCCGATAATATACTATCGCATCTGGGACGAAGCGGGCGAATTTGTGCCGCTTCCCGATTTCCCGAGCAAGCCGGTGCCCGATGAAATCAAGAACGGCGACAAAGACAAGATCATTGGAAACTATTTTATGTGGTCTTTGGGGCCCGATCCCAGTTTGGACAGAACAGAGGACGACATTGTCAAACAGGGCTGACGAATGAAAAGACACGGCCCACAATCCAGCGCGGCGGCCGCGGCCGGGGGTTTTACGCTGGCCGAGTTGCTCATAGTGATCGGCATAATCGTGATATTGATGGGCATGGTCATCGTGGCGTTGAGTGTCGCCGACGTGACTTCGACGAAGGCGGAAAGCGAACTCAGGACGCTTTCTTTCGCGATTAGAAACTACGCGGCAAGCAACGGCGGCGTTCTGCCACCTTCGGATTTTTCCTTGATTGACACCACGGTGATTGCCAATCCGTCGCCTTCCACGCCGGAAGAAAAGTCTTCGGCGGCGCTTTTTTACTTTCTTACTCATGCTTTCAGGCCGCCGGATGTGGGCGATCTCAACAACCCCCAGAAGCCTCGTGACCCAAGCCTCGTGGGCCTGCCTGTCATGGTAAGGGGGCCGTTCATGTATAACACCAACATTGAGAAGGACATGATGAGGAACCAGGCCCTGCATAATCAGAGGTTCGAGGTTGTGGACCTGTCCAGCGGGTACAGCGGCGAGACGACATGGTTTCAGGACCCGTGGGGGAACCCCATCAGGTATAGTTGCAAAGCAATGGATGAAAACGGGGATACGGGAGAGGCGGAGCAGATGAAGGAGGAGGGCAAAACCATCGTGAAGATTACCGGCTTTATCCTTGAATCCGCCGGCCAGGACGGCAAGTTCGGCGATCCAAACGATCCCAACGACCCGGCGCGCAAGGACAACATAAGAATCGAAGAGGGCCGCTGACCGGCTTGAAGCGCGTGAAAGACAAACAGGGATACACTCTTGTGGAACTGCTCATTGTTATAGGCATAATGATGCTTATCGCCGGGATGAGCACTTTTGCGCTGACGATGTTTCTTGCCCAGGATAGACTGGCAAACCAGGGAGGCAGGATAAGGCAGTTCATGCAACAGCAGCGCGTGCACGCCCGAACGACGAGAATCGACCGCCGCATCATATTCGACTTCACCAGGCGCAGCATGCTCGTATATTCGGCTGGACCGGACAACACCTTTGGCTCGTACGACAATCCAGGCCCCGATGATGTCTTTGAAGAAGAATTCATGCTTGACAAGGGGCTGTGGTTTGAGAAAGCGGTGATGAAGCTGACCGTGTATCAGGGGGAGGGGGGTACTGAGCCCTTTTTCCCGGAGGCGCAGCAGGGAGCAGCGCCGCTGCCTTACAACCAGGCGCCGTATCGCACGGGCGCATTGAGATTCCAAAGGGACGGGAAGGTTGCCATTGAGAAACTTACGCCTCAGACCGGCATTGTGGAGCCGTCGCTGAACTTCGACGTGTCCACGTCTGCATGGGAGGCGAACAAGGACGCCGATATAATCATAGCGTCAAAGGGCGAGAGGAAGCGGCTTCTTATAGACGTGAAGCCCCTATTGGGCTCGGTTGACTGCAAGGTGGAGGAACTGCAGGGAATACCGCAACCTTGACGGAGGTTTTCAGGCGCGACAGCCATGATAAGACATGAACATGCAACCCAGCGGGGCACGACACTCATCGAGATACTCTTCGCCACGATGATCCTCAGCGTCGGGCTTATCGGTATCGTGGCCTTCTTCCCGCTGGGCATTGAAATGCACCGCCAGAGCGTGCAGGACGAGAAGTCCGCGATGGTTGTGCAATCGCTCAAGGACGCCATTGTAACGGCGTGCAAATACGCCGTTGTTGAGAGCGGCCCAAACGGCACTACTGAGACCAGGATATCCATAGTCCATGACGGAATGGGCGTTCTGGTGGCCGGCGTTCCAGAGGGCAAGGAGATGATAACCCTGCCCGCTACGGCGCAGCCAATCGCCAAAGACGATGAACTCAATCCAAACGGCGCCAATCCCCCTTCGGGCATCGACATTAAATATGAAAACAATGACTACGTAAGGTACCGGGATCAGGCGGGCCAGAGCGTTTACAGGCTTGGGCAGGGACTATTGAAAGACAGCCCGGACAACAAGTATTACAACAAGCGGGACGACTTCTCAACCTATGCCTTCGATTTCGAGGTCAGAGAGGCCGTTACTTCGCGCCGTCCGCGCGATCCGGCCAACGGCGACGCGGAAGTCACCACCTCGAACGCGAGAGTCTTCGAACTGGCTTCCATGGAGCACGATGAATATGAGTTCACCATACGCGTGTACCATCAGTGGCGGCCCCGCTCGAGGGATGAAATCGCCACGGGCAGGGAAAACGCCACGCTGGTGCGCGTTTATACTTTTGTGGCGGCCGTGATCAGGTGACCCAATGCGCTTTCTGAGAAACAACAGCATGGCGATAAGGACGCAGGCCGCGTTCACGCTTGTGGAGATTGTGGTCGCGGTGGGCTTGCTCTCTCTGCTCATCAGCCTGCTTTTCATGATCCTCTCCACCAGCCAGGCAACGGTCGACGACTCCAGTCGCGCCGCGGATATCCATGCCAATGCAAGCGCCGCGCTGGAACTCTTTAGAGACGAACTGCTCAGGTCCAAGCCCCCGCGCAGCGACGTGGACAAATATGCGCGAGGCCAGATGTTCGTAATAAAGAACAACGCCAACGGCGTGGGCGACGACGAATTATGGTACACCACCGGCGCCGGCTATGACGTCATGGGCCGTCCCATAAGGAAGAACGTGCGCTATTACGTCGAGATGGATCCAAATGTTCATCTGAAAGTCCTCAAGCGGCAGGAATTTGTGGACCTTACCGCCAATCCGGCGCAGGCGCCCATCTCAACGGAGGAGAATTCCGCCACCATTTGCCAATACGTGGACCACTTCGACGTGCAGTACTTGTCCTTCAATCTGAGGGACAACAAGGGCTTCCCGGATAAGTTCCTGCCGGACATCGGCGACGACACGCCGAAGGAGTTGAACTTCCGCGTCTTCGCACAGATATGGAATGGCAGCGGTCTGCCGGCCAATCAGACCTCTCCTCCCGCGGTCAGGATAACTTTGGTCGTGCGCGAGAGACTGACCCGGCAAAATTACTTCTTCCAGCAGGTGTTCCTCGTGCCGATGAACACTTACGACCCCAATACCGAAGAGGCCCCGCCGCCCTAGTGTAGTGTCTCATATATCCCTTGACATATAGAACCGCACGCTCTATACTAATATGAATGAGACTTGCAG
>Ga0315288_10007015_pt1 | contig 14276 bp, 12 predicted proteins | sample YL17G11_20_MG_FD_203454 | JGI IMG/M metagenome (GOLD analysis project Ga0315288, IMG submission 203454) | Sediment microbial communities from Yellowstone Lake, YNP, Wyoming, USA - YL17G11_20 | ecosystem: Environmental > Aquatic > Freshwater > Lake > Sediment | place: USA: Wyoming | collected... | reverse complement strand
CCTGAAGAAAACATATAACCTGGATCTAATATATCCCGAAAACAATTCTGTCTTAAGCGATGTGCCGGTTGAGCTTTACTTAAAAGGTGATACAGAAAATGAGGAGATCCTGATATCTAAAACAACAACCGGAAAGAACGGCAAATATTATTTTGAACTTGACCCGGATCTGAATTACAAAGTACTTGTAAAGAACTATGGCTATCTCGAAAAAAAGTTGCCCGTAAGCACAATGGATACCGATTGTTCTGACACCATTGACATTGGAACAACCCTTATTGATTATTTACCCAGGATAACCATTAAGCTGAACATATATTATGATTTTGATAAGTATGATCTTACAGCACAGGCAAAGCAGACTATTGATAAAATGGTGATGCCTCTGTTTGATATTTTCCCGACCGGAATCATAGAAATTGGTTCACATACTGACAATGTAGGTACAGAAGAGTACAATACAGATCTTTCACAAAAGCGGTCGGAAAGTGTGGTCAGTTATCTGATTTCGAAAAGGATTTCAAGTGAGCAGCTGGTGGCGAAAGGATATGGAATGAGTATGCCGGTTGCACCAAATACGAACAGTGACGGATCGGATAATCCTGAAGGGAGACAACTGAACCGCAGGACAGAATTCAAGGTTGTTGGTGAAATCGCCTCATCCGGTATTGAAGAATGATCGATGCAAATTGAAAAATTATTCAATGATGAATAAGACAAAAACAGGTATTTTAATTGTTTCACTTGTGTTTTTCCAATGCCTGGCTTCTGCTCAGCTGCCTGACGGTGTCAGAGCAACCAACACATTCCTGAATGCAATTGTCAGTAATTATGCCGCAGAAAATTCAGTTCCTTTTGACCTTAACACAATTAATATCCAGGCCAATATTCCAATAAGGGTCCATATAATAATGAATATAAAAGGATTAACCGGTGTGACGTTGGGAAATATAACCGGCAGTCTGGCTCTGGCAAACAGTTACTTTAAAAATGCCGGAATACATTTCTTTATTGATTCCATCAATTATGTAAATGATTACAATTACTCATACATTACATTCAACAAGCTCAGGAAAGAGCTGTTAACCAAATATACAGTCAGGAATAGAATAAACCTTTTTCTGGCGGATTCAGTAAAACTGGGTTCTTACCGGAGCTATGGATTCACATATTTCCCTGATGTGGCTGACAGCAATTACATTTTTCTTGACAAGAGTTATGCCAGCGGCAATTCACTAACAACAATGCTGGGTCATTTTATGGGATTACTGTCAACTCATGAAACTGCCGGGGGCAGGGAACTGGCAAGTGAAAAAAACTGTGCCTCAAGCGGGGATTTTATTTGCGATACTTATGCTGATCCAAATCTTTTTTACCAGGTTGCAGACAGCTGCCGTTATATTGGCACAATGAGGGACCAAAGCGGGAGATACTATGTGCCATCCGTTGCCAATATAATGGCGGATTCACCCGACGAGTGCCGATGTATTTTAACGCCACTCCAGTATCGCAGGATATATTATTACTTTCATAAATACAGGCAGTACCTGAGTTATTAATTCGATCTTGATCAAAGTTCATCGGATTCCTTAAAGATGGCTGCACATTTTTTGAGGTAATGTGTAAAAAATAGTTGGTGATTTTTTAACCACATTACCGTTATTTGTTATCCCCAACTGAAACTCATATATGGAAAAAGCTGTCGAGCCGGTTTCCTTTTTTTAACCGGTAATGGTAGAAGAAGAATAACAGCGCAATTGGAAGGATTGAGACAGCGACAATGAGAGACCATTGCAGATCCATAAATCCGTTCTTGTAATTGTCAAATATTATTTCTGTTGCAAAGCAAAATCCTGATAATGCAATAAGTGCTGATGCTATTATGTTCAGTCCTTTCAAATGGACTGTCCTGTAGAGAAAAATGACAGTTCCTGCCGCAATAAATCCGGCAACCGTCACAGGAAGGCCAACCGGAAAGAACCATTCCCTGCCTGTGGCGATCAGGTCGATCAAAAAAAGAGCTGCCAGGATTACAAGTAACTGAAAGATGACTAGTGTCAGGGTCCTTTTGTATGCAAACAGGTAAAGTGTCATTATTACCCATGCCGCTGTTATTGAAACGTCAGAGAAGAGCGACCAGTTCAGCCCTTTGCCTGTCAAAAGGTCAAGGAGAGTACAGACAGCGATCCCGGAAAAGGCTATTATTCCGCTTAGTTCCCAGAGATACCTTCTGTTTTCCTTTTTTTCAAGCTGAATGATATCCGATGGATAATTACCGGAAATTTGTTCCTGTTCTCCTTTATTTTCAGGATCCTTTCCGCAAAGAGGGCATATCTTCAGTCCGTCATCCAGCTCGACTCCGCAATTGACACATAAAATCATACACTGCGTTTTTAGTTATTATTCAAAATCCTGATATGAATACCGGCATCCGAAAGATGCCTGAAAATATATTGTTCAAGTTCACGTGATTGTGTGATATTACAGAAACTGATCCTTAACTTATCCTTATATGAAACCAGTGCACAGCCTGACTTCACTTTTCGGTTAGGTGGAGTCGGGATGAGCTCTAAAGAATCAACCATATCCTCCATTCCTCCTGGCAGGGTCACCAGCCCAAGATTGGTAACCATACCTGTCCAGCGCTTTGAAGCAAGGTTTCTGTAAATGGCAGCAGTTACCATTTTTTTAATGAATAAAGGCATTATCCTGACGATTAAAAGCTTCTCATAACTGACATTTGATGACAGGAATCGTGATATCTGCTTGATATCGGTAATTATCTGCAGCTGGTGATGAACTGATCTGAGTATCTCTTCAAATGTGTAAGTGCCCAGTCTTACGTCAATTTCAGGCAGCACAAAAAGAGAAAAATTACGCATAGTCCTGGTGGGAAATTTATTTCTCATGTTAACCGGCACTTCAATCCTTAAAACTTTCCGGCTGTCTTTTTCCCTTTTTCTTTTCACAGAATTAAAGATCTTCTGGAGTGAAAAAAAGTAGACTGATACAAAATACTCTGTAACTGACACTTTATACTTGCGGGATACTTCAAGGATTTCATCAATCTTAACCTCAGCATTGAGGACTCTGAATCTTGGTTTCTCATTGAGCTTAAAAGGAAGATGCCATGCTTTAACAAGCTTTGGGGGAGGAGGCAGTTTTTGAAAGAACTTTAAGTACCCGTCTTCGAACTCCTCTTCGGATACCGGTGTTCCGGGCAGGATTATTTCTCCGGGTGAAGTGATGAACTTTCCTGCAAGAGTCAGGTAAGTGTAAAGCAGGGATTTAAAGTACTCCATTGCCCCTCCGCCATCGGTAAGTATATGAGTGAACTCTACCGAAATCCTTCTGCCTTTGATTATCACCCTGTACAGAGGTTCGTTTTTTCTGTTAACGGCAAAAGCAGTGCAGGGTATTTCTTCTTCCACCTGGATACGTGGCGACTTATCGTTAAATTCAAGGAAATGCCAGAATATTCCGCTTCCAAGGGAAACACTGAAATATGGAAACCTTTTTGAAGTTACTGCCACAGCTTCATTGATGGCCGAATACCTCACCGGTTCTTTCAGCGTCGCAGTTATCCTGAACACAGAAGTAAGATCCTCTGAAATAATTGCCGGAAACAGTTTCGCAGCATTATCAAGCTTCAGCCAGCCCCGCTCCTGAAAAGATTTTGTATTGATAACTTTCCTCCTTGGTTACATATAAAATATAAAATTAACTACCTGGAATGTTTCTTAAAAAACGACCAGATAACCTCATTGGCATCAAAATCCCTGCAGGTTTTTCCTATCATCCCTGCAGGCAGATACTGAAAACCACCAGGCCAGGTGTGTCCCCCGCCATCAACAACATAAAGAATTACTTCTGTCCCGTCAATACCGTTAATGTACTGCTTACATGTTACTCTAGTACCATCTTTGGGATCCCTGTCAGGCTCTTCAGTCACAACAGGTGTGATAGAACACATATTCCGTTTTACCCAGAATCCGACCGATTCACTCACAGATAAAACTTTACCCAGGTTTATCTTTCGGATTCCATAAATGTAACCTCCCTCAAATGGAACCAGAGGATCATCTGTATTATTAATGGCCAATACTGAAACGGGTCTGGATGGTGAGCATTCAGGAAAAAGCTGGTTTGGAATATTTCCGTCTACCGGAGCAATTGCAGTAATTTTATTCGATAATTCACAAGCCAGGCGATATGACATTATAGCTCCGTTTGATATACCTGTCACATATACCAGTTTTGGATTTATGTTGTAATCTTTGATCATTGAATCTATTAATGCAGAAATGAATCCGACATCATTTATATTTTCCCTGTGTGCGCGATCCTTTGCTTCTTCGTCCATTCTGCCATCATTCCAGTTCAGCTCAATTCCATCAGGGTAAACCATTATGAAACCATCCTGATCAGCCAGTTTATTAAAACCTTTATGGGTGAGAATGATCATGCTGGCTCCGTTTGCGCCCCTGCCATGCAAAGCAATAACAAGCGGAATCTGAACAGTTTTGTCATAAGATGGCGGGATATGGATATTGAAAGTCCGTTTCAGGCTGTCGTGCATAAATGAGGTTCTCAGATCCTTTCCGGAATGTGCAGGAATCGGAGCCTTTTTCATACCAGTGCCAAGGAAAAAACTGGTATTTGGAGGTTGATTATAGGCTACGTTTTGAGTTGCAATTGCCAGTCTGTACTGGGGATCGTGCATAAGAGTATAAATCCGGTGTTTGGTAGGGATTGTTGTGGTAAAGATCCGGCCACCTTTGTATTTATCTATATGATTTCCATCCAGTAGCTCCCTGGTCAGGTCACCATCCCCATCTACATCAGCAACGCTTATGTTATGATTACCCTGTCCGGAATAGGCATTTTCTCCGTCCTTGCTGTCGAACACCCAGAGTGAGGTAAGCTTTTCATCTCTCCAGTCCCAGACAGCCAGTACAGATCTGCCATAATAACCACGGCACATTACAACACTGGGATGGATCCTGTCAGGATATGCCACACAGGCAAGCATACGGTCGACACGGTTCCCGGTGCTGTCGCCTCCTCCATTTCCTCCATGCCCGTTCCATCCATTGAGTGGATATCGGTCAGGAATATAATTTGTTGTAGCCAGAGCCTGTGTTGCGATAAAAACAAGGATAAGTGTCAAAAAGAAATAATTTCTGGTGTTTGCCCAGCTCTTTGACATCATTCTTTTAATTAATTGAGAGTTATTAATTGCTCCTGTCTTCATAATTGCATCATCTGGAAGAAATAACCTGAAGGAAAGCATCTTTAAGGCCTTCAGATGATGCGGTTAAATGAATACTCCCGCTTTTTTCAGTCGACTGAACCACTGCAAGCGCCAGTCCGTTATAGGCATTGCGTTGTTTGCTTTTCATCTGCGTTTTATCCTGTGGGTTTCCATTGTCAGTGCCGATCAAAACCCCTTCTCCTTCAACTTTAAATTCAATAGTATTATTGGCAGTCGGAACAACTAATCCGTTTTCATCGACAATTTCAACTTTAACATTTGCAATATCATGAGCATCGGCATTAACACTTGTTCTGTCTGCTGAAAGGCGTATGGCAGAAGGTTTGGAAGTTGTCCGAATCTCTTCTGTAACGATTTTCCCGTTTTTCCTGCCCACTATCTTCAGTGTGCCTGGTTCATAAGGCACATCCCAGGATAAATGAAGATCGGATGTTGTCGGAGCAATATACGGACGGGAATATGTATTCCATGATTTTGAATGTCCCTGCTGAGGAAAAACATATGATTTTGCACCATAAGATTTACCATTCAGAAATAGCTCAACAGTGTCACAATTTGAGTATGCAATTACGGAAATAATTTTACCTTCCAGGCCTGTCCAGTTCCAGTGAGGGAAGATATGGACCATCGGTTTTTTGGTCCACTGGCTTTGATAAAAGTAGTATCCGTCCTTTGGGAAACCACATAAATCAATGACGCCTGAACTTGAGTTTTTATTTGGCCAGCCGGCTTCTCCGAGATAATCAATGCCGGTCCACATGAAATCGCCAATTACATAATCATTCACAGAAGTAAATTTCCACAGCTGCTCTGCCTGGATCATTCCTAACCTGTAATCTCTTGAACGGCCAGGCCGTCTGTCTGACTGGTCGGGCGCAATTGAATATTGTCCGCGAAGTCCGCCCACAGAAACATTTTCTGTTCCTATCATTTTCCAGTCAGGATGATCGTGCCTGTCAATACTGTAATATAACTCCCTTCGTTCATTCCAGCGATCGACATAATTATATCCCACTATATCCAGCAATTCAAGGAAAGGGAGTTTTGCCGGTCCGTCACCGGCTGCAATTCTGTCATTTGCCTGTGTTACCGGACGGGTGGGATCTTCCTTATGGAAGGTTTCTGCCAGTTTTCGCAATACTTCGCTGCCTGTTTCAACAACCTGATCAGGAACCTCATTTCCGGCGCTCCAAATCACAACGGATGGATGATTACGGTCACGGTAGATCATTGAAAGCAAGTCGGATTTCCACCATTCTTCAAAATATATATGATAACTGAAACCGACCTGTCCTTTTTTCTCCACCCATTCATCAAAAATTTCATCCATTACAAGGATCCCCATTTTATCACAAAGGTCAAGAAATTCCGGAGCCGGAGGGTTATGTGATGTCCTTATGGCATTGCAGCCCATATCTTTCAGTAATTGCAACCTTCTTACCCAAGCCTGTTCCGGAACTGCTGCTCCCAGACATCCGGCGTCATGATGCATGCAAACGCCATTCATTTTTGTATGCTGCCCGTTCAGAAGAAAGCCTTTATCCTTATCAAACTCTATATTTCTGATACCAAAGGTGGTAGAATAAGTATCAATGGTTTTTGTTCCCTCAAAAATTGAGGATTGAAGTGTATATAATGAGGGTGAATCAATCGACCAGAGCGATGGAGATGCAACTTCAACTGATTGTTCTGCATCTGTTTTACCTGATGAAGTCAGAAGAACTGGTGTTTCAACAGTTGCTACTTCTTTACCTGAACCATCTTTCACAACTGATCGTAAGATTACATTCTTATTGCTCTGATTATTGTTTTCAACTGTTGTACGCACAGATATTGTCGCAGATGATGTATTTACTTTCGGAGTAGTAATATATGTTCCCCACTGAGCCACATGAACCGGTCCGGCTATATTCAGCCATACATGCCTGTAAATGCCTGAGCCTGAGTACCAGCGGCTGTTTGGCTGGAGGGAATTATCAACTTTGACTGCAATTATGTTCTCCCCTTTTTTAATGAAAGGGGTTAGATCGTAATAAAAGCTCGTGTAACCGTAAGGATGTTTTCCAAGATGTTGTCCGTTAATCCATACATCACTGTTCATATACACCCCATCGAATTCGATCCAGTATTGCTGGCCTTTACCTGTTGAAGCTATGTTAAAATGTTTACGGTACCATCCGATACCTGTCGGGAGATAACCACCGGGGCCTTTTGCAGTTGCATCTTCCTTGAATTCACCTTCGATACTCCAGTCATGCGGAAGATTGAGAGTCTTCCATTTTGTATCGTCAAAACCAGGTTTTTCTGCTTCTTTAATGTCTGACTGGATGAACTTCCAGTTCTTATCCATCAGCAGGCGCTGACGAGTTTCCGGTACAGCCGGCCATGCATTTATTGAGTGAATCTTTAATAAAGCCAGGATGAGAATGATTAAGAATTTTTTCATTTTTACTTCTCCCCGGCAATGTCGATTATCTTTATCTCAGTTGGCTTGCTCGTCCAATCGGCTATTATGGTGCCAAACTCCTTGAAATACGGGCTGGCAAAATGCACATCTATGGCAGCCTGGTTTTTATATTTTTCAACAAAAATGAAATTGGTCTTTTCGTACGGGTCCTGATAAAGCATATAACTCAGACACCCTTCTTCCTTATTTGAGTTTTCAATCATCATCTTTGGCGCAGAAATAAAATCAGCTTCTTTTCCGGGTTTAATAAAGACTTTTGCCGTAATCATTTTCTGATAGTCAGGAGTCTGGGCTACTGCTTCAGGCTGTGAGGGCTGTGCCGGTTGGACAGGAGTCTTTGGCTTGCATGAAATTCCAATTACGCTCAGGAGGATTGATAGGATAAGGATCTTTGTTTTCATATAATCACTTGTTTATGGTTATATGTAAATTTAATATTTTTTGATTTAATCTGGGGAAATCTCGTAACTTGCTTTAACATTTTGATTATTAATTCGGTTAATGCATTAAATCATGAAAAGCCTGAATAAATTCAATATGAGACACAGATGTCTCAGGAACCAATCCTTTTTCTATTACCTTATTTCGCTGTTCCTGATTTTAACCTCATGCACCAGGCCCGTACCTTATTCCATTCTTGAATTTACCGGAGCAGACGATATAGCCAATTACTCCAAATCGTATCTTCTGATGCTAAATAAGTCAGACAGCATAAATCCCACAGTAATAATGGGGAGCAATGGCGACCTGTTTTGGTGCGACGAAAACTTTTTTGTGTATAATGACTCCTCTTCACAAAGCAGATTTTTGATTAAATCCACTGATAGTGTACTATATGTAAACGATAAAATATATTCCATTGACATCCCTGAAAATGATGACACGATCCCCTGGTTTAAAAATATGAATGCCAGGGATTTTTCTGCGCTTCAGTTTATAAACGTAAACTCGAAAATCCCGGAGAGCTATCTTCCTTACCTTTCGGAATTGGCTAAAGTCAAACCAGATGCAGGCATCTGTTTTTCCGGAAACTTCAAGGATATGGCAGGACTCTTAAAAATATTTAGTCCTCGGATTATTGCAGGAGCGAGTCTTCTCAGGGATGACTATGACCAGCTATCGAAGCTGACAAACCTTGAGTACCTGATGATAACACTAAATGATTCGGTAATAACCGATCCGTTACCATCTTTGCCTGAAATGGAACAGCTTTTCCTGGCAGAATTAGATGATGATATTGCCTTAACCGGTAATTTTCTGGTAAACAATAAACAAATTGAAAGATTGATTATTCAGAAATCGGGAAGCCTGGATTTCTCAATTCTGAAGCCCCTTGATAATCTGAAGGAGCTGATTGTAAATGCATCTGATTCAATCATAAACATTGATTTCATAAATGAGCATAAGAAGCTTGAGGTTTTATCAGTTACAGGTGATAACCTGGTCTATAATCCGGATCTGATAAAATTACCTTTACTCAGGTGGATGACTTTTTCTTCGAATGTGACACAGGAAGAATTCAACTCGTTTGTTGATACACATGCTAATCTTGAAGTCATTGAACTGATCGGGAATGATAAAATCGGCACTCTTCAGTCTTTATCTAAGCTCAGTAAGCTCTATGGATTGACTATAAGGGATACTATTACTGATATTGAGTCAATTAAAAACCTAAAAAACTTAAAATATCTTTCATTGCCATACGATTTCCTTGATAACTCTGTAAATAAAGCCGAGATGCAAAAGTCTTTGCCGGGCACCAGCATTGTTGCCAATGAGGGTTTTTGTCTTGGTTCCGGCTGGTTGTTGCTTATCATCCCGCTTGTACTGGTACTAAAATTCTTTGGCAGCAAAAAGGGCAAAAGCTTTAGAACGAAGTAAAGTCTTATTGATCTGCAATGTCAGAGGGAAAAAGGTTTACCATATTATCCGGGGCAATTCTCTTCAGTCTCGGATTAATGGTTTTTTCATTTTTTATTCAATATAAGTTTCCGGTCCGGTTGTTCTCATTTGCAGCACTCTTAATGTCTGCATTTATAATCAGCAGAAATATCCGGTCGCTCTCCGATTTTAAGAGAATAACCGGTGAATTTATCTCTCCCGGGATCACTCTTCTGCTCTTCATTTCAGGAATTGCGCTGGGTATCGTACTTGCTGTCTTTTACCGCTGGCACCTCGACCTGAGCTTATTCCCAAAATCGGTTCATCTTTTTGTAATTACGGCAGCATTTATTGGCTGTATGGAGGAACTGGTTTTCAGAGGATTTTTACAGGAATATGTTAAAAGCATTAATGGCCCGTTTTCTGTCTTATTCAGCACATTATCACATACCGGATACAAATGCTGTTTGTTTTTATCGCCTCTGATAACGGCAAATATTGATATTGGATTCCTGGCTCTCTGGACCTTACTTGCAGGTATTTTATCCGGCACAATCAGGCATCTGTCAAAAAGTCTGCTCCCGTCACTGATAGCACATGCTTTGTTCGATATCCTGGTTTATGCAGAATTTGTCAGTGCACCATGGTGGGTTTGGTAAACTACTGTAAGCTATTCTGATTATCCTTCTTTTTTCAGATATTGCATCAGGACATTAACTGCCTCATCCATATCGTGGCCGAAAGCAAGAATACCAGCCCTGTCGCCGGCCATTATTATTATCCTCTTCTCGATTACATCTGACTCACTGAACAATCTGAAAATATCCTTTGCAAGTCCTGTTGTTCCGTAATCCATTGAAGGATTGGTAGTCGGTACTTTATAAATAAGCTCGTTCCACAGGTCTATACTATGAACGTGTATTACAGCATTTGCTCCCGGATCGGCCAGGTAGATTGCAGCATGTGTCAGCGATTCAGATGAAGCTTTAAGGGGCCCGACGCACTGTACCGCATTATCATCAATATTGAATGAATTGACTTTGACATAATGACCCGGCTCCAGCTCCGGTATCTCTCCTGTGGCAGAACCCGTAATCACAAACTGGTTCCCACCCCTTATCCTCATGCTGATATTTCCAAAACCGACCCCGTTTTCATAGGCACCTATCAGATCCATATTGTAAAGTATTTCTCTCCAGTAATTTATTATTTCATATTGTTCGTCAGAGATAACGGGACCTGACTGGCTCCAGTGGCAATTAAATTTTACTACCCCTTCCATTTTATTTGAATTTATCTGAAAATAATTTCTTGATACTTTTCTCATCTGCCCTGCAGACTCCTTTTTCGGTTATCAGTCCGGTAACAAGCCTTGCAGGCGTTATATCGAATCCCCAGTTTCCAGCTCTCGCATCATCAGGGCAGATACGTACGGATTTTATCACCCCGTCAGCATAACCTGAAACTGAAGTGACTTCATCCTGATCACGTTCCTCAACTACAATTTCCTTCAGCCCATCATAAAGATTAAAATCAATTGAGGTTGATGGCATCAAAGAATAGAAAGGAACATTATTGTCAAAAGCTGCAACAGCTTTAAGGTATGTACCGATCTTGTTGGCAATATCTCCTTTTCTTGTTGCCCGGTCGCAGCCGGCGAATACCAGATCGACCATCCCTTTCTGCATAAGATGGCCTCCGGAGTTGTCAGTGATAAGTGTATAGGGCACCCCCTGTTTCCCAAGCTCCCAGGCAGTCAGCCTCGCACCCTGGTTTTTCGGTCGCGTCTCATCAACCCAGACATGCAGGGGAATTCCTTTCTCATGAGCCAGATAGAAGGGGGCAGTTACTGTGCCGTAATCTATACAGGCAAGCCATCCGGCGTTGCAGTGGGTAAGTATGTCCACCGATTTTCCGCCCTTCTTTTCGCTGATTTCCCTGATAATATTCAATCCATACTCGCCTATTTTCCTGCAGTTAGCTTTTTCTTTCTTACATATTTCAAGTGCAGCATTCAGGGCTGTTTCTGAAAGCAATTCCGGATCAGTAATCCCGGATAATTTTTTAAGAGTATAATTTACAGCCCATGAAAGATTCACTGCCGTAGGACGGCTTGACACAAGATATCCGGCAGCGTTGGTAAGATGGCTGTTAATATTGGTATTATGAGTAATTTCAAGGGTTGCCAGGTATATTCCGAAAGCACCTGCTGCACCTATCAGGGGTGCTCCCCTGACTGTCATGTCCCTGATAGCATTATAGATATCTTCAACTGAACAGAGCGCTTTTGTCTCAAAGAAAAAAGGCAATTTTTGCTGGTCAATAACCATGACTTTGCCTTTATCATTTTTGTCGATCCAGATACTCTGGTAGTTTTTTCCGTCTATAAGCATCGTAACAATTCTTTCCGGCCGGAATAATTTGAATTTCAAATTTACAAAATTACCGGGGATTTGTAATTTATATAGAAACTCTGTTGTAGCTTATTTGATATAACCCCACCCCCATCCCCTCCCCTTAAGGATAAGGTGAGGGGTGCAACAAGCTATAATATAATAATATACACCCTTCCCTTAAATTTAAGGGAAGGGATTGGGGATGGGTTTATTTTTCAAAACAGGTAGAAATATATCAGATGCCTGGTGATTTTCGAAATCCCGACCGTTTTTTTCGAAAATTTTGATAAGTTTTTTTAAAATTATAATTTTGTGCTAAGTAAAAAATTTTGTTGTAAGAAATTGTTATATGGTTAATAAAGAAGAATTTAGAAAGAAGATAATAGTCACATCCGGTCAGATATTCAGCCGGTATGGTTTTAAAAAAACCACCATGGACAAAATTGCCAGAGCTTTGAAAATGGGTAAAAGTTCGGTCTATTACTATTTTAGAAGCAAGGAAGAAATCTTTGAGGCAGTTGTGTTACACGAAGCCAACATACTTAGAAATGAGCTTACTACAGCTATCAAATCAGTAGAATCACCTGTCGAAAAAATGAGAAATTATGTTTTTGTCAGGATGAAATCGTTCGAAAAACTGTCAAATTACTATAACGCGATCTTTGATAAAAACCTTGATCACTTTGATTTTATAGAGACAATACGCGAAAAATACGACCGCGAAGAGCTTGCAATTCTTCGCCTTATATTATACCACGGAGCACGAAAAAAAGCATTCAATATAAAAAACAGCGAATATACTGCGCTTGCCGTTCAAACAACACTCAAAGGACTTGAAGTCCCTCTTTTCTGGAAGAAGAAGGAACTTAACATCGAAGAAAGATTGAATGGAATTCTTGATGTACTTTTCAACGGGATTTTAAAAAAGTAGCTATCTGCTTATCTCTTATTTCTCGAAGATACACGTAGATTTTTCCGCAGATTTCCGCAGAAAGCTCTTACCCTCGTACCCCGCACCTCGCTTTTTACCTACTTCTGCTTGATCACTGCTCTTTTCTTCTGCTTCAGGCTTATATAGAGCCAGACAAATCCGCCAATCACAAACGGTATACTGAGAAGCTGACCCATATTGAGCTTCATCCCGGATTCGAATGCGACCTGGTCCTCCTTCAGGAATTCAATAAAGAACCTTGACGTAAAAATCAGGATCAGGGTAAGACTTATAAGCAGGCCCTGGATATATTCCCCTTTGTTTTTCCAGTAGATTCTGAAAAGAAGAACAAAAATGAACAGATAGGTGAGCGCTTCATAGATCTGTGTGGGATGTTTTGGTGCTGTCTCTCCGTTCCTGAGAAAAACAAATCCCCAGGGCAAAGTGGTTTCAACACCATAGATTTCGGAGTTCATGAGGTTTCCCATCCTTATAAAAAACCCTGAAAGTGCAACAACAATTGCAACACGGTCGATCACCCATGTATAATCTTTCTTTTCCTTTCTTACAAAAAGCCATAACGCTGTCAGAATTCCAACAGCAGCGCCGTGGCTTGCAAGGCCACCATGCCAGATCTTAATAATTTCAAGCGGATGGCTCAGATAATATCCGGGCTCATAAAAGAGACAGTGACCCAGTCTTGCCCCGACAATAACCCCGACAGCCACATAAACCGTAAGACGATCGAGAACTGTTTGAGGCAAGTTTTCATTTTTAAAAACTTTGTCCAGAATTATATATCCGAATAAGAATGAGGAGGCAAACAACAGACCGTACCATCTTACAGCAAATGAACCTATCCGGAAAATTTCGGGATTTACATCCCATGGAATAATAAGTAAATGCATAGTCGGGAGTATAATGATCGGTAAAGGTAGAAAATATTAATAAATGAGATTCATTTTGTATTAAATCCCGCCTAAATCCCCGTGGGGGGACTTATTAAATACATGATAGCTAAAAAGCCCCCCTGCGGGGGGTTTGGGGGTAAATAATATTCAGCTGTAAAAAATATCTTTAAAAAATGTATGTTTGCAGATATAACGCAGATTTTGATGAGAGAACGCATTGTCCGAAGATATTTGTTTTTGATCCCGGTCTCGATACTGGCATTCGGATGTGCAAAAATTAACACGCCTTCAGGCGGCCCAAAAGATAAGGAAATACCAGTCATTTTAAAGAGCGTTCCGGAAAACGGGGCCACAGGTTTCTCCGGTAAGGAGATAGTTGTCACGTTCAATGAATATATAATTCTCGATAAGATAA
>Ga0315288_10007012_pt1 | contig 14278 bp, 11 predicted proteins | sample YL17G11_20_MG_FD_203454 | JGI IMG/M metagenome (GOLD analysis project Ga0315288, IMG submission 203454) | Sediment microbial communities from Yellowstone Lake, YNP, Wyoming, USA - YL17G11_20 | ecosystem: Environmental > Aquatic > Freshwater > Lake > Sediment | place: USA: Wyoming | collected... | reverse complement strand
GCGCAATCATATGCCTGCAAGGCCAGCGGTAAGGATAAGCCATCATGAGAGGGAAATAAGGACAGCGACCATTATTGTCGACCAGGCTGAATAAGATGGCTGGATGAAAAGCGAATGGTTCTGCTATGATGGTTGCGTTTTTCAAAGCCAAAAAACCTACGGTTTGAAGATCAGATAGAGACATTTCATTAAACTTATCAAGGGGTTATATTGGAAAGATATCTGGCCATTGGGGGCGGGGGAGTTTTCAACCCTATCTCGTGCGTTACTTCCTAACAGTCTATTTACTAATTTCTAAGAAAGAAATATATTACAATCACAAATGAACAATGCAAATATGCACCGACTCCTATGATTAATTCATTCTGAAATTAACTCGATGCCGTTTAGGGCGAAAAATAGGCCTTAAATGAGATGTTTATCCTGATATTCAAATAGGTTGGTTTGGTCCGACCTGCAAAAAACTTATCGATGGACCTCTTTTTTTGGTCACACCCCTACCATCGAGGATGTCTAATATAAATAGAATCAGATAAGCTTAGGGTAGCCAAAGTCTTGCGTAAGCTACGGAATTGTTCATAGGTCTGAAGGAGATTAAAACTGGTGGAGCAAACACTCGAAATCTTGGTGGAGCAAGCCAAAGGAGGTAATAAGAACGCACTCGAGTCTTTGATTGAGAGAATCCAAGATCGTGTTTATGGTCTCGCGATACGGATGTTAGGTCACTCTGCTGATGCAGAAGATGCTACACAAGAGATTTTGACAAAAGTTGTAACTCACCTCGTAAGCTTTCGCCAGGAAAGCGCCTTTACTACCTGGGTTTACCAGGTCGCCTCTCACCATCTATTGACTACTCGTAAACGGCGTGCCGAACGCAAAGAACTGACTTTTGAACAGTGTGAGGGGGAGATTAATAGGATAGCTTCAGGTCGTTGGCTTGAGTCTTCTTCGGAAGCCGAACAGAGCCTTCTTATGGAAGAGATAAGGATCAGATGCATGCAGAGTATATTGCTCTGCTTGGATCGCGGGCTTCGCATAGCCTACATCTTGGGTGAGATTTTCGAATTAACGAGTGATAAAGGTGGCTATATCCTAAATATTGCTCCAACAGCATTTCGCAAACGGCTATCTCGTGCCCGGAAACGCGTCCACAATTTCATGGGGAAAAATTGTGCCCTTGTTAAACCTAAAAATTCATGTCACTGCGCCAAATGGGGTTACAACGCCATTAAAAAGGGATTCATCGATCCTGACAGATTACTGTTTGCAAAGCACCCATCCTATGTACGAAAAGATATTTTTGCCATAAGCCAACTTCAAGAGGTTGATGAACTTCATCGGGTGGCCACGCTTTTTCGTAATCATCCCGACTATGCCGCTCCCGGGGTATTTGTAGAGAGCATAAAAGAGCTAATCCATTCGAGGAAGTATAAATTGCTTAGCGGGCAATAGGGGAAGAAGGAGAAATAGAGGCAGAGGAAGGCTTAAGGAAAGCTTTCCAAGAGCATTTGTGTTACCGCGGCCAGAAAATGAAAGGATTCAAGGGCTTAGATCGTCTTTGATCCCAATAACAGGTCGTTTTTGGTATTAATTATGAAAGGGGTTTTGTAATGGACGAATGGCTTAAGAAATACATTGATAAATATGATAAAATGATCTCTGAAAAAAAGATTTCCTTTTCATCAAAAGTTATTCCTGTCAATAAGTCCCTGCAACATGTTCAACACATTCTGCCATCTGCACAGGTTGAGGAAATACTAAGAGGCGCAGAGCTCATAACTCTTGCAAAGTGTATTTGTAGACTGAAATACAAAAATTGCGATAAACCGTTAGAAGTATGTTTTGTATTGAATGATGTGGGAAAGAAATGGATAGCGGACGGATATTCGAAGAAAGTGACCATTGATGAAGCTTTAGAAATTATTAAGCTTGCGAATAAGGAAGGTCTTGTACATTTGAGCCTATATATGCCGGATCATGAATTATTTGCTCTTTGCAGTTGTTGCTCATGCTGTTGTCATGACCTACAGCTTCTCCTTTCCTATGGGAAAAACTACGTAACTGTGAAATCTGATTACGTGGCTGTGGACAACCCTGAACATTGTTCTGATTGCGGTATATGTATTGACAGATGTGCTTTTAAGGCCAGATATTTCAAAAATGAAAAACTCGTTTACGATCAGGAAAAATGCTATGGGTGCGGCTTGTGTGTAACTACATGTCCTGAAGATTCTATAAGCCTTAGAAAGAGGTAACTAAACGGTTGCCGCCGCACAGGAAGCTCAACAATAACCAATGGTCTTTGTTAACTCACAATTGAATAAAAAACGGGGGCAACTTTTTCGCCGCGCTGGGCGCTGTGGAGTTATAAGGAGTTTGTCGAGATAGATTAGGAAAGGGTTTAAAATGCCCTCAACAAGACACATTCAACCGATGCTAAAAAGCAGCGTAGCTAATTTGCGCCGCTATTGCTTCTTTCATCCTATAATCATCAACTGGCGGATCAGCCTGTAATTGAAGGTAGGTGAAAGAAATAGCCGAAGGGGACCTGGCGGAACTCCTTTTTAGGAAGGCTCAGTATCTGCTATCCTCGGGGCGTTTTTCAGCTGCCAAAAAGTTACTGTCTGAAGATCAAATAGAGACATTTCCTTATTCCTTTTAGGGATTGAGGTTTGGCAAGCTATGGCAAGCTATATTCATCCCCTCCAGGCTGATCATCCCCAATTGGGCCGTTGACTTTTTCCTGAAATTGACGCTTGACAGGTTAGGTAATTTTTCATATATTTCAGCACAAAATCAATGACAAAGCCAAACTCCGGGTAATCGGAGGACGAAATCCGCCGATTCCAACGATAGTCAATCAGTCCATTCCGAGTATTGGCGTCCTTTTGGTTGTGGGTAGCTAGACGGAATAGACCAGATAAACAATGGGGACTGTCGGGTTGCCGAAGCAACATGAAGGCCGAAATATCCTTTATCAGGAAATCTGGACTCTTTTTTGAGGAACAATCGAAGGGAATTCAGCTTACGCGATTAAAGAGCGGCGGGCGATAAGCATTTTGTCACATAAATAACTTAACCTAATCCATACGAGCCCCTCTTATGCGTCATCGGCGACCTTGGTCCATCTTAGCTATAATTGGCAAATTGATGCCCTATTTATGAAAGGAGGAACCCTATGCCAGCGTTCGATTCAAACTTGTTCATCGTAGGAGTAATTGGCGGAGCGTTGCCCGATGTCATTCGCATCATAAAGGCCAAGTATAAGAGGCGCATACCGGGTTATCTTAAGCGAACCACTTTTTGGCTCGGGTTTGTCCTCTCACTTGTTCTGGGCGGACTTGCTGTGTGGCTGCTTGGTGCAGAGGATGGAAAAGCAGCGCTCGCCATGGGCTTCGCTGCACCCGAGGTCATCTCCCGCCTTGCCTCTAAACCCGAGGTTGTGGACCGTGGTCCCGACCAACCATTTGACTTGCGCGAGTGGTGGTCAATTTGACCCATATCGGTTGGAAAAATGAGTGGCTTAGGTTCCGGGCGGGCTGGGATATTCCCGAGGACCTTCGTAAGGATCAGCAACCCGGCAATCTGTTGCTGGCCATGTTCAAGCTCAAACGTATACCGCGCGATTTACGTCATCCTGAGCTTGAGAAGCGCTTCACGGAGTTGCTGGAGGGCACCGCTTTTTTTCGATGGTGGCTGGTGACTTGTGGAAACCCGGATGATAAGGTTTTCCAATTAAACTTTCCAGACAATCACTCGACCATACCTTGGGAACTGCTAATTTCCAGCATAATCGGAGCGCGTCATCGTACAGCTGTGTGTCTTACGCGCACCAGCGCTCATGCAACGATAGCGGAATCTCCAAGTGTCTTTGACGAGCCCATGCGCAACCTGATTCTCCTGGGGGATGATGGTGCAAGTATTGGTCTGAAGCAGTTGAATCTTCAGGCCGAGGTGAAACAGATTCAATCCGCGTGGGAGGGATTGGAAGGCAGCTTTCAGAAGTGTGTTATGAGGCCAGAGATCCAGGCTGCTAAGGCAGGGGATCTAAGGGAGTTGCTTGAGGAAATCAAGCCCCATATCCTTTGGTTCAGCGGACATGGTCTTTCCAAGCCTGAGACTGCGCTGCTTTTTGCAGACGGGGAGAAGATAACCGCGAAACGGCTGGCCGGATTAATCGAGAGCTCCCGCCATCGCCCTCTTTATGCCGTATTTTGGGCATGCGACACGGGTGGTCCTGACGCTCGCCCCAACGGGATCAGCGTCACCCCAGCACTGTTTGCTGAACTGAGCCGTGTAGATATCCTAGCCGTCTTAGCCATGCAGGCTCCCATACGCGACGTGAGTGCCCGGGCAATGACGGCGGGGCTATTTCGGCTACTCGGGACAGGCATGTCATTGGAGCATGCACTGGCACACACACGCGTGCCGCTAATAGACAACTACCCGTCCGGTGCGCATCCGCTGGACTGGGCATGCCCCGTTATCTGGAGCGCGAGTGACCCGGTCGAGAATCTGAAGTGGAGTAGCGCTTCGCAACAGTCGATTGCCAGGTTCCAACTGGCGGGACGATGGGCTTTGCGGTTGCGCCTTGAACAACCGGCTGTTCTGGTTGATCCACCCTCAGCTGACGAAAGAACAATTGCACGCGCGTGGTCTGCACAAAAGCGCACTTGGATATTTGACCCGACCGGGCTCGACAACTTCGAGGACAAACAAGCCTGGCTACGCACATTGCAGGCAATTCCCTATGAGAACGATGACCTGTTTGTTCTGCCGGTCATATTGGGCCATGCCGATGCTGAGACAGCATTGAGGCAATGGTCGCATGGTACTTTTGAGTCGATGCGGCCAGGTGATGTTCCTCGGGAAATCGTTGAAACCATACAGCGCATCCGTGAACTACCTATTGTGGGCTGGAAGCAGCTTTGCCAGATACCCAGGATATACTTGGCAGTGGCGAATCCTCCACACTATGACCCGTTGGATGCTTTCTGGAAACCATTGCTGAGCTCCACTGGGCCGTATGTAAATGTAGTCAGCAGCCAAGACATTCCTCGTGACTTCCTACGTGATTGGGCAGTAGACAAAATCGAGGCAGAAACGAGTCCAACCAGACTTGCGCTTGCCATAGGGCAAGCTTCCCGATTGGCGCGGGCGTTAGCGATTCTGAACATGCCGCTCTCCTCCGACCTCATCTCCATTCATGACGAAACAGCTCATGGTGCAACCCGGTTGGCGGACTGGGAGAATCGCGACGATATCGTGGTTCAAACCAGCGCCGGGCCTGTTATCAGGGCAGTGGCACGGCAACTGATTCTTGATCAGATAACCGAAGAGGAAACCGTGCTAGCCCATCGCGATTGTGTTGCCATGATGATGCGTTTGCCGAGGCTTACACTGCCCTTACGCGAACGGCTCGTCGTCCACTACCTGGGCGCGAACCAGCCAAGTGAAGCGGTATATGAGGTGATGGAACTGTGCTCGACTTATCACGCTATAGAACAGCCCTTCGCAGCCATCCGTGCCGTGGAGACGCTAGCTGAGCACAAAGGGAAGATCCCATCGCGCCGGCGGCTGGTCGTAGCCGCTGTGTATTTGCAGGTGGGCATGCTCGATCAGGCCCAGCGATGGCTTGATCTAAGCCAACCGCAGTCAGTACTGGAGAAGGCCTGGAAGCATGGCATGCAGCATGAGATTTTCAAGAGCGAGGGGATACCGCAGCACAGGGACAAAGCGCTCGAGGAGATCGAGACAGCAATTAGGATCTGCGAAGTAGCCCTGCGACAACCACCTCCAGACTTGCAGCGCGAGGAGTTAGAGAAAATCCAGCGTGCCCTGCTGGTCTATCGCCAGGATCGTGCGCGTATGCTGCAATACTTCTTCGCTGATCGCGAGCAAGCAGTCGCCGAGGAGTATTCACGGCTCATCAGGGAACTCAGCACACGGCCAGGTGCCGATCTCGATCTGGCGGCAGTAAAACGCAACTACAGCGAGCTACTCCGGAAACGGGCCAAAGATCCGAGGGATGCAGAACGGCAACAGGCCCGCGAGCTTTTGGGTGAGGCGGAAGACTTGGCTCGAAAGTACACAGGATCGCCAATCCTTGCAGAGGTTCTTTATGAGAAGGCCAAATTGGCCGAAGCGGACGGCCGTCTCGCAGACGCGTGCGACTATCTGAATGAGTGTATCGAAGTCTCAGGCATCAGTAATCACACGATGCTTCGCGCGATTGCACAGAACCGCCGCTTCTGGAAGTGTGAGCAGTTCGCGCTGGCACGGTGGTTCGAAATTGAGAAGGCGCTCGCGAGTTTCCGCCATGGGTGGGCCCTCCGATCACTCATCGATGCCAGGCTCCGAGTTTCGAAAACCTTGGAAGGCCTGGGTGATCTCGAGTACAGTTTGCGGACCCTTGAAGCTAATGCGGCCGATCTGGTACGCAACCCATCATTTGACCAGGGCAGTGACCGGTCACGCATTTTGAGGACCTTTGCAGGACTCGTGATAGTCAACGAAAAGCTGAATTGCTCTGCTCTGGCTCCGTCGGACTTCTCGGTGGCCTATCCGTGGTTCAAAGATTGGTACGCTGGCAAGACGGCGCGAGACCTTGATGCCATCTGGCAGGAGGTGGCCTAATGGGCAGCGGGAGGTCAGGCGCAGGTGGAGGTGGTGGCGGTGGTGGCACAACGCTCAATCTTCCGACGTCTTGGTCCGGACCGGTTTCAACACGGAAGGCTGTCCCCAAATCGAAAGTGGATCTGGAAATCCACCGTATCCTTAGCCGCCTGCCAAAGGAGTACTTGAACAGGCAATTTGGCAGCTCGATGACACGTGGAATATATGAGCAGCTGTTCAGCCTAAACATCCACGTTTTTCAAAACAGGAGTTGGGCCGGGATCGCAGATACCTACGGGGTTGTAGGTGGCAATGGTTGCTTGCGCAACTGGGCCTCTAGAGTTGCTAATCGCTATGAAGCAGCAGAGGTGGACCAAAAGGTCCGGGAGACTGCCCAAGAAACGCTCCAAGAGTTCCTGCTGCTGGCCCTGAAAGGGGATGACGCTACATATTTCGACGGTCCGAGCGACAGGATAATCTCGAAGCTCAACCGGAAGACCTTCAGCAGCACGTCAGGTTATTTCCTTGGGATTCTGATTTGGCGAATATTGGAGCGGCAAGGTGAGCCGCTGTCAGAGGATGTCCAAGTTCAACTGCAGGAATTAGCGCAGGCAAAGGCTGACCAGATTATTCAAAAATTCGAAGGCAAGTTTCTTCACAAGCCTCATGGAGAAAAACTCATCACATATCAGGACCTATTTCTTATCATCCAGGAGAACATGCCCTGGTTTATCGAGGAGTTGAGGCGATGAGCAGACCTGCCGTCAACTGCCAAGTGCACGGGATCCGCGCAGTCTTCCCGCCCAGGCAGATTTCGTTCAACATAGGCACGGATCTCGCCATGCAATTGGAGGGTAGTATTGGCCCCAAAGGGCTATCTCTAACAGCTGCGGACCTGGTGGATTTGGCTGCGACAATTCATCAAATTGATCGACACATCACGAGTTGGAGAGGCACAAACCCGCCGGCGCGCATCCAGCTTTCTCTGAGGCTCCGCAATCCCAATGCCTGGTCCGAAGAGGCCATCCTGGCTTTGCAGGCCTCGCTCCAACTTCTAGGCAACACGCCTTGGGAACTAGAATTCGGGCCAGGATTGAAGGCCCCCACACCAAAATATCAAACAGACAATGGGCGTGCGATTAAGCAGGTCGCGCTTTTTTCTGGCGGAGTCGACAGTACGTGCGGAGCCATAACACTCTGCAACGCAACCGCGCATACGCAACTTGTCTCCTTCTACCACGGGCAAAAGACCTTGCAGCGTGGGCTGGCCTCTGAGTTGGGGTTTCAAGCTCCGGTTCAGTGGCGGATGAAGTGGCAGCGGTCCCCGGGTAGAGGGCGCTCGTTCTATTTCCGTTCCTTCCTGTTCTTGGCCTTGGCGGCCGCTGTGGCAGAGTCCTGGGACGCCCGGACCATCTTCCAGTTTGAGAATGGAGTCCTTGCCACTGCCGTTCCACCAGCGCCCTCTTGGATGATGACCAAGCACGCTCATCCATTGTTGCAGGAGACCATGGGGAAGTTATTCGACGCGCTATTTGGTGGAAAATGGATTATTACTAATCCTTTCTTGAAATTGACCAAGCGGGAGTGCGTTGCACAAGCGGCCGGTTCAATGAAAAAAGCTCGAGTAATGGACTTGCTCGCGGAGACCGAGACATGCTGGTATCTGCGTTCCAACAATGTCTATGGCGGCAAGAAAAGACCTGGTATGCCATGTGGTATCTGCGTACCATGTCTGCTCCGACGCACAGCACTTCCCGGCGAACGGTATCAGTACGACTTGCTAGACGACAAGATTAAGGGTCACAAGAGAAAGGGCGAGAGCTTTCGTGCATACTACGCATTTTTAAGAAAAATCCTCGCTGCTGGTAAATCAGTGGCAAAATTCTACTCGGCCTTACCGGCCGCTGGTCGAAGGCTTGCCGATGACAGTGTCGGGCTGACACTCACCGATTTGCACAGGCTATTTCGCACGTTTGCGCAGGAGTTCATGGCCACCTTTGACTTGCACGAAGTCTTATGATGAATGATAGCAAGACGACGAACACATATGCCTTGAGCATTCGCCAGCCCTGGGCGGAACTCATCTTGAGTGGCAAGAAAACCCTGGAGATACGCTCTTGGTCGACGGATTATCGTGGGCTCTTGTGGGTACACGTTGGACTGAAGAGCGATCCGGAATTGGAACGAGCCTTTGGGCTGACAAATTTGTTTAGGGGAGGCTACATTGGTACCGTCGTGTTGGGTGGAGTAATTCCACTTGATGAGGATGACTGGGTATTCTACAGATCAAAGCATCTCGACTTGAGCAGGTATCAGCCCAACCACTATGGATGGTTCCTTGAATCGCCCCTCCGCTTTGCCACGCCCATCCCAGGGCCGGGTAAACTGGGGTTGTATCACCCGAGCGAAGACGTGGTTGCGCTGCTTAAGAGTGCGAGTAGAACTGAATAGCGTGCACTTCGTCGGAGGGGGCCGTCGCATCGATCTGGTTCAGCGACCGCGGTAAGCAGTTCGAAATGGAAACCCATCAATGGACTGATGGTCCCCTTAGGTATTCAACCTTCTTACCTGCCGAGCAGCTGACCCACGGGCGGTCTATGACTCGGTAGAGCCGCCACGGCCAGCTGGCGGTCTGCCTCCGCGCGATATCCTAATCTTGGTTGGCCGGGGCAGCTCACCTCGATGCTGTTATCGTTTTCAATCTAATTATCAACGCTTCATTATAGTTCTCCATATCGACTCGTAGGCGTAAACAACAACCAAGGGACAACTTCGAACTCCCCTTTTCGAAAGGCTCAATAGCTGCTATCTTTGTTGCGTTTTTCAAGATCTAAAAACTTACGATTTGAAGACCATACCTGCCTGTTACCAGCTCCTTTGGTCGGCGTCGGTCATGGCAAGATATTCAGGGTTTAAGGTTTAGGCGGATTTCTTTCCTACGTTGGTTTCGACTTAACTTTCCAAGCCTTGTGCCAGGCTGGCGCTCGAATGGATAAGTAGGACACTGCCATATCTTGTGGTCGATTTTTCTTGACAAGCTATTCCCTTCTTCGTATATTTAACCCATCTCAAAGCAAGTTTTTATCACTTCACTTTATCACTATCACTTCACTTATCACCGGGCCAAAGCTATCAGGGGAGTAAATTCGCATTTCAAGGCCTGATGATACCGAACCGTCCTGACAGGCAAGAAGAGACTCGAAAGGAGGCGAGCGCCGTCGCATGGTATCGTTTATATCGACTGCTTCTGTCGCTGACATTTTTCCATCATGGAAGAAACGAAAAGTCAGCAGTACGAGTTCATCTTCCGGCACTGCCGAAGTTTATGAGGAGAAACGATCATGAGGGGCACAGTATCAATACAAGAAAGGAGCAGAATCGTCAATCTTCGGGCTCGAAGTCGTTGTCCTGTGGGGCACATGTGGGTGACGCTGCTGATAACGTTGCTATATGCTCTGGCGGCCGATACTGGTGCCGCTCTGGCCGCGGAGGCGCCACACGTGGGGGAGCGCTCTCTTGTGATAGCGGGGAACAGGACTTTCACCTGGCAAGGGAAGTTCGAGTATTCCGATAAACCGACCAGGATACCGCCGACTTCTTTCATCCAAGGCATCTAGGATATCCAAGTTGAAGCAAAGCTAAAGCAGGATGCGACCCTGCCAAGTAGAGAGTACTCCCGATTCTACTCTGTGACGTCGGTGTTGTTCAAAATACCTTTCGAGTACAGCACCTATAAATACGACCCCGAGACGAAACAGTACTCTTTCGTGTCAGAAGTCTCGCTATTGGTGCTGGATTCCTCAGACTTCGACCTATCGTACGATTTTGGTACCGTAGGAAACTTTGGCTGCTCCTTTGTGTCGGACGTGAATGTATCTGGGTTCTCCCAGACGCAGATATTTCTGAAACAGGATGCGATGATGGTCTTCCATACAATGAAGGGTTTGGGGCTCTCGATGGGAGGAGGTGTTTCGGGAGTAGGGGGAGGTTTCAGCGTCGTTAGCGGCAACATGGTGGACGATTACGGTTTATGGCCGGAAGGTGCAAATGCGACGCCACCGGAGGGGTACGCGGATGTTCTTTACGGCGGCGGAGACCTTAATCTCTGGGCCAGGCCAGAAGGTTTGGCGGGTCCATACAAACTTGTCAGATTTCTCGATCCGGATGATGAAAACCGCCGGTTGCTCGGCGCGGTGGCAGACGGGGTGACGCGCGTGATTGTCGAGATCATTGGGGTGAAAGCGATCGCGGACGTCACATTTCCGGCCGGGGACGGACAATGGGCTTTGGGATCGACGCTTACTGACGGTGTGTGGCGGAGGATGTGGCAGGCGCCGCCGGATTTCGGGAGAGTACCAGCTGATCAGGACAGGACGCGTAGGCCCATCGGGTTTAAGATCAACGTTGATGGTGCTGCGGTAGATCCGCCTCCCTTCTACCTGTACAGGGCACCTGTGGTGCTGCTCCATGGCCTGTGGGCCGGTCCGGAAACCTGGGAAATCCTCAAAAGGGATTTGCGTGCGAACGGCTACGCATTCGTTTTAAACTACCCGTATCCCAACAATCAATCCCTTGAGTCCAATAAAGATGTCCTCAAGGATAGTGCCGAAAAGGCGTTGGGGGAAGCCCACATGCGGATGGTGGGTGCTAGGAAAGTTGACGTGGTGGGGCACAGCATGGGTGGTCTCGTCGCCAAATACAATCCTGAAAAAGCAACTAACGTTCGGCGCGTGGTGACCGTGGGTACACCTCACTGTGGTAGCCCCTTGGCCAACTGGGCGTGTAACTTACGCTTGCGTCTCTGCGATCCCGCCGTGCGGGACTTGATAGTGACGAAGGACCAGTGCATCCTTCCGGGCAACAACCTTGGTCCAGGTGTGCCCGTGATAGCGATTAACGGCATATGGAATGGATCCATTCCAGAAGTGTCACCGTTGCCTGTGCCCTCGAGCGTGGGTGCCTGGATGCTGTTGGTCCTTTATGATAAGACGGCCTTTGGGGCCGAGAAGAACGATCTGATCGTATCTGAAACCAGCCAGAAGGGGGGTCTTGCAAACACCCAAGACGTTAACAACACCTGGCACTGCGATGAGCCTAACAACTCAACGGTGAAGTCTCACGTACTCGACTTTCTCGACAAGAGCCTTTCCGAAAGCGCTCTACAGGCCGGTTCCGGCCTGGCAGATTCCATGGGAGTACGACTGGTGAAAGCCAAAAGGCCGCAGGTGAACGCGATTGCGGATGGAACGGTCACAATCACGTCACCGGCGGCCGGAACAGTATGCTCGCCAGGGGAAAAACTTCACGTGAGCGTTCAGGCGCCACCAGGCACGACTAAAGTCTTCGTGGGGATAGACAACGGCAGGGCGGTCGTGGCGGAAAGCCCTCCGTTTGAAGTGGATTTGACTGTACCGGCGGAGTGCCTAGGTGACGTGACTATAGGGGCGATTGCCTGGAACGGCAATGCAACACTGGGAATAGGAGAAACCAGCATCCATGTTTCGACTACGGCCACTGTTTCCTCGCTCACAGTCCTTCCTTCGTCGGTGATCTATCTGAACGTGGGACAGTCTTTACCGCTGACAACGACCGGAACGTTCAGCGACGGCGCAACACGGCTCATCACGGCGAGCGTGTTTGGAACCACGTATGAGTCGAGTAAACCGGCAGTGGCTAGTGTGACCGTCGATGGAGCGGTGACAGGTTTGTCGGTTGGATACTGTATCATCAAGGTTAGGAACGGCAACTGGCAAGTTGACGTTCCAGTGTTTGTGCCTGGAGGGTCATCTTCCTATGCCCTCACCATTACCAAGTCAGGAAACGGTTCAGGGTCCGTAACCTCCTCTCCATCCGGGATAAGTTGCGGTTTAGACTGTTCTGAATCGTATAATCCAAAGACAAACGTCACCCTTTCGGCAGCGGCAGATACAGGGTCTATTTTTACTGGGTGGTCCGGCGGTGGCTGCTCAGGGACAAATCCCTGTACGGTAACAATGAATGGCAATACCGTAGTAACGGCTACTTTTATACAAGGGACCTGCTCTTACACCATTTCTCCCACCAGTAGATCGTTCGCCAGTAAGGGAGGTAGCACCCAAGTCAAGGTTACCGCATCAGGAGGGAGTAGTTGCAGCAGTCCCACTGTGTCCACAGGCCATCCCTGGATCACGGCTACCCTTTCCTCCTTCACTGCTAACAAGGGAGCGGTAAATATCACCGTTTCTCCCAATAATACCACCTCGTCCCGGATAGGTGAGGTAACGATCGCAGACAAGACCTTCACGGTAACCCAAAAGGGAACGACCTGTACCCTGACTGGTCTCATCCCCTCCACCGAGTCATTCTCTTCCTCCGGGGGATCAAATAGCTTTACTGTGAATGCCACAACAGGCTGTGGGTGGGAAGCGGAGGTGGACACCTCGAGTACCTCGTGGATCACGATCGCCTCAGGGAGCACGGGAATAGGTCAACAGACCGTCACTTACAGTGTCTCTCCCAATACGACTCGGAAGAACAGAAGTGGGAAGATCAATGTGTACCTTACCGCGACGCCAAACAAGAAGAAGGTCTTTACAGTAAAAGAAGGAAAATAATGGTAGGGTTTCAACGTCAAAGGGACCGGCATGAAATTACGAGATTCTGAAAAAGGTTCGAGAAAAACTCCAGGCACAGGTCCGTCACGGACATTCAATAACAATAGGGCTTCACAAAAATAGTTTTGGGATAAGGGTTTTAAGGTAACGGATTTTGTCTCTTTGATCTATCTTCACAGCGGTAAGAGCTACGGCGAGGACAGTGATATGGGCGACGGTGCAAAGGTTAGCAGTGGTGTTAAGACCGTTGACTGTCGGGCACTGCATGAAGATAGAAAGAAGTCGTGAAAGGATTCTTTCTGAAGAAGTTCTGAGGTTGTAGAGTTTTTTGAACTCCGGAGAATGGCGGTCGGTATTTTTTCGGATGGAATTGTCTGCGTCGACTCGGAGGTAGGTGATACACCCTTTTCCCGCGAGAAATTTGGGATGCCACCAAGGGCATATGGGTTGTTGTTTAGCAAACTTCTTTGATGCTCTTATGGGACAGATGAACTTGTCCCTTCCTTCTACCCGGATTCCAGCTTACCCGATGGATTCCTATGTGAGATGATCAGGAGGGTAGAGTTAATAAAAAAAGTGGACCCTATGGTTACGGTTTCTGCTATATACTCGCTGGTTCCAACAACTCCAAAAGGCTACGGTATGATTTTCATATATTCAATTGAGCTGTCCAAAAAGAAGACCGAAACTGCATTCTTTCCAGAGGTGCAATAATCATAAAGATGGAAGGCCAGGTCTTTTGACTACTGCGTTTCGGGGGTGAAATGGAAATGTGGGCCTACCAGATTTCACTTATCAAGGACTGGTGATCTCGACTTCTTTTATGTCCTTGAAATGTTTTTTATCAAACGTATAGATTGTTTTTGCACCTTTGTCTTTTGAGAATTCAATGATCCAGGCATCGATGAGGTCAATTTCTTTCCTCCTGTAAAGTTTAAGCGCGGCCTTTATAATCCATTTATCTTGAATGTCAACCCCAGGCGTATTAAGGATAGACTCAACCAGTTCTGTAATTTCAGCTGCCGCCAATTTGTAAAAGCTTTCCAAAACCCAAACGAGCTCTGCTACGA
>Ga0315288_10007011_pt1 | contig 14279 bp, 22 predicted proteins | sample YL17G11_20_MG_FD_203454 | JGI IMG/M metagenome (GOLD analysis project Ga0315288, IMG submission 203454) | Sediment microbial communities from Yellowstone Lake, YNP, Wyoming, USA - YL17G11_20 | ecosystem: Environmental > Aquatic > Freshwater > Lake > Sediment | place: USA: Wyoming | collected... | reverse complement strand
GTCGCCCAAAGCTCTTTGAGACGGCGCCGGCGCGCCTCCCCCTCGAGGGTGGTCAGGAGGCGCCTGCCGAGGCCGCTCCCGCGATACGCCTGCGACACCGCGATACGGCCAACGATCGGCAGCCCCCTGTAGTCTTCGAGCGAGACCGTCCCCACCATGCACTGGCCGACGAACGCTCCCCACATCGCCAGAGGCGGCTGAGGGAACTCCATGATCTCGAGATGCGCGGCCTCGGCGAGAGCCAAGGCGGCCGCGTGGTCGTCGCTGGGTGCAATGACGGGAGTGTCCGTGGTCTTGGCCATCGGTTGAGCTTACTCCGTCCCGGGCCCACGGGTCAGCGCAACTCCGACTCTGACAGCACCTCGTTCTTGATCAACGAAACGAGCCGCTGAAGGGCCGCGAACACGTTGTCACGGATGGCTCCGGCCACCAGCACCTTCATGATGTCGTCGCTAACGGGGAGTGTCCCCTCGTTGACCCACCCGCGCACGGCGTAGACGCCCGGCCATGTCCTACCTCGGCGAGCACATCCTCAAGCCGGCCCCTGTCGGCGCGGAGCAGCATTCCGCGCACGGGCTCGCCGGACCTCGATGTACCGCGCACGATGCCTTGGTGAGCAAGGATCATGCCGATCGCGGCGAACCCGGGCCGGGCCTTCACCTCGTGGATCCAATCGTCGGCCTTGGCAGTACTCATGACCTCACCTTCCTGTTCTGCTGATCGTTATCCAGGAGCAGGCGCTTGCATTCTCCAGCCCTGGGTATAATATGGGCATATGCTCATAACAAACAGGTGGCGCCTCATCTGCCACCTCACTCCAAAGGAGGAGACATGCCAGGTAGAGACGGCACAGGGCCGATGGGCTACGGCCCGATGATAGGGGGCCGACGGGGCTTCTGCGGCGACGCGGCTCCATCCCCAGGCCGCGGCGCCGGTCGTGGCCGCAGGAACCAGTTCTACGCCACCGGGCTCACCGGGTGGCAGCGAGTCGCGCAGGCCGACGCTCAGGCCGCGGCTCCAATGGGCGACGCGCCGGACCCGTTCGCGCGCGTTGAAGAGAAACTCGCCCAGGTGCTTGAGCGTCTGGATCGCCTCGAGTCGGCGACGCGGGACTGACGTGGGCGGACGAGGAACAGGCTGCGGCGGTCGTGGCGGCGGAGGCGACGGTCGAGCTCAAGGGAGCGGCCAAGGCATGCGCCAGCGTCGTCGCGACGGCAGCGGGCGCGGCGCGGGCCTTGGCCCCAGCCGCGGCGCTGACATCACGAACGGTGTGGCCGCCGCCGTCACTGCGCCGGCGCCCGTGGCAGATGTGACCGTGGGCGCGCCGGCCGTGGTTGCCCGAGCGCGCACGGTGGCTATCGTCGCCAAGCCCGCGTCTTGCATCGCCTGCGGCACGTGCGTCGATACGTGTCCGCGAGGTGCGATCACCCTCGAAGAGACGGCGGTGATCGACCCGCAGCTCTGCAACGGTTGCGGCCTGTGTGTCAACGACTGCTCGTATAGCGCGCTCGCGCTTGCGGAGGTCTGAAACGATGCGTATCGCCATCGCCAGCGGCAAGGGCGGCACCGGCAAGACGACGCTCGCGACCAACCTCGCGGCGCTGCTCACCGCTCGCGGCGGGGCAGTCCGGCTCCTCGACGCCGACGTCGAGGAGCCGGACTGCCACCTCTTTCTGCATCCCGCTATCGAACGCCGGGAGCCGGTGCGCGTCCTGGTGCCTGAGGTCGACGAAGGGCTCTGCACCGCCTGCGGCGTGTGCGCTGAGGTGTGCGCCTTTCACGCCATCACCGTCATCGGTTCGACGGTCCTGGTGTTCCCCGAGCTGTGCCATTCCTGCGGGGCCTGTGAGCTGCTCTGTCCGGAGAAAGCCGTCCACGAAGAGGGCCGTGATACCGGTGTGATCGAGCACGGCACAGTGACGCTCCCCGGCCGGCCGGCGTTCCCGCTGGTCACCGGAGTCCTCACGGTCGGCGAGGCCAAAGCCGTGCCCACGACCCGGGCCACGATGGCGGCCGCCGGCGACGGCAGCGTCGACGTCGTCCTCATAGACGCCCCACCCGGCACCTCGTGCCCGGTGATCGAAGCGGTGCGCGGCTCCGACCTCGTGGTGCTGGTCACGGAGCCGACGCCCTTCGGCCTGCACGATCTCGTGCTCGCCGTGGCGATGGTGCGGGCGCTCGACCTGCGCTGCGTCGTCGCCATCAACCGCGCCGACCTGGGAGACGACCGCGTGCATGCCTTCTGCGCCGCCGAGGGCATCGAGATCGTCCTTGAGTTGCCCCACGACCGGCGGATCGCGAAGGCGTATTCGCGCGGCGAGCTGCTGCTCGACGCGGTCGACGGCCTGGAGCAGACGCTGAGCGTGGCGTGGGAGCGCATCGTCGTCGCCGCGCAGACAGAACGGGTGCTCTCATGACGCCGTCACGCGAACTGGTGGTGATCAGTGGCAAGGGCGGCACCGGCAAGACGAGCGTGGTGGCCGCGTTTGCGGCGCTGGCCGGCGGCGCCGTGCTCGCCGACTGCGACGTCGACGCCGCCGACCTGCACCTGGTGCTGGATCCCAAGCTCGGGACCGAGCATGAGTTCAGCGGCCGCCGACAGGCGGTCATCGATCGCGGCGCGTGCACTGCCTGCGGGCGCTGCGCCGAGGTCTGCCGCTTCGCGGCCGTGCTCGGCGCCGCCGACGGCGACTACTCGGTCGACTCCATCGCCTGCGAAGGCTGTGAGCTCTGCCAGCGGGTGTGCCCTGCCGACGCCATCCACATGGAGCCGGTCATCAACGGCGCCTGGATGCTCTCCGAGACGCGCTTCGGACCGCTGGTACACGCACGTCTCGGTGTCGCCGAGGACAACTCCGGCAAGCTCGTGACGCTGGTTCGCAACGAGGCCCGCAGCGTGGCCGAGGAGCGGGGGCTCCTACTCGTCATCGTCGACGGTTCGCCGGGCATCGGCTGCCCCGTGATCGCCTCGCTCGCCGGCGCCGACCTGGTGCTTGCGGTCACTGAGCCGACGGTCTCGGGGCGCCACGACCTCGACCGCGTGCTGCAAGTGGTGCGGCAGTTCCGTCTGCCCTTCGCCGTCTGTGTCAACAAGGCGGACCTCAACCCGGATCTCGGCGCACAGATCGCCGCCGAGGCGTCTGCCGCCGGCGCGGCGTTCGTCGCCACCGTCGACTACGACCCCGCGGTGACGCACGCCCAGGTGGCAGGCATCGATGTCATCGCCTATGGCGGCCGCGCCGCGGCCGAGATCACGAGACTGTGGGAAGCCGTGAGCGCATCGCTCTCGCCGTCCCTGGAAGGAGAGGTGCTCGATGCGTGAAGGCCAGGTGACCCAAGGACCTAGGGGCGGCAATCATGACCCGGGTTGCGCCCACGCCGAGGGCGACCCCCGCCGACAGCAGGACGAGCTCGAGGTCCGCATGCTGCTCATCCGCCACAAGCTGCTTGTAATGTCGGGCAAAGGCGGGGTGGGCAAGAGCACCGTGGCCGTGAACCTGGCCACGGCTTTTGCGGACGCCGGACGGCGCGTCGGTCTGCTCGACGTCGACCTCCACGGTCCCAGCGTACCGGGCCTCCTGGGGCTCGACTACGCGCCTCAGCCGGGACACGCCGGCGGCATAGCCCCGGCGAAGGTGAGCGAGAACCTGTGGGCCATGTCGCTCCAGTTCTTCCTGCCCGAGGACGACGCCGCCGTCATCTGGCGCGGCCCGCGCAAGTATTCGGCGATCCGCGAGATGCTCGCTGGAGTGGACTGGGGCCATCTCGACTGCCTCGTCGTCGACGCTCCTCCCGGCACCGGTGACGAAGCGCTGGCCCTGGTGGAGCTGCTGGGTTCGGGCACCGGAGCCGTGATCGTCTCCACGCCGCAGCGCGTCGCCGTGAGCGACGTGCGCAGAGCGCTGGGCTTCTGCAAAACGCTCGACCTGCCGGTGCTCGGCGTGATCGAGAACATGAGCGGCTTCGTCTGCCCGCACTGCGGTGAGACCACCGACATCTTCTTGAGCGGTGGCGCCGAGACGATGGCTGCCGACGCCGGCGTGCCGTTCCTCGGTCGCATCCCGTTGGATCCCGCAGTCGTGCAGGCCGGCGAGCGCGGCGTGCCTCACGTGCAGGCGTTCGCCGGATCGCCGACGGCAGAGGCGTTTTCGGCCGCGATCGAGCCGCTGCTCACGCTGACCGCGCGTCCCGATCATCGCGTCGCCGCGACCGAGGAGAGCTGAGGTAGGCGATGTCCGGAGCCGTCAGCGCAGAGCAGCTTGTCTACGGGCCGGTGCCGTCACGCCGATTGGGGCGCTCCCTCGGCGTGGACTTGGTGCCTTTCAAGACGTGCACCTACGACTGCGTCTACTGCCAGCTCGGTCGGACCACGCGCAAGACGGTGCGCCGGCAACGCTGGGTCGACCCGTCGGATGTTGTGGCTCAGGTCCGCGCCAAGCTCGAGTCCGAGCCCGACGTCATCGCTCTCGCCGGGTCGGGCGAACCGACCCTGCATGCGGGGATCGGTGACGTAGTCGCCGGCATCAAGCGGCTCACGGATGTGCCCGTGGCGGTCATCACAAACGGAGCGCTGCTCAGCCACCCGACTGTACGCCGAGGGCTGGCGGCCGCCGACATCGTTTTGCCGTCGCTCGACGCCCCGGATGACGGCCTGTTCCAGCTCATCAACCGTCCACACAGGGCACTGCGGTTTGCCGACGTAGTCGGCGGGATGATCGCGTTCCGCAGCGGCTACCGAGGGCAGCTGTGGCTCGAGGTCATGCTGCTCGCCGGCGTCACGGGGATGGTGGCCGAAGTGGAGCGGCTCGCGGAGGTGGCGGCGCGCATCGCCCCCGACCGGATCCAGCTGAACACGGCGGTGCGCCCGCCGGCGGAGTCGTTCGTGGCGCCGGTCTCGGCCGGCTCTATGCAGGAGCTCACCGGCCTGTTCACGCCCCACGCCGAGGTGATCGCCGACACCGTGCCCGCCGACGGCGACCGGGTCGCGCGCCACGCGGACATCCTGGCACTGCTCTCGCGCCGTCCGTGCACGGTGGCCGACATCGCCGCCGGCCTGGGGATCCACCACAGCGAAGCGCTCAAGGCGGCCACCGCGCTCGTCACCGAAGGCGCCCTGGAGCTGCACACCCACGAAGACCGATCGTTCTACGTGGCGGCGCCCGCCACCGCTGAGAATCGAGAAGAGGAGAGATCATGAAGGTAGCCATCAGTGCGCAGAGCAGCGATATCGACTCCCTGGTCGACCCGAGGTTCGGCCGCGCCCGCTGGTTCATCGTCGCCGATACGGAGACCGGCCAGTGGCGGGCTCACGACAACGCCGCCAACGTGGACGCCGGCGGCGGCGCCGGCGTGCAGGCCGGCAGCACCGTGGCGGCGCAAGGCGCCGAGGCGGTCATCACCGGCAACGTCGGCCCCAACGCGCACAAGGTCCTCGCGGCCGCGAACATCGCCATCTACCAGGCGGGCAACGGGATCAGCGTGAGCGACGCGCTGGCCGCTCTCAAGCGCGGCGAGCTGGCAGCGGTAGAGGCTCCCACCGTGAGCGGTCACTGGGCCTGAGGAGGAATGGAGTAGCCATGAACGGAGACGGAAGACCCAGGTATGGCCGGCAGCGGCGTGGAGGGCCGGCATGTGACGGCGCCGGGCCGGGCCGCGGCCGTCGCAAGGACACCGCCCGGGGCAGCGAGCGCAGCCTGGGCGGGCGCACCACGACCCGTGCGCTGATCGCGGTCGGCGCGTATGTGGTGCAGGACCTTCGCGACGCCGAAGGACTGACGCGGCCGCTGCTTCGCCGGGCCGCCCTGCGTCTGGCGCTGAGCCGAAGCGAGCCTGCACGGCGGCTGGGCAGCGCCTATCTGCGGCTCGATCCGCCGGACCCGTCGGAGCCCCCGAAGAAGGCGGTTGTCATCGAGACGACCGGCTCTTCTTCGGCGCCCCGTGCCCTGCCCCCGGCGCCGGGCCACGCTGAGCCGGCCCTGCCGGATGAAGCACCCGCGCGTTGAATCCCGTGTCATGCCCAGCTACAATGAGCATATGCTAATAACTTTGGAGATGGTCAGTGGCGCGCCCGCCGATTGAGCGTGCGGTAGGCGGCGTGCCCCATGTGACGCTGTTCAAGCCCGCCGGCGTCCCCGGCCGCGAGCTCGAGCAACTGCCCCTCGCGGTCGACGAGCTCGAGGCCATCCGCCTCGTCGATCTTGAGGGCCTCAGTCACGAGCAAGCGGCTGCGGCGATGGGTGTGTCGCGACAGACCGTCGGCCGTGTGTTGGAACGCGGGCGCGCCACGGTCGCGGAGGCGCTGGTCGCGGGCAAGGCGATCCTCATCGGCGGCGGTCAGTATCGCGTCGAGCGGCGGCAGCTCTGCTGCGCCTCGTGCGGCGCCGTCTGGGCCGCCGCCCTCGATGCGCTACCCCCTGCCGTATGCCCCTCCTGCGCGGCGCCCGGCGTGGGCACCTGCTGGGATCCTGCGGGGCGCTGCGGGATGGGCCACGGAGGCCGCGGCAGGGGCCGGGGCTGCGGCGCCGACGGCGGCCACCACCGGGGCGGCCACGGCGGCCAAGCATAGATCGACGTACCGACGAATCCACAAACGAGAGCGAGAGAGTCATGACCGACGAGATGACCACGAAGACGCGCGTCGCCATCCCTTCCGAAATGCCCGGCGGGCTCGAAGCCCGTCGCTCCGGCCACTTCGGCCGCTGCGAGTGCTTCACCATGGTCGACGTGGCCGGCGGCAAGGTGGGCGAGGTGGAGATCCTTCACAACGCCCCGCACACCGAGGGCGGCTGCATGGCGCCGGTCCTCTTGCTTGCCGAGCACAACGTCGACGCCATCGTCGTCGACGGCATCGGCGGGCGTCCGCTGATGGGGTTCAACCAGGTCGGCATCGCGGTGCATGCCGGAATGGGCCCAGATGTTCAGACGGCCGTGGCGGCCTACATCCAGGGCGCCCTGCCGGTGGTCGGGCTCGAAGGCGCCTGCCAGCACTGAGCGCGCAGGCCGGCTACGGCTTCGCCGCGACCACCACCAGGTGGTAGGGCAGCTCCGTCCCCGGCTCATGGGCCTCGACTTCTTCGAGGCCCATCGCGCGGACGATGTCGCGCACCGCGGCGACACCCAGGACGTGATCCAGCGGCGGTCCGACCGGCCGCTCGCGGTCACCCCAGTCCACGACGACGAACAGCCCGCCGGGGCGTAGGAGTCGCACGACTTCGGTCAGCGCCCCAGGCTGGTCGTACAGGTGGTGGAGCACATCGACCATCACGACGCGGTCGGCCACGTCGTCAGGCGCGGGCACCGCGTTGTCGTCCGTCTCCACGATCTCGAGCCTCTTGGCCAGCTCCGGCGTGATCTTGTCGCGCAGCATCTGTGCGAGCAGCGGCAGCGCCTCGACGGCGATCACGCGACCTTGCGGCACAGCTTCGGCGACAGCCACGGTGTAGATGCCCGTGCCGGCGCTGTAGTCGACCACGGTCTCGGCGCCTTCAAGCCGCAGCAACGCGACGACCGCCGGCTGAGGCAGAGCTTCCAGCCGCGCCGGCTCCTCCAGCCGACCGGCGTGCTGTGGGTCGAAGGCGTCGGCCATCAGCCGGCCACCGTGGTGATCTCGAACTCCGGCGGCTGGTGCAGGTGCTTCTTCACGGGGCAGAGGTTCATGGCGTTGATCACGGCGGCCCGGTACTTCTCCGGGAACTCGGCGGGGAGCTCCAGCTCGAGGTCGATCTTGCTGATGAGGCCGGCCGACTGGTCAAAGTGCGTGCGCATGGTGATCTTGGAGCCCTGCGGGTCGATGCCGCGCTGCTGCATGAAGCCCAGGGCGTAGATGCCGGCGCACGTGCCGATCGAGGCAAGAAAGAGGTCGAAGGGCGCCGGCGCGGAGTCGTCGCCGCCACCGCGCGCCGGCTGGTCGGTCTCGATGGTGAACCCGCCGTAGTCGGCGTACACGCGCTTGCCGCCCGGGAAGTAGATCTGCATGTCCATGAGTGGTCCCTTTCCAGGAGATCGAATCTCTCTGAGCATTGCGTTTGCTGGTCTAACGATTGCCAGGTTGCGAAATTGCGAAACTTGGCAATAATGGACTCATGAACGACGACCGACAGCGCTACGCCATCCACGCCGCGGTGTTCGCCGCGCTAGCCAACCCTACGCGGCACGAGCTCATGCACCACCTCTGCGACGCGCCGCGCACGGGCAGCGAGCTGGCCGAGCTGCTTGACGTGAGCAGGCCGAATGTGTCGCAGCACCTCGCAGTGCTGCAGCGCGAGGGCCTGGTCAAGCGTTCTCGTCAGGATGGCCGCGTGCTCTGGGAAGTCGTCGACCCGCGACTCTCTGCGGCCTGCGCGCTCATCGACGAGATCCTCGGTCACGAGCTCGCCCAGCGCGCGCACATCCTCGTACCCGAAAGGTAGGCTCACCATGCTCACCAGGAACGAAAGCCCCGTCGACCGCGTCGTCCGCGGAGTCCTGGGCGCCGGCCTCCTTGTCGCCTCCTTCGCGGGCCTCGGCCTGACGTCGGCCAAGCCGCTGGGGATCGCCGCGGCCCTCATCGGGGCTGTCCTCCTCTTCACCGCCGCCACCGGCTCGTGCCTCCTCTACCGGCCGTTCGGCGTCGCCACGTCCAAGTAACGCCACCGGGAGAACCTCCATGATCGACGTCAACGTCCACGCCTGTCCTCAGAACCATCCGTGCCCCGCGGTGAGCTCCTGCCCAGAGGGCGCGATCATCCAGGACGACATCTTCACGGCGCCGCGCATCGACGAGGAGCTCTGCACCGAGTGCGGCGCGTGCGTACAGGCCTGCCGCGTGTTCTCGCGGGTCCGCGACGAAGTGGGGGTGTACTGATGGCTCAGATCGACCTTGTCTGCCGCGACTGCGGCCACAGCTTCGAAGTCTTGACGCGCGTCGCCATCCGCGAGAAGCAGAAGCGCTGCCCCGAATGCCGGTCGCAGAACGTCCGCCAGACCTTCGCCAGCTTCCTGCGCAACGGGTCGCTCGCGGACCCGTCGTGCGGCGCCCCGCAGCGCAGCAGCGGCTTCGGCTGAGGCTGAGCCCTCGCGGCGCGGTCGCGCCACACACCACTCAGCCGGTTCCTCCGCCTCGCCGCGAGAGACCCCGAGCGCGAACCCCGTCGTCTGACGCGCCCGGCGTTTGCCACCCGGAGGGCGCGGGTACGCCCGGCGCATGAATGCAGACAGCCCGCATCTGACCCTCGAGGACTTCATCCTCGAGATGGGCCGCCAGCCGGTAGGCGTCCTCACGCAGGAGCGGCTCATGGACCTCACGCGACGCTTGGCGATCTCCTCCGAACTGATCGAGAGCCGCACATGCTTCGCCCCGAACACCTACACACGCAATCTGGTGTGCCGTTCCTCCGATTTCGAGCTGCTCGTCCTCTGCTGGAAGCCCGGGCACGAGTCCACGATCCACGATCACGCCGGCTCGCTCAACGCCATCAGTGTGCACCGCGGGGAACTCACGTCGAGGCTCTTCGTGCCGGCCGCCGGCAGGCCCGCCGGCACCGGCCCGGTCGAACTGCTCGCCGAAGAGCGCGTGAGGCCCGGTGGCTGGACCGGCGTCGACCGCGACGTCATCCACCAGCTCGTCAACACAGCCGAAGAGGATCTAGTGACCGTGCACGTGTACGCGCCGCCCCTGACCGAGCTTGTCGTCTATTCCACCAGTTCAGCCGAGACTGGGCGCCGGCCCCTACGCTCCACGCTCGCCGACGACCTGGCCTGACCCGCGTCGGCGGAAGGCCGCCGACCGACTCCGCTGGAGGCACACGATGTCACTGCCCACACGCACGCTCGGCACGAGCGGCCTCGAGATCACGACCGTCGGCTTCGGCTCCTGGGCGGCCGGCGGCGGCGGGTGGTCGTTCGGCTGGGGCCCGCAGGACGACAGCCTCTCGGTCGCGGCCATCCACCGCGCCGTCGACCTGGGCGTGAACTGGGTCGACACGGCGGCGATCTACGGCCTCGGGCACTCCGAAGAGGTAGTGGGCCGGGCCGTGCGGGCTCTGCCCGCCGCCGCCCGGCCGCTCATCTTCACCAAGTGCGGCCTGGAGTGGGACGCTGCTGATCCCATGGGCGCCACGGAGAGCATCTTCACGCCACACACCGTCCGGCACGGCATCGAGAACTCGCTGCGCCGCCTCGACCTCGAGACCGTCGATCTGTTCCAGATCCACTGGCCCGACGACCAGGGCAACCCTGTCGAAGAGGCCTGGGCGGAGATGGTGAAGCTGCGCGCGGAGGGCAAGGCGAGAGCCATCGGGGTCTCCAACTTCGACCCCGACCTGCTCGCCCGCTGCGAAGCCGTCGGCCACGTCGACTCGCTGCAGCCGCCCTTCTCCCTCATCGATCGCGAAACGGCCGCCGAGCTGCTTCCTTGGGCGCGCGCTCACGGCACCGGCGTGATCTGCTACAGCCCCATGGCGTCGGGCATCCTCACCGATACCTTCAGCGCCGCCCGCGTCGCCGCCATGGCCGACGACGACTGGCGCAAACGCGAAGACGCGTTCAAAGAACCGGAATTGGGCCGCAACCTGTCGCTGCGCGACGCCCTGCGGCCCATCGCCGCACGGCATGGCGCGACGGTCGCCGCCGTCGCCGTCGCCTGGGTCACGCGCTGGCCGGGTGTCAGCGGCGCCATCGTGGGGGCGCGTTCGCCGGAGCAGGTGGACGGCTGGATCGACGGCGCGACTCTCGAGCTGACCGGCGAGGACCTCGCGGAGATCGCCGGAGCCGTGCAGGCGACGGGGGCCGGCGAAGGGCCGGCCGACCCACGCCGAGCCTAAAGCGTGTAGGTCACGTAGTCGTGCTCGCAGGGCTGACCGACGGCCACGTGCACGCGGCGCTCGGCCGGCTCCCAGACCATGCTGGCGGTCGTCACGCTCTGGTCCTGGTCGGGGTCGCCGTCGTCCCAGTGCGAGCAGATGGAGAGCGGCGCGTTGGCGTGGTCGCAGAGCACCGCCTGCCCCAGCCGGACGGGGTCTTCTCCGGCCTCGAGGCCTGCGGCGAGGAGCTCCTCCGCGCGGGCCCGCCGTTTGTAGGTGCCCTCCGACGTCGTCGCGTCCTGCGGCGCCAGCTCCGGCGTGACGTAGTGGTTGGTGTGCGCGAAACACGCGCCGCCGTCGAGCCAGGCCAGACGCGTCGCCGTGGTCTCGACGTCCCAGATGCGCCCGGCGGCGTCGGCGAGCAGATGGTTCGAGCCGCGCGCCCGAGGCGTGGCGGCGATGCGATCGCGCACGTCCTCGAGGCTGCGGCAAACGAACAGCGACGCCAGCAGCAGGTTGTTGGGCACGCCGACGCCCATGTCCCAGGAATACAGGGTGTTGGCGCCGCCGCAGAGGCCGTGTGAGGTCACGCCGGTGATGGGCAGGTTGCCGGCCGGCCCGACGCTCAGGTAGCTCGTGCCGTCATCGAGCGTGACGTGCCTTACCGTGAGGCACTCGATGTCGCCCGGGTACCAGTCTTCGTTGTGGCCGGCCACGGTACGGCCGCCGGCCGTGAAGGCGAACGACGTGCAGTGCTCGGGCGGCGGGGGCCGCTCGGGCAGGCAGGTGAACTCCTCGTTGCAGTTGGCCGCGAACAGGTCGTCGAACGGGACTCCGGCGCCCTCGGCCAAGCCGCGCAGCTGGTCCACGATCTGCGGCACGGCCTCCTCGGCCGGCCTGAGGTAGGGGCGGGCGCGCTCCACCGCTTCGGCGAAGCTGAAGCCGGCGAGCGCGACGAACTGTCCCCCGTAGTAGTCCAGCTCGCGGAGCACCAGCTCGCGCTCGGCCTCGCCGATCTGCCGCCCTACCTCGCGATAGGTGCCCTTCGCCTCGATGTAGGGGAGTTCCGCGACCATGCGCGCAGCATCATACCCGATTCGGACGGATGCCCCGCGGGAATGTCCAGCGCATGGACGCCGACACCGACTTTCGCTTCTCGCCGCGGCCCAACCGCGCGCACGAGATCGAGTGGCGCCCGTGGGGTGAGCCGGCGTTCGCCGAGGCTCACGAGCTCGGGCGCCCGATCCTGCTGTCTCTCTCCGCCGTCTGGTGCCACTGGTGCCACGTCATGGACGAGACGAGCTACTCCGACCCGCGAGTGATCGCGGCCGTCAACGAGCACTTCGTGCCCATCCGCGTGGACAACGACCGTCACCCCGATGTGAACCGCCGCTACAACATGGGCGGCTGGCCGACGACCGCCTTCTTGGCGGCCAGCGGCGACCCCATCACCGGCGCCACGTACATGCCGCCGGAACAGCTGCTGAAGGCTCTGCAGAGGGTGAGGGAGTTCTTCGACGCCAACCGCACGGCGCTCCTGACGCTGGGCGCCACAGACCACGCCCAGGACGCCGATGGGGAGGCGGCGCGCGCCCATCTCGGCGGAGTGCCGCGCAGTGGCGACCTCTCCGCCGCGGACTTCGACGGCGATCCGGACGTGCCCGGCGACATCCCGGCGGAGATCGCCTTGCAGATCGTGCGCGCCTTCGACCCCGTGCACGGCGGCCTGGGCGTCGACCCCAAGTTCCCGCAGCCGGACGTCTTTGCGTTCGCGCTCGCCTTCGCGGAGCTGCGCGGCGGCGGGGACCCGCTGCACCTCGCGCCCCAAGCCAGCGGCCTCGTCGCGCCGGCGCGCGTGCACGAGGTGGTGCGCACCACGCTGGAGAAGATGGCCGGAGGCGGGCTCTACGACCACGTAGCCGGCGGGTTCTTCCGCTACTCCACGCGACGCGACTGGAGCGTCCCCCACTACGAGAAGATGCTGGAAGACAACGCGCGCCTGGCAAGCCTGTACCTCGAAGCCGCCGTGCTGACGAGGTCGGATGGGCCCGGCGGAGACGGGGACGTCCACACGGGCCTCGGCCCCGGCGCGCTCTATCGTCCTGCGGCCGGAGGCACGATCGACTACCTCCTCGCCACGCTGTGGCGCGCCGATCTGCCTGCCTTCGGCGGCAGCCAGGACGCGGACGAGCACTACTACAGCCTCGATGCGGCCGCGCGCGCGAAGCTGCCGGAGCCCTTCGTGGACCCCACCGTGTACGTGGACTGGAACGCCCTGGCCGCGCGGGCGCTGCTGCGCGCGGCGCCGGTTCTCCAGCGCCCCGAACTTACGGAGCGCGCCGTCGAGCTGCTCGGCTTTCTCTGGGAGCACGGCCGTCGCGGCGGCGCGATGGCGCACTACCTCACGCCGGCCGGAGAGCCTGGGCCCGGCGCGCCGCTGCTCGTCGACCAGGCGACGACGGCGGCGGCCTTGCTGGACGCCTACGAGGTCACCGCCGAGCGGCAGTGGCTGCTGAGAGCGCAGGCGCTCGCCGGCTGGACCGGCGAGCACCTGCGCGCCGCCGACGGCCGCCTGCACGACCGCCTCGCCGAGCCCGGAGCCAGTGCCGGGCTTCTGGCGCGCCCGCTCCCGGTGCTCGAGGAGAACGCGCTCATGGCGGACGTGTTGCTGCGTCTCGAGGCGTACACGGGCGCGGCCGCCTGGCGCGACCAGGCGCGGGAGATCCTCACAGCGTGGGCGACGCACTACGAGGAGCTGGGCGTCGTCGCCGCAGCCTACGGACAGGCGCTGCTCCGCTATCTGGAGCGGCCGGACCACGTCGTCGTCGTCGGAAGCCGCGGCGATGAAGCGGCGCGGCGCCTGCACGGCGCCGCGCTGACCGCGCCGCGGGCGCTTCGCACCGTGCAGCTCCTCGACCCGGACGACGCGGCCGACGCAGGGAGAATGGCCGCGGCAGGCTTCGCGCGGGCCCCGGCCCCAGCGGCCTACGTGTGCCGCGGCGCCGTGTGCCTGGCGCCCGTCACCGACCCCGACGAGCTGGGCCGCCCGCATTCTTGAGGGCAAATCTGCGAGAATGCGGAGCGCTCATCCAAACGGACCCGCGACGGAGGGACGATGCTCACGCTGTATCAGGCCGAATGGTGCCCCTACACTCACCCGGTGCGCCAGTTGATGACCGAGCTCGGCCTCACGTACATCAACGTCAACGTCCCTGCAGATCGCGAGGCGCGCACCGAGCTCCTGGCCATCGCCGGCCAGGAGAGCATCCCCGTGCTGGTCGACGGCGACAAAGTCCTCACCGACTCGGACGAGATCATCGAGCATCTGCGCAGCACCTACCCGGCGCGCGACGACGCCGAGCAGCACGCCGCCCTCGGCGCCTGGCGCGCAGCCGTCGCGGTCTCACTGGCGCCGCGCGCCGCCCTCGCCCGCCTCCGGGAGCTTCTCGAGGAGAAGGGCTTCAAGATCATCGCCCAGATCAAGGGGCCGAAAATCAGCGA
>Ga0315288_10007010_pt1 | contig 14280 bp, 9 predicted proteins | sample YL17G11_20_MG_FD_203454 | JGI IMG/M metagenome (GOLD analysis project Ga0315288, IMG submission 203454) | Sediment microbial communities from Yellowstone Lake, YNP, Wyoming, USA - YL17G11_20 | ecosystem: Environmental > Aquatic > Freshwater > Lake > Sediment | place: USA: Wyoming | collected... | reverse complement strand
CCCTAATAATTAGGGCAACCGGCTCCCCCCTGTCAAGACGTGAGTTCGCTCTATCTCCCGGGCGGAGGAACGCTTTCCCCCACGGGGCCCAGGAGGGCCTCCTGGAGGATGGTGATATTCTCCTCCGCCTTTTTCGCGAGATGGCCGCCGGGCGCGAGCCGTACGACCTTCTCCCATTCGCCGAGCGACTCCCGGAACATACCGCTCTCCCAGAAGAATATGGCGAGGTAGAAATGCGGCTGGGGATGGAGCGAATCGATCGCGAGCGCCTTCGAAAGCCGGCTCCACGCAGTCTCGTACTCCCCGGCGTCGAAGAGCATGTAGGCGGCGTGGGCGTGCGCGAGAAGATCCCGCGGGTTCACCTCGACGGCCTTCTCGAACATCCCCATCGCCTCCTGCGGGCGATGCTGCTCGTCGAGAATCACTCCCATGTTCACGTACACCTTCGAGAGACGCGGGTCGAACGCGGCGGCCTTCGCATAATAGAACATCGCCGAATCGCTCCGCTCCCCCTCGTAATAAGCGACGCCGAGCTGGAAGTAGATCTCGGAGTCTTTCCTTCCGCTATTGAGGAGGTACTCGAGGTACGCAATGCGGGGTGCCGGCGCGAGGCCCTCGAGCTCCTTGGCGAGCGGCACCGATTCCTTCTCTTTTGTCGCCTGGGAACGGGCGGCGCCTGCTGCGGCGAGGAATGCGATGACGAGATACATCCGAAGCGAGCGAACCATGACCCGTCACCCCTGCGAGCGATTACTCAGCGTTTCACCTTTCGTATCGACCAGGCCTCCGAGGCGCTCAGGCCGAGGGCGATTCTGAAGACCCGCTCGTCCACCCCGTTGTCGCTGACCGACCCGATCTGGCCGATCTCGAAGGAAAGGTCGACAGCGCCGGGTCCTCCCGGAAGGCTGAAACCGCTCCCGAACGTAACGAAGCGCGATTTGACGGGACGACCGTCCGGGTATTCGAGGTGCCAGCGGTCCTCGAAAAACCCGAGCCGCAGGGGGATTCTCGAAAAAAAGCCCCCCGATTGCACCCGCCGCCTCTCGATGCCGAACGAGACAAGCCTTTCATCGGCGATCGATCCGGCGAGCTGCGGAAATCCATCGGGCCGAGGAGCGCCCCGCTGCCAATAGTGGGAGCTCAGCCACCAGCGATCGGTGATCCCGAGCGCGCCACCGATCTCCCACGAGGACGGGAGCGTGAAATCATATCGCGAGGTCGAGTCGAATTCGGCGCGTGTGTAGGTAAATGTCTCATCGACGCCGTACGCGGTTTCGGAGCTCCAAGCGGCGCCGAGCGAAAGCCGTGGATGAACCTGGAAGAGCGTCGATACGTTCCATGAGGTCCCCGAGAAGCTCCTGTCGCGCCTCGATTCGACGGCATTGTAGCTTGCCGCGCGGAATTCGACGCGGGTGTTATCCCTGATCGAGCCGCGCTCGAGCTGGAATGCCCCCGCGACGCGCGCCCACGCCGTCAACCGCCATGCGACCGACAGAGGCACCGTGAAGAGGCCGCTGCGGTGCTCATAGATTTCGATCGCCGTCGCCGCGTCTTCGATCGCTCGCTCGTACGTGAGATCGCCCTTCCCCTCGAAACGCGTCCGGTAACCGACCCCGAAGACGAGCCCCTTCCGCACGGGAAAGCCAAGCATGACGGACGGAAGCTGGAAACGGTTTTCATATGCCGTCTCCTCCCCGCTCCGCACGGTGCTCAAACCGACGAGCTCGACCATGGAAAAGGTCAGACGGGAGAGATCGGCCATCGTCGCGGGATTCGCCGCGACGGCACCCGCGGTATCGGGCACGGCGAACGAAGAAAGGCCCAGGGCGCGGTACCGCGCGCTTCCCGAGAACTGGTGCTCGCCGAGAAAGTTGAGGCCGAAGATCGACTGTGCCGAGGCCGGCGCAGCCGGCAAAAAGGCGAGGAACAGCACAACCGGCAACGCCCGCGAGAATATCCGTCCTCTCATCGCGAGCCTCCGAAATCGGCTGGGAGCGAATAGATGATCTCGATGTACGGCGCCTCCGCGCCGTCCGCGACGAAGGAGGCCCGCTGGATGCGGGTCAATTCACGATCCGACTGGAGAACGAGCCCCGTATTCACCCTCGCTTTTGCGAGAATATCGGTCACATAGGCCCTGATCGGCAGCTTGATCGTGGCGGACACGGCGGGGTCGAACGAGTTTCGGGCGACGCCCGTCCCCTTGCGAAAATCGGTCGAAAGCGTATCGGCTGAATCGGGCGCGTAGAGATAATAGGTGAACAGCGACGAATACCCAAGTATGAGCTGTTCGCCGACGGTCGCCCCGAGACCCTGATCTCCGCGCATCCGGAGCACGAGGAACGATGCGTGCACGATGGCCCGGGCGGGGATGCCGGCGGGGTCGAAGCTGCAGGAAATGCGTCGCGCGATACCACCGACGCAGTCGAGCCCGCTGCGCTCGAGACGGACGACGGTGTAGTCATCGATCGAGCCGAACGCCGCCGAGGAGCCGTCCGTGAAGTTCACCCGCACCGCCGGCGGATCGCTTCCGTATTCGTGCGCGTTCATCTCGACCGAGCTCGCCGAGTCGGGCACGGCCGCCCAGAGGATCGCGATGCCGTTGTGCGGCCGCCGTCCCGAGATCCATCCATTGACGACGGTGGTATCGATATCAAAGTCGGTGCTCTTGAAGCTGAGCGTGTCCACCGTACGACCCAGGGAATCGGCGATCGGACGCGGATCGTAGGATGGAATCGCCGTGATCGAGTCCGCGTCGCTGAAGCTCGAGAGGAGCTCGTTGAAGGTCACGAGCATCTTCAGATTCTCCGGCGATTCAACCTGCACGGGAAGATGAAGCACGGCCGAGGAGACGGCTTTGCCCTCGTCCCCAGAGGCGGGTGTGAAATCGAACTTAAGGAGGATCGCGCGGTACTCGATCCCCTTCTGTCTGCCAAGGTTGAGAAACGGCGAGGTACCGACCCCGAGCGGTACGGAGACCGTCATCGCGTTCACCGGGATGACCACACGGCGAGTCTCCCCCGACTTGATCCCGTAGGTGCCGTCATCGATGAACCGCGCGCTCACGGGCCCCTCGGGATCCGAGCTGCAGGAGAGAACGAACGCGAGGAACGCCGGGATGATCCAGTACTTTGATTTCATTGACATATCCTCAATCTAACGTCGAAAAACACGCGTGCCAAGAACTATCACACAACGCGTTTCGCGTCAAGGCGAATGCCCTTTCATGCCCTTTCATGCCCTCTTCGTGAGAATACCCACCACGGTTCCCGTGAAGAGCTCGCCGACGAGCGGCAGACGCGCCAGCGGCGCGAGCCACGAATACTTCGGCGGCTTCAGCTCCTCGAACGAGAGCTCGACCTCCGGCATCCCGTTCAGGATCCGGTGATAGCGGCGGACCGTGATCCTGTTGAGCTCGCCGTGGTACTCGTTCATGAGCCGGGCTGCGCGCGAGCCGGGGTCGATCTCGCCCCGACCGGCGCTATCGCGCTCGAGGAGGGCGCGTAGGAGCCACTCCGGGAAGAGGAGATGGCACCAGGGGGTGCGGATGTAATAGTAAAGGTGCGACGCGAGGGGGGAACCCCACGGAGTGAAGAACAGAAAGATCGACCCTCCGGGCCTGAGCACCCGCGCGAGCTCGCGCAGCGCGCGAGCGGGGTTTCCAAAATGCTCGAGCGAATCGTTGGCGATGATCGCGTCGAAGGTCGCGCCGGCGAAGGGGAGCCGCTCCGCGTCCCCCGCGGCGAACTGGGCCTCGACGCCCCGCGCGCGGGCGAATCCGATGCATCGCGAGATGTTCTCCCCGGAGATATCGACGCCGGTGACGCGGGCGCCCGCCTCCGCGTAGGCGACCGTCTTCCCGCCGAGGCCGCAGCCGACGTCGAGGACACGCATTCCTTCGAGATCACCGAGCCGGCCCGCGTAGATTTCGAGGATGCCCTTCCCTGTGCGGTATTCCCAGAGCGAGTACGCCTCGCTCGACTCGCGCCCCCCGACGCGCGCATGAGGCATGCGGCGGTCGATTGCGTACACGAAGGAAGCGATGAACCTCTTCGCGATCATGCCGAAGGCTTGTCAGGCGCCCCCTTCTTGGACTCGTAGTACACGTAGAGGCACAGAGCGAGGAAGAGGACGATGCTGATGACCTCGCCGATGGGCCGCTCCGCGATATGCGTGTTGAGCTTCTCGTTCCATCCGGGGAGCGCGAGGAGCGCGCTCACGACCCCCATGAGGGCGCCACCCGCGATGAAGCCCGAGGCGACGAGCGTGCCGCGCTCGCGCCTGCGCGTGTTGACTTCTTCACTCTTGCTCCGCGTCGATACGAGGTGCGCAATGAGGCCGCCGACGATGAGCGGCGTGTTGAGCTGAATCGGCAGGTACATGCCGAGCGCGAAGGCGAGCGGCGGGACCTTGATGAGCTCGAGCGTGATCGCCATGAAGATTCCGGCGAGGTAGAGGAACCACGGGGCCGACGCGCTCGTCATGAGCACCTTGATCACGGCGGCCATCGCGTTCGCCTGCGGCGCAGCGAGGGCGTCGGGGCCCGTGAAACCGTAGACCTTGTTGAGGAGGAGCAGCACCCCCGTCACGGAGAACGCGGCGACGAGGATGCCCATGAACTTCCAGCGTTCCTGGTTGCGCGGTGTGCTCCCGAGCCAATAGCCGACCTTGAGGTCGCTGATGAACGCGCCCGCCGTCGCGAGAGCCGTGCAGACGACCCCGCCGATGATGAGCGCCGAGAGCATGCCGGCGGCGCCCGACAGGCCCGCTCTGACGAGGATGACGCTCGAGAGGATGAGCGTCATGAGGGTCATCCCTGAAACAGGGTTCACGCCGACGATCGCGATCGCCCGCGCGGCGACCGTCGTGAAGAGGAAGCTGATGACGGCGACGACGACGAGGGCTATTCCCGCGATGCCCCACGTGTCGACGACGCCGAGCCCGAAGAACACGAACACGGCGGCAAGCGTGAGAATGAGGAGCAAGATCACCATGGACATCTTTATGTCCCGGTCGGTCCGCTCGGCCTCGACGGTTTTTACCGATTTCCCGGCGAGCATTTCCTTGAATCCGACGGTGAAGGCCTGAACGATGATCCGCGACGATTTGAGAATCCCGATAACGCCCGCCGCGGCGATGCCGCCGATGCCGATGTGGCGGACGTAATTCGTGAAGATCTCCTCGGCCGTCATCTGGTCGATCGGAATCGTTGCGGTCCCGATCGGGATACCGATGTGGCGCCCAAAGTACCAGACGGCCGGTATGAGAACGAGCCAGGAGACGAAGCTCCCTGCGACGATGATCGATGAGTACTTGAGCCCGATGATGTAGCCGAGACCCATGACGGCGGCGCCGGCGTTGATCTTGACGACGAGCTTTGCCTTGTCGGCGACCGTGGCGAGCGCCGGCACGACGCGCGTCGAGACGACCTCGCGCCAGAGACCGAATGTGGCGATGCAGAAATCGTAGAGCCCGCCGATCGCGGCGGCCTTGATAAGCACCTTCGCCTGCTCCCCTCCACCCTCGCCCGTCACGAGCACTTCGGCGATCGCCGTTCCCTCGGGGAAGGGCAAGAGGCCGTGCTGCTCCTTCACAAAGTACCGGCGGAGCGGAATGATGAAAAGAACCCCGAGGAATCCGCCGAGGAGGGCCGCCAGGAAAGTCTGGTAGAACTTAACCGGGAGCTCCAGGATGAAGAGCGCCGGGAGCGTGAAGATCATCCCGGCAACGACGACGCCCGACGCCGAGCCGATCGACTGGATGATCACGTTCTCCGAAATCGTGCTCCGTCGCGCGAATATGCCCGCCATCCCGACGGCCAGAATCGCGATCGGGATCGCCGCCTCGAAGACCTGCCCGATCTTGAGTCCGAGGTACGCGGCCGCGGCGGTGAAGATGACCGTCATGATGATACCGAAGGCGACCGAGCGGACCGTGATCTCGGGGATCACCGAGCCCGCCGGAACGTACGGCCGGTACGTCTCGCCCGGCCCGAGCGGCTTGTACGCATTCGCCGGAAGTCTCTGCGCCTCTCTCTTTTCTTCCATGATTCCTCCTTGAAGGGATCCGGGTGGAATCTCAAGGCCAATGCCGTATGGTACGAAGGTCTACAGGAGATGCGGGAGAGGTGTCAACTGATTACTCCGGGGTGCCCTTAGGATGCCGCGACAATATTAACGCGCGCCGCATTTAGTTGTTCACAAGATACGCGCCACACGATAGATTTGTTCGAAACGCCATCAACCGGAATGAAACTATGGTAAGAAAAAATCTCGGGCGCATAGCAATTATTGCGGCGACAGCGCTATTCGTCATCCTGAGCTTTTTCCCGGCGCTCGTGCCCTTCCATCGCGTTCTCTTCACCCTCTTCTTCCTGTATCTCGTGATGCTCCCCGGCCGGCTGATCTCGCAGCGGCTCGTGCCATGGGCGCGGGGCATGCTCCTCACAGCCTTCTCGTTCGTCTGCGGAACGGCGCTCGCATTCATCATCCTGTTCTTCATTGCCCTCGCCGGCGGAGACATCAGGCTCATACGGATCATCATCCCCGTGATCGTCGTTCTCCTCTCGCTCTGGAGACCCTCGGCGCGCGACGCGGCTGAAATCAACGCGGAACCGGAGCGCGGACTGCCCCGGAAGGCAGTGCTTATCCTCCTTGCCGCGCTCATCGTGATCATCGGGGTGCTGATCCTGAAAACGGGGGATCCCCTGACCTACACCTCCGATTCTTCCGACCACATTGCTTACATACGAACGATATCGACCACGCACCATGCCTTTCCCGAGCGCTTCTACTATGCGGAGAGTGGCGCTCTCACGAGGGACATCAGAAAGGGCATGATTCACGCTCTGTGGGGCGCGATCAATTCGCTCACCGGTACCCCGGACGTCGCCACGATTTGGCCCTTAATATCGCTTATCGGATCGATCTTTCTCGCCGTGTCGCTCTACTGCGCAGGGCTTGCGCTTTTCGGGAGCGCGGCGACCGGCCTCGTGGCCGCCGTGCTCTTCGTGCTCTATTATCAAGGTGGCCTCGCGGGCTATCAACTCGTCTACAACGCGACCGGATACTCCTTTGGAAAGTCGTTTTACGTCCTCGCGTTCGCACTCATGCCGCGCTACCTCGCCTCTCCCCGGCCCGGCTTTCTCGCGCTCATCGCGGTGTCGCTTGTCGCCGCGACGGGCACCCACATCGCGCATTTCGCAGTTGCGCTCTTCGTCATCGCGGTGTTCTCGTGCTCGAGCCTCCTCACGGCGGCGAAGGATGAACGTCGCGTCCTTCTGACGCGGAGGATCCCGTTCCTATTCGCGGCGGCGATCCTCCCGAACCTGCCGTATCTTCTCCTTCGCTACCTGAGAGATTACGCGCCGAACAACACGCTTCATACACATGTCCAGGGAGTGCTCTTTCTCACAAAGAATCTTTACGTCATGAATCCGCTCGCCTTCTTCGGGGCGGCAGGACCGCTCGGCGCGCTCGCGCTCGTCTGCGTCTTCGTTCTGTGGAAGCGCGCCCGTGTCGAGAGAACCCTGAGGCTTCTTCTTCACGGAATCATCGCCGTCTACATTCTGCTCTTTATTCCGCTGTGGTATCCGGTCCTCCTCAAGAAAATGTCGTATCTCCTCCTGCGGTTCGAGCTCGCGGTGCCTTCAATGATCGTGTCGGCATATCTGCTCGTCGAGCTCTGGAAGAAGCTGCGAAACAGGAACCCGGAGCTCGGACGCGCGCGCGCGATTTTCGGCATCGCCTTCGCCGCGCTCGTCCTCGGGGTTCCGCTCGCGAAGATGCCGTCGAATTTCGTTTACCGGCAAGCGGTTATGGACCGCCTGCGGGCCGAGAGCTATCGGAACATCGGTGATCTCTTCGAATTCATCAATCAGAACTGTCCGCGTGGAAGCGTCATTGCTTCGGACCCGATCACGAGCTTCGGCATTCCGGCGTTCACCGACGCGTACGTGATCTGCCCCTTCGATCAGCACTCGACCCCGAACGACTCGACCGCGGTGGATCGGATCACCGATTGCAGGAAGTTCTTCCGCCCGGGCATGTCGATGACCGAGATACGGAAAATCCTCGATACCTACGGCGCCGGGTATCTCGTCATAAACGGGAGGATCCCGGCGTACGTCGGGACGACGTACTGGAAACCCGATCGAGACGGAGCGCTCAGGCTCTCCGAAAGGCTTCACGCGCCGAAGAGCCCGTTCAGGATACTGTACGAACGCGACGGGATCACCATGGCGAAGCTCGTGGTCTGTCCCACGTGCACGGAGATCGAGCCAGGGGCGAAGCGACTTCCCTTCATCGGCGATTCTCTCGATGCTGAGACGGCACGCCTTCTTGGCCCGTCCGGCGTCCCGGGCATCGGGATAAAAAAGGCGTTGCCTGACCGGACGGAGGCGGCGCGCGGCGATACTGTCGGCGTCGATATCATCTGGGTCGCGACGGAACACTGCCCCCTATCGAGCTACGTCGCGTACCTCCGGTTCGACACCGGGTTCCCGAAGAACGCCATGTACCGGCAATCGTGGGGCAAGCCGTACCGGAAAACCATCGAAAAGACCACGGGCCGCCGCTATCGTTTCAGGGTCGATTTCCAGCCGCTCGGGGGAATCGTGCCGCCGGATACCTGGCCGCTGCTCCGGGAGGTGCACGACCGCGTGCCCGCCGTGATTCCGCGCGACGTCTCCCCCGGCACCTATACCATATTCCTCAAGATGGCGGAGAAGCCGCAGTATCCGAACTATGTCCTCAAAGATATACTGACCGACGACGATTTCTATAGCGGGGCCGCGGTGGCCACAATAAGGCTAAGGTAACGACGTGGCGTCTCTCACGAAACGGGCGATCGTTCTCATCTTCTGCAGGGTAATGAACTACGGCGTCATGCTTCTCTCCCCTATCTTCCTCGTGCGGATCTTCGACATGCACGCCTACGGGCAATACCGCGAATTCATGCTCTACACGATATTGATCTCGGGCCTCATCCAATTCTCGGTCAATACAAACCTGATATACTTCATTCCGAAGTATCCCGGTCGCGAGAGGCAGAGCGTCACGCACACGGCGATTCTCATTCTCATCGCAAGCTCCATCGGATCGATCGCCGTTTGCTTCCTCAAAGGTCTCGTTCTCGCGCGAACCAGCTACGATTTTATTGCTCCCCTCATCGTGTATCTCTTCTTCCTCAATTTTGAATTCTTTGATAACTACTGGCTCGGGAAGAAGCGAACCGATTACGTCCTCTACTATTCCTCGGGTCGAGTTTTCGTGCGGACGGCCGCCCTCCTCGTCTCCGCCTACGTGAGCCGCGACGTCATGACCGTCATTTGGACGTTGATCGTCGTGGAATGCATCAAATGTCTTTTCGTATTCGCGATGCTCCGCACGGTGCTGACGAGGCGCCTCGATCGCGCGCTCCTTAGGGAGCAGCTCAAATTCATCCTCCCGCTCGGTTCGTCCGGCGTGCTCGCCATCATCAACACCCAGCTCGCGAACATCTTTATCTCGATCAAGCTGGGTGTCGAGCGGCTCGCGCTTTACACTATCGGCGGTCAGCAGATTCCAATCCACAATATCGTGCGCGCGAGCGTCATGGACGTGCTATTCCCGGAGATGGCGCAGATCGGGGACGCGGAGAGGCTCCAGCTGTGGCGGCGAGCAAACGTCGTTTTCTGCTTCATGGTGTTCCCCATATACGCCGTGTTCCAGTGCTATGCACGCACCTTCATCGAGACGCTCTTTACGGCGAATTATCTCGCGGCCGTGCCGCTCTTCAGGATCTACCTCACGCTCATCGTCATCCAGTCCTTCGAGATGGGTTCGCCGCTCCGCGCGATAAACCAGAACAAGTACTATATCTTTGGAAGCATCTTCGGCCTTTCGGTCAATATCGGACTTATCCTTCTCCTCTACCGGCCGGTGGGCTTCATAACGCCGGCAATCTCCTTCGTCCTCGGCGAGTTGACGACCGTCGTCTACCTGGTAAGCAGAATCCTCCGTCTATACCGAATCCCGCTGAGCGCGCTTTTGCTCTGGCGGCGAGTCTTCACAATCCTCTGCTGCGCCGCCCTCGCGCTTCCCGCTCTCGTCGCGGGCAGATGGGTCAACCTCAACCCCGTTATCCGGGCGGTGTCATTCTCGATTCTGTACCTTGTCGTCTATTACGTCGCGATACGGCGGCTCAAGATTGACGAGGTGGAGCTCCTTGTGAACAAGCTGTCGAGCAGACTGAGAGAAGTGCGGGCCCGGACCGGTCAGTAGAAGGTCGGCTCTCCGTCGCGGGAGCCCTGGAAGCGGAATTCCAGGCGAAAGTGCTTTCCCGTCAGGGAACGCTGTTACGAAAGAGGAATCTGCTCGAGTTCGAGATAGATACCGCTCTTCTCGAAGACTCGGGATCGAATCGCGGAGACGAGCTCCATGACGTCGCTCGCCTTCGCAGTCCCGCGGTTCACGATGAAATTCGCGTGGAGTCGGCTCACCTCTGCGTCTCCGACGCGCATCCCCTTGCAGCCGGCTTCCTCGATGAGGCGTCCGGCATAGTCGCCGGGCGGTCTTCTGAAAACGCTCCCGGCGCTCGGGAGATCGAGCGGGTACCTGCTCTCGCGTTCCGTGAGAAATGCGCCTATCATCCCCATGCTCGTGGCGGCGTCGCCGCGTCCGAGCCTGAATTCGGCGCCGAGGATGAACCAGTCGGTTCCGAGGAAAATGCTCCGGCGGTAGCCAAACGAGCATTCCGCAGCCGCGAACATCCGCCTCCGCCCCGTTGAGGTCAGCACTTCGACGCGGCCCAGAAACTCCGCAGTCTCGATGTCGCGCGTGCCCGCGTTCATCACGACCGCCCCACCGACTGTTCCCGGAATGCCCGCGAGCGGCTCGAGGCCGGAGAGCCCCCGCGCCGCAGTCAAGCGCACGAGGTCGAGAAGCGGCACGCCCGCATCGGCCCGCACCCTGCCGCCACCGAGAAAGGAGATACGGGCCGATGCGGCCATTGTTTTTATCACGACTCCATCGATCCCCTCATCGGGTGCAATGACGTTCGAGCCCGCCCCGATGACTGTGCACGCCATACCCTCGCGCTTTACGAAGGAGTAAACGCGCGCGGCATCATCGGCATCCCGCGGGCACACAAGAACCCCGGCCTTCCCTCCGACACGGTATGTCGTGTGACGCGCCAGAGGCTCTCTGGGAAGGACGATTCCAGCAACATTCTTGCGGATCTCTTGAACGAGTTTCTTATCCATCGCGCGGGGAAATTATACCCATTTTCATGAGGCAACGCAATATCGGGAATGGGCACGTGGAAACGAGCATCGCCGCGCTCCGCGCGAATAATGTTGTTGTGGCACGCGATTTGCGGTATTTTATGAAACCGTATGAGGTTGCCAATCTTGAAAAGAACGCTTTTCGCCGCTCTCTTCGCATGCAGCATCACACTGGTCATTGCCCCGCACGCGCCGGTGCAGATCGTCGCCGGCATCCTTCTTGCGTACGTTCTACCAGGATTCGTGTTCCTCGCCTTTCTCGGAGAGCGCGGGAGGCCCGGCCTCGACGATATATTTCTCTCGATCATTATATCCCCGATAATACTTATCCTGCTCGTGCTGGCTTTTCACGCGACCGGAAGCTCGCTGAAAGGAGCGGTGATGGCTTCCTCCCTCACGCTCCTCGCGCTCCTGGCTCTCGGCCTCATCAGAGAAACGCGCGCGGGGGGCCAAGGCGTTCCGGTCCCGACCCGCGCGATCGTTCTTGCCTGCGTGCTCTTCAGCGGGGCGGTGCTCGTCGCATTCCTGGCCAACCGGTTCCTCCTCATACGCTCCGATGCGTGGTATCACGCATCGATCGTGAATGAAATCATCGATCGCGGCGTTCCCCCGAAAGAACCGCTTCTCCCCGACGTTCCGATCCGCTACATGTGGATCTATCATCTCTTCATCGCCGCGAGCAGAGCGCTGACCGGTCTCAACATCTTTCCGGCCCTCGCCCTTTTCAATATCATGAACGCAATCGCATTTCCGTATCTCGTTTTCCGGCTCACTTCATTCTTCTCGCGCAGACGTCGGGATCTCATCGCAACGCCGTTCTTTGCGATAGCGGGGCTCGCATCGGCTTCCTGGATACTGTGGCCGCTCGGGCTTCTCAAGGCGCTGATCGGTGAACATCGGGGATGGGCCGAATTGGTGCGTCTCCTCAGAGAAATCGATGTCAACAGCATGAACGTGATCAACTTCCTGACTCCGTTCGGGAGCATGTCCCCCGTTGGCACCCATATGGTAAGCGTCGTCGACAAATTCATCACCATTACGTCGTTTACGTTTTCGCTCAATATCATGCTCCTCGTTTTCATCGTCGCGATTTCGATCGGCTTTGAGAGACGCTTCGCCTTCAAGGCGTTCGCGATTTCATTCTTCTTGACGCTTGGATCGCTCCTTTTCCACGTGGTCGGGGGAATGGCACTTGTCCTGTCCGTCATCGGGTCGGGTCTGCTCCTCGTGCTCAGCCGACTTATCAGACACCGGCGCGACGTCCCGGTCTTTCACGCTCTCGTTCTTCCCGGCGCCGCTATGCTCGCCTGTATCGCGGCCTATCCCTATATGGCCTCTCTAACGGCGGGAAGCGACTCGGGGAATTCCCTGGGCTCCCTTGTGCACTTCGGCATCCGGAATATCGTCACCATCGCATTGCCACTCGTGATTCTTTTCCGCCCGGCGGGCAAGGCCCTGCGAGAGATATTCTCATGCAAGACCGAACCTCTCGCGATCCTCGCGACATGGTTGATCGCACTCGCGATCTGCAACATTTCCATCGATCTCGCTGTAGGGAACGAATCGAAACTCGTGCATTTCCTCTTTTACATCCTGTTCCCGCCGATCGTCTGGAAGATCCTCGACGGAATCGAAGCGGCCCGCAGGCGGCGGCGGATGCTCCTCATGGCATGGACGGCGCTCCTTTTCCTCGTACCCCTGGTTCTTACGTTTCGCGGCGCCATCCTCGACAAGCCGAAGAACCGTGTCGAGGAGAGGCGATACAACGTCACCGCAGATGATCGTCTCATTTACACATGGATAGCGGAGCATACGCCGCCGAATTCGGTTTTGATCGAAAGCAGCATATCCAACCTGATGCCTGTATACGCACACCGCCGGGATTTCTATCCCGGCCTCGGCAACATCATGGTCTTCGGCTACAACAACAATAAAATCAGGCGGTACGGGTCCATACAGGACAAATTCCTCTCCGGAATCCAGCCGACGCTGGAAGACATCAAGGTCCTCATGGACCTCGAGAGCTCGGTCTATGTAATGCTCTGGCGGGAGGATCTCGACAGAATTCCCCATGCGCGCTCGGCGCTCGATGAACGCCCGGATTGGTTCGAATTGGTTTATCAAAACGCCGGGGGCCGCGTATACTTTGTTCGGGGTACGTGAATATCTATTCTAGAGAGGAATTGATTGCGATGATCAAGGAAAAAATCGAGCAGGCATCGGGAATCCTCAAGGAAGAGGGAATCGACCTCTGGCTCACCTTTGTGCGGGAGAGCGAGGTTACGGGGGACCCGTCGCTCGATCTCATACTCGGTGCGAATTGCACATGGCATTCGGCGTTCATGATCCCCATAGACGGAAAAGCCGTGGCGATAGTTGGAAGCCTCGACGAGACGAGAATTCGCGAAACGGGCGGATACGAGGTCATCGGCTATACCAAATCGATCAAGGAACCGCTTGTTGAGCAGCTCACCCGATTCTCCCCGCGCTTAATCGCCGTCAATTTTTCTGAAAACACCTGCCTCGCGGACGGCCTGAGCCACGGGCTCTATCTCAGCCTTTTGAGATACCTCGAAGGAACTCCCTTCGCGGGTCGGCTCGTGAGCTCAGAAAATATCATCTCGAAGCTCCGCGGGCGGAAGAGTCCCGAAGAGATCCGGAGGATCCGCGCCGCCGTCGAGCTCGCCGAGGAGATCTTCGCCGCTGTTTCCCTGATCGTGAAACCGGGGCTCACCGAAAGGGACGTCGCCGCTCATATACTGAAAGAGGTGGACCGCCGCGGCGTCGAGACGGCTTGGGAACGCGAGCTCTGCCCCTCCGTTTTCACGGGACCCGAGTCGGCGGGAGCCCACGCGGGCCCGACGGACCGCACGATCGAGAAGGGGCACGTCCTGAACATTGACTTCGGCGTCAAGGTCGAGGGATACGTCTCCGACCTCCAGCGCACATGGTACTTCCGCAAGGCCGGGGAGAAGAATGCGCCGGCGGAGGTCCTCAGGGCCTTTGAGACGATTCGC
>Ga0315288_10007009_pt1 | contig 14282 bp, 10 predicted proteins | sample YL17G11_20_MG_FD_203454 | JGI IMG/M metagenome (GOLD analysis project Ga0315288, IMG submission 203454) | Sediment microbial communities from Yellowstone Lake, YNP, Wyoming, USA - YL17G11_20 | ecosystem: Environmental > Aquatic > Freshwater > Lake > Sediment | place: USA: Wyoming | collected... | reverse complement strand
GTCGAAGGGCCACAGGCCAGGTGGCTCTCGAAGACGGCGCGGTCCAATCGCCGCAACAGAAGCAGCGTGTTGCGCTGGGCGCCCCCCATGGGCTGCGAATCGGTGATCACGTGGAGCACCCGAACCGGCCTGCCCGTGGGCCTCGGCCAGGGGTTCATCTCGCCGCCTGCCGGATCAGGAAGAACGAGGTCGCCGCATCGGCCACCACCGAGAGCGCCTTGCCCAGGTCGTCCCACTTGTTGCGGTCGCGCAGGATCACCGCCTGGGAGGGCACGATCACCACGTCGCCCAGTTGCACTTCGCGCACCTCGCGCCGCGGCAGCACCGTGCCGTTGGCGCGCAGCACCACCGTGCGGCCGCTGGAGGCGTCCTCGTCGTAGCCGCCGCACTGGGTCACGTAGTAGTCAATCCCCCTGCCGGGCCCATAGGCGATCGCCCCCGGGCTTACCACCGACCCTGCCACCACCACGGTGGTCGGCCGCCTGGGGATGGCGAGCGCGTCGCCGTTCTCCAGCACCAGGTCGGCGTCGCCGTGGGGGTTCGCCAGGACCGCCTTCAAGTCCAAGGGGATGCGCCCCGACGGCAGAATACTGGGCGCGGCCTTGGGCGGAGAAATGACGACTGGCTCGGCGGCGGTGGCGCCGGCGGCCTGCGCCGCTGCTACGGCGGCAGCCGGGGCTTTTTCGCTTCCGCTCACGGCGCTCCCCGCCGGCCTGGGCTGGTCGCGCCCGGCGCGCGCCAACTCCAGTTGGTACTGCCGCTCGGCGTGCTCGGCCGCCTTCTGCTGCACGCGCGAGGCGACCTCCGCCTGCGGGGGAGTGATCATGTTGTCGGTGCGGCGCGTGAAGAGGGCGCCCTCGGGGAAGGCGTACTCGGTGAGGCCGCCGGCGCGCTCGATGAGATGGCTCAGGCGCTCGTGCTTGCCCTGCAAGGCATAGGCGCCGGGGTAGCGCACCTCGCCCCCCAGGGTGACGGTTTCGGGGGTGAAGAGGTAGTTGCCCACCTCGGGGATGAGCACCTTGTCGCCGTCCTGGAGCGCGACGTCGGCCGAGAGGTCGTTCTGCTTGAGCAGGCGGTCCAGGTCCGCCACCAGGACGTTGGTGTCCTGCGTGCCGCGCGCCCGGCTGACCTCGGCCCTGCCGGCGGCGTTGGGCAGCACGTTGCCGGCCTGAAAGATGAGTTCGCGCAGAGTCATGCCTTCGGTGCGCTCGAAGGTGCCGGGCCGCTGCAGCGCGCCGGAGATCGAGACCGCGCGGTTGCGCCACTCCACCTCGGCAAGGCGGAAGATGCGCAGCCGGTCGCGGTCGGCCAGTTCCAGGTTCTGGCGCGGGTCCTTCAGGGCGCGCAGGTCAATGGGGATGGCCTCATTGGTCTCGTCGGGGCGCACGCGCACCAGGTCGGCGCGATCGGGGTAGGCGTCGTCGCCAAGGCCTCCGGCCGCGTAGATGAGGTCGGCAACGCGCATGCCGGTCCCCCGATCATAGGCGCCCGGGCGCTGCACCGGGCCCTCGATACTCACCTTGCGGCGACGCTGGACCTGCTCGGGCAAGTAGATCATCACCTTGTCGCCGGGCTGCAACAGCAGGTTCGCCTCCGGGTCGCCCGCCAGCGCCTTGCCCAGGTCGAAGGGAATCACTCCGCTGGTCTGGTCGGGCTCGATGCGGAAAACCTCGGCGCGCCCGAAGTCCACCTCGCCCACGGTGCCCTGGGCGGCGGCCAGCAGGTCCTTGACGCGCATCCCCGGCTTGAGTTCGAACAGCCCCGACCGCGCCACCTTGCCCGTGATCTCGACGCCGTTGGCGCGCTTGTCGAGCACGGTGCCGACGCTGATCAGGTCGCCGTCGCGCAGTTCCAGGTTGTGCGTGTCGCCGCCGTCCAGGAGCGCGGCGACGTCCACGTCCGCCAGCACGCGCTCGCTGTGGGCCCGGATGCGCTCGATCTGCACCAACTTCAGGTAGGTCGAGGCGCGGATGCCGCCGGCCATGGCGATGAGGTCGCGCAGCCGCTCGCCGCCTTTGAGTTCGTAGAGCGCGGGCCGCTTCACCCAGCCCTTGATCCCCACCACCGGCCCCACCACCGGGATGAACAGCGTGTCGCCCGGCTCCAACTTGTAGTCCTGCACGCGCCGGCCGGTGAGCAGGTAATCGTAGAGGTCCAGGGTGGCGATCTGCCGGTTGTTGCGGATGAGCGCCACCTGGCGCATCGAGCCGCGCGCCGTGGGCCCGCCCGCCTGGTAGAGCGCGTTGAACGCGGTGGAGAGCGCGCTGATGGTGTACAGGCCGGGCCGCTGCGCCTCGCCCGCCACCATCACTTGCAGCGAGCGGAGGTGATCCAGGGTCACGCGGCCCCGGACCTGGTGGAAGTGCCGGCCGTACTCGCGCAGCACCATCGCCTCGAACTGCGAAAGCGTGAGCCCGCGCGCGGTGATCGTGCCCAGGAGGGGCAGGTCAATCCGCCCCGAGGCGTCAACGGCGCGGGTGACGGTGGTCTCCTGGCCGATGGCGCTCCAGAAGGAGATCTTGAGGGTGTCGCCGGGCCCCAGCCCGTAGTTGGGGGGAACGGGGGTATCCGCTATCGGGGCATAGGTGGTTGGGGCCCGGCTAAAAAATGCGTAGCCGAAGGAGGCTAGTTCCGCTTCCGGCACGGGGGGAGGTGGGCTCTTCTCCGGGGCGCCGGCCGCCTTCGGCTCATCGGGCTGGTTCTCCTGGGTGGGCGCGTCTGTTTTTGGTGTGATTCCCGCCCCAGGCTGGGGCGGGGCGCTGTCGCTCGCCGCTGGCAGTGCTGCGCTGGTTTCGCCCGTTTTGTCTGCGTCTTGCGCCCACCCAGGGAATGCGGTCACCCACGCCACAGCGAAGATCGCTGCGAGCGCAAACCACAGCCGCCGTTGCCATCTGCGCGTGTCAGATGTGTCCATCCCACTCGCTTCGCTCAGGGCATGGGCAACAAAAAACGCCTCCCCCCGACCCGTCGGGGGAAGGCGTTCAAGACCTTTGCTTCGGACGCTCGCTCGTGAAGCGCCCGCCAGCCTATGTCAAGTGTCGCGGCGAAGTCTATCAGCACATGGCGCCGCAGTCAAGACCCGTGGGGTCCAATCTTTGCACCGATTGTGCGATCCCCGCAACACGTCCAGTCCTCCGGTTCGATAGGGGCGGGAGGCGCATGGGCTTGCCCGCCAGACTGACGGCGGGCTTGCCAGCCTACGAACGGTCTTGTATCATGGGCCGCGGCGCCATGAAGATCCTGCTCGTCTGCTCGGCCGGGATGTCCACCAGTCTGCTCGTGGAGGCGATGCGGCGCGCCGCCTCGGAGCAAGGGATCGAGGCCGAGATCGGCTCGGGCAGCGCCGAGCAACTCCCTGACCTGCTGCCCTCGGCGAGCGCCGTGCTGGTGGCGCCGCAGATTCGCCACCGTTTCCCGCGGATCGCCCAGGCTTGCGCCGCGGCCGGCGTGCCCGTCGCGCTCCTCGACCAGCGCGCCTATGGGCTCGTGGACGGCGCCGCCGCGCTGGCGCAGGCCCTCGCGGCGCAGGCGCCGCGCCCAGGATAAGGCCCGACGACAAGGACACCCAAGATGGCCACGCAACAGAAGACCGTCTACCAGGCCAGCAAGCAGATCCTCGAGGAACTGGACAGCCTGCTCGCCTCCGTGGACGAGCGGCAGATGGCCGCGTTTCTCGACGCCCTGCTCCAAGCCAAGCGCATCTTCGTGATCGGCATGGGTCGCACCGGCCTGGTGATGCGCGCCTTCGCGATGCGGCTGATGCACATCGGCTGCAGCGCCCACGTCATCGGCGAGACCACCACCCCCAGCATCGGCAAAGGCGACCTGCTGGTGGTCGGGTCGGGCTCGGGCGAGACCCGCTGGCCGCTCGACGCCACCGAGATGGCCAAGAAACTGGGCGCGCGCGTGGTCACCATCACCTCGCGCCCCGAGTCCAGCCTCGCCCGCGCCGCCGACCTGGTGATCAAGTTGCCGGCCGCGAGCCTCAAGGCGCTCAGCACCGATGCCCACCCCTCGGCCCAGCCGGTGGGGTCGCTCTTCGAGCAGGGGCTGCTGCTGCTGCTCGACGCCGCGGTGATGCTGCTGATGGCACGCCTCCCCGAGGCCCCCGCCAGCCTCCCCGAGCGGCACGCGAATATCGAGTGAGTGATTCGTGATTATTGAACCTCGCGCACTTGATTCACAGAACAGGGCGTGGCGGGCCCAATAGGATTGGGCCCCTACACCCAAAATCCGGCCTGTAGGGGCCGATTCTCAATCGGCCCGTTCCCTTCCGGCGGTGAACCTATTCCGCGAACCTCAATAGACTAATCACTAACAACCAACAACGAATCACTTCCCTCCTCCCTCAGAAATGATCGCAGTCCCAGTACACCGGCTCGCCTTTCGGGAACAGCGCTTCGAGCAGCGCCGCCTGCCCGGTGGCAACGTGGGCTGCGCGCTCGCCTAAGAGTTCGCGCATCTGGCCGAAGGTGCTCTCGCCGACGAGCATCTTGCAGAAGTTGCGCGTGCCCATTTCCAGCGCGACGCCGCCTGATCCCTCGCGCGCGGCGACCCGGCCGCCGCGCACCTGAAGCGTCGCCTCCTGGCCCGCCTCCCGGAAGGTAATCGCGGCATCGAGCGGCCGCAGGCACGACGCCTCCAGGCGATCCTGCAGTTCCGGCGCGATCGCCTCGAACAACGAGGCCAGACGGATCACCCGCATCATCATCCCTTCGCGCAGTTCGTGGCCGATGCGCCGCCCGCCCACCTCGCGCACCATCTCCACGAAGGGATGGTTCTCGGGGATCACTCCCTGCACCATTTCGGCATTGGCCGCGCGCGCCTCCCGGAACACCCACGCCGCCAGCGCCCGCAGCGCCTCCATCTGCCCGGGCAGGTAGCCGACTTCGCTCACGGTCCTCCCGCTCTGCACGTAGGCCACCACCTCGCCGCCGATCTCCGCCACCCACCGCGGCAAAATACCCATGTCCCGCAACTGCGGGTTGCGCCAGTACTCGGCGCTGCGCACGGTGGTCAGCGTGCGGCGCGCGTTGTGCTCGTCGTAGATGCGCATCACCGCGTCGAGGTCCCGCGCCTCGTCGAAATCGCGCACCCGGTAGGGCGTCTCCACCACGGGCGGGTGCGCGGGCGGCACCACCTTGAACTTGTGCTCGGCCGGAAGCGGCGCCCAGCCCACCTTCGCATAATGGTTGTGAAAGCGCGTGTAGAGCATGCTGAGGTCATAGCCGGCGCGCTCCATGTAGGCCACGGCATCGCGCAGCACCGCCTCGGAGTGGCCGCGCCGGCGATAGTCCGGGTGGGTGCACACTCCCCCCACGCCCCCCATGCGCACCGCGCACTTGCCGATGCGAATCGTGCGATCCGTCACCTGCACGTAACTCACCAGCCTGCCGTCTTCGACCAGCACCCGCCCCTGCTCCGGTTCGAAACTCGTGTCCTCGGTGTGATGTACCGTGGCGCCCGCCCGGATCCCCTCGCCGAACGAGGCGCAGATCAGGTCAATGAGCGCCGGGAGCTCTTCTTTTCGCACGGCACGGATCTCGATCGGCATGCGGCCTTCCTCCTCGCTGACTCCCATGACTTCGACTCCCGGCCCACTATCCCTCCGCGCTGCAGGAGCAGCGGGCCGCCCCGCGGAATCGAAACGGGCTATGAGCGAAGAAACCCCCGCGCGCTGGGAAGACATCTTCGAGCCGGCGCCGCCGCTCCCGGAGGGCGCCATCGAACTCGGCTTCGCGCCCTCGGTCACCACGGGCGACCTGGCCGTTTCCCTGTGGATGACCTGCGACGTGGTGGACTGGCTCGGGCGCGGCGCCAGGGACCTGCTCGTCTCCTGCTGGGAGGGCTGCTACGAGGGCGGCGTCTATCTCTTCCTCCAGGACGGCTCCCATCCCGACGGCACGCCCCGCCTGCAGCCCGGCCGCAAACTCGAGCACCTCTCGGGGTTCGTCACCGCGGCGCGGCGCTCCGACGGCTGCTTCGATCTCATCGCCGCTTCCCGCCGCCTTCCTGCGCCTTATCTCTTTCGCAACGTTGGCGACCTGGGGCGGCCGGCGTTCGCCGCGTCGGTGCCGCTCGAGGCCGGGGGCCCGATCAACCTGGGCAAGATCGTCACCAAGGCGATGCTCTTCGATGTGGACGGCGACGGCCGCCGCGACCTGGTGATCGGCACCGACCACTGGAAGGACCACTGGCCCGACGGCAAGGAGTGGACCCGGGAAGGCTATCGGCCGTATGACGAGCAGGGCCGCTGGCGCGGCGGGCCCATTCGCGGCCACGTTTATTGGTGCCGCAACCTGGGCGCCGACGACGCGCCGCGCTACGCCGCCCCCGAGCCGCTGTGCGCCGGCGACGGCCTCCTCGAAGTCTATGGCACCGCCACCCCGGCCTTCGGCGATTTCCGTGTCGCCGGCCGCGTGGACCTGATCTGCGGCGACTTCCTGGACCGGCTGCACTTCTTCCCGCGCCGCGAGGGCGTCGCCTTCGGCCCCGCGTCGCCGGTGAAACTCGCCGACGGCGCCGAACTGGTGATGCCCCAGTGCATCCATTACTGCACCGCCTTCGACTGGGATCACGACGGCCGCCCCGATCTCTTGGTGGGCGCCGAGGACGGCCACGTCTATTTCGTGCGCAACCTCGGCCGCGCCCTCGACGGCGTGCCGACCTTCGCCCCGCCGGTGCGCGTGCAGCAGAATCAGCCGCGCCTCCACGGCGGCGTCTGCGCCGTACCGGCCGCCTGCGACTGGAACGGCGACGGCCTGCCCGACCTGATCGTGGGCAATGCCGCCGGGCACTTGCTGCTCTTCGAGGCCGCGTCGGTGGATGAGCAGGGCATGCCGCGTTTCCTGCCGCCGCGCCGCCTCGAGGTGGAGGGCGTGGAGGTCCGCATCCAGGCCGGCGAGAACGGCTCGATCCAGGGCCCCAGCGAGCGCAAGTGGGGCTACACCAACCCGACGGTCGCGGACTGGGACGACGATGGGCTGCCCGACATTCTCATCAGCGATGTCTTCGGCTACCACACGCTCTTCCGTAACGTGGGCGCGCCGGGCCGGCCGAAACTGGCGCCGCCCCGTCGGCTCACCTACCAGGGCCGCGACCTGAAGACGGTCTGGCGTGTACGACCGGCTGTAGTAAACTGGGGCGCCGGCCTGTCCTACGTCTGCCTCGACGAAGAGGGGGTGCTGTCGTCCTATCGCAAGGCGGGGGCTCTCGAACTCGCCGAGAAGGCCTGGCTGACCTATGAGGACGGCGCGCCGATTCGCTTCACGGAGGAGTTCGGCGGCGGCCGCGGCCGCATGAAGTTGTGCGCCTGCGACTGGACCGGCAGCCCTTCAGGACCCCGAGGGGGCCCTTCAGGGTCCCAGAGGGGCGGCCTGCCCGATCTCCTCGTGGGCACACATAAAAATGCGAGCATGCCCCCGGGCCCGTCGGGGATACCGCGGCACGACATCCAGCAGGCGACGGTGATCCTGCTGGAGAACGTCGGCCGGCCGGGGCGGCCGGTCTTCGCGCCGCCGCGCTATGTGAAGCACCAAGGCCAGCCCATGAAGTTCGCCATCCACTCCTGCGCGCCCGAGGCCGTGGACTGGCGCGGGCGCGGCGCGCCCCTCTGGGGTCCCGTCGGGACGCCCAACGGGGTCCCGGAGGGACTCGACCTCATCGTGGGCGTCGAGAGCGGACGCCTGCTCTACTTCCCACGCGAGGAGTTGGAGTGGTGACAACGCATCGCGTTGTCATCCCGAGCGTAAGCGAGGGATCTCGGTAATAAACAGCGTTACGGCCTCCGGTGAACGAGATTCCTCGCCCTGTGGGGCTCGGAATGACAGATGCCTCAGATCGCCACCCGCCCGCCCAGCAGCCCATTGGCCATGCGCTCCAGCCGCAGGTCCGCCCCGCAGATGGGGCAGGTGAGGACATCGCCCTCCTTGGCCCCGGCCGGAAGCGCCACCGCCAACTTGCACACCGGGCAGAGCACGCCCACCGCGCGCGACCGCACGTAGTTCTGGTCGAACAACTGGGCTCGTGTCTCGCCGTCAAGTGTCGCGATGTCGGCCCGCTCGGCGATGAGGCGCTCGATGGCGCCGGCTTCGGCCACGTTGCCCAGGAAGGTCGCCCCTACCACGGTCCCATTGCGCCGGACGATGCTCTTGTAAACACCCATCTCGGGAAAGTAGCCCGTGTCCTTGAGTGCGCCGGAGCCGGGCGCGGGGTTGTTCTCTCCCAGCGCGAGAAAATCGGTCCCATAGATCTGGATATGCACCGCCGGGATGTCCGTGACCGTCTGCTGGTCGCCCGCCATGTTGGCGCCGGCCACGCTGCCCTCGTGCCAGGCCTTCAGCCAGCCGAACTGAACGCGTTTCTCGGTCGAAAGCAGATCGGGCCTCTCGCTGGCGTCGCCGGCGGCGAAGACGTCGCGCGCGCTCGTTTGCAGATTCTTGTCGGCGCCGACGCCGACGCCGACTTCGATCCCGCTGCCCGCCAGGAATCCCACGGCCGGGTCCAGTCCCAACGCCACTCCCACCACCTGGCATTCGATCAGTTCATTGGCGGAGGTGGCGACCTTCTCGACGCGCCCCGACCCGAGGATCGCCTCGAGCCGCTCGTTCTTGCGCAGCGTCAGACCGCGCGCCGCCAGGTTCTGCTCCACGATCTCCGCCGCCTCGGCGTCGAGCATCTCGGGCCAGAAGCGATCCCCGCGCACGAGGTAGATCACCTCCGCGCCCAGTTCCCGGAAGGCCCGCGCGGTCTCGAGGCCGATCGAGTTCTCGCCCACGATCACCGCGCGCTTGAGCCCCTTCCAGCCCGCGATCCTCCTGGCGTCGTCGAGGTTCCAGAGCGCGATCACCCCCTCGAGGTTGCTGCCGGGCCACTCGCCTCGCCTCGGGACGCTCCCGGTGGCGATGAGCAGGCGGTCGTAGCGCAGGGCTTCGCCGTCATCGAGTGTGATCTGGTGCTTCTTGGCATTGATGCCGGCGACGCGGCGGCCGGGCCGCGCGTCAATCCTGCGCTCGCGGTAGAATGAATCGTGCTTGGCGGCGATGGACTTCTCCGTCGCGCGCCCCATCGCCAGGTCGGCCAACTGCGGGCGATAGTAGAACGGATAGGCCTCGTCGCCCAGGATGATGATCGCTCCTCTGCCATCGCGTTCGCGGATCGCCTCGGCCGCCCGAGTCCCAGCCACGCCGTTGCCTACGATCAGATAGGTCGCCATGGGTTCCTCCCGGTTATTTGTGAATCATTTCACAATTCGGCGGCCCGGCACCCCCTCCTGCCGACGCCCCCCTTGTCGTTCCGAACGAAGTGAGGAATCTCGTGGGAAGGCCGTGGTGGGCTCTAGACGAGATCCCTCGCACCTACTCGGGATGACACCGGGGCTTGCGGCCCGGGTGTCACTTCTTGAGCGGCATCGCCAGCACCTTGTGGATATCCATCTCGAAGAGCCGCGTGCTGCCCGAGGCGGTGGCCACGATGGCCGTGTCCGCGCCGCGGCCCGTGCCGGCCATGGCGATGACCTCGGCCCCCTTGGGCACCGCGCCCGCGTCCACCGCCATGGCGATCACCTCCACGCAGACCTTCATCCCCTGCGAGAAGAGATAGAGCGTCTCGGCCACGATGTTGTTCGCCGTCCAGCCGCCGAGGGAGTCGCGCAGCGCGCGGTCGAGGCCGCCGGTGATGGCGTGGGTGCCGCCGATGAGCGTGATCGCGGCGGCGCGCATCGCCTGGCGGTGGCCCTCGTCGAACTCGACCTTGTGGATCGCGTCCACCTCGGTCGCCATCTTCACGGCGACCAGGTTCAGTTGCGGGTAGGCCCGCCGCAGCGCCGCCAACTGCGCGCCCGTGTAGCCGCGCGACGAGGCCGCCACCACGTGCTCGATCGGGTGCGCCGCCAGGTAGGCGCGCACGCACTCGATCACGGCGCGCGTGGTCGTCTCGTAGCCCTCGTTCGGCTCGAAGTAGAGGATGGATTCGGTGATCATGTTCCTCGTCGCTTTCACGAGATTCCTCACTCCGTTCGGAATGACACCTTGCTGTCATCCCGAGCGCGAGCGAGGGATCTCGTCAATGGCGGAGGGGCGCACCGCCGTGCGCCCCTCCGGGTCAGGGATATTCCTTGCGATTCTCCGGCAGGGAGAGGAGCACGGGCTTATCCGGGATCACCTTCGCCAACGCCTCGATCTCCGGCGGGCCGTCCGGCAGCGGGAGCGCGATCTGCCCGCGTTCCACCACCGAGCGGCAGAGGGCCATCATGATCTCGAAACCCTTGAAGGCCTCCTCGCCGTTGCAGGGGTGAACCGCGGCGTCGTTGTCGAGCCAGGCCGCGATGTCGGCGATGTAGGGCGGCATGTCCAGGTCATAGTTCATCGAGCCCGGCCCGCCGATCACGCCGCCTGAATCGCGCGTGATCGCGCGCCAGCCGCCGCCCGTGAGCACTTCCGCGAAACCCTCCGTGCCCTGCGCGCCGACGCGCGCCTTGCGCCACCAGTAGTCCACCTCGGGCACGTCGGGCGCGCCCGCGCCGCACTCCACGATGCCGCGCACCCCGTTGGCGAAGTGGATGAAGCCGGCGATGTAATCCGGCGACGGGTGGGGGTCGGTGAGTTTGCCGCGGCCGCTCGCCTGCGCCATCACCCACTCGGCGTCCACATTGTTGTTGAACCACCTCAGGTAATCAACGAGGTGGGTCATCATGTGCAGCATCCACCCGGTGGCCTGGCCATACACGGTGTGGACGCGCCCGATCGCCCCGCTGGCGATGATCTCTTTGGTCTTGCGATAGTGCTCGCCGTAGCGGTGCTGGTGGCTCACCACCGTTTTCACGCCCGCGCGCCGCACCAGGTCCATGATCTTGCGGGCCTCGGTGGTCGAGAGCGCCATCGGCTTCTCGTAGGCGATCAACTTCGCGCCGCTCTCCACGCCCAGCCGGATCAACTCGTAGCGCAGGTTGGGCATGGTGGTGAAGCAGAACACATCGGGCTTGATCTCTTTCAGCAGCGCCGCCGCGTCGGTGCTGGTCTTGGGGTTGCCGAAGGCCTCGGCGCCCTCGAGTTTCGAGGGGTCCACATCGCAGATGCCGGCCACCTCGAACCGCGGGTTGGCGCGGAACGCCGCGGCGTGGTGCTTGCCGCGCTTGCCCATGCCGACCACGACGACTGTGTAGATGCGATCAGCCATTGCCTGTCACCTGCCCCGTCTCGATCACGAGATCAAATGTGGGACAGGCGCCCCCGCCTGTCCGCCACGGCACAGCCGAGGGCCGCTGTGCCACACGAGGCACGAGATTCCTCGGCTCCGCCTCGGAATGACACTCCGCGGGCCTTGCAGCATCAGCCGTTGGCCTTGAGCCACGTCAGCGTCTTCTCGATGGTGTAATCCACCTCGTCCTGCGTCAACTCGGGATACATGGGCAGCGAAACGCAGTTGGCGGCGTTCCACTCGCTGTTCGGCACGCCCCCACGGACCTCGGCGTCCTTGCCCCAGGGATAGCCTTCCTGCTGGTGGATGGCGATCGGGTAGTGGCACTTCGCGTCAACGCCCTCGGCGTTGAGGTAATCCAGCAGGGCGTCGCGCTTGCCCTTCGTGGTCTCGACCACGTAGAGGTGATAGCAGTGGCGGTATCCCGGCAACTCGTGGGGCAACTTGAGCGAGCTATCGCCCAGCCCCTTCGCGTAGGCGTCGGCGATCTCCCGGCGCCGGTCGGTCCACTCGCGAATGCGCTTCAGCTTGACGCTCAGGAACGCGGCGTGGAGATCGTCCATGCGGCTGTTGAAACCGAAGGAATGCACCGACCGCTTGGGCGACCCGTGGTTGCGCAACTGCTTGATGCGCGTGGCGACGTCCTCGCGGTTGGTCATCACCGCGCCGGAATCGCCGAAGGTCCCCAGGTTCTTCTGGATGATGAAACTCATCGCCACCGCGTCGGAGAGTTCGCCGATCTTGAACCCCTTGCCATGGGCGTCAATCGCCTGCGCGCTGTCCTCGATCACGAACAGGTTGTGCTTCTTGGCGATGGCCGCGATCCGGTCCATCTCGGCGCACTGGCCGTACAGGTGCACGGGGACGATGGCCTTGGTCTTCGGGGTGATCGCTCGCTCGATCCTGGTGACATCCATGTTGTTGGTCTTGGGCTCCGAGTCCACGAACACCGCCTTGGCGCCGGGAATCCAGATCGCCTCGGCGGTCGCGAAGAAGGTGTTGGTGACGGTGATCACTTCATCGCCGGGGCCCACGCCCAACGCCATCAGCGCCAGCCAGATGGCGTCGGTGCCGGAGTTCACGCCCACCGTGTGCCTGGTGCCGAAGAAGTCGGCGAGTTCCCGCTCGAAGCGCGCCAGCGTCGGCCCCATCACGTACTGGCCGGTCTCCAGGCAGTCCTGGACGGCCCGGTCAATGTCGGCCTTCAAGTTGTGGTACTGGCGCACGTGCCCATAAAACGCCACTTGCATCTTGGCTGCCATAATGCGATGACCTCCCGGTGTGTGTGCCGCGAGAGGATACTATCTTTTGCGCGGGACGGTCAAGCGCATCAGGCAGGGGCCCGGACCCGTCGGGGCCCTGGGAGGCCGCGCAGGGGCTCCCCCACGATTATAGGCAGGTGCTGGCCGCTGACGTGCGGAAGTGGGGGACAGCCTCTAACCGCGGATCCAGGAGATGGGTATGAAACGCGTCAAGGCCGTCATTCCGCTGTGCTTGTTTCTCGCTGCATTGGCTTTCCGGGCGTCGGCCCAGGAGCCGCCGGCCATCGGCGCCGGCGACGTCATGAAAAGGCTGACCGTCGAGAGCCTGGCCGCCACGCGCGCGGCGATCGAGAAAGTGCGCGCCTCGGCCCGGCCGGTGGCCCTCCAGGATGGGTACAGCCACGTGCGCGCGGTCCTGCACTGTCACTCGCGGCTCTCGCACGACAGCCGCGGGACCCCCGAAGAGATCGCCGCCGCCGCCCGCGCCACCAACACCCGCATCGTCTTCATGACCGAGCACCTCAACCCCGCGATAGACTGGTTCAAGGCGGGGATCTCGGGCGCGCTCAATGACGTGCTCTTCGTCCCCGGCGCCGAGACGCGCGGCCTGCTGGCCTACCCCGATCACTCCCTGCAAGGGCTGGCCCTGGACGACATGCAAGCCTTCGTCAACGACGTGGTGCGCGGCCCCGGCCTGGCCTTCTTCTCGCACACGGAAGCGGACCGGCCGTGGGACCTGAAGGGCGTTACCGGCATGGAGATCTACAACACGCACACGGCTTTCATCCTGCACCCGGAACTGGGCCGCGCGCTGACGAGCGGCCTGCCCAGCCTGTGGCGGATGATTGGGCTTTTCCGGCAGTACCCACAGGAAGCGCTCGGTTCCCTGGATGACTACCCGGCCGGCCAACTCGCGCGGTGGGATTCCATCTGCGCGAAAAGGCCCTTTGTCGGCATCGCGGCCAATGACAGTCACTCCAACACCGGCATCGTGGTCAAGGTCGGCCCCCAGAAGACGCTCATCGTCGAGGATCCGCTGGGCGAGCGGCTGGGGGCCCTCGATCCGGCCAAGGCTGAGGGACTGACGCCGGACTCTCGCGCCGTTCTGACCGGGCTTGCCGCGGGCCCGGAGGGATCGGAGGCGTTTCGTTTTCTGCTCGACCCCTATGAGAGAAGTTTCCGCCACGTGGGGACCTATCTCCTGGTGAAGGGCGCGCTCACCGAGGCGGGCGCGCGCGAGGCGCTGCGCCAGGGCCGCACCTACATCGCCTTCGACTGGATCGCCGATGGCGCGGGCTTCGCCTTCGCGTGCCTGCGCGGCGACAAGGTGGTCGCAGTGATGGGCGACGCCGTGAGCCTCGACGGCGGCTGCGAACTGGCGGCCGAGGCGCCGGTGCCGGGCCTCATCCGGTTGCTCCGCGATGGCAAGGTCGTCAAGACGCAGCAGGGGGCCTCCATGCGGGAGAAGGTCACGCAGCCGGGGGTGTATCGCGTGGAATCGTTCCTGGAGGTGGCCGGCGAGTTGCGCCCGTGGATCATCAGCAACCCGATCTACGTTACGCCATAGGGCGGCGCATGAACATCCTGCTCGTCATCAGCGACAGCCTGCGGGCGGATGCGTGCGGGTGCTACGCCGGGTTTGCGCAAACGCCGAACATTGACGCCCTCGCTGCCACCGGCGCGCGCTTCGACCAGTGTCACGCCGCCAGTTTCCCCACCGGCCCCATGCGCAAGGACCTGCTCACCGGCCGCTTCACCTTCACCTACGCGCCGTGGGCCGGCAAGTTGCAGCACGGCGAGGCGCTGCTGCCGGTGGAACTCAAG
>Ga0315288_10007008_pt1 | contig 14282 bp, 6 predicted proteins | sample YL17G11_20_MG_FD_203454 | JGI IMG/M metagenome (GOLD analysis project Ga0315288, IMG submission 203454) | Sediment microbial communities from Yellowstone Lake, YNP, Wyoming, USA - YL17G11_20 | ecosystem: Environmental > Aquatic > Freshwater > Lake > Sediment | place: USA: Wyoming | collected... | reverse complement strand
CGGGCCGCCCGCGCGTCCGCCGCCGCATTGGCGGCCTCCCCCCGGGCCGCCAGGGCGGGGGGCGGGGGCAGCCCGGCCGGCGCGCCCGGCGGCGGGGTGTGGAGGGCGGCCGGCGGGACGGGGACCCCCCTCAGATTCTCCAGCGCCGCAGCCGCCTCCCTCTCCGCGCCCGCCGCCTGCCGTTCCAGGGCCCTCAGCGACGCTGCCACGGTCACCATGCCCGCCCGGGCGCGCTCGTACTCGGTCAGGGCCGCGTCCGCGCGGGCGCCCGCCTTGTCGGCGGCGGCGCGCACGGAGGCGACGACCTCTGAAGCCGAGGCCGCCCGGTCGACTGCCCGCCGCACGCGCGCCTCCTCGCTCTGCAGGCGCCCAAACGTGGCCCGCCACAGGGAGCGCCGGGTGAGGGGGAGGGCGAGGATCAGAGTGGTGGCGGCGATGGCGGCGGTCGCGTTGGGGCGGTCGGCGGCGTAGGTGATGCCGGCTGCGTGAGAGAGAGAGAGAGAGAGATGAGGAGGGGAGGAGTTCGAGGAAGGAGGATGAGAAAAAGGGCAGCGCGCGCTTGCGCGTCGATGCCCCGCCCCGCTCTCTCTCCTGTCACCTTTCAGCCTGGCAAAGGCGGCCTCCTCCGTCGCCGCCGCGTGCGAAGTCCCCGTCTCCACGAACTGGTCCACCCGGCGCTTGGCCGCCGCCGCGCGCGTGCGCAGGGCGGACACGCCCGACGCGACGCCGCCTGACGCGGCGCCCGTCGAGCTCTCGGCCGCCCGGCCGACCGCGGCCAGCGCGCCCGCCAGCTTGGCCCGGGTGTCCAGGCAGAAGTCGCAGTCTGTGTCGGGCAGGACGTCATCCAAGAAAGTGCGGGTCCGGGAGGGGGGCGGGAGGGGCGGGGCGGGCGGGGCGGCGCCGGCCGCGCCTGTGTCAATTGATGAGGAGACAGCAGGCGGAGGTGGGGGTGGCGCTGCTTCCGCGGCCGGCGACGATGCCTTGGGCTTGTCGCCGGCGGCAGCCTTGTAGGTGAAGGCCGGGTCCATTTTTTTATGTTTTGGATGAGAGAGTCGTGTGCAAAAAATGTCACGGGGGAGTTTTTTTTTCCATTTCCTCTCCCTCCCTCCTCATCCCGCCTCCTCGGCCGTGCTGCTCTTCTTCCCACCGCCCCAGAACCGGGTCAGGACGCCGCCCGCCAGCACCGGGGTCGAGGCCCCCACGCTCGCGGCCGCCACCTCGGCCGCCACCCGGCCCAGGGCCGTGGCGACCTCGGTGAAGGCCGGCCGCAGGGACGGCTCCGGGTCGGTGCACGCCGCGATGATGGACGCGACGGCCGGCGGCGCGTCGCACCCGGCCGGCAGGCTCGGCCGCAGCTTGTCCGCCGCCACCGCGGTCGCCACCTGGACGGGCGTCAGCAGGGCGTCCGCGTAGGGCAGGGCCTGGCCCATGATCTCAGCCAGCACGCACCCGTACGACCACACGTCCGCGGGCGGGCCGTAGCCCTCGTGCCGGAACACCTCGGGCGCCATGTACTGGTAGGTGCCGGTCTCGCCGGTCAGCGACGCGGCATCGCCGGGCGCCAGCCAGCGGGCGAGGCCAAAGTCGGCGACCCGAGGCTGGCCCGCGCCATCGATCAGAATGTTGGACGGCTTCAGGTCCCGGTGCAGCAGGGGCGGGTCGGCGCCCGACAGCGCGGCCATGCCGCGCGCGACGCCCACCGCCATGCGCAGGCGGGCGGCGAGCGGGCGGCGCTGGGGCGGGGAAGCGACTGCACCCCCGCAGCCGCCGCCGCCGTGCAGCCAGGCCCTCAAGCTGCCGCCCGGCATGAATTCGGACACCACCCACGTCGCCCCGGGAGGAGCCAGGGCCGCCCCTAGGAAGGGAAGCACGTTGGGGTGGCGCACGGACGCCAGGGCCTCCACCTCGCGCAGGAAGCAGGAGGCCGAGGCGGGGGTGTCGAGGCGGACGACCTTGACGGCCACGTCCGTCCCCCGCCAGGCAGCCCGGTGGGTAGTCCCGAAGGCACCCTGCCCCAGCGGCGCGCCCGGCTTGATGACCAGGGTCGCCGGGTCGACCAGCCAGCCCGTGCGGGCGGCCTCCGCGCGGAGGCCGCCCCAGCGAGGGCCGGCGAGGGGAGCGGGCAGGCGGCCGGCCGCGGCCGCAGCTTCCACCACCAGCCTCGTCACGGACGGGCCGGGCGGCGGGCGCCAGGCGCCGGACGGGCCGCCATCCCCGCCCGCCAGGGAGGCGAGCGCGTGCGAGGAGGCGGCCCGAGCGGCGGCGGCCGACCTGGCCCGGCCCGCCTCCGCCAGCGCCGCGTCGCGCGCGCGCACCAAGGCGGCCTCCCGCTCTAGCGCGGCCGCCAGGTCGGCCATGGCGTCGTCCCGGGCGGCCGTCGCCGCGGTTGCGCGCGCACCGGCCGCGGCTGCGTCGGCCCGGGCGGCGGCCGCGGCCGCCCGGGCGGCGGCCAGGTCGGCGGCCAGGGTGGCGGCGCTGTCGGCGCCCGCGGCGGCCGCGTCAGCGGCAGCGCGGGTCGCCGCGACGGTGCCTGCCTCGCGCAGGGCGCGCTCCGCGCGCTCCGCCCGGTCCCGGGCGGCCGCCGCGGCCGCGACCGCGGCCGCTTTATCCCGGTCGGACGCGTCCAGGCTGAGCTGGAGCTGGGCCGTGTGCTCCATGAGGGCCGCCTCCGCGGCGGCTTGGCGGCGGGCGGCCGCGCCGACCAGGCCCTGGGCCGCGGTCGACCCGCCCTCACACAGGGAGAGCGCGCGCTCGGCGGCCGCCTCCGCCTCGGCCGCCCGCGCGTTGGCAGCCGCCGCCGCCGCCGCATCCCGGGCGGACGCGGCCTTGGCCGTCGCTTCCCGGGCAGCCGCGTCGATGGCCTCGGCTTTGGCGTCCTCCGCGGCCGTGACCGCGGCGGCTGCCTCCTCGACCGCGGCCGTGTAGCGCGCCCCGAGCTCCGCGCACCGCGCGTCGGCGGCCGCCTGGACCGCCACGGACGCGGCCTCCAGGGCCGCCCGGTCGGCTTCCAAGGAGGCCAATCGGGCCGACGAGGCTTCCGTGGCTTCCGTGGCGGTCGCCTTGGCGGCGGCCGCATCCCGCAAAGCGACGGCGAGGCCTTTCTCCAAGAAATCCCGGCGCGCGGTGACGGCGGCCAGGGCGGCGGCCGCTGCCTGCTCCCGCTGCGCCGCCACCTCCGCCTTGACACTCGCACCCGCCGCTTCCTTGACAGCGGCATCGCGTTGGGCGGCGACCGCACGGGCCGCCTCGAGCGCGGGCGCGATGCGCCCCTCCGCCACGGCCGCCGCCTCCTTGGCGCCCGCCTCTGCCAAACGGGCGGCCGCCATCGCGGCCAGTTGGTCGCGGTTGGCCTCCTCCAGGGCGTCCGCCCGGGCGCCCGCAGCCGTGGCTGCTTCCCGGGCGGCCGTGAGCGCGGCGGTCGTCTCCCGGGCACCCGCGTCTGCGTCGCCCACGGCGGCGGCCAGGCGAGCGCTGAGGGCGGCGACCTCGGTCTCCAGCGTGGCCGCACGCGCGCGCTCGGACGCCAGGGCGGCCTCACACTCCTCCACCGACCGCGCCAGGGCGTCGGCCCGCGCCGTGGCGGCCGTGGCATCCGCGCGGGCACCACCTGCAGCAGCCTTGGCCTCAAATCCACTCGCCTCCGCGGCCTCCACCGCCACGCGGGCTGCCGCCAGGGACGCCCGCAGTTGGACGACCTCCTCCCCCGCAGCGCCCGCCCGCCCAGCGGCCGCTCCCGCCTCATCCTTGGCCGCCCGCACGTCGGCCAGGGCCGCCGCGACCGCCCGGTCCTTGCCAGCAATGTCAGCGGCGAGGTCTGAGAGGCGGAGTTCCAGGGTGGATACCTCAGCGCGGGACGCGGCAGCCGTGGCTTCGACTGCCTCCACCGCCCGCCGCTCTGCGTCACCCACGCGGCCGGCCGCAGCCGCACCCTCCTCCCGGGCCGCCCGCAGCTCGGCCTCCAGTCGGGCAACCGCCGCCGAGTCAGACCCCTCACCCCGTGGGGACAGCAGGCGGGGCGTGTTGGCGGCGCTGATGGCGGTGGCCGCCCGCTCCCGGGCGGCGGCCTCACCCGCCTCAGCGATAGCAAGGCGGCCGGTGAGGCTCTTCACTTCCGCGTCCGCACACTCCTTGGCGGCCAGGGCAGCCGCGCAATCGGCTTGTGCGGCGGCCAGGGCGGTGGCCAATGCATCTGCCTCTGCGTCAAACCGAGCCTCCACGGCGGCCGTGGCCGACGCGGACACGGGCGCCCCGTGCGGCCAGGCCGCCGCTTCCGCCGCGTCGCGCGCTGCGCGCGCGTCGGCCCGGGCCTCGTCCCGCTCCGCCACCGCCCGGGCGACCTCCTCGCGGGCGGCCTCCAGCTGGGCGTCCACGCTCCCAGAAGACACGCAGGCCGCCGCCTCCAGGCGGGCCGACCTGTCAGAGGCGAGCGCACGGTCGTGGGCGAGGGTGGCCGCCCGAGCGCGCGCGTTTGCCGCGTCCTGCTCCGCCGCCGCCAGGCGGTGGGCCATGGACCTGGCCTCCGCCAGGGCGCCCGCCCGCTCGTTCTCGGCAATAGCTAGCGAAGCAGCGGCGGTGGCGAGGGCGGCGGCGGTGGCGGCGGCCGTGGCGGATCCCTCATCGGAAAGCGGGGCGCCGGCGACCACCCGCCCGGCCGCGTGCGCTGACGCGACCGCAGCGTCCCGTTCCAGGCGGGCCTGGTCAGCCGCGGCGACAGCGCCCGCGAGTTTTAGGCGCAAGGAGTCGGCGACGGCGGTGGCGGCCCCACCGGCAGCCGCACTGGCTTTGCCTTCGGCTGCGGCGACAGCCGCCTGGGCCGCGCCCGCGTCCGCGCCAGCCTTTGCTGCCTTCCCCTCCGCCACGGCCGCCCGCTTCAGGGCGGCCGCCAGGTCTTTTTCCACAGCCTCACGTTCACGGGCAGCGGCCGTGCGTGCATCCTCACGGGCAGCGCCCAGGGCGGCCTCCGTCGCATCTGCCCGTCGCTCGGCAGCTTCGACCGAGGCGGCCGCCTCGGCCGCGGCCGCCAGGGCTTCGTCACGCTCTTTACGGGCCGCCAAGATGGCCGCCGACGCGTCCGCGGACGGCGTGGAAGGGCAGGAGGGTTGGCGCCTGAACGCGGGCGTGGGCGGCAGGGAGTGGTCAGGGCCGGGCGCGGCCGCCTCAGCCGCGGCCGCCCGCACCTCGGCCGCCTCCGCGTGGCTGGTCGCCCGGGCCGCGGCCTCGAGCGCCGCATCCCGCTCGCCCGCCGCCTCGGCCGCCGCCCGCACCGCGTCCGCCAGGCCAGTGGACGAGGCGGCCGCGGCAGCCGCGGCCGCGGCCCGGGCGGCCTCCGCGTCCCGGGCGGCGGCCCGGGCTTCGGCCGCCTCCTCCCGGGCGGCCTTCAGCGCCGTGCGCAGGCCGACTGCCGCGGCGGCCAGGGCGTCGGCCTCGTCGCGCAGCGCGACGTTGACGCCCGTGATGGCAGCGACCTTGGTCTGGAACTCTTCCATGCTGTCAGGGGTGTGTGTTGGAGAGGGGAGGAGAGGGGAGAGGGCGTGAGGCGTGAAGAGGAGGTTGGGGGCGCCCCCTGAGTGGAGCGCGCGCATCGGTTTTCGCTCTCCCCCCACACAAGAGTGCCCGACCACGCCCGGCCCGGCGTCTCTGCTGGGCAAGCCCTCCTCTAAGGCTGTCGGCAAGGGGCCAAATCATAGGAATGGCGCAGCTTGAAGGGTGCGAGTCAATAGCAACCACGCTGGGCGGCGACCCACACGGCGGCGCCGCCAGCTCGTTTTTCGCGCGCCGCATTTCTCTCGCTCTCACCGTTCCCGCAGGCGCCGGCCCTCATCCTGTGAGCTCTCCCGCCGGAAAATCGAGTCCATGACGGATGGGGCAGGCTTATCAGCAGCAGCAGCAGCCGCGCTGCTGGGCGGCTGCTCAGGGGCGACGCGTCCGCGCATAGCCAGGGAAGAGAGGACAGTGAGAAGAGAGGAAAGACGTCTCTCTCCCATTGTTTCTTTCGCAACTCCCTGTGCCCTCCCCGCCGGCCGGCCGACCGCCCCTTCACAACTAGAAGCCGGCCACGCCGCCGTTCTACGCACGGACACTACTTCCATCTAGCCGCAAAAAAAGTGACGACGCAAACCCGGCTTCTTCATCTCATCAAATCACACAAATGACGCCCACCACCCCTTCCGCTCACGCCCTGGCCCGCTTCGGCCTGGTCGGCCGGTATGCCCTCGTGACGGGCGGGTCTAAAGGCATCGGGGCCGCCTGCGTGGAAGAGCTGGCCCGCCTGGGCGCCCGCGTCTTTACGTGCGCCCGCGACCAGGAGAACCTGGACGCCGCGCTCGCCGCCTGGGCCGCGGCCGGGCTGACTGTGGGCGGGTGTGCCGCGGACTGCGCGACGCCGGACGGGCGGGCGATCCTGCTGGCCGCCGAAGCCGCCTGGCGGGTGGAGGAAGGCGGCAAGGACGCCCTGCTGTCCATCCTCGTCCTGAATGTGGGCACCAACAGGGCCAAGGCGACGACGGCCTACACTGACGACGACCTCTCGCTCCTTTTGGCCACGAATTTTGAGTCCGCGTTCTGCCTGGCCCGGGACGCGCATGGTGCTCTGGCTGCCGCGGGTAAGCAAGACCTCGCCCCCCCGCCAGGCGCGCCCGACACCCTGGGCCCCCCGGGCGCGGCCGTCACCCTAATCTCCTCCGTCGCGGGCGGGCCCCAGTCCATGCGGTCGGGAACGATCTACGCCGCCACCAAGGCCGCCCTGGACCAGCTCGCCCGCAACTGGGCGGTCGAGTGGGCGGGGGACGGGGTGCGCGTCAACGCGGTCAAACCCTTCTACACGGACACGCCGCTGGCCAGGTACGTCGTCCACGACGCGCCGGCCGCGCGCGCGGCGGTGTTGGACGCCACGCCGGCCAGGCGCATTGCGGCGCCCGCGGATGTGGCGGCCGCGGTGGTCTGGCTGTCCGGACCGTCCGCGGTGCACGTGACGGGCGTGTGCGTGGCGGTGGACGGGGGATACATGGCGCGTGGGTTTTGGGGCTGAAATGGCCGTCGGCGCGCCCCGGAAAGGAATTCGAGTTTTTCCTTATGAGGTCGGCTGCGTCCAAACGGGAACTAATCACACATGACCCACCCTACCCTGAAGATAAAGAGACTCCTCCTACTCCCCAACACAACGCGCGTGAGTGTGTGTTAGCCAAGCGCACGCGCGCCTTTCTGCCTCCCCGTCTCACAGGGCGTACTCCTCGTCGTTGACGCGCGCCCCGCTCTTGAGGGCCTTCCAGTACCCGTGGGTCTCCTCAATCACCTCTGCCGCGAACGCCGCGTTTTGAATCTTGTTGTTGTAGCCGAAACGGTTCTCGGGTTTACCGTCCGGGGTCTTGTAGTCCCGGAACCACTCCAGGATCTTGCGCAGCTCGCCCGGCATCTCGCGCTTTACGTCCTCCACGTCATTTATCTTAGCTGCCATCGGGTCGGAGGCGGCGATGCAGATGATCTTCCAGTCCAGCTCGCCATCATCAATCATGGCCAGCGCGCCCAGGGCCTTCACGGGGGTGACGGAGCCCATGGCGAGCACGACGGACCCGATCTCGACGACATCGACGGGGTCGTTGTCACCCTGATGTCAGGGAGAGGATGCAAAAGAGTGAGATGGAGGGAGAGAGAGAGAGAATGAAGAAAGGAATGCAGGCGCCCCCCACCCCACCCCACCCCACCCCACCCACCATCTCCATCTAAAAAAACACGCACCGCCACCCCAAGCTCCAGGTGCACGATCTTGGGGTCCTCCCACGTCTGGGGCAGCATGCCGTAATTCCAGTTGATGTTGTAGGGATAGGAGCGGAGAGCGCCCTTCTTGATGTCCTGCTTGATCGGGTTGGACGCCTCCTTGGTGGAGACCTCCATTTTAGCGGACGACTCGGCCGGGATCTCGCACACAAAGTTTAGCGTCCCGTCCGGGTTGGCCAGCGGGATGTCGTGCCAGGTCGAGATGGGGGCGCCGGGCGCCTTGGCGGACTCCATGAAGATGCGGAATTCCGTGGACGACCGTTCGCCCTGTCGATGAGAAGGAGGAGGAGAGGAGAGACGTTTGGGTGGTGAGGGGGAAAGAGAGCCGGGGCGCGAAAGGCGACGCGAGTACGAGGGCAGCGGCCGTTGTCGACGCACATTTCAGGCAGCTGCTCGCCCCGCCCACTCCCCTCCACCCTCTCCTCTTTACCCTGGACACGGCCTGGTAGGCGGACGTGACGGCCCCGGCGGCAGAGGCGCGGCGAGTGGGTTGGGCCTGCGTGTTTATGTCAGGAGAAAAGAAGCGCGAAAGGCGTGAGAAACGCGGTTGCGGCGAGAGGGGTCTCGTGTGAGGTCGCCTTCTGCATGGCGGAACGATAGAATCCAGGCAGGGGAGGGAATGGTAGAGAGGAGAGCGGGTGCGGGCGCCCGCCTCCGAATGCTTTCTCCCTTGAAATTGTCGCGTGGGCGGGCGGGAGGCACCAACCAGGTTGTCTGAACCCGCTATTGTTGGCAACCTCAACTATCTTCCTATCGCCTGAGGGCCCGGGTGTGCGGGCTGGACCGCCGGCCAGTTGGGGCGCCTCTGCAAAAAAAGATGCAAGCAGCACATGTGGCGCTGGCCAACAACACACGTGCCCCTCACACGGCGGCCAGGGCGGCCCGCCAGGGGTATCAAATACACGCTCCATCTTTAACTCACGCGCATTATCTCCGCGCCGATGACCGGCGGCTCCAGGGCCGCGTAATCGTAGGGCAGGGCGGGGAGGGTGAAGTTCTTTGCAGGTTTGTTGCTGTCGGTCGTCGACAGGCCGGCCGTGTTGGTCGCCTGGCCCGCGGCCGGTGCGACGAGCGCGACCAGTAGGCAGAGCAAGGCTGCCAAGGCTCGCCGCTCTGTGGGTGGCATCATGTCGTGTGTGTGTGTGTTTGAAATGCCGGCTCAACACAAAGAGGAATGATGAGGGGAAACACCAGAAAACCTCTCTCTCTCTTCTCCTCTCTTTTCACAGCAGCACCTCGCCCTTCAGCCCCGCCTCATACGCCGCGCTCGCCCGCTCCCAGTTGACGACGTTCCACCAGGACGCGATGTACTCGGGCCGCTTGTTCTGGTACTTCAGGTAGTACGCGTGCTCCCAGACGTCCAGGCCGAGGATTGGGATGCCCGCGTCGGCGGCGACCACAGAAGCCATGAGGGGATTCACCTGGTTGGGCGTGGTGGTAACGGCCAGCTTGCCATCCGATTTCAAAACCAGCCAGGCCCACCCGCTCCCAAATACGCTGGCGGCGGCCGCGTTGAAGGCGGCCTTGAATTCATCGACCGACCCAAAGGCAGCCTCGATCGCGCCCTTCAGGGCAGGCGACGGCCCGTTGGAATCGGTCGGCCCCACCATCCACTCCCAGAACAGGGCGTGGTTCAGGGCACCCCCGCCCTGGTTGATGACGGCCTTGGACACGGCTGCCGGCACCTTGTCAGAGCCAGCAGCCTTGTTGAGGTCGACCAAGCCCAGGGAGGCAAGCTCCGGAAACTTGGACAGCGCCGCGTTCAGGTTGTTGATGTAGGCGGCGTGGTGCTTCTCGTGGTGGATCTAAGTACGCGTGCGTGTGGAGAGTGTGGAGGTGAGCGTGTGGCGCCCAGGGCATCTGTTGAGAAAGAAGTTTGCTAACGCGGCGGCGGCCCGCACGCCCACAAACGCCCACAAGCGCGGAGGATGAGAGGAGAGGGTTCGGGAGGTGATGAGGGCACCCCCCGAATGCTGTCTTTCTCGCGACATGGTGTGTCGCTTGGGCGGATATACACCGCCCAGGTGCCTGAGAAAACCACCTCATAGGCAAGCCCATCTGCCTCGCTTACGCCTGAGGGCGCGGGTGTGCGGGTTTAGACCGGTGGCCGGGCGGTGCGGACGCGTCCGCAATAGGAGCGAGCGCGCGCTCATGCCCCGGCGCTGGCCACGCCTCAGCGTTCCACCTACCGCCTCAGGAGGCTGATGGCACATCGCCTTACCCAGTTCAGTCAACAGTTCATCGACCGTCATCATCCTGGGGGGTAACAAGTGGAGTGCGTACGACCCCATGCCCCGCCCCCACCCGGGCGACGAAACCGGCCCGCCAGGTAATCGACCACACACACACATCTTCATCTTCAACTCACGTGCATCGTCTCCGCGTCAATGTATGGCTCTAACGAGGCATAGTCGTAAGGCAGGGCGGGGAGGGTGAAGGACATGGTGTGGTGTGATGGGTGTTGAATGAGGAGGGAGTATGCGTGGAAAAAGGAATGAACTCTGAGTGGGAGGCAGGGCAAGCCTTGCTGCTAAATACACAGGCCGAAGCGTGCTTTTGCTCTTCGCTCCGATGCCCGGCTGAGACAGCGCCCGGGGGGCTTGCACGGCTGAGACAGCTCCCGGGGGGGCTTGCACGCCACACGCACACACAAACAAACACACGCGTACGCCATGTCTCGACCACACCACCCGGCTGTGACGCCCTCCACGCCCCAGGCCCCGCCGCTCGCAATCCGGGTCACCTCACTCGACTTCCAGACCCTGCCGCCCGCGCCCGGCTGGGACCTCGCGGCCTCGCCCCTGGACGGCGGCCCCCTGGCCTGCGTCCCCGTCATCCGGGTGTGGGGGTCCACGCCGGCCGGGCAGCGGGCGTGCGTCCACGTCCACGGCGTCTTCCCGTACCTGTACCTGCCCTGGGACGCTCCGCCGGAGAGGGGCGACCCGGCCGTTGAACGCACGGCACGCCTGCGGCTGGCCCGCTCCCTGGAGGACGCCCTGGAAGCCGCTTCCGAAAGTAGTGGCGGTGGGGGTGGAAGGGTGGGCGGCGGCGGTGGCGGCGGCGGCGGCGGCAGCGGCGGCGCGTTCCCACCGCCTCCCCTCTACCATCAATCCACGCGCTGCGCGCGCCCGCCCGCCCGCCGCCGCCGCGTCGTCGACGTGACCCTCGTCCGGGCGACTGACTTCTATGGCTACCACCCGACCGAGCGGGCGTGGGCCCGCATCACCCTGGCCAACCCGGCCGACGCTGCCCGGGCGGCGGCGGCGGCGGCGGCGGGGGCGGTCTGGGCGCCGACAGGGCCGCCACCCTCAACCTCAACCTCCACCGCCCGTTCCATTCCGGGCACCACCCGCCCGCTGCAGGCCTACGAAGCCCACCTTCCCTACCTACTCCAATTCCAGGCGGACCACAACTTGGCGGGCATGGGCATGATGCGGGTGGGGGGCGGCGTGTTTAGGCGCCTGCCTAAAGATGACAGCGAGGCCGGTGGTTGGCGCGGGGGTGCATGGTGGCGGCCGGACGACCCCGGCCCGCCCGCCCTGGCCTCCTCCTCCACACCGGGAATGACCAAGAATACGCCCACGGGGGACGACCCGGTCGCCCTGGCCTGGATGTGGAGTGCAAGCAGCGCGCCAGCGGCGTGGAAAGGCGGGGGAGAAACAGGCGGCGCCCCCCCTCCCCCTCTCCTCCCCGCCACGACCTGCCCGCTGGAGGCCGACGCGGCCGCGGCGGCCATCCTCAACGCGGCCGCCCTGGCCCGCGTCCCCATCTCCGACGCCACCGCGGCGGCGGAGGCACGCCGGGCGGACGCGGACGTCGAGAAGCGGTCAGCGGGCGGGCCCGCCTCCATGGCCCCGCCCCCAGCCCCGCTGGTCGAGTCGTTGGCCCCAATGTGGGTGGAGGAGCGGGCGCGGGGGGGGGGGCGCCTGCCGGCTCGCCCGCCCTCACCGCCGAGGCGGCCGGTGCCACTGACGTCGGCGTCCGCGGAGGCGACGCGGGCGCGCATTGCGGCGGTCGTGGTGGAGGCGCAGGCGGCGGCCGCGGCCGCGGCCGCCCACACACCCTCGCCCATCCTGACGCTCGCCGGCCCCACGCCGCCCGCCCTGGCAGCCACGCAGCCGGCCAATCTGGCGACCGCGCCCCGCAGCCTAGCCGAGCTGACAGCGGAGGCGGCAGCCGCCGCGGCGAGCCTCAGCGGCGGCGGTGGGGAAGCGCTCCCTGCCGTTGCTCCAGCCACCACTGCCACCGCGTCGGCGCTCGCGGCCGCAGACGCGGCGGTCGCCGCCACCGCCGCGGCCGGCCTGGACTGGGCCCGCCTCACCATCGGTGGCGAGGGAGAGGGCGACAACGAAGACCCGGGCTCGGAAGATGACCTGCTGGCCGCCCTGGCGGACGCGGCGGCGGAGACGGGCGCGTCCTCCCAACAACAGGCCCGGGGTGACCCCGCCGCCCAGGCGCCCTTCCCTCTCACCCAGGGCGGCGGCGGCGGGCCCACGGGGGACGCCGTCCTCGCCCACGCGGGCGCCGCCCGGTCGGCGGCGGCCGCCCGGGTGGCCGCCGAGGTGGCGGGCATTCTGGCGTGCACGCCCGGGGCGGGCGGCGCGGAGGGAGGCCGGGAGCAGCAGGCGTACCAGGCCCAACCCCCTCGCCCCCCAGCCACAGGCCCGGCCCGCCGCCTGGACGGCGCCCTGCGTGCGGCTGCTCCTGCCACCTCCACCACGCCCACCCTTGCCGCTCCTGCCCCTGCACCCCCACCGCCCTCCACACTCGCCCGCGGTACGGGCGTTTTTGCGGCGGACGGCGCCGACGACGGCACGCACGACGCGCACGATGACCTCCTTCCCCTCTCGCCCTGGCCGCCCCTGCCCGGGGACGACGCCGCCGCGGAGGCCGCCATGTTTGAGGCAGTGGACGCGGTGCTGGCAGCTGAGGAGGCGTGTTCCCAGCAGCCCGCCGCGGGCCCTCCTTTCCGACCCATTCCACAAATGGATGGGGCGGCGGGCGAGGATGAGGACGGCGGAGAGGGCGCGAGCCCGCCCCCAAAACCTCCGCCCCCCCCTCCTCCTCCTCCTCCTCCTCCTCCTCCTCCTCGGGCAGCCGCTCCGCCGCCCGCTGCGCCCTTCCGCCCGCCCCGCCGCATGGAGGGGATGGTGGATCCCGGGCCACGGGCATCGGAGGCGGTAGCGGCGGCTCTCGTGGCCGCACCACCGCCGTCCGCACCCACCCCTCCCCCTCTTTCCTCCGCCCTCGCGCGGGCCGCCCTGCTGGGGCCCGAGGAAGAGGCGAGTGGCGGCGCGCTTCGTGCTGCTGATCCTGCCGCGATGCCCACGCCCATGCTGACGGCGAACGCGCAGGTGCCGGGAGGGGCTGTGCCGGAGGCGGGCGGAGGGCCTGGCCTGCAGCAGCCCCGCTCCTGGCGCCGCCAGCGCCCGCTCTTTGCCCTCACTCCAACCGCCCCGCCCCCCACGGCGGCCGCCCTGGCGGCGTCCGCCCCGGGCCTGGGCATCCCGGCCGTCGTCCCCGTTGTCCCGTACTACTCCGTCCCGTCGGACGCGCCCTCCCGCGCCACCGCTGCCGCGACCGCGGCGGGGGTGGGCGTGGCCGTGGTCACTGCCGACCCCGCGGCCCTGCCCTGGTTTTCCGAGCCGGCCGCCGCCCGGAAAGCGGCCGCCTGGGGTCGTGCTCGCGGCCGCCGCCGCGTCGCCCTGACCCCAGCCGCCACCCCGCCCTCCCCTGCGGCCGTGGATGCCTGGCTGGCGGCGGAGGTGGCCCGGGATGCGGGGCGGCGGGCGGGGCGGCGGGGCGTTCCCGCTGCCGCCTCCTCGCACCTTGCGGCCGATGCCAACACAGGTGCGCTGCTGGTTGTGGGCGGCGACGGTGCGGGCGACGCCCTCATGGCCGGCCTGGAGGGCCTGGTGGGCACGCCCGTGGTAGGGACGCCCCGCACGGACGGCGTGCCGGCGGGGCGAGGGCAGGCGGCGGGGCAGCCGCGCCGGGCGGGCGAATGGTGGCCGGCCGCGCCTGGGCGGCGCGCGCCGCCGCCGCCCCCTGCCGCCCCGCCCCCTGCCGCCCCGCCCCCGCCGGCCGTGCTACCCAGTCAGCGCCCGACCAGGCCGGCCAGGCCCTCCCGCTTGCCACAGGGCGGCGAGGCTGGCGCTGGTGGTCTGGCCGCTCCCCCTTCGCGCCGCTCCCGCCTCTCCCAGGCCGGGTGGTCAGAGGATGTGGGGGAAGAGGGCGGGGGTGAGCGCGACGGCGGTGGCGACCCACCCCTCCCCCCAGACCGCCCCGCCTCGCCCAAGTATGATGAGCGGTCATTTTTTTACTCCACGCCCGCCCTGACGGGCGGCGGCGGGAGTGGAGGCGCCACAAGGCAACACGGCTCGGCCCGTGACCACCACCGGCGCCTGGGCGGCGGGGAGGCTACAGCCGCCCCTCCCGCCCGCCTCACACCACAGACGGGCCCTTCCTCCTCCACGGGCGCCAACCCACCAACCCCGGCCCGCTTCGAC
>Ga0315288_10007006_pt1 | contig 14284 bp, 12 predicted proteins | sample YL17G11_20_MG_FD_203454 | JGI IMG/M metagenome (GOLD analysis project Ga0315288, IMG submission 203454) | Sediment microbial communities from Yellowstone Lake, YNP, Wyoming, USA - YL17G11_20 | ecosystem: Environmental > Aquatic > Freshwater > Lake > Sediment | place: USA: Wyoming | collected... | reverse complement strand
AACCTGATACTTACGGCCAGATACTAAAGAGAGTGTTGGTGTCAAGGTTAATGAAGTTGGAGCATTAGGCAAATTCCCACCCGCTACAATAGAGACTTCAGCACATGCATTACTCTCATTACCTGCTGCATCATACGAAGAAACTCTTACGTAGACTGAGTTTCCTATAACAATCTCTTCAAGAATACCTGTGCTTGCGTTGGCAGCCTCTTGAAAAGTAAGTGTAGTGCTTTTAGCCTCACCTATAAGATTTGTAGGGTTAGGGGTAAATCCAGTCTGTTTCGAGGCATAAAAACGATACCCCGCAAGTTGGGGATAGGTGGTCTGGGAGATGACATTGACTATTGCGGTTACTTGCTTACCATCCTGTTTCAAGGAAAGACCCGTTGGAGTAGGCAGATCACTGGCAAATACCGTGGTACAAGTTGCATAATCACACCATGTACCCGTAGAATTGCTTTGTGAAATGGCCCTTATTCTTGCCCGATATTGCCCGGAAGGTGTATAATCTACCCACTTTTGTTGGACTGCCGGATACTGGGGGGCAGCCACAGCATTAGTCATATCGGCCACAACCCAGTCTTCTCCATCCCACTCCTCAAGAATGGCCTCATATTTTGGTTTTACAACTTCAATAGGTGGTGTCCATGTCAATGTAAGTGTCAATTTATACTTCGTTCCAGTCCATTTCTGGACCACACCAGCGAGAACAACATCGGTAGGGGCACGGGGAGGGACTTCAGTCGATGTGGTAATCTCCACAACATTACTATAGGGTCCAAATAATCCCGTACTGTTCTTAGCCCTTACTTGGACGATATATCTTTGACCTGTTTTTATACCTTCAATTATTCGAGATGCCTTAGCCATTTTTTACCTATAATTCAACCTTTGCCATTCCATTCCACCCCTTAAACTTCTTTTCGGTAATATTAAACCAACGGAATCCTTTCTGTGTCTCTCCCCATCCAAAAGTATCTGGATCAGAGATCAATCTTCTGAAACCTCTCTCAAGACCAAAACATTTATCATCTATAGCTTCGGCAAGAGACCTGAATGAGTTGTACCAAGGATCAAGATACTCGCTAGGGTATGTCCATTTAAAACGGAGAGTTCCTGAAGGCCAAAAAAATATGAGGACAGCAGTGGGAAGATTTAACATTGGAAACATTTCTGCAAAATTAAAAAGTTGGAAATTACCATTAGCGTGAAGATCCAATGTTGGAAATAATCCCCTTGTCCCCTCTTCCAACATTGTTCCAATGGCTTCTAAGACTATTTCTTTCTCAATGGTAAATCCTCCCGAATTTTGTATATATGCATTTGATAGAAGTGTCAATAAACCAAACCCCTCCCAAATAGATTGGTTCTGTATTGTTCCCCTTGCGGGAAGATTTAAAGTAGGATTCAAACTCATACCACGAATATTCTGAATCCCTCCATTGGCGTGAAGATCCAATGTTGGAAATAATTCCATCGTCCCCTCTTCCAACATTGTTCCAATGGCTTCTAAGACTATTTCTAATTCACGAATACGCCCCCCCCGGTTTTGTATTATCCCGCTTGCAGGCAAAAATAGAGAAACATAAGCATTCCAGATACTTAAGTTTTGAAGGGTTCCATTCGCCGAAAGAGCCAAGGTTGCAGTATATGTGGTCTGTCTTCCCGGCCAATATCGGCGGTCCCAATACATTTGGGGCCAATAGATTTCCGGCCAATATCGGGAGTTAAAAATAAAAACCCCGTATTCAGGCCAGAAATCTTCTTGCCAATAATCTTCCGTCCAATAATTATCCTGCCAATATCCGGGTTTCATTATGTGCCATCAAGAGTAATCGATGTTCTGTTACCACTTTCATCAACCGTTGCTGTTATTCTGGGTTTTGAATCAGCAAGATCCCGAAAATTGATTGTACTGGAACCTCCACCCGAGGATTTTCCCGCCAATGCCGCAAATTTTATTCTTAAAAACTTAACAAAGGTTAAACTCCCCTCAACGGTATAAGCGAAAATATCAGCTATTAATGATCCAAATGAAGTTAAGGTTCTTGCCGCTGTACCCCAAACCTTATCTGCTCCAGCTTGAGTAATTCCGACATCGGCCCCCACACTTGCCACACTTCCGACAACATTACCTCCCACATTGCCTTGGATCGAAGCAGGAGTAGCTGAGTTCAAACTTGTTTTTTGAAGTGCTCCAAAATCGATATTGGCCTGGCTAACCACATTTACTCCTACTTGGGCAAGAGCAATATTTACCGCTGCCAATGCAATAGCACTAAGGTTAGCTAATAGAGCATTAACCGCTATGTCGGTAAGATAGATTGTGTAAACACTATCACTCGAAGGATTTGTGGCAAAGTTAGGAGTTACGGAAGCAACTCTTGTGGAACCTACATAATCGGTTATCATCCGGCACTGATTAAGGCCAGTACCAGAGGCGATGAAAATCACACATCCATTAAAATAATCATCAACCGGGACTGAACCAGCCTGAAGAGTGATTGTTCCCGCTGCACCAGCCGTAGCAGTTCCCGAAGCCACGGGAGGGAGTTTTTTAGGATAGAGAACGATACAGGTCGCCTGAGCAGTCGTAACTCCAGTATATACCGTGATCGCAGCCACATCACAGGTCATCTCGGCAGCGGAAAGTTGAAGTTGATACATCCCCTTGTTGGTTGCCGTAGTGAAGGGTATTTCTTCCGCTTCCGTGGCGGTATCCACCGCTGTATTGCCATTCTTGGATATTTCGGTATCGGGAGTTAGACCAGTTACAGGATCACCGTCTTCATCCAAAATTGGGAAAGCAAGAACGAAAGGCAACCCATAGATGGGATCCCCCGAAACATTATTTCTCATTGTAGTTAATTCAGCCATTTTACCACACTCCTATATTATATTTTAAAATTTCTCTCATTGTTGGAGTTACTAATTTGGGTGGCCTATGCCACACTCCTCTGTTTGGTGTCACGAAGGGCACTCCACCAAAACGTTTTATTGTTGGTTGACATTCCACCCCATATTCCCCCGTTGGTAAAGAAGAAGAAAAATCCGCTGTCCAACGGGCAATACCTTTGGAAATACGAAGTTCGTCAATCCAGCCATTGAAGTAATAAACGTCAACCTCTCCTATTCTACCAACAGCCAATTTATTCGCTGAATCATTTATTGTTTCTGTCCCAATGTTCCCTATCGTTCCTCCCGCAACGCCGTTAAGATAAATTGTTAAATTTGCTCCATTACGAACCAAGGCAACATGATTCCAAGTATTTATTTCTAATACGGTAGCAGAAGAAGCCACGATTCCTGTATTGCCATAATAAACCCTTCCAGTGATGGTGTTAGTTATTTGCCTTATATAAAATGAAGTAGATGTTCCACTTCCAGCAGAATCACATTGACCTATTAAAACCATACTACCAACAATAGATGCAGGTCGAAACCAAGAATCAACTGTAAAATCCCCATTCCCCATTGTCCAATCAGTTGAGTCTGGTGTATCAATATAATCCCCTGCTCCATTAAATAACCCGCTTGCTCCACCAAATTTAGATTGAGCAGTGTCTATCTGGGCGTTCCCATAAGTAGTCCAGGTATGAGTTCCGCCAAAAGCCCCATCGGTGAATACGACAGAAGCATCGACCCCATTCATGTGAAGTAATGATACAGTATAAGAATCGTTACCTGCCATATTTTAAATCCTTTGGCAAAATTAAATTGGGAATGACAATCCCATCGAGCCCTGGTTTATAGTTGGTGATTATATTCTTAGCTGTCTTCACCAAATGCAAGGCTAATTTTTTGTCGTTAAAAGAACCGTTGACAAAAACCCTTCCATCGGGAGACATGGTAATAATCAATTGAATAGGGTCTCGATTCATTTAACTCTACTCCCTATTGAATCTTGATCTGCGGCACACCAGCCGCATCACGAAAAATAATGATGCTCTTTAGAATAAGCTCAAATGCTTCTATCCAATTTGTTGGCACCACAACTACTCCCCCTCCAAAGTATGATTTTAGGAATGTGTTGAATGGATCAATTACAGAGACCTGAACCCTTTGCCGAAGTGCTGGCACTGTTAAATCATCCTGAAGGGGAGGATCTTCGTTCATGGCTCCGCTATTAAACAAAACCTCCGGTTCGGCAACTTGCCAATCCCCCCTGATTAATTGAACCCAGAGTACTGTAACCATATCCGACACTTTTGAAACAATTATATTGTAGGTTATATCCTGCTGAACGAACGATTTAAGAAAAGTCTTTCCTGGTTGTAAGATCATTTTAATTCCTCCTTCTTATGATTAATCGGCATCTTTTTTGATGATAATATCGTAATGCTTACCACCCTGGTCAAAACCGATAATGAGATTTCGTCCTGTGTTCATAGGTTCTCCTTTCTACGACTTTGAATGATTAAAAAGCATTTCCCTCACTTTCGCCATCACGTCCCCCACGGTTATAGACCTCATGCACTCGTTGGACTTGCAGACCTGAAAGGCCGACGTGTCCTGGCACGGGACACACTTTTGCCCGGCCTGAATAATCCTTGATCCTTTCCCCCTTGGAGCATTCTTGGTAGGCAAAGTCGGCCCGAACATGGCGATCAGCGGCACTCTAAGAATGTCGGCGACATGCATCAAACCCGTAACCGTTATTTTTCCCATCCGGCCATGGTTCCATTTGTTTTCTCTTATTTATAATTGATGTATCATGATCAATCGGCCGCAATGGAAGCTGTAATCGTGATGTTGAGGGTGTCGTCAATTTCAACCACTCTTGGAGTACTAAAATCTCCTGCTCCTAAAAGTGTAACCTCAACCCCAGATCCCGTAGCAGCATTGCATAAAAAAGCACCGTAAACAGTATCTTGCGTATCAATAGTGAAGATTGCCTTACTTCCAGAGTTATTGACTGACCCCCCAGAAATCGTTCCGGGAGTAAATCCCTTCCTATTTCCAGTGTAGACATCCAACTCTGCCCAATCACCATGACTTGCCATAGTATCTCCGGGAACAACGGTTCCCGTATCTTTTAAACCTACATACCAAGCAGGAGAAGAAAGGCCAGTCTTGAGGGTTGCATCGAGGTATTTATTAAGACCTGCCGTTACGACAAGATTGTCAAATTCTTCCGTCCATTTCCGCTTACCAGATTTGTCATAACACTCTACCTGATAATGATGTTTAAGGACTGTCTTTGCATGAAATTGTTTGTTGATCTCTAAACTTCCCGCTATTTCTAAATTTGATTTTGATCCTATTTTCATTTTGCTTCTTTCCTTTCCTGAAATTGATATACAAATTGTATAACCCTTGGTTAAAAAAATACCCCACACCTTAGTCTAAGTCAACATAATTTGTTCCATTCCATCCCCTGTAATGATTGGTAGTGGTATTGAACCAAGTACATCCCGCCTCCGCTTCTCCCAATCCCTCGGGATCGGAGGCAAGTTTTCTCATACCCATTTCGATGTCGTAGCATTTGGCATCGATAGATTCGACAAGAGACACAAAAAGGGGATACCAAGAGGGTTCATGTTCGTCAAAAAATTCCCATCCATACTTAGGAGTTATCGCCATAACTTATCCCCCCCCTTTTTTACTCCAACCAAATTTCATCGCAGTCCCATGTCCTGCGGGAATATCCCCCGCAGGTCCATGACCGAATCCGGGATTATCCGTCACAATATTATCCGGTAAATCGATATCTGTTTCCTTCTCTTGGATTAAAATTTCATAATCCGTCACGTTTTCGGAATCGTTATTTTCGGCCCATTCGACCGAAATCTTTGCCATTGCAGTACCAGTTTGGGAATCAATATAAGTTCCCACATTATAAAGGGCAACATCTATGACCTGAGAGGGTATACTAATGGTGATGGAAACCTTCGCACAATAATCGGAGTAATTCGGAGGATCAGATTGGTCAAACGACCTAAGTTTTACCGAATATGTCCCCTGAGAACTAACCGGAAATGTAATAATATTGGAACGACCGATTCCTCTTTTTAACGTGGTGGCATCTGGTGTAAATTCTTCGCCAGTCTTTTTGGCGTGGATCTCATATCCGTCGAAATCAGATTCGGAGTTTTGATTCCATTTGGCGGTAATGGAAAATCCATCTGTTTCAAGACCAAGTCCGGTCGGCATCGCAGGAGCGGTAACATCATAACCCGTTACGGCAATACTAGCATAAGCACATCCCGTAGGATTCTCAATTAATGTTTTTGAATATGGGTGAACCTTAAAGAGTAACACTTCTCCCCGCTGTGCATTTGGCCAACGATAAGAAGTGCCATCAATTCTTCCTTTAAATTGCCACGCAAAGGACTTGAAGAAGTCGAAAGAATCAAACGATGCATTGACGGTTCCGCCAACGGATTGTCCACCGATGATTTGAGCCGAGTTCGATTTAATCCAAAGTTCGTATTTATTGATGTTGCTCCAACTCGGTGAACCATGGGTTACAAGATCGGACTTGGAAAGTAGAATATAATTCCAGCCACCCGTTAAGGTTGCATTAGATTTTATATAAGAATAATAATGGGAATCATCGGTTTTGATGAAAATTTTCAGACAGTCACCACTGAATAGAAATTGGGGATTGTCGATAAAAACCCATAAACCGATATAGGCGTAATCATCACCGGAGAAATCTTGGGAAGCCCCAAGTGTTCTGATCGTGCTTACCCATGTCTCAGCCGTTGAGGTTACTTTTCTGGATGGAGATTTCTTGAATTTTCCAACGGTCGTGTTTTTAACCCCACCAACCCATCCTTCGGCAGTATCAAAATCTCCCAAGATAGCGGCAATCTCACCAGATGCATAGTAAAGATTTGCCCCGAGATATTCACCTACACCAAGGGTATCCACGGGACGAGACCAACTCAAGAGAAGATTATAAACATAGGTTAAATCGTCTTGTCTTTGGGCCTCCTCTGTTGCGTCAAAACTAAGAATAGGATTAGGCGGAACATCGGTAGGATTAATTAAATGGATATGTATATCCTCTAAGAATCCTGAATCAAAATAGACGGATTCTTTGTATTCCAGACAATTCAATTGACAGGTCTGATCTGGTTTTCTCTCAATTTCAAGGAGGATATAGGGTTTTACAATAATCCCTACTTCACCGATCACATAAAGATCGTACCGTTTTACTACCTGTGAAAAATTAACCGTTACCAATAGATCCGTATAGACACCTTCTCCGTTAGCGATAGTTCTGGTTTCTATCACGTCAGGATTATTGCCACCCGAGAAACGAACCATAATCCGATAGGTTTTGTCGGGTGCAAGGGTTACGGGAGCATCTAAATGGATGATATTTTGTCCTACGGAATCCAGGGAGACACGACCAGATATAGTTCCGTATTGAGGTAAAAATAACTTATGCTGAAAATTAATCACGTCACCGGGTAGACAGTAAATTGCATCGATGCCAGCCTGGAAAGAGATGGATTCGTGAAGATCTCTAATAATATTTAATTGGTAGTTGACGTTTCGGGTTGCCTCATCCCCGTCGGTAATACCAAAAAGACTTATATTCTTGGGTTTGATAGGGGTTTCGCCTAAGTCGGCTGAGAACGCAAATGTCTTATAACCCTGATTGGCAGAGAGGAAACTAACATCATAGGCATTGTAATTTAACCGTTCGTCCACCCATTCCATCTTGAGGGAATTTCTAACGATATTTTCCATCGTAAAGAGTTGTGATGGCGAACGTGACCTGTCTGGCACAACATAGAATTTACCGCCAGCCCTAAAGATTGTTCCCCGTGCTCCACCCCATACGTCCAGAAGCATCGGCATGAATTTTCTTCTTTGATCCCAGACAAAATTACAAGAGTGACGCGGTAGACCAGCAACATCTTGGGTTCTGAGGTAGGGTAGGTCAACATCACCAGCATTAAACATTGCCCCCCATGCATAAATCGCATCACCAGAGGTTATTATTTTGATGCCAAGGGAAGGATTGATGGTTGTCCTAATGTCTCTGACTCGTGTCCATGCCGCATCCGAAATTAAAACTGTAACCCAAGTAGTGCCATCTGTTGTTATCTGGATAGTCCCTGTTCCTGTTTTGCGCTTGAGGTATACACTTCCAGTTCTCTGGACACTCGAACCATTAATGTCTTGCACTATCATGCCATTGGAAGCAGTGGCTGTCAGGGTATCCGCTACCTGTCTGATACCATCGGGACAAAGAGTAGAATTGGGAGTGACGGTTGTATTGATTTTTATCCAGGCAGCATTATCAAATTCTTCCGACCATCTCAGTAGATTACATTCGGCACAATAATTAGCAAAGATCTTAACACAATCATCATTAATTTCCGCGGGTGAAATCCAATTTCCAAAACCCCAATCTGGATCGAGGGCAATTGCCCGCCCGATATAAGCAGGATTATCTGTCCATTGATCCTCCCAAGCAGATCCGGTCCAAACGGGTAACTCAATTCCATCACATAGACCAGTAACGGTAGGGGGGGCATCCGAAACATTAGCCGTGGCAAGAGCCCTAATTCCTATTAGCGAAGTACCATCATATCGATGGGGAACAGAGGGTTGAATTTCCGTGATCTTGGCAACCTGAATAATAGTTTGGATAGGATTAGTGGGAGCACTATCTCTGGGGGTTTTGGGATATTTTAGATAAAGCTCCGTAATACGAATGTCGTATCTATTAGAGGTTAAATCGTCAATCCGTTTCGACCATCGACAGACCGATGTTTTGTTAGATGCTGCTATGTCTGATTCAAGAACAACCCATGCATTATATGGAAGGGTGTCCTTGTAAACCCGATATTCAATCCTTGTCGTTACCGTATTGGGGATTATACCACCCGTGTCTGACCAGTAAATTCCGCCAGGGGCTTCGAAATGCACCTGAAAGGCCGTTATTTTACGGTCATCTCCCTCACTGGTAGTATAGATGCATCGTTTACCTTTCCTGCATATCCATGTAAGGGGTCCGTTCGGTAGGGGATCTTTAACGGTTCCATTTTCTGTCGTAGGCCAAGTTGGTTCAGTACCGCCAGATTTACCCTCAACGGTGCATTCGTATTCATATTCATTCTCTATTGTTGCAAGAACAAGATCTCCAACACTATAATAATTGTGGTGTATCCATACGGGAGTATAGTAAAGTTCAGCTCCATATTGAATACTTTGTTTATCTTCGTCAAATCCAGGGATGATACCGTCTGCTATCGGATTTCCATCTTTATCCAATACCTCATTAGGCGTAGCACCGTTAGCCCACCACCACAAAATATCCGAACCGTAATTAGTGATCGGATTATTATTAATCTCAATGTTCGTCAAATGATGGATAGGGCGACCGATAGCACCCAACATATTGACCCACATCTTGGTTTTGGTGAGGTCAATTTGGTGTTTTTTACCGCTTAGATATTCTTCCTCTACCGAGTAATGGATTACCTTGACACCCACCCGATGCTTTCCGAATATTACTGGTTTAGGATCACCCGGGCCATAACTGTTTTGAATTCCTTGCCAACCGTAAGATGTGGCAGACGATTGGCCCTGCCCTTTGGGTTTGGAAGGAGCGGTTAAATAGGAAATCAGGGTATTAAGAAGAAAAGAAATCGCTGCATTGGCAAGGAGGTTAACAACTACGCCCCAAAATCCAACTATACCTAGATATCCCGCTACGGGAATTTGAAATCCCGGGATTATAATTAGTTCATCGTCATCTCTAAGAATAAACTGATCGAAAATTTCATTGTTTTCGCAAGGACTAAGATCACGATATGGAAAATCGGGGATGGATCGGCCATTCCAAATCACACGATTGACCTGAACACCATCTAATTCGGGTTTTAGGTAATCAGAGATGGTTTGAAGGGGAATCCACTCCTTCTCCCATTCATGGTATTCAAAAAGACCCGTTTCAGACTTACCGATTGGAACTTTTAATTTAATCATGGACTATACAATCCGTATATTTAGTTCAGAAAAAAATAGTGTTCACCAATAATGAACAGTTCACCATTTGGTGAACACAACACCAGGATGCCTCAAAAATCCCATAATACGTTTGCCGTGAAGAGGATCATCTGTCCGACTTAAAATAACCTCATCGTGGTCCAGAGTAGCCCCACCGTGTAAGAACTCACCGCCAGCAAGGTAAACCCCTATATGATTGGGGATCATTGGATGGTTCCTTATTACTACAATATCCCCGAATTCAGGAACCTTTTTGATCTCTCTAAAAACCGTTAGCATTTCCAGATAGTCATTTACCAGATCAATACCGAACTCTTCCTGATAAAAATGTTTAACGAAAAGGAAGCAACCCGATGAACCTTCCCCAAACTTCTTGCCAAGATATTTGTCAATATAAAATTTTGCATCCATCGTCAATCCACCAATGACCACAATCGTAACAGTAATAACCAGTCCAAATGGGCAGTTCGTCTTTTTTAAAATTATTGGTCGTTCTGTCTACATTCTTAGAATTACACTTAGGACACTTCATTATTAAATTTATATAGACCCAACGCTGTAACGTAGGTTTACGATTGGCATTGATGGAAATTCGAGTCTTGTATAATTTCCTATCGGTCCCTCGATCCCGTATGCATCAATCCCCAATGTAAGGTTGAAAGTTGCTATCCCAATTTGATTAGAGGTCGTCGCCACAACAAATCTTTCTGGTATGACAGAGTACACAGGATCATCCAAATAAAGAAGATTCACAAGGTAAAGATTACCTTTTTTTCCGGTTAACCCAATGTTTTCTACCAAGTAATCGGTTAAGATATCCCCTAAGTTGGAAATGGAAACGGTAGCAGTTTGAACCTCTCCCTTGGATGAATATTTAATGGATGATACTGCTAATGGATGAGCATACCAAATCGTTTCGCTTCCGGTAGGCCACTCGATATCGTGGACATGGTTTGTTATCCTATACCACCCGGAAGGAAGTTCGATCTCACAAAGATAGACCCAGGGATCTTTCTGCTCTAACTTATTTTTCTGAGTCTTGAGATTATTTGAAATTTCTAATGGCATTAGAAGGCTTCCTCAAATGGAATTTCCACTTCCAGGGATGAATAGTCTCCCTGAACCATATTTTTAAAAACAGGTCTCCAGTCCCTTGCAAATCTAACAGATACCAGAGAGGATAAAAGTGGAATATAGAGATTAAACTTTTCTACACTCCCCCTACGATTATCATAGAAGGTTAGAAGGTATGGGATACCACCATCCAAGATCAGGAACTTTGCTTTCCAATATCTCCGTTTAAATCCCAAAGATAGAAACTGGGAATATCTTTTCTCAAATTCCACAACGTTCATAGGCCATTCGGGAGTATATTCTGCCACATCATATTCTTCGGGATATTGTCTGCAAATCCACACCATCATCGTAGAATCAGCACCATCATAGGTAAGATTTCCCGGAGTGGTAGACCATCCCGGTTGACCATTAGCCGAAGTACCCGCATTAAGGGCCTCATAAAAACGATTATTGCCAACCGTGGGCACTATCAATGCACCCTTCGCATAGGGGGTGTTGTTCGTCCAAACGGTATCCGTAGGAAACATTGCCATTATCGTGATCCCTGTAATTGTTTATAAAGTTCTCCACCCATACGATATTTGGTGGCTACGGTAAGATCAATTTCATCTGCCGAAGGTCTAACGCTTGCCAGTAAGCCTGGTTCTAACCTCACCTCTACCTCTATTTTAGACTTAGTACCCTGACCCCCAGGAATCTGACCCGTGGCATTCATGTAGTCTAACCTGTCTTTACCGATAGACTGGGTGGCCTGCGGTCTTAAGACATATTCTTTTTTAAGAAGTAGAGCGAGAATTTCATCACGTCCTAATCCGCCGGAATGATATCTTGGAAATCCGCCTTGATGAACCGCACTTCCCAGGATAGAACCCCAATCCACTCCCTCGAACTGTCCTGCTCCGGTAGCGGACACACCCCCGCCCCCTCCTCCAAAGATTCCTCCGAGGAGTTTACCCCAATCAAAACCTCCGGCCTCCGTAGCCTTCTTAAATCCGATAAAATCCCAAATCATCCCATTGATCATTTTGGAGAAATTTTGACCGATACTCTTGAGAAGATTTAACCAATAATCTTTCCAGTTTTTCATCTCGTGAGTCATTAGGTCATTCAGGACACCACCAGTAGAGTCATAGAGGGCCTTACCAAAGTCAACGACTGCCTTTCTGCCAATATTAAATTGCGAGTCAAGGGAAGTGATAAATTCTTTTAGACCTGCTTCCATACCCTCGGTAAGACTAAGAAAGCGAGTCTTATCATCTGCCATTGCCCTGGTTGCGGCCCTTATCTTATCGGTAAGCTGTTCAAAGTCCTGTCTCAGTTGGGAGATCGCAGCAGCAGTCGAATAGGTTTGATTCGGCAATGCCTCTGCCATCTTAATCCCCCACTCAAGAACCTTCTTGTTGGCCTCATCAATGGTGATCATAATCCCATCGATCTGATTCTTAAGGTTCTGACCGAATTCTGATTCTCTGGTTGCCTTGTCTAAATTATCGTATTGAACTTGGAGATTTTTAAGTTGATCCCTCATCCCCTTGGTTTCTTCATCGGTTTGTGCCTTCATCCTTTTACGGATATCTTCCAGTTCCTTCTGGTTCCATTGATCCTGGGCCTGTTCGATATTTTTTCGACCTTGCTCAACGATACCAATCCTTTTATTCTGGTATGCTTTTTCTTCCTCCGCCTGCAATGCCATACCCTTAAACGTAATAAGTCCCCATTCATCCTGATATTTTAATTCGATCTTTTTTAACTCTTCGGTATGTTCCTCTTCTAACCTCTCAAGGGCAATATTTGTTGCCTCCTGTTGGGCTTCCACGTCTTTCCCTACAGTTTTGGCTATCGCAATTCTGGCACGGGCATCTTCTTCCCTTAATCTCCTTGTCCAATTGAGATATTCGACTTCTTTTGCTGCATCCCTTTCTCTCTGCTTCGCCTGTGCATTGGCAATTTCAACCGCTTCCTGCTCTCTCAGAAGAAGAGTTCTCTTGACGAATTCAGCCTGGGCAACACCACGTTCCCTACCCGCTCCCTCCGGTTTGATCTGTTTCATCATTTCACGATTAGCAATGTCAGCCATCTTCTTCTGAAAATCAAGAATTTCAAGGAGTATCTTAAAATGAGTCTCCTTCTGAATCCTCACTTCCATGTCGGATGTTTTGGAGGCTAATTGTAGAGCCTGACGATATTCTTCTTCCGATACCCTGAAATTGAACTGAATCTCCTGATACCGTTCCTTCTCGTCAAGTTTGCCTATCTCATCATAGTATTTTGCCCATACCAACTTTCTTTGTTCTGCAGCAAGTTGAGCCGCCTTACGCCCTGTCTCTGTATCGGCGTATCCCTTCTCTGGGAATTTAGCCAATTCGTCTTCCCTGGTCAGTGCTAATTTACCTCTCTCGTCGGCCAATGCCTTCTTCATCTCATTGGCAGCACTTCTCATAGAACTTAAACGAGCTTGCATACCGGATTCGATACTTTTCGCCGCAGCATCTACATCTTCCTGAATGGCTTGTTTCCGGGTATCGAGAGCAACCTTAAGGTATGCCTCACTAAATTCCTTTTCCTTAGCCAAAGCCCTCAATTCATCTTCGGTTCTGTTCTTATAGGCACGACCTGTTTCGATAGCGGCCTGTTTAAGTTTAATCTCCTTTTCAGTGAGATCGGTCAATCGATCGATAAGTTTTAACTCCTCTGATCTTGTATTCACTGGAAGTAAATCAAATTCCCCTGAAGGTTGCATACTTCTAACTTCCCTTAATTTATCTTTCGTTTTATCTATTTTTTTATGAAGTGTCTCAAGATCATCGAGGAGAAGTTTTAATCTATCGAACTTAAGTGAATCAATAGCCTTATACATCTCATTGATGTCAGCAATTATCTTATCTTTGACGGCGCCATGACTAAATCCGACCTGATTAACCATTTCCTTGAGGCCCGAATATTCACCACTAAGGTTATTGACGGAAGTCCTTAATTCATCATCACTGATCTTAAGATCCAAAACCTTGATTTTTAATTGTTCCAACTCCTGAACCTGTTGGATATAAAGCAAGACTTCCCGATCAATCTGTTTAATCCTGTCCTCATTGGATTGATGGAGACCACCATAAGCCAATTTGACAGCAGTTACGGCGGCCGCCAGTAGACTGAGGGCCCGGAAAATGGGGTGTTTACCCAAGAAGGTTAAGACCGTATTGAGAGTGCCAGCCCCCAATGCGAGAAGATCAAACTG